>PVMK01141807.1_pt1 | contig 12526 bp, 8 predicted proteins | sample 1853481 | NCBI WGS metagenome assembly PVMK01 (sample SAMN08533507, study PRJNA380276) | Marine sediment metagenome, whole genome shotgun sequencing project.
AAAAGAATATCTCGCTAACCGGAGACCTGGAGCTCGATGTCCCTGATTTTCTTATTGGTGACGCAAGCCGAATTCGGCAAGTGTTGCTGAACCTTGGCAGTAATGCCGTGCGATTTACTACGAAGGGAGGGGTGCGCATCAGTCTCTCCAAACCAAGGCTGCAAGATGAGATTGCTCATGTCCGTTTCCAGGTTGAAGACACCGGTTGTGGAGTGCCCCTGGAGGATCAAGGGCATTTGTTTGAAGAGTTCTGGGGAACGAGTACCACTACTTTGGACACAACCGGGAGCACCGGTTTGGGCCTGCCAATAAGCAAGCAGCTGGTTGAAATGATGGGCGGATCGATTGGTTTCGAGAGCGAACCCCGTCGTGGCAGTATCTTTTGGTTCGAGCTACCCCTCGAAACCCCTAGTGAAGAAGCGGTCAAAGTCGAAAAGAATAAGCCTAAATATTTCAAACAAATCGCTCCCTATGCGGATTTGCCCATCTTACAGGGACGCGTCCTGTTAGCAGAAGACAACCCGGCCAACCAATTGATCGAGCAAACTGTACTCGAGCGCATCGGCCTTCGGGTAGACGTTGTCGCCAATGGTCACGAGGCTATCGCAGCGCTTCGTAGCGTTCCCTATGACGTGGTATTAATGGATATCAACATGCCCGAGATGGATGGTATTGAAGCTACGGCGGCCATTCGTAAATTGCCTGGTGCTTTGTCCAGCATTCCAATCATCGCGATGACAGCGCTGGCGATGCCAGGCGACAGGGAAAGATTTCTGTCTCGAGGCATGGATGGTTATATCAGTAAACCCATTATCCGAGAAGAGTTGCACGCGTGCATCGCCAGGGTTCTTAAAGGTCTTGAGCTGTTACCTGCCACCACGAATAGCTCGAATGATATCAAGCTGACCGATACTGATACCTCGATTATCGACGCTAGAATTCTTAGTGCCTTGATAGGGGACGTTGGTGCTGAAAATCTGTCGAGAGTCATCGACAAGTATTTATCGGAAATCCCAGCCCTGGTGGATGCGATCACTGCCGCCGCTGCATGCGGTAATTGTGAGCTGGTTGCAAAAGAAGCCCACCCATTGAAGAGCAGTTCTGCATACCTGGGAGCGGTGGGCCTGGCAGAACTGGCGAGCCAGCTGGAACATGCTGGACGTGAGCATGACCTGGAGAAAATCGTACTGGAGGCATTACATCTACCCAGCTTATTTGAGCAGACACGAGAGGAACTACTGAGAGTTCATTAAGGTAAGCAATCGGTACTAATGTAATGAACCATCCCCACCCACGCCGCTAGCCCGGCGGGGCCCTTCGGACTAGTCTTTTTGGTGAAGGACCTTAACCTCGGATGGGAGATCGACATGACTATTAGTATCCTGGACATTGATATTGCCAAGAACACCTTTCTGTTTCACATCGCAGCCCTCGCCTGATCCAGCCACTCACCAGACTTCTCAACAACACCGCCCCAAATTTTTCCATCATCAGGCAGTTCAGGAAGGCAAACACCATGTCTATTATGGAGGTCTCCCCACAGGCGCTCTCTGTGGGTGTAAATCGGCATCGAGAATTGACCCACTTCATGTAGTGACCCCCTGGAAGTGGAATTTGGCCCCTCGTTCAATTGACCGACTCAGTAGAAAATTTCTGTTCAAATTCCACGGGTGTTAAATAGTTTAGTGCGAAGTATAAGACAAACAAACGGGGTATGGTGGGCAATTTTCTTTCAAAATTCCAATCGCTGAACCTGAAAATATGGCGAGGTGGCCGTATCGCCAACTAAAATCCTACTTATATCGGTGCCTTGGAGCGCCCTGGATATCTTTTCCAGCCCTGCCTGGGTCAGAGCACGCAGGAATCCATGCCGACCGATATTCAGCTAGGTGTGGCTGGGTAGAGGTTTCCGGTTCCGTCCCCCGCAGGTGCACCAAGATTCGATCGATGGTGCCCTGGGGTACATTGAGGTTCAGCGCAGAGCCGAAGCGCTGTATCAGCGTCACCGCACCAGTGGCGCCCTCCTTGCGCTTCAATCCGGCCTTGTGCGTCAGGTGAGTGGAAATCGCGCGGTAAACGATACCCAGGACCTTACCCATCGCCCCGGGGTGGGCGGCGAACAGAAAGCGCAGGGGAAAGGGGCAGCTGATCACCCATTGGCGCAGCGGCACATCCGGAAAGATTTCATCGACCAGCAGGGCTGCCGTCTCGGCCATACGGCGAGCGCCGCAGCTGGGACAGAATCCGCGCTTCTTGCAGGAAAATGCCACCAGTCGCTCGAAATGGCAGGTGTCAGAGCGAACCTGGAGCGGTTTCTACCCACCGCTCACTGCGGATGTGTAGATGGGATATGTGCCTTATTCTTCTTATACTGGGTAACGGTCGAGGGTTTTGCATATCCTTAAGTCGTCATCGACGACCAAAATATTTGCTTTTTGTCCCATTTTTAACCTGAATATAAGTCCTGATTAGGAAATAACTGCTATTAAATACCAAAAAGTACTAATATTTACATTATATAAACAATGCGGTAAGCAGACGGAATTGATCCGGGACCCTGTCGATTGGACGTATTGGTGCTTACAAAACACTACAAGTCCTTAAAGGAGCTTGGCAAAAAGTGAAAGTTGATTAACTTTCTCCACTAAGCTTACCTCTATTAATCAACCAGGCATGAATGAATGCAGTTGAGCACTCAGGCAAAGTACACTCTTTCCGGAATTGCTTTCGGGCTTATCTTCCCCGGTACTGCATGGATACTGGATATCATCCATTCCGACCTTGCATTTTCACTTGCTACCATCGCCCAGATTCATCAAGACAACCTCCTCCATTTTGTCATTGACGTGGCCCCCTTCGTTTTGGGTGTAGTCTTTTACTTCCTCGGTGGGGCGTACCAGACCTCCCTCAACCGGGGTTATATTTCCAGATTTATGGCTGAAGATGAGCTAACAGGTTCCAGAACTGGGTCTATGTGGGCCATTTCTATTGTAGCGGTATGCATACTTTTATTTTTCGGAGCCGCTTCCTGGTATATACAACAAGAGATGAGGCTCAAAGCCCAGGCGGAAATAGCCATGTCACTTGACACAATTCTGGCAACTACCGAGCAAGCTGCCTATTTTAGATTGAGGGAGGAGCAATCACTTGCGCGAATCTGGGCGCAGACCAAAGCTATTATTCGGCAAACAGGGGAACTCCTGACCCGGGAGGATTCCCCACGGGATTTGATCGACTTACCAGCTCAGAAAGCGCTGCGCGCATGGTTCGCCTCCCTTCGCTCATCCCGGGGTTACCAGGGATTTGCTATTGTCTCACGCAATGGCGTCATTCTCGCTTCAAATCATGACAAGAATTTGTGGATGGAGGTGATAGTACCATCAAATCTGGCTGCTCTTGACAGAGTCTGGCAGGGTGAAGCTGTGCTGACTCCAATTCACTATACTCCGGCTGAAACTCTGGACTCAGAAGGTCTGCCTGTCGCAGGTGTGATGACCTTGAATGTCGCTGCTCCCATTAAAGATGAGTCGGGCGAGGTGATAGCCGCTCTGGTATACAACATTGATCCAGTCACCAGTTTCGCACTGCTCTTGCAACGAGGGAGGATTGGAGAGAGTGGCGAGACTTATGCGTTCACCAAGGAGGGCAAAATTATCACGCAAAGCCGGTTCGCCGATCAGGTTGAAGAATTTGGACTAATGACCTTGGATGCGGATGGGCGAATCTACCTGGAAGCCAGAGACCCTGGTGTCAATCTGATTCTGGATGAGCGGACCGATGTCCCCAGACACAAACAACCATTCACCCGGATGGCCATCAGTGCCATGGCGGGTGAATCCGGGCAGAACCTTGAAGGGTACCGTGATTATCGCGGTGTTCCCGTGGTCGGTAGCTGGCTGTGGAGTGACCGACTGAGTATCGGTATGACTACTGAAATCGATGTGGCAGAGGCCTATACCGTGCTTGATTTCAATCGCGGGATAATCTCGATCTCAACCTTGATACTGGCCCTCCTTACGCTTGGATTTGCTGCAATCCTCAACGGGTATCTCAATGCGTCCAGAAGAACGTCACAGATACTTATAGAGAATGATCAATCAACCCGTCTGTTGTTGAACTCCACCGGTGAGGCCATATACGGCATCGATCTCGATGGCGACTGTACCTTTGCCAACCAAACCTGTCTGGATATGCTGGGGAATCAATCTGAAGCAGAACTCCTTGGCAAGAACATGCATGAGTTGATCCATCATACGCGTAGCGATGGATCCCCTTACCCGGTTGAAGAATGCAAGATATTCCTGGCAATCCAACAGGGAGAAGGGACCCATGTCGATGACGAAATGTTGTGGCGTGCAGACGGTAGCAGCTTCGCCTCGGAGTACCGCTCTTTCCCGATTCGGCGTCGTGATGAAGTCATCGGTGCGGTAGTGAGTTTTACAGATATTAGCGCACGCGTAGAGGCCAGGGAGATAGAGCAGCAAAGACTCAACACATTAGTCCTCTTCAAGGATGCAATAGCCGAGATAGTGAAACTCACCCAAACTATTGAAGCGACGAGTAGTAATAATGTAATTCAAAAGAGAATACTAAAAATACTTTCCTTGGCGCTTGATGTAGAACGGGTCAGTACCTGGTTTTACGATGACGACCATAGCAATATCATTGCGGACAACCTGTATAGAAAAACTGAGGATGCTTATGAAAGTGGTCAGGTATTATCAGCAGAACGCTATCCTGACTATTTTAAGGCCCTTGCCGAAAATAGTGTCATCACAGCCGATGATGCAGCGGTTAATCCACGCACCCATGAATTCAAAGACGACTATCTGTTACCGCTCGGTATTACCTCAATGATGGACGTGCCCGTTAAGATTCAAGGAAAAACTGTCGGTGTGATTTGTCTTGAGCATACTGGTGAGATGCGTCAATGGAGTTTAGTTGAACAGGAGTTCGCAACATCGGTATCAGTTGCTATGGCGCTCGCCATGGAATCCGATGCACGACTCAAGAGTGAAGCCCGACAACTTGCGGTCGTAAATACGATGGTAGACGGGCTTATCACCATGGATGAGGTTGGGCTTGTCGATTCGTTTAACCCGGCTGCCGAGAAGATTTTTGGTTATACCTCAGCAGAAATGATCGGCAAAAATATCAATCAACTGATGCCCGAACCCAATCGCAGTCAACACCATAAATATCTGCAGCGCTATAAGACCACAGGAAAGGCACATATATTGGGCATTACCGGCATTGAAGTCGAGGGGCTCCACAAGAAAGGGCATGTCTTTCCAATTGCTATCACTATCAGCGAGATGGTCATCGACGGCCAGCGCCGTTTCAGTGGTGTAATACGGGATATTACGGAAAGGAAACAGTTACAGGCGGAACGAGACCTGGTAGCAGCCGAATTAAGTCAGTTGATCGATACCGCCAATGCGCTGATCTTTGGTATTGATACCGATGGTAAGCTCAATGAATGGAATCGACACGTTGCAAACATTACCGGTTTTAGTAAAACGGAAGTCATAGGCCATTACGTGATTGAGGACTTGGTCACGGACGAATACAGGCAACCGGTCATCGAGTTAATTGATAATGCACTGAAGGGTGAAGAATTCTCCAACTTTGAGTTCGCACTCTATAACAAAGATGGCAGCCGTATTGAAGTATTACTTAACATCGCGACCCGGCGGGATATGGACGGCAATATCACCGGTATCATCATTGTTGGTCAGGACATAACCGAACTAAGGGAAAGAGAGAATGAGCTTAATCAGGCACAAAAAATGGAGGCGGTCGGGCAGTTGACCGGCGGTATCGCCCATGATTTCAATAATCTTCTCAGCATCATTAGTGGCAATTTGCATTTCCTGCGACAGGACATAGGCGAGACCAGTGTTGAAATAGATGAATTGTTCGAAGATGCCTTGTCAGCCGTGGATGACGGTATTGAACTGATCAGACGCCTACTCGTCTTTTCTCGTACCGCACCATTACGATCAGAAATCAAGAACGTTAATGAAACAATTGACAAGGTTACCCGTTTACTGTCACGAACATTAGGGAAAAATATCCAACTGAATGTTGATCTGCCGGAAGAAAGTTTGTTTATCCGTGTTGATTCATCCCAGCTGGAAAACGCGTTGTTAAATCTAACCATTAATGCCCGTGATGCGATGTCAGCGGGAGGAACGATCACTATTAGCGCAACAAAATGCCATTATGGTGATGGCTCACCTCCGGACGACTACGTTCTCATATCCGTTACCGATACGGGCTCAGGCATCCGTACGGAAGACCTGAAACATGTTTATGAACCTTTTTTCACAACCAAAGACGTTGGTAAGGGGAGTGGGCTTGGCCTTAGCATGGTCTACAGCTTTACCCAGCAATCCAATGGCAAATGTGAGATCAGTAGTACTCTCGGCAAGGGAACCACGGTTTCGATGTATTTCCCTGCGGTGGATGCAAGCAGGGACATTGATATAGAATCAAAAGGCGACAAAATATTAGCAGGAGATTCTGAAGTGATACTGGTGGTAGAAGATGAACCTCGAGTAAGAAGAGTGGTTTTGCGTGATTTGGAGAATCTGGGTTACAGAACTTTGGAGGCAGAGGATGCCGCTGTGGCCAGAAAGATTATTGAGTCAGGAGAGCCCGTCGATCTACTGTTTACTGATGTCCTTATGCCGGGAGAAATGAATGGACGTATGCTGGGCGTATGGACAGCGGATAATTACCCGGAGATTAAGGTTATCCTGACCTCTGGATACAGCAAGGACCATGCAGAAACGAGTAGCGATGAGGCACATGCGTTTCCCATGGTAAGAAAGCCCTATTCCATCGACAAACTGGCAGAGCAGATAAGAACTATACTGACGAAATAAATATAAGGATAAGGAATGACCAGGTCCCCAAACCGAGTACTCATAGTTGATGATGACCCAAGAATTTGCCGCATTATTAAGCGCGTGGCGGATGAGCTGGGGGTTGAGTCTTTTGCTACAGACGATTCTGCGCTGTTTGAATCAGCATATCTGGAGCATGAACCAAATATCATACTGATGGATCTGCAAATGCCTAAGCTTGATGGCGTGGAACTTCTGCGCAAGCTTGCTGATCTGGATTCCAGGGCAGCCATTATCCTGATCAGCGGCGTGGACAAGAGTGTGCTCGAGACTACACAAGATCTCGGGAAATCACTTGGATTAAGTATGGCCGGGGTGTTAGTTAAACCGATAGATATTGATAACTTAAAAACGATACTGGGGAAGCGATTTGACCCCATAATGAAACGTAAGGCCGGAACCCTGGAAATAACGATCGATGATCTCATCAACGCAATAGAACAGAATGAGTTGGTTGTTTATTACCAGCCACAGATTCATCTTTCATCAGGAAAGGTAATTGGTGCCGAGGCACTGGTTCGCTGGCAACACCCTGAGCATGGTTTGCTGTTTCCTGATACCTTCATCCCCCTTGCTGAAAAAAGCAAGGAAGCAATTAGTTCGTTAACATACTCGGTTCTTGAAACATCACTACAAGACGATATGGTGCGCAGGGAAAATGGCATCGAATTGAATCTTTCCATCAACCTGTCGGCAAAGTTACTCAGTGATCTGAACCTGCCGGATCGGGTAGAAGAATCACTAAATACCTATCGTTTCAGCCCGAATCGATTACTTCTGGAAGTAACCGAAAGTGGTGCAATGGAAGATCCGACCTTGACGATGGATATTCTGACAAGATTGCGACTTAAGAATATCGGACTGTCTCTCGACGATTTTGGCACTGGATTCTCATCCCTGGTACAACTCTACCGCATGCCGTTCACCGAGATAAAAGTGGATAAATCCTTTGTTATGAAAGCAATGGCAGATGAGGAAGCAGCAGCCATTGCTCGCATAACAATTGATCTTGGCCATAGCCTGGGGCTTGAAGTGGTTGCCGAGGGCATCGAGGATCAGGAGACTTACGACTGGTTGAAAGAACTCGGTTGTGATATTGGTCAGGGTTACTTTATAAGTAGGCCAATTGATGTCATTCAATTCTCAGACTGGATGAATGAAAAACGATAAAAAGCCATAGATCTTCAAATAATCAAGCTAAATTATTAAGTAAAAAACGGGTATAGTGCGAACAGATAGCAGATTTTACAAACGTGCTGAACCGGTAAGATTATGGTAAATAGTGCACCTCTGTTTCTATTTATCACTCAGATTGATCCGTGCATGTCTCCCGTGATGCCGTAACTTACGGACAGCCCAACACCCGCACCCTTGCTCATTTCCTTTGTCGTGAAGAATGGTTCAAAGACACGGTCGAGGCTAAAATATCGTTGCCCGCTGGACTGGTTATAGAAGGTAGTGAGGTGAGCCAATTCTTTGTTGCCGTGTCTTAACCTCTTGCTGAAAGAAAGGCACGGCTAAAGGGATCATGACCTGGTAACACAAAGCAAAACTGCAGGCAGTCGTCTACGCGTTTACATTCTGTTGCCAACGGGAGGGCGATCCACGTAGTGTTGGTTGAAGACATGATTCAATTCGTGGGCGGCGGCCCTGGGGCAGGTCGGGCCTGAAGGTAACCACATGGTGCGGCCGTTGGTGCACGCCTGCGTATCAGACCCGCACCAGGAGTAGATCTGATCAGGATCAGTAGAGGTTACGACGGTAAACCGCCTGGTGACGCCTTTAAATGTATATGAATGGAGTCCGTCAGTACATATTTCCTCGATATCACCATCAAGCTGTGAGATTGGTGTGTTCAGCGTACAGCCACCCAGGGAAAGGGCTAATAATATTAAAAGTTCTTTCATGATGCGTGCATCTCCATTGAAAAGAATTGGAGACGTGATAGTAGGGGTAGTCTGTAAGTGAAATTGATGTATTCAGTAATTTTATGTAACTTTATTTAACGCCTCAGCTCCACTCTACTTTTGCGGTAAATTTGTACCCCTGACTACGGATGGTCTTGATGTATTTTGGCGAAGTTCCGATATCGCTGAATTTTTTCCGCAACTTCCCAATCAAAACATCTATACTCCTGTCAATAGGACTCCATTCACGACTACTCATTTTGTCCATGAGTTGGTCTCGTGTTTGCACCCTGTTTTCAGCTTCAATCAATGTATTGAGCAATTTGAATTCGTGACTTGTTAAAGGTATGTCCTCGCCAGTTGGTGATGTAAGGTTTTGTGCCAGAACATCAAGCTTCCAACCATCAAAGCTTGCAAATCTGTTGGATTCCTTGTCCGTTGATTGTGTTTTTAATGGAAAGGAGGTTCGCCGAAGAACGCTTCGAATTCGTGCTAATAGTTCTCTGAGATCAAAAGGCTTGGTCACAAAATCATCGGCGCCAATTTCAAGGCCAACAATTTTATCTACGTATTCCTGACTTCCTGTAATGAAAATAATGCCCGTATTTGTAGAGTCTCTGATTTCACGTGCCAGATCGAAACCGTGGACTCCTGGTAAATTCAAATCCAGCAAAACAAGATCTGGCTGCTCGTTTTTAAGGACTTCTCGTGATTGCTCTGCATTGTACGCGCTGTATACGGTGTAGCGCTCTTTTTCTAGGTATCGCTGTACCGTCCTGCAAATGCGTTCATCATCATCGACGATAAGTATTTTATGGACATTTTTAGTCACGGTTTCTACTGCTCTTGAAATTGCAACAATAATCTGGATGTGGAACCATTGAGTGCAATTGCATATGGACCCTTCAACGTTTCGGTCATAATACGCAAATTCAATTCACAAGTGTAACTCATGTTTCCGATATCGAGAAGGTTAATGCGCGGATTATGAGCGGTCATGAAAGGGCCTACCACCACCTTTGGGAGGCTTAGCCGTTGATAACAGTAGTAGTAAGTAGAATTTGCGCTAGGAAATCATGTGCTATCAGGTAGTAAAACTAATCTATAGGAGTCTATATAATCAGGACTTTTCAAATACTCTGTTTAACACTTTCCCACACTTGGTTACAAAAATCTACAATCAGTTAATAGAAAGTGACAAAACGCCGTCTAGTATAGACACTGATTCATAAGCGGCGGCCTTTGGTGGAGTAGTTGAGGATAATGACACAACAGCGAGTACTGATTGTTGACGACGATCGACGAATTGGCAGTTACATTTCACGCCTGGCGCGCAAGGAAAAGAGTGTTGTGTCAGTAATAACAAGGCCAAACCTCTTTTACAAAGAATATGAGACTTTTGAACCGAACGTTATTTTTCTCGATTTGAACATGCCCAATATTGACGGGATTGAGCTTCTGAGATTTTTGCAAAAAGTTGGGAGTAAAAGTGATATTTGCCTGATGAGTGGGGTCCATTACAGTGTTGTCAAAACGGTAGCAGATATGGCGAGCACGATGGGCCTAAATTTAATCAAAGTCCTTGGTAAACCCTTCAACAGCAGTGACGTAACGGACGTGCTCCACCAAAGCAAAAAGCTGGATCATTCTGCTCAGATCAATTCCCCAGGGCGGGTGCGAAACTGGAATGCCTGTGAGTTAAATGCCGCGATAAAGCTAGGGCATATAATTCCTTACTATCAACCAAAATTTGATTTAGCCAAAAATACGATGGTAGGTGTTGAGGCATTGTGCCGGTGGTTTCACCCAGAGTACGGAATGATAATGCCAGACGAATTTATACCCCTGGCTGAAGATACGGGGTTGATAGTTAACCTGACTAATCACATGCTGTCTTCATGCCTCAAGGACCTGGTTAATTGGGACTTGTTTGATCCGTCTCTGCAATTGTCAATAAATATTTCACCCAGTCTGCTGTCATTTCCAGACTATACCAACACTATCGAAGAATATGTAAAAGAGGCTGGAGTCGACCCCAAAAGAATAATTTTGGAGATTACCGAGTCCCTGACTATGGGTCTGGTCACTACTATGGAAGTGTTGTCTCGATTAAGAATCAAAGGGTTCAATCTATCGATCGACGATTATGGAACAGGTTTTTCCTCTTTGGAAAAGCTTTATAAGCTGCCTTTTACTGAGATCAAAATAGACAAAACGTTTGTGATGGATGCCCTAGAAAATGAATATGCAAGGGCCATCGTCATCTCAACGATAGAACTAGGCCGGAAATTCGGTTTAACCATTGTGGCTGAAGGCATAGAAAATAGTTCAGTTAGAGATTTTCTGCAGCGGCAAGGCTGTAATATAGGGCAGGGATTTTATATGGGCAAACCTGTCGATTCCGAGCAAATCTCACTAATGATAAATTCTGTCTCGTAAAATGGCCGGATAGACGGGACTCCTGCATGACCTTATTAGATAGCGCCCTGGTTTTCCAAAATTTTATGTCGAGGATGCTTACCAAAGTGAAACTCCTGATAAGCAATACGATTACGTGGCTAAAATACACCCCCTCTAGAATAGAGCAGCATAGCTCAGGAAGTCAGTACAGCCCGAGAAAGACAAAAAAATTGAGAATAAGCCCTGAAGATCTGATCAAAGTCGAGACCCTGCAGAAACTGAGGTTACAGCTAGGGGAAAAGAATTTCACTATCGTACTTCAAACGTTTCGAGCCGAGACGGTCAGGCGGCAACTGGGTATGGCAAAGGCAGCGGCGTCAGGGGATTTGCGCGGGCAGGCGCACGAGGCACACTGCCTAAGTAGCAGTTATCGTACCTTTGGTTTACTGCAAGCTGCTGACGTACTGGGCAGACTCGAATACAATATTAAGATGGGAGGATCCGAAAATATTCACATTGACTTCACCGACGTTCTTGATCTGTTAGAGAGAAGTATGTCTGCCCTTAACCAGGCGGTGGGCAACATCGCAACAAAAGCATAAGAAAAGCAAATGGGGTGTGGTGTGTAGGTTCTCATCTAGCACCCAGTTTCTATACGTGAAGTGATCCATAGTACACATCCGCAAACGCGCTCTTTTGTCATTCACGCGCGAGCGAGCATACAGTTAGCAGCTGATTTATGCGATTCCAGCCTACATTGACCTCATGTACCCGCCACCAGTCATCCGGTGATGTCAGCCAGGTTAATCCGCCCGGGCCGGATATGCCCGCATTGTTGATCAGTACATCTATACGCCCAAAATTGTCCAACACCTTTCCCACGGTTGCAGCCGTTGCTGTGCTATCAGTAACATCTGCAAGCAGAGCCAGGCAATATTCTGGTAATGCAGCGCGGGCGGCTTCAACCCTCTCTGGGTTGCTGCCCGTAATCGCCACACAATGGCCGTCCCGGATGAGGCTCTGGGCAATTTCTCTGCCGATACCACGGCATCCACCCGTTATCAGTATATTTTTCCTACGCATAGTTGCTTCGCTCCCGCTGCTTGCGAGCATAGCGTCAAACCACTCTGGCACTGCTAAAGCATAGTGCAAAGTCACTGTCTATAACCGAGATTTCACAACAATTAACCGGAGAAGTTCCGCTGCGCACCTTGCGTCGCTGGCTCCTGGAATGCAGTAATGGGGTCAGGTCTAGAATCGAAGCATTCGATGGCAAAAAATCACCGTTGGACGCTTCGATTCTAGACC
>PVMK01115269.1_pt1 | contig 12523 bp, 11 predicted proteins | sample 1853481 | NCBI WGS metagenome assembly PVMK01 (sample SAMN08533507, study PRJNA380276) | Marine sediment metagenome, whole genome shotgun sequencing project.
GTGCCATGAGGAGATGGGGTATACCTTCAGCGCCACGGGAGCCATGATATCCGCGGGGCAGACGATCCTGCCTCCATGGTCGCGCGGACCAACATCAACGACACCTGCGCTTCATGCCACAAAGGTGTGGTGGAAATATACCAGGAGAGCATCCACGGCGAGATCTTCGCCAGCAGTCCTGAGGACGCGCCAGTGTGTACCTCATGTCACTCCGCCCATGAGACCGAGCGCGCCATGGACGATGAATTCCTCATAACCGTGGTGAAGAGATGTTCATCGTGCCATGAGGAGATGGGGTATACCTTCAGCAAGAACTATCATGGCCAGGTCACAGGTATGGGATATACCCGCGCCGCCCAGTGTCCCGACTGTCATGGAGCCCACGACATCCTGTCCACGGATGATCCGGCCTCCATGGCTCATCCCGACAACCTCGTCGCCACCTGCGGAAAATGTCACCCGGGGGCCAACAAGAACTTCACTCTATACATGCCCCATGCCGACTACCACGACGCCCAGCGCAATCCGATGCTGTACTATGTCTATCTCTCGATGGTCATACTTTTGGCGGGAACCTTTGCCTTCTTCGGGATACACACCCTGCTTTGGTTCATCCGCGCCTATCTAGAGAGCTTGCGTAACAGGTCCGGTGGGGCCAATTGATCCGGGAGGGTAAGCACATGACCGACTATTCTCACACGGAAAACATCGGCCGGGAGGAACGCTGGTACCTGCGGTTCAATTACTACCACCGCTTCCTTCACGCCCTTGTCATCTTCAGCTTCCTGGGGCTGGTCCTGACCGGAATGCCCCTGAAATATTACCACACGGCCTGGGCCCAGACCCTGGCCAGCTTCCTGGGCGGGATAGGAACCGCCGGTTACATCCACAGGGTGTGCGGCGCCATCACATGGCTGTATTTCACCCTCCACCTCCTTTTCGCCGCCTACTATGTGGTGAAACTCAGGGACGAGCCGCTGATAAAATGGTTCCTGGGTCCGAACTCCATGGTGCCATGGACTAAAGACCTGAAAGATATTATCGGCCACGTACTCTGGTTCCTGGGTATGGGTGAGCGGCCCAAATTCGACCGGTTCACCTACTGGGAGAAATTCGACTATTTCGCGGTTTTCTGGGGGGTGGGGATAATCGGTTTTTCAGGCCTGATGCTCTGGTTTCCGGAATTTTTCGCCCGGGTTTTCCCCGGCTGGACCTTCAATATCGCCATCATCCTTCACTCGGACGAAGCGCTTCTGGCGGCCGGTTTCATCTTCACGATCCACTTTTTCAATACCCATCTGAGGCCGGAGAAGTTCCCCCTCGACCACGTTATCTTCACCGGAAGAATCTCAGAGGAAGAGTTTCGGCATGAACGGCCTCTCGAGTACGAAAGGATGCGTGAGCAGGGCAAACTCAGCAGCCTCGAATCCACACCGCCCACCCAGACCAGTCTGGTCTGGGCCCGGATCGTAGGAATTATAGCCTACGGCATGGGACTCATCATGATACTTTTCATCATCTACTCGGCCTTAAAAGAGCTTCACTGACACTTTGTGCCCCGCGGCGGCAGCAAACGCCGCCGCGGGGCCTTTCCTTTCATCCGGTTGGTCCGCACGAATCCGCCCATTCATTGACACCAGGAATCAGGGTGTGCTAAAAATCTCAAATAGACATTGTTGTTCACAAGCACCGCTGGAGGTGAACCGACTTGGCTTCCTCTGCCAGTCACGCATACCGAGGCACAGATTACCTCCTCGGCATCCTTATCCTGCTCCTGACGGGCCTTCTCCTGTTCTGGACGGGCCGATTCCTGCAGCCCGTTCGGCTTCCCCCGACATCACCAGGCTCATACCACTTCATAGCCCAACTGGATGATGTCGCTTCCGGCACGGCTCTGGCATTTGAGCTGGAGGGCCGCAAGTGGCTCCTTGCCAGAACTGAGGACTATGTCACGGCGGTCTCCGGGTACTGCACGTACCGGGGATCCAGGATCCGGTGGGATCGCCGTAACCAGGTTTTTCTATGCGAAGGTCACGGCAGTACATTCGGGCCTCGCGGTAACCTTATCCACGGGCTAGCCACCTCACCCCTGGAGACTCTACGTATCCGGACCGTCGATGACCGCATTTACGGGGCAAGGGATCTATCATGAGCGGCAGGGACCGGCGTCCGGATGGAAGTCTCCTGAAGGACCTACTTGAGTGGGTCGGGATCCGGGGTTTCATTTACGGACCGCTGGAGAGGAGGCTCTCGGTCAGGGGAGCCCTCGAGGCGGCCCTTAAAAAACCGATCCCCCACGTCAGCTGGTGGTCCTGTTTCGGGGGAATAGCCTTTTTTCTTTTTCTGGTCCAGGGCGCAACCGGCATTCTCCTCATGGTCTTCTATATACCGGCCGATCCCGAGGCTCACCGAACCATCCTTTACCTGGCGGACCAGGCACCCTTCGGATGGTTCTTCAGAGCGATCCACCACTGGGCCGGTATCGGTATGATGCTCGCCGTTTCCGTTCACGTCCTGAGAGTGTTTGTCAAGGGCGCCTATCAGAGGCCGCGAGATCTTAACTGGGTCATAGGGTCTGTCCTTTTCTTTTTGACTGCCGGATTCATCCTTACCGGCGACCTCCTTCCCTGGACCCTGTCAGCCTACTGGTCAGCCGTGTGGTGGACAGATCTTGTCAGCCAACTTCCAGTCATTGGTCACCAGATCATGCTATTTCTGCGCGGGGGGGAGAACGTCACGGGATCCACCATTACCAGATTTTACGTTTTCCATGTTTTTGGGCTCCCCGGTCTTACGATTCTATTCATGGCCATCCATTTCGCCATAGTCAGGAAACTGGGCATATCGGAGCCGTTGTGACGACGAGATCCTACAAAATTCGAAAAAAGCATGCCAGACGAGGTGAGCAGAAGGAATATCCTTTCTATCCCAAACACCTTCTCAGGGTCCTTATGGCGATCATGGGTGCAGTGGCTGTCATCGCCACCCTGGCAGCTCTGTTCCCTCTGCCGCTGGATCACATAGCGGACCCATTGGCGGTATCCGATACCGGGACCAGGACTCTGTGGATATTAAAGCCCGCCATCCTGTTGGGTGATCTCGTACTCAGGCCCAGCCTGACTGTGGTCCTCATCGCCATCTTTGCGGCACTGTTCGTCCTGCTCCCCATCCTGGACCGTACCGGACAGAGTTCCATAAAACGGCGGGCTCTGGTCGCAGTGCCGTTCCTCCTCTGGATGCTCTTTCTGGCCTGGTCTCTTCTTCTGGCAACCGGAGTTGGGGGATGAGACTATTAATACTCTCCATGGTTGTTCTTCTCTTATCCGCTTCCGGCGTTATGGGCATGACCACATCATCATGCATTTCCTGTCACGGTGCCCTTGATCAGAGGAAATCTGGACCTGTCAGCCTCTGGGAGCGGGACCTTCACAAGGAGGCCGGGCTCGGATGCCACGACTGCCATGGCGGCGATCCGGACAGTCTGAAATCGGCCATGGCCCCATCCAACGGTTTTGTGGAAGTTCTGGATGAAAAGAGCATCATTCACCTTTGCGGCGGATGTCATTCGGATGCCGGTCGCATGCCTGACCCGACAATTGCCACAGACCAGATGGACCAGTACCTGTTCGGCCCCCACGGCACCTCCGTGAAAGGGAACAGGCCCACTTGTGTTACATGCCACGGAAGCCACGGTATTTATCGTGTCACTGACCCGTCCTCCCCTGTGTTCCCGACCCGGGTTACGCATCTGTGCATCCAGTGCCACGATAAGGGAAAGACTGAAAACGAGACAGGGCCATGGCGATACCTGGAGGATGTCCATGGACGGGCCCTGGCCCAGGGAGCGACCACAAGTGCCCCGTCATGCCCCGACTGCCACGGCGCGCATCGAGCAGCTATTCTCACAATAGAAGGCACTCAAATGGTCTGCGGAAACTGCCATACCATGGAGTACGAGTATTTCCAGGCCGGGCCCCATGGTGACTCCCTGCACCTGACTGGCGAACCGTCCTGCATCCACTGCCACGGCTTTCACGGGATCGAGGCAACGGGGATCGATGAGATCATCGGCCGGATCACCGACAACTGTCAGGGGTGCCACCAAGTAAGCAGCATTGCATGGCAGATGGGCCGTAAGATCGATGAGAACCTTGGGACAGCCCTAAGTCTGCTCGGTTCCCTTCAGGACATGTCGGAAAATTTCAGGCTCGCGGGTGTGGAAACGGGTGAGATGGACAGGCTGATCCGGGAGGCCCATGGCTGGCTGCTGCAGGTTGAATCTGCGATCCACTCTGCAGACACCGACTGGGAAGAGTTGACAGGAATGGCTAAAGTGAAGATGATGGCTGCCTGGGATCAGGCCAGGGATTATAATCTGGAAAAAGGGATACGAAAGGTTATCCTGTTGTTTATAGCCCTTCTGGCCTTGTCCATTCTCGCCCTGCTCGCCTATAAACTCAAGCTCGCCGAAAAGGACCAGCTAAGAAGACAACTCCTGGGCAGTCCGGAGGCCAGACAGAGAGAACAGGAGCATCGCCGCAAATGAAGGCCGTTGGTAAATATTTCGCCCTGATACGTAAGCTGCGGTTCTACGAGATCCTGCTCCTCGTTTTTATAGCCATCGTGCTGGGAGCCTGGAGTGTAAAGGAGATAACTGAATCGGCCCTGTTCTGCGGAAGCAGTTGCCACATCATGAGACCCTATTATGAGGACTGGAAGACTTCGGCCCACGCTTCCGTCCCATGTGTCGATTGCCACCTCGAACCATCGGACGAGCAGCAGTTTGTACCACAGTTCAAGGCTGTCACGCAGGTGGCCAGCTACCTTACACGTACATATGGTGAACACAGGAGGGCTGAGATAAACGACACCAACTGCCTGAAAGGAGCGTGTCATTCAAGGAGGCTTTTAGACGGCAGAGTGACCTTTGGCGGCAATATCCGTTTCGATCATACACCCCATCTCCAGCAGCTCAAGAGGGGCAAGATCCTCAGGTGTACAACCTGCCATTCCCGTGTTGCCATGGGGAAGCACGTCACTGTCGTCAATGATGCGTGCTTTATCTGCCACTTTAAAAATGGCGGAAGGGAAGCCGCAACTCCCGATTGTCTCCTTTGCCACAACATGGAAGAAAATGACGGCAGTGCACTGCCGGACGGCTTCGATCACCGACCTCTGAGGGAGAGGGGTGCTCCCTGCATCAGTTGTCACCAGACGGTTACCAGAGGCAATGGGCAGCTTAAACCTGAATCGTGCAGGGAGTGCCATATACTGTCCATGGATGATGCCCTCAACGAGCCTGTCGAACTGCTTCACAGGGTTCACGTTACCGATCACAAGGTGGAGTGCACACTCTGTCATGAGCCCATTCAACATTCCATACCGGATGAATCCTCAGCCGGGACCCTCTATTGCGGCTCCTGCCACGAGGACAAGCATAAGGGCATACTGGACATGTTCAAGGGAACAGGGGCCAAGGGAATCGCGCCCCTGCCTTCTCCGATGCGAAAAGCCCATGTCGGCTGCAGCGGATGCCACATCGTACCGGACCCGGCCGGTGGAATGGGAGCGGCGTTTACCGGTATGAACATGATAGCCATCCAGGCAGCATGCCAGTCATGCCATCCGAGCAGTTATTCCGACAAGGTCGAACAGTGGAACCGGGATATCTCCACAGCGCTATTTCAGGCGGAGAGTGCCCTGCAAACAACAGAGAGCAGGCTGAGCGTCGAATCCTATGGCGACACGAATATCCGTCGTACCATGGAAAACATCCGTCACAATATCCTTTTCGTCCAGAACAGCGCCCCGATACATAACCGAGACTATGCTGTACAGATCCTGGAAAAGGCTATCCTGGACCTGTCAAGCGTTACGGAAAAAACCAGACAGAGGTGAAATTATGGCATTTAAAAAGGTAAGTCGCATCAAGATCCCGGACGCTACGATCAGGCGCCTGTCGCTGTACGACCGATGCCTGGAAGGCTTTCTCATGTCGGGGAAAAAGGTGGTTTCATCCTCCGATATCGCAAGAAAGTGCGGCACAAACCCCGCACAGATACGCAAGGACTTCGCCTATTTCGGTGAATTCGGGGTCAGGGGGGTGGGTTATTATGTGGAGAACCTTCAAAACGACATAAAAAAGGCTCTTGGGATCGACCACTCCTGGAACTGCGCCCTGGTGGGAGCAGGCAATCTGGGGTTCGCCTTGTTGGGTACCGACTCACTTGCCAAGCGCGGCTTCAAGATCTCCGCGATCTTCGAACGTGACCCCATCCTCGTCGAGATGGGAAGCTTTCAGGATATCCCCCTTTATCCGCTCGAAGAGATGTCCCGGGTCATCCCGGATCTGGGTATACGGATCGGGATCATAGCAGTCTCCCCTGACAGCGCGGTGAAGGTCGCTCTCAAACTGACAGATGCGGGGATACGAGGCATCCTCAACTTCACGCCAGTCACAATCAAGGTCGCTCCGGGGATCATCCTGAAGAATGTGGATTTCGCCATCGACCTGGAGGGGTTAGCGTTTCAATTGAATAATGAGTGAATAGGGAATAGGGAAGAGGGAATAGGGAATAGGGAATAGGGAATAGGTTAGAGCTGATCACGAGGGAGTCAACCCCCAGTCACCATTCACGGTTCACTATTCACCGAAGGATAAACCTTTATGAAAAAATTCGAAGATCTCATCATCCAACGGGGGCAGGAACTGGCATCGCTCACGGAACTATTCTGCACCCGCCAGGCAGGGACCGTGGCCCTCACCGCCAACGCCATGGTCAAGTCTGTGCGGGCGGGGGGGCAAGATACTGATTATCGGAAATGGCGGCAGCGCCGCGGACGCCCAGCACTTTGCCGCCGAAATGGTTAACAGGTTCCTCATGGAGCGAAAAGCCCTTCCAGCTGTGGCGCTCACTACTGACACCTCCGTGCTGACCTCCATCGCCAACGATTACTCATTTGAACAGATATTCAGTCGGCAGGTAGAAGCGCTGGGACGTGAGGATGATGTGCTCCTGGCTATTTCCACCAGCGGGGCTTCCCCCAATGTGCTGAAGGCTCTGGAGCAAGCCAACATCCTTTCCATGGTCACCATCGGTTTGACCGGCAGCGAATCCGGCAAAGTCTCTTCCCTGTGTGATATATGTCTGGCTGTTCCAGGTCACTCAACTCCGCGAATACAGGAGGTACACCACCTGGTTCTGCATGTCATCTGCGAGATCATGGAGATCCAGCTTTTCTCCCATGGAACCTGAAATCCGTTACCCCCATACACCGATAAAGGAACTGGATCCTTCCGGGATCAGTACCTATTCAGTCCATGATCGCCCTGGCAAGGTCTCAGTAGACCATATAGCTAAAGGTATCCCTTCAGACGTTAGCTTCAAAGGGTGGTTGGAATCCCTTCCGGACATCCTCGCAGCCAGGGATCTGAAACTGGCCGCGCAAGCTATTCATCGCGCCCGCAAGGAGGGTAAAGGTGTGCTCCTGGGCATGGGCGCTCATCCCATCAAGGTCGGTCTCGGAGGCCTCATCGCCGAGGCCCTGGCAGACAGGCTGTTTACTGGTGTCGCCACAAATGGTGCAGCTATCATCCACGATTACGAACTGGCCCTCACCGGCAAGACCTCCGAAGATGTGGATGCCGTCCTTTCCGAGGGGACCTTCGGCATGGCGGAGGAAACGTCAGCACAACTCAACAAAACCATCAGCGATGGAGCCGGATCGGGTGAAGGCATCGGTTACCCGGTGGGGAAGCTCATCGCCCGGCAGGGTCTTCCGCACGCCGACGTAAGCGTCTTTGCCTCCGCCTACCGGAACCAGATCCCGGCCACAGTTCATGTCGCACTGGGGACGGATATCATCCACATGCACCCTACCTGCGATGGAGCCGCCACGGGTAAGGCCACACTGGATGATTTCCATTTATTCGCCAGGCAGGTGGCCGCGCTGGAGAACGGTGTCTTTATTAACCTTGGTTCCGCTGTAATCATTCCAGAGGTTTTTCTGAAGGCCTGTTCTCTGGCTTTGAATTTAGGGTATTCCCTTGAAGGATTGACGACAGTGAACATGGACTTCATCCAGCACTACCGTCCCCGGGTCAACGTGGTGGAAAGACCCACGGGCCGGACGGGAAGAGGCATCAGTCTCACCGGTCACCATGAACTGCTGCTACCCCTTCTGCTGGCAGCTGTGAGGGATCTGGATTGAAACCGGGCCCGGGTCTATACACGATGGATACCATCGCTGAGGCATCCGCTGACTGGCGCGGGGCAGGGCGTACCATCGTTTTTACCAACGGCTGCTTTGACCTCATTCACCCGGGTCATGTCCGATATCTTCAGCAGGCCCGGGATCTGGGAGACTTGCTCGTGATAGGTATTAACACGGACGAGTCGGTTAGCGCGCTGAAAGGTCCCGGGCGGCCGATCCTCACACTGGAAGAACGAAGCGAGGTCCTTCTGGCGCTGCGCAGCGTCCATGCTGTCGTACCCTTTGCCGAGGACACTCCCCTTGAACTGATCCGCAGGGTCAGGCCCCACGTACTTGTGAAGGGCGGTGACTGGGCGGTGGAGGAGATCGTAGGCAGGGAGATCGTGCAGGAGGATGGTGGCAAGATCCTCAGCCTGCCTTTTCACGAGGGTACTTCCACTACCGATATCATCAGCCGGATCCGCTCCACCCTTCCTTGAGCAAAAGCAAAAATTCCTGAACACCGAGGACGCGGAGGGAAACCAGTATCCAAGCGAAGTGTCATTGCGAGCCGCATCCTGAGCGAAGCGATCCCGATTCCGGTAAAAGAGGCATTTTTTACAGGGATGAAAGGGATGGGAAAACCTGGATTCCGACCTTGTCCTGCTGCTCTGCCTGTTTGGTCCTGCTTTATCCCCTGTATCCCTTTTATCCCTGTTAAATCCGTGCTCTGGCGTTAGATAACAGTGGTGAAGGGGATGAAAAGGGTTGTTGATCATCTCTGTGACCTCAGTGTCCTCTGCGGTTAACGTTTTTGAGAGTTGGAGTGACACCACACAAAACTGCATGTGCCGGATGAGCCGATTTATAACAATTTTAATATGGACTTAACTGTGGCTCTCTGCGATAACGCCTGCGAGGCGGCGTTCCCGCGGCCCTCTGCGTTAATGCTTTTGACTATGAAATAAGAGGAACGAAAAATAAAGCTTCCGACAAATTTACGTAGCGTGCAAAAGTTAACCGGCACGCTGCTCGACAACCTGGAGAAAACGGGGACCGCCGCTGTATCGGGCATTACCGCCTCTGCCGCGGCCTTCCTCGCTTCCGGCCTCCGTGATCCGGGCAGCCTTGTTGTGATCACCCCCGACGAGGAGTCGGCCAGAAATTTTACCCGAGACCTTTCACTGTTTCTTGGTAAGCGAGAGGCGCTGCATTTCCCTCCCTTTGAATCCCTGCCCTACGAAAACCTGACTCCTGATGTTGATACGACCGCCCTGCGTGTTTCGGCCCTCGCCGCGGCAAGCCAGGGAGCAGGACCTGTTGTCATTCCAGCCATAGCTCTTCTCCAACCAACCCTGCCGCCAGCTGCTTTGCAGCAATGGGGAATTCACCCTCCAGCGGGACCAGACCCTTGACAGGGATGAAGCCACGGAAAGGCTGGCAGCCATGGGCTACAGGCGTAAGCCTGTAGCGTCCCAGGTCGGGGATATGGCAGTGAGGGGAGGGATCCTGGATATCTACTCTCCTCTGGCAGGAGATCCGATACGAGTAGAGCTCTGGGGCGATGAGGTACACTCCCTTCGCTTTTACGATCCCGAAACCCAGAGATCCGGTGCCGACGTTAAGGAACATGTGATCCTCCCCGTCACCGAGCTTCTTCTGGATCCTGAGGAGAGAAAAGACGCAGAAGTACGGCTGGGGGATTTTCTGGCAGCCGTTGGTGTGGCGGCAAGGGAAAGAGAGAGGACGCTCTCACTGTTCAGGGATGGCCTGGGTCTCCCGGGAACGGGACTCTTTCTGCCCCTTCTATACTCCGAAAGCTCCTACCCCCTGGATCACCTTTCCGGGAAATCCCTTCTCTGGCTGCATGAACCTGAAGAGATCCGGGCCAGTCTCCAGGGATTTAACGATAAAACTTTCAAGCGAAAGACCAGCGCTCTCCCTGCGCCGGGAAAAATCTACCTCGATCCCGCAAAGGTTCTCGAAAGCATTTATAATTACCGGACTTTATCGACGGGACTGTTCGACAGGCCTGGCGCTGATCCCGTCGGGTGCCTCCCCCCTCTTCCATCTACACTTCCCGCCAGCAGGCCGGATCGTATAGTAGAATTAACCCGCCTCCTTCAGGAGCGGCGGAAACAACCTGTCATCATCTGTGTCCGCTCGACAGCTGCCGCCGATCGCCTCGAATCGATCATATCGGATGCTGCGCTGGAAGTGCGGCGCGTTGAGACCTTTCCTGATGCCCTCAAGGCCGGAGGTCTTAGCATGATCACAGGGACTCTCTCGGGAGGCTTCAACCTTCCGGAGGAGGACCTGACCGTCATAAGCGATGCTGATCTCTTTGGTCAGTCCTCTGAACGTAAGGCCTCACGAACGGCTTTCCCGGAATGGGATCTGCCCATTGGTTCCTTTCTGCCGGGTGACATCGCAGTGCACATCGACCACGGGGTAAGCCGTTACGAGGGCCTCAAACAGCTCGATGTGGCAGGTTCCACAGACGATTTTCTGCACCTGATCTTCGCGGATGGGGATTCCTTGTATGTTCCTGTCTGGCAGATGAACAGAATACAGCGTTACCGGAGCGGGTCCGAGGTAACGCCCACCCTCAGCAAACTGGGATCTGCCGCCTGGAACAGGTCCAAGACCAGGATCCGAAAGTCCCTGCGCCTTATGGCCGATGAACTGCTCAAACTGTCCGCTGCCAGGCAAGGGCAGACCGGCCATTCCGTCGCAGCACCTGACTCCCTTTTTAGGGAATTCGAGGTCTCTTTCCCATGGACCGAGACGCCTGACCAGGAACGCACTATCGTTGAGGTGATCGGTGACATGACGTCACCCAGACCCATGGACAGGCTGGTGTGCGGGGATGTGGGGTTCGGCAAAACGGAGGTGGCCTTAAGAGCAGCGTTTCTGGCAGCCGTCGACGGCAGGCAGACGGCCCTTCTGGTCCCTACTACCGTCCTGGCCCAGCAGCACTACCAGAACTTCATCCAGAGACTCAAAGATTTCCCGGTGACAGTTGGTCTGATGAGCCGATTCGTCACACCTCAGGAACAGAAGTCCACTCTTAACCTGCTGGCAAACGGTAAACTGGATATTGTCATCGGGACTCACAGGCTGCTTTCGTCGGACGTCGCGTTTCACAACCTCGGCCTCGTGGTCATCGATGAGGAACACCGGTTCGGAGTGCGCCACAAGGAGCGTCTTAAAAAGCTCAGGGAAACCATCGATGTCCTGACCTTATCCGCCACACCCATCCCCAGAACCCTTTTCCAGGCTTTTTCAGGCCTTCGGAGTCTTTCTCTGATCCACACACCTCCACCTGACCGCAAATCAGTACATACCGAGGTGCGTTATTTTGAGGAGGACATCATCCGGGACGCCATCAACCGGGAAATGGACAGGGGCGGTCAAGTCTACCTGGTTCACAACCGGGTCCAGACCATCGATGCGGTCCGTCAGATGGTCGAGAAACTGGTACCCCACGCGAAGGTCGGCATGGCCCATGGTCAGATGAGGGAAGGAGATCTTGAGGAGGTCATGATCCGCTTCCTTCAGCATGATTACGATGTCCTTGTAACAACGGCCATCATCGAATCCGGACTGGATATCGCTAATGCCAACACCCTGATCGTAAACCGTGCCGACCGTTTCGGGCTTGCCCAGCTCTATCAGCTCAGGGGCAGGGTGGGCAGATCCTCCCAGCTGGCTTACGCCTATCTCCTGATACCGCCGGAAGGTTCCATAAGCGGAAAGGCCAGGCAACGCCTTAGAAGCCTGAGGGAACTGACCGAACTGGGCTCCGGCTTCAAACTGGCCTCCTACGACCTGGAGATGAGAGGCGCCGGCAACCTGTTGGGTGAAGAACAGTCCGGCAGGATCGACGCTGTAGGGCTGGAGCTGTACTCCCAACTGCTGGAGCAGGCTGTGAGGGAAGCCAGCGGCCAATCCATTGAAGCCAAGACTCAACCCAACGTCACCCTCCCCATACCGGCCTACCTTCCGGAGGAGTATCTGCCCGAGGTAGGTGAACGACTCACTCTTTACAAGCGTCTTGCCAGTGCACCGGATCTGGAAGCCCTGGAAAAGCTCAGGGAAGAAACCGTCGACCGGTTCGGCAGGTTCCCGATCGAAGTCAGAGGACTCTTTACCCGCATGGAGGTAGAGATAGCGGCCCGAGACATGAATATAGAACGCATCGACACCGCTGGTCCCTACCTGATGGTTGTGTACCATCCCGGGGCAAAGGTTTCACCGGACGCGCTTGTCCGCTTGCTGACATCGGACAAGCGACTCGCTTTCCTCCCGCCTGCGACACTGAAGCTGG
>PVMK01120177.1_pt1 | contig 12523 bp, 11 predicted proteins | sample 1853481 | NCBI WGS metagenome assembly PVMK01 (sample SAMN08533507, study PRJNA380276) | Marine sediment metagenome, whole genome shotgun sequencing project.
GCCAGGTGGCCCAATCAGTTGTCTCCGAAAACGGGGGGCTAAAGACCTGATTTGTAGGAGGTAATTAATCGACCACTGCTATAGCGTCCATCTCAATTAGAAGCTCGGGTAGGGCAAGGGACTGGATGCCAAGCAGAGTGCTGGTAGGAGGATTTTTCGCAGATACATATTGCTTGCGCACATTCATAATGACATCGCGATGTTCGGGCTGATAATTCACTATATACATGGTCAATTTAACCAAGTCGGCGAAAGTGGCGCCAGCGGCCGCCAGCGCCGTTTGAATATTTTCGCATACCTGTCTGGTTTGAGCGCCCAGATCACCCTCGCCCACTAACTGTCCAACCGCATTGACGGACACCTGGCCGGCCACATATATCGTCTTACCACCTGTGGCAGCGATGACCTGGGTGTATGCTCCAAGCGCGGGCAAATTGTCAGGTTGGATGAAATCGATGTCAGCCATCAGCGCTCCTTGTTTACCAGTCCCTTTCCATGACTACCCAGATTGCTTTTACCGGGACTTGGCCGGGATTTGCCAGGCGATGGGGTGTTGTCGAATTGAATATGATACTGTCCCCCGGCCCTAAATAGTGTTTTTCGAAACCTAACTCAAGGAGCAATTCGCCTTCCAATATCAACCCGAACTCGCGGCCCGGGTGACGAGACATTTTCGTGCCCGAATTAGCGCCCACTCGATAATAGATCTCCAGAAACTCAATATTCTCTTCTGCCTCGGTCGTCAGGCGTTCCCAAGTAACATCACCCTGTAGCTCAATTGTTGAACGTTGTTCAGAACGAAGGATAGGTCCGGCCACTATTATCTGCTCTCTAGTCGCTATCTCGGTCAGGACATCTGAATTCTCAGTCTGCCTGATACGCATTTCACTGGCGGTCAGTTCGGTTTTTACGTTGTTGGTTGGATCAGCAGCTTCCTCTTCCGGTTGCGTCGTTTGGAAGAAATAATCGACTGACAAAGACAAAGCATCGGCGATGCTATATAGCGAGCGTACGGATGGGTTTGCCTTACCATTCTCTATCTGGCTCAATAAACTCGCGCTTACTTCAGCCTTCGAAGCCAACTGTCGAAGACTCAAATTCTTTTCAAGCCGCGCTGCCCGTAGCTTGGCACCGATATCTACTATTTCCGACGTTGCCTTCTTGGACATTTCAACAAATCCCTGGCTACTTTTGTTAATGACAGAAGAAGTCCCTGTTCATTAAAACGAGCGATTTCATAATAAAAAGAACACAAATGTTAAATGATTATAAACTATAAGGCCTTTTTAATCTAGCTTATTGACCTATTTTGAACTAAATGTTAGAATGTGTTCAATGTCATTTAACATCGCGAATCGGTCACCTCGCATCCTTCTGCACAGGGTGACGACCTATATCGACCGCTTCCGCCTTGATCGCAAACGACTAACAGATAAGGCTTAGCGCTCGATGTGGGCAACAGTTTCCTTTCTTCAATAGGACCATGACAAACTTACTTGTGACCATCTCAACAGCCTTCCCCGAAACCGGTCACATTTGCTAACTTATTACCGACATAACAATTAAATCGCTTCAACTTCACAGATAATCAAGCATTATCAGCACAGAGATAATGACCTTCCGTAATAGATAGGGTGAAGGAGGTTTCATGACCGGAATGAAGGATGACCTTCTCGGCTTCGTTGGACTCGGGGCTATGGGCAGTCGTATGGTAAAACGGCTACTCGAAGCAGGCCGCCCAGTCATTGGATTCAACCGGACTAAGGCGAAAGCTGAATCATTGTTGGACTTGGGGATGCAGTGGGGCCAAACACCTAAGGCAGTGGCTCAAGCAGCCGACATTACTTTTACCATGATTACCGATACGGCCGCCCTGGAAGCGCTAGCGCACGGGCCGGACGGCATTCTGAGCGGGTTAGGGCCAGACAAGATATTCGTCGATATGAGTACGGTTAATCCCGTTTATAGCCGCGATCTGGCTCAAGAGGTGAGCGAAATCGGGGCCAGCATGCTCGACGCCCCGGTATCGGGAAGCATTGTCACCCTGGAGGCTGGAAATCTAACCATTATGGTCGGGGGCGCTGAGACTACATATGAGCGCATAAGACCAGTACTACTCGACATTGGCCCGACCGTTACCCACATGGGCCCTAATGGCGCCGCCGCAAGTATGAAATTGGCCCTTAATTTGGGTATTTGCGTCCAAATGTTGGCCTTCAGCGAAGGCATCGTCATGGCCGAAAAGGCCGGCGTTCCTCGGAAGCTAGCTGTCGAAACATACCTGAGCACAGTTGTGGCCTCGCCAGCTTTGGGGTATCGCGCTCCACTGGTTCTGGACATGCCCGACAACGCCCTATTCAACGTAAACATGATGCAAAAAGACATGATCCTGGCTCTAGAAGCCGGTCGTGGTTTAGATGTACCCCTTCCAACCACGGCGATTTCCAATGAGATGCTTACGGCCGCTCGAGGGATGGGCTGGGAAGACAAGGATTTTGCGGTTTTATTTGATGTGATCGCCCAAATGGCAGGCATAAGTAGATAGCCGGGTGGCTCAAGATGGCTGAAGTTAAGATTATGGATACGACCGACGTGGAGGAATGGCTCCACATGTATCAGCAGATGAGCAAAATTCGCTTGTTTGAAGAGCAGGTGAATGAGTTATATATGGCTGCTAAAATGCCCGGACTTGCTCACCTATATATTGGGGAAGAAGCCATCGCCGTCGGTGTCTGCCAAGCCTTGCGACGAGAAGACTACATTACCAGCACTCACCGCGGCCATGGGCACTGTTTAGCCAAAGGCGCAGCGGCGGATCGCATGTTTGCCGAATTATTAGGCAAAGAAGCCGGTTATTGTCGTGGAAAAGGCGGCTCCATGCATATCGCCGACCAGGAAACAGGTAATTTAGGGGCCAATGCCATTGTGGGGGGAAGTGCCGGCATTGCTACCGGCGCAGCCTTGTCAATCAAAAAACAGAAAGGCGACCAGGTTGCGGTCTGTTTCTTTGGCGAAGGTGCCCTGGGCCAAGGACTATTGTATGAAGTCATGAATATGGCCCAATTGTGGCAACTTCCAATTATTTACGTCTGCGAAAACAACCTCTACAACGAATACACACACTATTCTGAATCGACGGCAGGAAGCCTGCTAGCCCGGGCTGAGTCCTTTGGCCTGCACGCAGTGGAAGTAAATGGCCAAGATATCAGGGAAGTGTTTGAGACTATGGTGGATCTAAGGGAGCGAGCGCGCAGCGGAAGCGGCCCTTCTTTTCTTCTCTGCAACACCTACCGTTATAAGGGGCATCATGTAGGTGATATCAGTCGTGCCTATTACCGCTCCAAAGAAGAGGAAGAGCAGTGGCAAACAGAGCGCGACCCGCTCCAGATATTGTCTGGGTGGTTAATCGATCAAGGAATGGCTGATTCAGGTATTTTTGAACAGATTGAGAATGAGGTCCGCTCGGAAGTGGAAGCTGCTGCCCAATTCGCCTTGAATGCGCCCTACCCAACACCAGATGAAGTAGATCTCCATGTCTACGCTTGAGCAAAGCGATAGCGAACGAATCCTGACCTTTGGCGAGGCGGTAAAGGAAGCGCTTGCCGAGGAGATGCGGCGAGACGAAAAAGTTTTCATGATTGGCGAAGATATCGCCGAGGCAGGTACAGCCTTCAAAGTTCTAAAGGGCCTGGTGGATGAATTCGGACCAGAGCGTATCATGGATTCGCCTATCTCAGAGCCAGGTATCACCGGCTTGGGAGTCGGTGCAGCCATGACAGGTATGCGTCCGGTGATAGACATCATGTTTGGGGACTTCATCACTCTAATCATGGATCAGATAGTCAATCAAGCGGCCAAGATCCACTATATGTCGGGAGGAAGACTAAAAGTGCCCATGGTTCTTCGAACGACCCTGGGAGCCGGCCGCCGTTCGGCTGCCCAACATTCTCAGTCACTTCATGCCTGGTTCAGCCACGTTCCCGGCCTTAAAGTAGCAATTCCCTCTACACCCTATGACGCTAAGGGCCTGATGAAAACAGCCATTCGTGACGACAACCCGGTTGTCATATTCGAAGACAAAATGATGTACCAACTCAAAGGTCCAGTGCCTGATGATGAATATACGATCCCTTTTGGGGTAGCTGATATAAAAAGGACGGGTTCAGACGTTACATTGGTGGGTACCAGCAGCATGGTCCAAGTTATCTTGGAAGCGGCCGATCTTTTGGCTGAAGCCGGTATCAGTGCTGAAGTCATCGACCCACGCACGACTTTCCCCCTTGATAAAGAAGCGCTGATTGAATCGGCGAAGAAGACCAGTCGAGCCATAATCGTTGACGAAGGGTATGAGCGGTACGGGGTAACGGCCGAGTTGGCTTCTGTGATCGCCGACGGGGCCTTTTACTACCTTGACGCCCCGGTAAAGCGCATGGGGGCCATGGATGTGCCCATTCCTTTTTCGCCCGCGTTAGAGGATTTGACGATTCCTACGGCCGAGCAGGTCGCCGATATGGCCAAGATATTATGTGGCAATGTGTAGATAGTGTGAACGGATTGTTGTCGACTCGCGAATTGTGCCTGCAATATGGACAGTGCTTTCAGGGCCAGCCAAATTGCCAGCACCAAGGAGGTAAGGATAACTCATGGCTTTAAAAACTTTTGGTCCGATGGCTGTGGATTGGGAAGAACGCGTAAACATGGAACGATTGAGGACCGAACGCCTCAATAGAATCAAAAATATACTTGCTGATTCCGAGATTGGCGCTCTCCTATGTTTTGACATGGTCAACGTTCGCTATATTACCGCAACGCATATCGGTACCTGGGCTATGGACAAGGTCGCGCGTTTCTGTTTGCTCCCCCAAGGTGATGAGCCCATCAATTGGGATTTCGGCTCTGCAGCCAAACACCATGAACTCTATTGTCCCTGGTTGGGCGATGGTCGTTCTCGGGCCGGAATCTCGACTTTGCGAGGGGCTATGAATCCAGACTCCCAAAGAGCGGAGAATGTCGCTCGCAAAATACGCATCGAACTAGAGGAGCGGGGCTTATTAAATGAACCTCTTGGCGTCGACGTGGTCGAGCTACCCGTTCTATTTGCTCTGCAAAAAGAAGGCATCGAGGTTGTCGATGGCCAACAGCTAATGCAGCAAGCTCGCATGATCAAGACTGAAGATGAGATCACGCTGCTAAACATGGCCTGTATGATGGTGGATGCAGCTTATGAAGAACTCTATCGGGTAATGCGGCCGGGCATGCGTGAAAATGAATGTGTGGCTCTGGTCAACAAAGTTCTTTATGACCTGGGATCAGAACATGTAGAAGGCGTCAATGCTATCTCCGGCGAACGCTGTAGCCCCCATCCACACGTCTTCAGTGACCGGGTACTGCGACCTGGAGATCCAGCCTATTTTGACATCTTGCACAGCTACATGGGTTATCGTACCTGCTATTATCGAACTTTTGTCCTGGGCAGTGCTTCTCAGGCCCAAATTGATGCCTATAAACGCTGCCGCTATTACCTCGATGTGGCCATCGACACCATTAAGCCGGGGGTGACGACGGCCGATGTAGTGAAACTTTGGCCAAAAGCGCAAGAATTTGGTTTCCCAAATGAAGAGGCTTGCTTCGCCCTGCAGTATGGGCACGGCGTTGGCTTGGCTATTTGGGAGAAGCCTGTGTTCAGTCGTCTGGTTTCCCTTGATCATCCCGAGGTTATTGAAGAGGGGATGGTCTTCGCGCTTGAAACCTTCTGGCCAGCGACCGATGGTTGGTCCGCTGCCCGAATCGAAGAACAATTGGTCGTTACGGCCGATGGCTGTGAAGTGATGACTCGCTTCCCGGCCGAAGAATTAATGATAGCCGGTCATCGATACTACACGGCCACCGGACCACTTTCTCCTACGCGGGATACCGAATCCCATAAAAATCTCCTGTATGGAGATGGCAGCAAACCCTGGGAAACAGTTCGAACGAATAACGAATTGCAACAATCCGTGGTTGCCAGCGGCGAGGCAGCTTGAGATCTTCTAATAATAGAAGCGAATGAGACAAAACCTTGGCTAAAGATGTGGTGATGCCCGCCTTGGGCATGGCTCAGGAGACTGGGCTACTAATGGAATGGCTCAAGACCGAAGGCGAATCTATCGTTAAGGGTGAGCCGCTTATGGTTGTCGAAACAGACAAGGCAACAGAAGAGATCGAAGCATCGGCGTCTGGCATTCTCGCCAATGTAACGGCCTCTCCTGGCGACGTAGTTCCCGTAGGCCAGGTAATCGCTTTGATACTGGCTCCGGGCGAAGAAGCCTCAACGCCGAGCGAGCCTGTTGTAGCCGCAGAAGCTGTGAATCAAGCCTCATCACCTCCAGATATTGGCGTTGCTGACGGCACAAATCGGGTCAGCGCTAGTCCAGCGCCTCAGGCCAGCCCTCTGGCAGCCCGAATTGCCGCCGATCACCAGGTGGATCTTTCGCTAGTCAGAGCAGATGGCCATCGAATCCGGAAGGCGGATATCTTAGCTTATATTGCCGATCAACAAGAGCAGAGGCCAGCTGGGATGGCCGGCGGGCGTACCCCCGCTTCTCCAAAAGCGCGGCGTTTGGCCGCCGAAAACAACCTGGATTTGGCCCAGGTAACTGGCAGCGGGCCTGATGGAGCCGTGCTAACAAATGACATCCAAAATATGCTTGCTCGTCTATCACTTCAGCAAGCAGAAGAAATACCGGGACTTTCTATTGCGGCAAGAGCAGAAGAGATTGAAGAGATAGCCATGAGCCGCAAGTGGCAAATCATGGTACAGCGCTTAGGCGAAGCCTGGCATAACATTCCTCACTTTTACTTGAAACGAGAAGTAGATGCCGGTCAACTCATTGCTTGGCGAGAGAGCGCCCGACAGCGAGCGGCTGAAAAAATCACTTACACCGATCTATTGGTAAAGTTGACGGCTTCAGCCTTAAAAAAACATCCTCGCGCCAATGCAAGTTGGCTTAATAATCAGATTGTGGCCAATCAAGGAGTCCATGTTGGACTGGCCGTAGCTGTGGATGATGGATTAATGGTGCCCGTCATTCATCAGGCAAACGAGCTCAGCCTTGGTCAGATTGCCAGGCGTCGCACGGAACTTGTTATCGCTGCCCAAGAAGATCGCCTGTCGTTGGCTGATCTGGAAGGCGGAACTTTTACTATCAGCAACCTGGGTATGTTTGGTACGGACGAATTCAGCGCCATTGTTAATCCACCCCAGGCGGCTATCTTGGCCGTAGGACGTATTGTGGATCGCGTGGTACCAGTTAATGATCAACCAGGTGTTCGACCGATGATGACCCTCACCCTTTCGTGCGATCACCGGGTAATAGATGGCGCGCGCGGGGCCCGGTTTTTAGAAACAATTGCCCAGTGGATTGAAGAACCCTTGGCCCTTCTGGACTAGGAAACGAGATTTCTATTCCGAAGTGACTTTTGAACGGAGAAAAACAATGACCATAACAACAGAACGGTTACGCGATGCGAAGGCGACGACCGCCTCTGATGGCGATGCATCGTTAGCCGAGTTGGGCGAGTATGGGGCGCTGGTTGACGGAAAATGGCTCAAAACCGGAGACGCCATCGAAGTGCGAAGTCCGTACGACGGCGCCTTAGTGGCCGTGGTGCATAGGGCTGGTCCAGAACAAATTGAGAAGGCCATTGCCTCTGCTAGCGCAGCTTTTCAAGTAACGCGAGTTATGCCTTCCTGGCAGCGAGCTGAAATATTGCACCGGATTAGCCAGGGCATTCAAGAAAGGCACGAGGAGTTTGCCCGCACCATTGCTCTGGAAGCAGCCAAACCGATCCGCACAGCTCGCGCAGAGGTAGATCGGGCGGTATTCACATTTAAAATTGCCGCCGAAGAGTCATTGCGCAATTATGGCGAGATCGTACCCCTGGATTGGATGGCTGGAATGGAGGGTCGGGAAGCACATATACGTCGTGTTCCCTTGGGCCTAGTCGCTGGTATTTCACCCTTCAACTTTCCTTTAAATCTTGTGGCTCATAAGGTGGCCCCGGCGCTAGCGGCCGGTAACCCGATCATCATTCGACCGGCAACTCAGACGCCAGTTAGTTCTTTGAAATTGGGCGAACTTGTCCTGGAATCCGGATGGCCGGCTGGGGCGTTCGCCGTCATCCCCTCTACCACTGGCGACGCGGCCCCTTTGATCGAGGACCAGCGAATCAAGAAATTGACTTTCACCGGAAGTCCGGCCGTTGGCTGGGCTCTGAAGCGACGTGCAGGCAGAAAGCGCGTAACTTTGGAACTAGGCGGCAATGCCGGAAACATCATCCACTCTGACGCGGATGTTTCCTACGCGGCCGAACGCATTGTGATGGGCGGCTTCTCTTATGCCGGGCAGTCGTGCATATCAGTGCAACGCATTTACACCCATGCAGATGTCTTTGAAGAGTTTGTAGACGAGCTAGTCCCCCGCGTCGAGGCACTTAAAGTCGGGGACCCACTAGATGAGGAAACTGATGTCGGACCGCTGATCGATATGGGGGCGGCCGACCGCGTTGAGTTATGGCTTGAAGAAGCAAAGGCCAGCGGCGCCCGGGTACTGACCGGAGGTAGTCGAGGAGGAACGTTATGGCAGCCAACCGTGCTGGCCTCCATAGAGGAAGATATGCGTGTTTCCTGCCAGGAGGTCTTCGCCCCGGTGGTGGGTCTCTACCAATACACAGATATAAATCAGGCCATCGATGCCGTAGACGCGGGTGAATTCGGCTTGCAAGCCGGCCTGTTTACCCATGATTGGAACATTATCAAGAATGCTTTTGACAGGATCGATGTGGGGGGCCTAATGGTAAACGACGTTTCTACCTTCAGGGTTGATCATATGCCTTATGGCGGGGTTAAGGCTTCTGGATTTGGTCGAGAGGGACTGCGCTACGCCATCGAAGAAATGACAGAAATGAAACTCTTGACATTGAATCATCGTGACTAGAGATCGCTACAAAGGATAGCTCATGCACGCTGTAGGAAGGTTTGACGAATCGGCTTTACAGACTCCGGTCAACTATGAAAAGCATAGTGAAGGTTTTACGCGAGTTGCTCTGGCTGATCATTCAATCCCTGGCTGCGTCCATATGGGTCACGGTATCTGCCAATTGGCACCCGGTGGCTGGCTCGCTCCTCATGCCCATTCCTACGAGGAAGGCTTTTATATCCTTTCCGGAACCACCCTGGTTGGTATCGACGGCCGGAACTATCAATTTGGTCCGGGCGATTTTGGGCTGGTGTCGATGGGCTTGTCCCATGCCTGGCGCAATGTCAGTCCGGAACCAGTTCGCTGGCTAGAAATGCTATCGCCTCAACCACGGCCTCGGATCATCCAGAAATTGACACTTTCTTTCTTGGCTCGGAATCGGCGCCAACTGAAGGTGCGCCAGCAGACTTGCAAGATCCGCGTAGCCGTTTTGTCGGCCATTTTGATGATTCACAATTACCTCCGGCCGCCCAAATTCAAATGGATGGCTATCGGGGCAGCAGCATCCAGGGCGTATCGATCAAGATGCTGGTCGATAAATTCTTCGCTGCCAACAAATGACGATGTTCATCGTCGAGTTTCAAGCGCTGTGCTGGCACGGTACACGACCATCCTTACGAAGAATCTTATTTTTTCTTGCGCGGTGAAGCGGAGGCTGTATTGGATGGCCAGCGATACAACGTGAAGGCAGGCGACTTTGTGTGGACCAGCGTCGGCGGCACCATGGGTTTTTTAATACCGGTGATGGACCTGTGCGTTGGCTGGAAACCCAATCACCACAACCCCCAGCGCAACAGGCGTTTCGTTTTAACGCCCATTGGCACTATTTGACAGATAAGTTGGAACAAAATGATTCTTAATATTCGAAGGAGAAAACTCAAATGGATTTGAACCTGGCAGGAAGAACGGCGGTAATTTCAGGAGGTAGTATGGGCATTGGCAAGGCCATTGCCAGTGGATTGGCGGCCGAGGGCGTCAACCTGGTGCTATTAGCCCGGGGACAAGAGGCCCTGGATGAAACGGCCAGCGAAATTGGCGGCGCTCATGGCGTCGAAATATTGACGGTATCAACGGACATCCGCGACGCCGAGTCGGTGAACGCCATGGCCGCCGCAGCGGCCGAGAAATTCGGTACCATACACATTTTGGTCAATAGCGCCGGTCACCGGATGCGACGCTTTGACCGGCAACTATTGTGGAATGATGAAGATTGGATAGGTGATATCGACCACAAGACGGTGGGTATGCTTCGGGTCGTCCGGGCCTTATATCCTCACTTGGCTACGGATGGATCAGGCCGGATTATCAATATCAGTGGTACAGCGGGTCTGCTTGTTTGGGAAGGGGCTTTGACCCACGGGATAAATAATTCGGCCATGCTACACATTACACGCTACCTGGCCAGGGATCTGGCCGCGGACAAAATTAATGTGAATGCGGTGGTTCCAGGGCTGGTAGCTACCGAATGGCGCCAGGGTTGGGCCGGTATGGTGTCGGAAAAACAAGGCAAAAGCCGTGATGAGTTCTTGGCAGATTATACGCAGGAAAAAGGAATCTTGGCTGGCCGGTGGGCTAGCATGGAGGAAATCGCCGATCCTGTCGTCTTTTTGGCCTCTGACCGGGCTCAATACATCAATGGCGAAAGTTTGGCTGTAGATGCGGGTCAAAGCATTAACCCGCGTTAGCTGGTGATAATGCTCGAAAAGCTCCTTAGTTCAGTCAATATGATGTTGAAATCACCCTATTGGCGATCTATTTCTTTAGCCGTCCTGGAAAATACTTGGAGCGGAATTAGGTTTTATTTTCAGTAAGGCCATCTATGCCAAGTCAACGAACATTATTAAAAAACGGGACCATACTTACCCTTGACCCGGATATCGGAAATTTCAATCAGGCCAATGTGCCAAGTGACATGTTCACTCAGATGCGCAGCGTCATCTCTTTGCAGCACGCTTTGGTTTATGACCAAAAGCTGAGTGGCAAGAGTAGCCTCGTGCCGGATCTGGTTACGACTCGGGACGTTTTGGAATTTGCCACGATTGAAGGAGCCCGGGCCAATGGATTAGGGGAAAAAGCTGGCACGCTGACCTCGGGCAAGGAAGCCGACATCATCATGCTGCGCACGAACCGTATCAATGTAATGCCGATCAACGATCCCATTGGCGCGGTTGTATGGGGTATGGATACCAGTAACGTCGATACAGTTTTCGTCGCCGGAAAGGCTCTGAAACGCAACGGCCGTCTTGTCGGCGTTGATATGGACAGGATTAAGAAGATGGTCTACGCGTCTCGTGACTATGTAGTAAAAAAATCTGGCTTTGCGCTACCGCCGATCTAGTCTTGGATTATTTAAAAAGAATTTTACTAGATAAAGGAGGTGTATTTATCAGACGGATATCAATAAGGTAATGATTAGATTGGAACTCACCGATATTTAGTTATGTCAATATTTTAGTGATAGGAGAGCGTGATGATGAGAAGAAAGAGAATTTACCTAGTCATTGTCGGCTTCTTGCTTGGAATGTTACTCCTCGCCGCCTGCACATCTGACGAAACACCAACTGAGGAACCGGAAGAGTCTACCCAAGTAGAAGAACCAACCGAAGAACCGGCCGAGGAGCCAACTGAGGAGCCAACTGAGGAACCGGTCGAAGAAGAGGTCGCTGAAGAACCCATACAAGTTGGCGGCTCTCTCTCCCTTACCGGCTTTCTGGCTCCGACGGCCATGATTCATAAGATCACCGGGGATCTCTTCGTAGAACAGTTGAATGAGGCGGGTGGCTTGTTAGGCCGGCCGGTTGAATGGAATCTGCTAGATGATGAGTCCGCGGCAGACCAGTCAGCCGCCATCTATGAACGATTAATTACGGAAGATGAAGTCGATTTGGTCATTGGTCCTTATGGCACCGGTAACATCACGGCCGCTATGCAGGTTGCTGAGCGTTTTGGCTATGTCTTCCCCCACCACACCGCCAGTCTTACCTACGCCTATACCTATCCCTGGCATTTCCCACTGTGGTACACAGGCCTGAATACCCACATTACAACACCTGATCTACTATTTGATGCTCTGGATTCCACTGGTACGCCACCGGAAACCATTGCCTTCGTTACCAACCAATTCCCGGGCACCAAGTTCCTGGTGGAAGGGAGAGAAGGTGAAGACGTTGGTGGCGCGATTCGCATAGCGGAAGAACATGGCTACGAGGTTGTCCTAAATGTGGATTTCCCACTGGGCAATACTGATTTTGGTCCGATGGCGGCCCAAGTACGCGAGGCCGATCCTGATTTTGTCTATATGGGCGGCATTGGTGTTGATGCCAATGGCTTAATTGAAGCCATGCAGGCTTTGGATTATCAGCCGCCAGGAATGTTCGTCCAATGGCCGGCTCCGGGCCCCGTGCTGGCGCTGGGAGAAATCGGCGAAGGCGTGATGTCAGTGACCCTGTTAGAAGCGCATGAACCCATCGTGAACAACGACGAGATCGGAAGAGCGTCGTTGTTCA
>PVMK01188185.1_pt1 | contig 12522 bp, 5 predicted proteins | sample 1853481 | NCBI WGS metagenome assembly PVMK01 (sample SAMN08533507, study PRJNA380276) | Marine sediment metagenome, whole genome shotgun sequencing project.
GATATCTACTCGCTGCTTGAGAAAGAGAATTTGCGACAGCAAGAAACCATCAATCTCATTGCCAGTGAAAACTTTGTAAGTCCTGCTGTCTTAGAAGCAACAGCATCTGCGTTGACGAATAAATACAGTGAGGGTTACCCGAAGAAGCGGTACTATCAGGGCAATGATATTGTTGATGCAATCGAAATCATTGCAATTGAGCGTGCCAAAAAGCTTTTTGGGGCCGAGCATGCCAATGTGCAGCCATACTCGGGCAGCCCCGCCAACGCGGCAGTTTATATGGCATTTTTAGATCCGGGAGATACATTTATCGGCTTCGACCTTGCGTGCGGCGGCCATCTTACCCATGGCCATCCCATTAATTTTTCGGGTAAAACATACAAAGCCGTTAACTATAGCGTAAATAAAAATACCGAAAGAATTGATATGGATGAAGTCCGAGGGTTAGCATTCAAGCACAGACCGAAGATGATCGTATCCGGACTAACAGCTTATCCACGTGAAATCGATTTTGGCACATTTCAGAAAATTGCGGAAGAGATCGGCGCAATACATTTTGCGGATATCAGTCATATCGCCGGTTTGATTGCAGGCGGGTCTCATCCGAGTCCATTTCCGTTTTGCGATGTTGCCATGACAACGACCCACAAAACAATTCGTGGCCCGCGCGGCGCAATTATTCTATCTAAGAAAAAATATGCGAAGCAAATCGACCGGGCAGTATTTCCGGGCACCCAGGGCGGCCCGCATGATCATGTCACGGCCGCCAAGGCCGTTGCATTAAAGGAAGCGCTTTCGGAAGACTTCAAACTCTATGCTAAAAATATAACTGAAAATGCCAAAGCCCTGGCTCGCGAGCTAACGATCAGGGGAATCAAGCTTGTCACAGGCGGAACCGACAATCATATGATTTTGATCAACCTGCTGCCTTTTGGCATCGGTCTGGGTAAACCCGCTGCGGTCGCATTAGAAAAGGCTGGTATCGTCACCAACGCCAACACGGTTCCGTATGATCCAAGTACACCATTTAAACCATCCGGGATAAGGATTGGCACTCCGGCCCTTACCACCCGTGGAATGAAAGAAAATGAAATGGCCAAAATCGGCAACTGGATCGCTGCCATTATCGAAGATCCGGATAACCGTGACTTGCAGAAGAACATAAGAAAAGAAGTAGGCCAGTTATGCGGGGAATTCCCGATTCAGCCGGTATAGGCTCGCTCTTATTGGGTTTGTTCTAACAACTTTATTTTATGTATTTTTCAACCCTACAGGCCGTCAATTTAAACGGTGCGATCTTGGAGTGAGGGTCCAGTTCATCGCGTGTGAGTCTATTCACGGGCGACTCGCTGTAATGAAACGGCATAAACAGATCGCCGGGCAGGACTTCCTCACTGACTCTCAGCCGGGTATCGATCTCTCCTTGCCGGGAGGCGATCTTTACGCGTTGACCATCTTCTAAATCCAACTTTGTTACATCATCTGGGTTAATCAGCACATAGGATTGATTGGCAAAATCCGTCAGCGTCCTATTGCGCCTGGACATCGTGCAAGTATGGTATTGGTAGAGGATTCTGCCCGTGTTGAGCAGGAAAGGATAGTCGGCAGTCGTTTTTTCGGTTTGCGGAACGTAATCTACCGGGTTCAGGATTGCCTTGCCGCTCAGTGTATTAAATCTATCTAAAAACAGGGTGCTAGTTCCCGGATGGTCTTTTGTCGGGCACGGCCACTGGATGCCTTCAAATTCAATTCTGTCGTAAGAAATACCCGCCATTATCCGTGTCACGGCGGCGATCTCATCAAAAATTTTCGATTCATCCCGATACGGTTTCATGGGACTGCCCATCCGTTTGGCGACCTCCCAGAGCACCTTCCAATCCTGCCGGGCTTTTCCGGGCGGGTCTACGGCCTTTCTCACACGGCCCACCCGACGGTCGCTGTTCACGAAGGTGCCGTTTTTCTCTGCGAAAGCAACCCCCGGCAGGATGACATCGGCGAAGACAGTGGTTTCGGTCGGGAAAATATCCTGTACCACCAAAAATTCCATCCGCTCGAGAGCTTCCCGGGTATGATTCTGGTTGGGGTCAGTCAACATCGGGTTTTCGCCCATGATATACATGCCCTTTATCTTTCTGTCGTGGGCTGCTTGCATGATCTCGACGGTGGTCAGCCCGATCCTGGCGGGAAGCGCTTCATAGGGAAAATTCCAAACCGCGGCAACTTTTTTGCGATTTTCGTCATCCGTGACCGGAATATAGCCCGGGTAAATGAGGGGCGAACACCCCACATCCGATGCCCCCTGGACATTGTTTTGTCCCCGGGGCGGATTTAAGCCGGCACCGACTTTGCCGATTTGTCCAGTAATCAGACACATATTTATCAGTGAAAACACGGTGTGGGTACCGGTAACCTGTTGGCTGATTCCCATGCCGGTTGCAATCAGCGCTCTATTTGCCCGGGCATAGAACCTGGCGGCCGCCTGAATCTTGTCCGGATCAATTCCAGTGATTGTCGATACCTTTTCAGGCGGGTAATTCGAGGCGAGCTTTTTAAGTTCTTCGAAAGCCTGCAGGCCGCCTTCAATTCGATTGATGATAAAATCTTTATCAAACAGGCTTTCGTTGATAATGATGTGAATGAGTCCATTGAGCAGAGCCACGTCGGTGCCCAGCCGGGGCTGCAGCCAGACATCCGAAAATTTCACCAACGGTGTCCATTTTGGATCAATGATAATGAGTTTAGCACCATTGACGACGCCGCGTTTGACAAAGGTGGCGGTCACCGGGTGGGTTTCGATCATATTATTACCGATGACCAGTATGCAATCGGCTGTCTCATAATCTTCGATCGAGTTGGATCCGGCGCCATCTCCCAGAGAGCGCAGCATTGCGGTGACGGTCGACGCATGACAGAGCCTGGTGCAGTAATCCACATTATTGGTTCCAAAGGCGGTGCGAATAAATTTTTGAAAAATATAATTGTCTTCGTTGGTACATTTGGCCGATGCATAACCTGCAAGGGCTTCATTGCCGTATTTTTCCTTGATGGTATTAAAGTTAACAGCAATATGATCCAGAGCTTCGTCCCAGCCGGCCTCAACGAATTGACCCTTGCGTTTAATTAAAGGACGGATCAACCGGTCCTGGCTGCTGACAAATTCATAGCCAAAGCGCCCCTTTATGCAAAGCCTTCCATCATTGGGTTTCACACCCTCCACCCCATTGGCGCGGACAATCCGATTTTTTTTAACTACCAGCTCGATCTGGCACCCCACACCGCAGTAAGGACAAACGGATTTAATGTGTTTATCCGCCTTTGCGGATGTGAGAACATTCCAGTTGGGTTTTTCAACTATCGCACCGGTAGGGCAAAGCTGAATGCATTCGCCACAGCCATCACATTCCGATTCGCGCCAAACGCCGAATCCACCGATAACATAGGATGTGATTCCGCGATTGGCAAAAGATAAAACATTTTTACCCTGCACTTCATCGCAGGCCTTAATGCACCGAAAGCATTTGATACATTTAGAAGCATCGTAGGTGAGCACCGGTGAACTGTCATCAACCGGGTACCCGAGTGATTTCCAGAGAGAAGGAAATTGCCTATTCGCCGGATCATCCAGACCGTATCTGGACACAAGCGCTTTGAATTCATCTTCATAGCTTAAGTCGGAAGCTTCGTTATGTTCGGATAACAGATAATCCAACAAATATCGGCGGATTTCTTCCAATTCCTCATCAAAGGCCGTTACCTCCATCCCGTCCGAAACCGTCACCGTACAAGCGGCAACAAGCCCGCTCATACCCTTTATCTTGGAGATACATAAGCGGCACGCACCGGTCGGTGTCAGTTTACGGTGATAACAGAGGCTGGGAATCAGAATATTATTTTGCCTCGCCACTTCCAGCAGGTTTTTACCGGTTCCGGCCTTGATTTTCTTTCCGTCAATTTTAATGGTTGCCATATCGTTCATATAATAAATCCGCCCTGAAAAGAAGTACATACAGGGTTATAAATTGTTCTCTTAAAATTGAAAGTAAATAGTTAGATTAAAGGTTCGGCGGATTAATTAGTGGTTTGCTCTAGTTCATTGCGAAAGTAGCGCACGGCACTTTTGATCGGCAGAACCGGAGATTGGCCAAGGGGGCACAATGATGTTTTGGCCATGAGTTCCGCTTGCTCGAGCAATGCATCAATGTCGGAACTACTGTTGTCGTGCCCATTTGCGATAATCTTTTCCAATAGAATGAGCAACTGGCGTGTGCCCACGCGGCAAGGGACACATTTGCCGCATGATTCGTGTCCAAAAAAACGTAGGATCGAATGCAGCATATCAAGGATGGATTTATCTTCGGCCATCACAATGATCGCGCCGGAGCCCAAAACAGCGTCTTTTTCCTGTAAGGATTCAAAATCCATGCTGACATCTAAAAATGATTCCGGTACGAAGGTTCCGGCGGCGCCCCCTATCAATGCAGTTTTAAACTTTTTATTGTCTTTTATGCCACCGGCCAAATTATAAACAAGTTCCCTGAGCCTTACGCCCATTTCGACTTCAAAATATCCCGGGTTGTTCACATCACCGCTAATAGAGAATATTTTTGTCCCGGGGGATTGACTGGTCCCGATGCTTTTGTACCATTCGGCCCCATTCAGAATGATGGCGGAATATGGGACAGTGTCTCGACATTGTTGACCAAGGTGGGCATTTCGAATAAGCCCTTTTCAGCTGGATACGGAGGTTTGATCCGCGGATAGCCTCTTTTACCTTCGATGGATTCGAGCAGGGTAAATTCTTCTCCGCACAGATACGAACCGCCCCCCAGCTTGACTACGATCTCCAGTGAATAGCCAGAATCCAGAATATTGTCACCCAGGAATCCGCGTTCTCTTGCAATTTTAAGGGCTTTGCGGATTATATCCACAGATTTGTAGTATTCGCCACGAATATAGATATAGCCTTTTTCAGCGCCGACGGCATAAGCCGCAATGATCATTCCCTCGATCACCAGATGCGGATCTCCCTCCATGATGATACGATCCTTGAAGGTTCCGGGTTCACCTTCGTCTGCGTTACAGACAATGTAGCGCATGCATTCAAGCAGAACACAGGTTGCTTCACGGGTGAATTTCTTTTTCAATCCCGTCGAAAATCCGGCGCCGCCTCTGCCCCTCAAACCGGATTGGATCAATTCGTAAATGACCTTTTCGGGAGGCATGTGCAATGCTTGCTTTAACGCTTTATAACCATCTGCAGCGATATAGTCCTCGATTCTCTCAGGATTGATTTGCCCCGTATTTTTTAATGCGATTCGGTGTTCTAGCATCACGCTTTCTTTCTCCCCGAACTATTTCCTTTATTCCGATATTTATGGAGAATGGTCTTAACCTTTCTCGCGTTCAGATCCCCATAATACACTTCATCGACCGATATGCCCGGTGCGGTATTACATTGTCCCAGACACTCTGTTGTTTCCAACGTAAACAAACCTTCTGCGGTCGTCTCACCGCTATCGATTTTAAGATTTTTGCGAAGTTCCGCCAAAATATCTTTAGAACCGGCCATATGGCAGACCGGCGAATTACATATTCTAATTATATGTTTTCCCCGGGGCGTTAAACTAAACAAGGTGTAATAGCTTACCACGCCGTATATCGAGCTGTATGGAACATTTAAATATTTAGAAATCATTGCCAGGTCTTTTTCTGGTAGATAATGACGTGGATTGTTGTTCTGAAATTCGTGCAGTATAAGAAGCACGTTTTCCATTGAGGGGGGATACTTATGTAGAATATCTGTTTTGTTCATGGCAGAGTATTAAAAGCAGTAGGGGAAGAGGGACAGGCTATTCCATTTCAAATAATAAGGATGCTCCCAGTTAACACAATGTGGTATTAAATGTCAAGTTAAGTTTATGAGTTTATTGTTGATTTCAGCTTAGAGGGATAGTTTTGAGAGATATTACTGAGCAGGCAATTTAAATGAGCTATGGATAAGTTTGGAATAATGGAAACCGACTTAATTATTTAGCCCCTATTTTTTTCTTTTACTTCTAAAACAGCGTCAGGCCAAGTTGTGATATCCAATGATTCAGATTTGATTCAATATCAACACCAGAATTACAATAAAGTCGATGCTGATAAATTTGCAGCTTTCAAAGTGATATCGTAAGGAATTTTAGACGATGATGTGACATGAACGATACAGAAATTTTTATTGAAAAACCGTGTAGAAATCGCGGCTTAGGATTTTGCAGATTAGATAATGACCAATATACACTTTTTTTAGTCTTTATTTTTATTAGGTTCCGTGCCTGGGCACATATCGTGCCTGAATCAAATCTTGATAATATTCTGATTCTATTATGTATTAGTTCAGTTAATCTACAAACCGCACAAGATCAAACTATTTCAGAGCAAGGCACGAAAAAAAAGAGAGCATGATTCTCTTTCTCATATTCCGGCATAAATATTGATGAGAAATCCCATTAATGGTTTAATCTCTATGTCAAAACTCTTTAAGTCTTTTGCTCCAATGTCTTTTTTATCGCTTCACAGGTACGTTGACTCTCATCCCGTTCCATCTCGTCAACCATGGGCATCAAGGGTTCAGCCCATACTGCGGGTGTCACATCGACTTTGCGATTAATTTTGGTATCGCCATTTGCAGGTTCGAAATGGTATTCAATCCGCATTACCCAAGCATGAGACTCCGGATACCATTTCTGCTCAAATACCAGTCGTTCAAAAGGCTGGTATTCAACAACCTTACCAACATTTTTCCCAAGTGTCAGCCTGTCTTCAAAGGTCGTGCCCAAACCTACAGGGCCCGTCGAGGTGACTTTGCTTTCAATAAAATAGTTGCTGTTAGAGGGCACCCAGTCCGAATAATTCGGAATGTCGCTGATGAGATTAAACACCTCTTCAGCTGACCTATTGACGGTGATGTTAAAATCATTGTCTGCCATAATGTCGAACCTCCTTTAGATGATAAGTAATTTTGATATCTTCCAATTATTAATACCTGGATTATAAAAACATTTATTGGTGTAAAATTTTGTCACTGCAGTCTTGAGATTACCTTCTGCACCTCATCCGGCCAGTACTGCATCTCCATTTCATTGAATAACTTAAGGGCTTTTTTTAGATATTCCACCGCTTCTTCTTTTTCGCCCCGATCCGCATAAAATTCACCGAGAAAGAAATTTCCTATCGCCAGGTCCGGTCGATGTGAGAGTTCCTCAGAGACTCTAATGCCGCGCAAAATACTGTTATGTGCTTCCGCATTCTCCGGCAGCTGACTTTTACCGAGTACCCTGCCCAGCCAGATCAATAATGATCCCTCTGTAATTTTTTCATGATTTTCCCGGCATATTTCAAGCCCCTTTTCAAAAGCATGTCTGGCAACATCGTATTCACCGGATTCCGCGTGGCAAACGCCGAGACAAAAATATTGGTGCGATTTCATCCAGTTATATTCGGCATCGGAACAGATTTTCAGTCCTTTTTCGACATGCTTGCGCCCGGTTTGCGGATCTCCCGCCAGTGCACAAACAAGGCCGAACCAGCTATGGGAATAAGGCAACGTGGGTGTATATTGGACCTTTTCATTGTGCATGATGGCTAATTCAAGATATTCTTTAGCCTCCTTCAGATCGCCCTTGTGTCCTAATGCGCCCCCCATTGAATTCTCACACATGCCCAGGGTGGGTATATCATCAATCCCGGCTGCCGCCTTCAGACCTTTTTCACAGTGTGAGAGTGCTTTATTAAAATTCCCTGTCCATGCCAGACTGAAGCCACAAAGTGACAGGAGAACCGCATAAACGTTACAGGGCCCGCCAAAAAACGCTTCTATTTTTTGGTTTTTCTCCAGGACATCGATAATATGCCCCACGACATCGACAAGTTTAGCATGCTCGGCTAACGGCATATAAACCGCAAACAAATCCGGTGCGACCGCGCCCATCAGGTCAACATCATGTAATTTTTCAGCGGCATCAAACGCCTGCTCAATATAGGGCCTGGCATCAGGATAATGGCCAATGGTGCAGTAAAAGAAACCGATGTTGGTGTGGAATCGAAACAACTTGTGCTGATCATCAAGTTCTCTTGCAAGCCGTTGTCCCTGCTCTAATATGAAAAGACTGTTTTCGGGAAAACCGCGGGCGATTAAAGGAGAAATGGATAAATAAAGGACTTCCAGTTTTTTATTTTTTTGTTTTGTATCCTCCGGCATTCGGTCAAGTACGGAGAGTGCCTGACGGTAATAATTCAATGCCTCCCAGGCGGAATTGTTGCGCATAGCTTTTTGGCCTGAAACCTTTAGATACTGGTAAGTCCTCTCAGAGTTCTCACTTTTCGAATAATGATAAGCCAACATCTCATAGAACTCTTCTAATCTTTCCGGGTAAAGCTCTTCAATTGCCCGACCTATTTTTTCATGAATCACCTTTCGCCTCTGTTGAAGCAGGCTGTTGTATGCCACCTCTTGGGTGAGGGCATGTTTAAAGACGTATTCCAGCTCCGGGAACAGATTCTTTTCGTAAATAAATTCCAATCCCTGAAGGTTGAGCAGGTAAGATTTAAGCCCCTGTCTCATCTCTGTGATTGTCTCAAGGATGCGAAAGGCAAAGTCCCTACCGATCACGGATGCCACCTGCATCGTGCGTTTGATGTCGTCTTCCAATCGATCCATGCGCGCTGCAATGATCCCCTCGATGGTATCAGGCACCTGAATCTCCGACGCATTTTTTATTAACACACACTTTCGATCCTTGCATCGAATGGAACCATTTTCCAGCAATGTATGTGTGAACTCTTCCATGAAGAGCGGATTTCCTGCGGCCCGGTCGAGGATCAGCTCTCTAAGCTCCGGTACGGCTTCGCCATCCTGGAGTATTGACCGTATCAGTTCAGCACTTGATTTGGGTGTGAGTTGATCCAAGCCGATTCTATTGTAATAGGATTTGCTTCCCCAGTGATGGGTGTACTCCGGCCGATAAAGGAGAATCAACAGGATCCTGGCACCGGCCAGCCATCCAATCAGATAGTCCAAAAACTCCTCTGATGTCTTATCAATCCAGTGCAGATCCTCAACTACAAGGATAATTGGCCTGTTCTGACTCCCGTAAACGAGCAGATCTCTGATAGCCTCAAATGTCTTCTCCCTTTTTTGCATGGGCTCGAGTTTTTTATAGGCGGCGTCTTCTACATCGAGAGATAAGAGTTCATGAAAAGGTGGCAGGACGTCATGAAGCTTTTCATCAAGCTGGACAATCTTACCCTCCATATTCTTTTTGATTAGAAACTCCTGATCTCCCTCTTTGATCTCAAAGTAGGACCTTATGATCTCCAATATGGGCAGATAGGCCATGGTGCCGCCGAAATGCAGACATTGGCCTTCAAAATAGGCGAATTCACCCTGGGAGAGTTGATTTCTAAATTCGAGCATGAGTCTGGATTTTCCCACACCGGCGTCACCCACAACTCCCACGACCTGACCTGACCCTGACCTTGTTTTGTCGTATGCATCCATGAGAGCGACCATCGAGTTTTTTCGGCCAACAAATTGTGTCAAGCCTTTGGCCACCGATGCCCCTATTCGAGTATCCACTTCACCTACGCCGAAGAGCTCAAAAATATCCTGGGGTTCCTTTTTTCCTTTCACATCAATGTTGCCCAGAAACTTAAATTCGAAAAAATCACGAGCAAGTCTGTGGGTGTACTTGGATACAAAGATACTGCCTGACCCCGCCATGCTCTCCATTCTGGAAGCCAAATTTGTGGTGTCGCCAACGGCTGTATAATCCATGCGCAAATCGTCCCCTATAGAGCCCACTATCACCGGACCGGAGTTAAGACCTATGCGCATTTTGAATTTAATCCCGTATTCTTTTTTTAGCTTTTCGTCATAATTTCCCATTGCTTTCTGAATAGACAAAGCTGTATAACAAGCCCGCTGGCCATGATCCTCATGAGCCACCGGAGCTCCGAAAAGTGCCATGATTCCATCACCGGTGAACTGGTTGATGGTACCTTCATACCTGTGGATCTTATCCATCAGGATTTTAAAGCAACCATCCATGATGCGGTGGATTTCTTCAGGATCGAGTTTTTCAGAAATTGAAGTGAAATTCGCCACGTCCGCAAAAAGTACAGTAACCAGTTTGCGCTCTCCTTCGATGGAGCTACGGGTGGTCAAGATTTTATCGGCCAAAAACTTGGGTGTGTAGGATTGGGGCTGGGAGTAGTCAATAGTGGAAGCATCTGAAGAGCCTTTTAAACTGTGGCCACATTTACCACAAAATCTAAAATCAGATGGGTTTGAAGAATTACATTGTGGGCAGATGTTTTCTAATTTTGCGCCACATTTACCGCAAAATTGCATCTCTCCAGGGTTTTCAAACTGGCACTTTGGGCATTTCATATGGATTCCTCCCTATTCATGCTCAAGGCAAAAAGGATAATGTTCCTAAATAAAGTCAATCAGAGGCAGTTATAGGAGATAGAAACGGTGGAGTGAAACTTAGGCATAATTTCGATCTCTCAGGTAAAATATAAATCAAAGTGAGAATGAGCATTTCCACTGTGAGCTTTCTACCATTAGCCTAAAAAATGAATTGGCGATCTTGAGGACAACAGTACAAACGGCTCGATTGCTTATACAACTATTGTCATGTCCAATAACCTTTATTTTTCAATATATTAGAGTGTGTTAACCAATTTCCCAGAAAATTTACGGGAACATTTTTGTGGAAGGATATATTAAAAGATACTCTTTTTCATAATAAACAATAGTAGCCAAAGAAGGAACAAGCCTTGACTTAAGTCAAACTATCGAACTTTTATTTGGGAAAAGATAGCGAAAGGAAAGAAACACAATGCATTGAAATTTAAAAAATAATGAAAAATTGCATGCTACGGTTATCGTTATTTGCGAGATCGAGCAATATTTAATTTTTTGATATACAGTCTAAGCTGACCAATGATAGGTTTTATAGATTGGGTATGACAAACCTATTCTTTTTTAGCTGTTCGTTTTGTTTATATTGCGTGCCTGAATCGATCATAGCTAATTAACTAAATTTATTGTATATTTGTTCTTCCAATCACTAAATCCAAAAACAGGAGGTATCCAGATGGTAAAACAACGAAAAGCGGAACGGTTACGACATTTGCGTTAAAAGGAGCCGATCACAGAGCCAAGGAGGGTCAGAAAAAGTCTAGGATAAAGACCCATCGATAGGGCCACACAAACAAGGCCCAGCAGAGGCAGGCTCATCGTCAGGGGAGGGTCCGTCGGCGGATGATCTGAATTCTGCGGTTTCCTGGGGCCAAAGAAAATTCGAATGCCGGCCAAAAAGGTGTATACAAGGGTTAAAAGGGTCGAAAGGACGGCAATAATAACGACCATCAGCCCGACCGGCGTGTCATGAAACCCTTTGAAGGCGCCGACAAACAGAATCCATTTTCCTACAAATCCACTGGTCGGTGGCAGGGCCGCCAGGATGAGGGAGGCCGAAAACCAGAGAATCCCGGTGAGCGGCATTTCCGACCAAAGCCCCCCCATTTTTTTCATATCTCTAGTCTCCACGCTATAAACCAAAATCCCGGCGGTTGAAAACAGGATGGCTTTGCCCAGGATGTGGCTCAGGAAATAGAAGATTCCGCCCTGAACGCCCCATGCCGTCATGGCGCCGATCCCAAAAACAGAGTAAGAGATCTGACTTATTGTCGAACAGGCGCAAAACCTTTTGGCGTCGGTTTGGGCTAATGTGAGCAGCGCACCGTAGGTCATGGTTGCCAGGGCCAATCTCATAATCGGCAGAGAAAAAGAGTAAAGATCACTTCGCAAGGGAAGGATAAGGATCCGTACGGCCACGTATGCGGCGATATTGGCATACACCGCAAGCAGGCCCGCAATGCAGGTGGGATGCTCGGCGTGAACCCAGGGCATCCACACGTGCAGGGGAATGACGGCCAGTTTGCTCGCCAGTCCCAGCAGAATGATCAAGGCGATCCAGAAGGTCAGGGAGTTGCCCGTAAGACGGGGCAATTCTGCAATCTCAAAGCTTCCAATCTGCGTATACCCCAGTATAATGCCTATCAAAAAGAGCGTGGCACCGGCGACACCCCAGTAAACGCACATCAATGCAACTTTATAGCGTGTAATATAATCGGAATACCCGAATTGTGCCATGATGAAATAAAGGGGTATGATCGTCAGCAGCTCCATGAAAAAATAAATTGTTATCAGATTCGTGGCAAAGCAGACGCCCATAAAACCGGTGGGAAAGTAGAGATACAAAAGAAAAAATCGACGATAATAAATGTCATGGGTTTGGGGATCGATTTCTCCGTAGATAAGTTCGATTCTGTGTTCGACGTAATGCATGGAATAAATAGCAAGCGCCACACATATCAAATTGATGATCAAAGCCACCGGCAGGCTCAAACCGTCCGCCAATAAATTGAGACTTATCTCGGGTCCAAGGGGATATTTCTCGAATATGACCT
>PVMK01114226.1_pt1 | contig 12521 bp, 10 predicted proteins | sample 1853481 | NCBI WGS metagenome assembly PVMK01 (sample SAMN08533507, study PRJNA380276) | Marine sediment metagenome, whole genome shotgun sequencing project.
GCCGATACGCTGGTTGATCAGCGCATAGACGACGCGGCACTCGCAGTAATCGGCCCGCGGGCAGGCCTCCGGCTCGTCGATGCAGTCGACGACGCAGACCGGCCCGATGGTGGCCTCGATGATCTGTCGGATGGTGATCTTCTCGGCCGGAACGAACAGCTTGTAGCCACCGTGACGGCCCGCCACCCCGCGCACCAGACGGGCGCCGCGGAGGGCCAGCGCGACCTGCTCGAGATAGCCGTGGGAGATGCCGGTGCGTTGCGAAACCGAGGCCAGACTGACCGGGGTGTCCTGGGCGCCGTGGCGTGCAATATCGAGCATCATTCGGAGGGCGTAACGGCCTCGGGTCGAGATCTTCATTGCGTTTCGAAGATAATCCCACTATTCCTAGTTGTCAACTAGGAGTTACAAAATGAAAAGCTAATCTCAATCTCAAATCTCATCTTCGTTGCCGTCATTGGTCGAGTGGTGTTATGTTGTTCAAGCGTGGAAAACCGGAAGGAGACGCCATGGCACCGAAGACCGCCGTGATCATCGATGACGAGCCGGACATCACCACCTATTTCGAGACGGTCCTGACCGACAACGGCTGGAGCGCGCGGACCGCCAACGATCCGAACGAGGGGATTGCTCTCGCCCAGGAGACACCACCCGACGTGATACTCCTCGACGTGATGATGCCGGAGCGCGGGGGATTGAGCACACTCATCGCGCTGCGCAAGGACGAGCGCACGGCCGAGGTGCCCGTGGTCCTCATCACCGGCATCCAGGAGACCCTGACCGCCGACTTCGGCAATTTCCTCGACCGCTTCAAGAAGTACCACCCCGACGCCTACCTGCAAAAGCCCGTCAAGGAGGCCGAGCTGCTTCAGACCTTGGAGTCGGTCACCAGCCGCAGCGGCCACGAGGCCGCCTCGCCGGCGTAGTCGACGCCCACCCTCGGCAGCCGCCGCACCCGATTCTCCGGAATCTCGACACCGTCATCACAGATTCGCAGGGTCGATTCGAGCGAGCACAGGTCGATGCCGTCTTCAGCCCGGGTGATGGCCAGGGCCTGGCTGAGCTTGCCCGGCCCATTCGTCAGCGCTCTCTCCCCCACACGCGGACCACGCCTCGCCCGCACGAGATCCACCCCCTCCACCACCGCGCCACCACGGACGAGCACCGCCTCCGGCCGCTCCGGACCGACGGTGACGATGTTGAGACAGTTGTGGAGACCGTAAACGAAATAGATGTAGGCGTGGCCGGCCTCGCCCCACATGGTCTCGATTCGCGCAGTGCGACGACCTCCGAAGGTGTGGCACGCAGGGTCGTCGACCCCGAGATAGGCTTCGACCTCGGTCAGACGGAGGACGGTAACTCCGTCGGGATGGGTGCGGACCAATAGCTTGCCGAGGAGCTCGCGCGCCACGACCTCGGTGGTACGCTGGTAGAAGTCGCGTGCGAGCGTTGGAGGGTACGACATGGGTTCAACCATTTGCGTTACCGGAGGTGCCGGCTTTATCGGCAGTCACATCACAGAGGCTCTGGTGGCGGCCGGCCACCGGGTACTGATTGTGGACGACCTCTCGAGCGGCCGCACGGAGAATGTTCCGGACGGCGCCGAGCTCGCGGTCCTCGATGTGAGATCAGCGGAGGCCGCAAGCCTGTTGGTCGAGCGCGGGGTAGAGATCCTGGTCCACCACGCGGCGCAGATGGATGTCCGGCGTTCGGTGGAGGACCCTGTGTTCGACGCCGAGGTCAATATCATCGGCCTCCTGAATCTCCTGGAATCCGGTCGCCGCGGATCGTTGCGCCAGGTCATCTTCGCCTCCACCGGCGGCGCCATCTACGGCGAGCAGGATGTCCACCCGGCCGACGAGAACCACCCCGCACGACCGGTCTCACCGTATGGGGTCGCCAAGCTGGCCTCGGAACGTTACTTGTTTTTCTATCACTGCCAGTACGGCCTCGACGTCACCTGTCTGCGCTACGCCAACGTCTACGGCCCCCGTCAAAACCCGCACGGGGAGGCCGGCGTGGTGGCGATCTTCGCCCGAAAGCTCCTCGACGGAGAGAAAGCAGTCATCAACGGCGACGGTGTGCAGACCCGGGATTATGTGTATGTCGATGATGTGGTCCGCGCCAACATCGCCGCCCTTGATCGTCCGGGGTTTGCCATCTTCAACGTCGGAACAGGGGTCGAGACCGACGTCAACGCGCTCTTCGACCACATCGCAGACGCCGCGAACTATGACGCTGCCCCCGCTCACGGCCCGGCAATGGCCGGTGAGCAACGACGATCCTGCATCTCCTCCGAGCGGCTTTTGGAAGAGCTGAGCGTGGCGGTGGACACCCCGCTGGCGAAAGGCATCCCGACCACGATCGACTGGTTCTGCGAGAACTGAGACCGGCCCGACTCCATCCCCGTAGTCACCATCGCAATCGCTATCGGGATCTTGACTTTGGCACGACATCGAGGCAAAGTCGCCGTTGATCCCGGGTCGCATGAATCCGGCCCGCCCTGGAGGTGACATGGCTCTCGAACTCGACTTTTCCAAGCTCAGTGGGACCGATATCCTGGACATGGCGATCGCCATTGAGGACGAGGCCCAGCTCTATTACGAACAGCTCGCGGTCTGGGTCAAAAAGGGCACCAACGGTGCCGCGGCAGATTTCTTCAACCGCATGGCCACCCGCGAGGAGCGCCACCGCCAACAGATCGTCGCCCAGCGCGAGCGTCTCTTTGGTGACGCCCCGGAATCAAACGCCGCCAAGGTTTCATGGGCGGTCGAAGCCCCGGATTACGACGCCGTGCCCAACGACATCAGTCTCCGCAAGGCCTTCGACGTGGCGATGGACGCCGAGTCCCGCGCCGAAGCTTTTTATGCCGGCGCCCTCGAGTTCGCCATCGACGACAAGGAGGCCGAGCTCTTCGAGGGTCTGCGCCTCGCCGAGGCCGAGCACAAGCGGCTACTCACGGAGGAGGCGGCGCGGCTGCTGGGGTAGGGCCGGGCACAGGGTACAGGGTGCAGGGCACAAGACCCACCTCCACAATCGCCATCGATATCGCTATCGGAATCGCTATCGCTATCGAAGTGGGCGCCACCGATATGAGGTTTTGATACCGATACCGATAGCGATTGCGATAGCGGCGGACTCGTCGGATACGGAGGCTGGACCGCCACGAGGCCCCTTTAACCCATGATGACAACTTTGCATCAGGACTTAACCGGGACTCCCTGAACCCTGTGCCCGGCCTCAGCAGGTTAGGTGCAGCGCCGCGGCGACGTCGCGACCCTCGGCCACGAGGCGATTGAAGGTTTCGACCGCAACCGCGGTGCATTCCACCACGACCTCGGAGTCGGCATCCGCAAAAGCCGTCAGCGTCTCGTCGAGGACCTTGACCCGCCCGAAGTAGCCGGTGCCGAGGACCACCACCTCGGGTGCCGCCGCCAGCACCTCTCCGAAGTCTTCCGTGGCGTAGATATGCCCGCCCGCCTCACGCCACCAGGAGCTTCTCACATCGCCGCCCAGCAGGACCACGTCACTCGAGTAGTCATTACCGTCGATCCGAATAATGCCGAACGAGTAGGTGTCGATGTGCATTTCAAACCTCTATTACCCTTGCGCCGGATCACCCGTAGGGGAAGACCACCGGGTAGCGCGGGATCATCAGCTCCTTGGCTCGCTCCTGCTCGGCCTCGGTCGGTTTCACCATGAGCACGGTTACATCCAGGTCGCGCATCACGGCCGACGCGGTACTGCCGAGACCTATGTCAAGCACGCCACGTTTGCTGTGGCTGCCGATGATCAGCAGATCCGCCTCGATGGTTTTCACAAGACTGATGATCTCCTCGCTCGGACGCCCCTCGAGCTTGTTCGTGTTCACCATGAGCCCCAGCTCGCGCAGGGGAGCGGCCAACCGATCGAGCTTCTCCTCGGTGGTCTCGACGTCCGGCAGGAGCTCCACGGGCGCTTCCACCGTCACCAGCGTGACCGGCGCGTTGTCCGCGACGGCGAGTACTCCGGCAAGATCGCGCAAACGCGCGGCGATCGGAGTGATGTCGATGTACCTCTGCAAAGCCGCAGCAACGCAGATTCTCGTATAGGCCATGCTGGTCTCCTCTCCACCAATATATCCTGCATCTGGTTTACACTGTACGGCCATGACGATGGAACGATTCGGGAAGTACATTCTGGTCGACAAGATCTCCTCGGGGGGGATGGCCGACGTCTTTCGGGCAAAGGTGGTAGGGATCCGCGGTTTTACCAAGACCGTCGCCATCAAGCGGATTCACCCCCACCTGCTCGAGCGAACGCGATTCCTGCGCATGTTCACCGACGAGGCAAAGATCGCATCGCGGCTGGTGCACCCGAATATCGTCCAGATCTATGACCTCGGGGAAGCCGACGGCCTGCCCTACATCGCGATGGAGTACGTCCCGGGCCGTGACGTCTTTCGGGTGCTGCAGCGCCTCGGCTCGCTCGATCGGCGATGCCCCTGGCGCCTGGCCACCAAGATTGTCGCTGACACCTGCACCGGCCTTCAGTTCGCGCACGAGTTTCGCTCGCCGGACGGGCAGCCGCAGGAGATCGTCCACCGCGACATCAGCCCACGAAACATCCTCATCACGTACAACGGCGAGATCAAGCTCACCGATTTCGGGGTCGCGCGCGCCCGCGATCGTGAGGAGCACACCGAGCACGGGATCATCAAGGGGAAAGTGAGATACCTCAGCCCCGAGGCGGCGCACGCCCAGGAGGTGGACCGGCGCTCGGATCTCTTCTCTCTCGGAATCGTCTTCGCGGAGATGCTGCTGATGGCCCCGCTCCGCACCGGCGACAACGAGATGGCGATGCTACTCGACATCCGCAAGGGCGAATTCGACACGAAGCGTTTCGACGCTATCTCAAAACCGCTGAGGGAGGTGCTCCACCGCGCCCTCGAGGTCGATCCGAACGACCGCTACCCTTCAGCTGGCGAGTTCGCCGACGACCTCGCATCCCGCTACGACCAGGAAAGTTCACCAATGAGCCAGGCTGAAGTTGCGACCTTCATGCACTCGCTCTTCGCCGAAGATATCGAAAAGGAGGGGGTGCGCGACGAGGAGGTCGAGCGCGAGCTGCGAAAGGCCGTGGTCGACACCACGGCTCCGGTCGTAACGAACCATGTTCAGACACAGGCGCCGACAGGCAGTATTCGCAACCCGCTCAATATCTTCGCCGGCCGTGGCGCCGGGCCGGTGGCCGTTCCCGCCATCGAGGTTTTCGAGGAGCGTCCTCCGATCCCCGATCGCGAGGGATCGCTGCTCGAGGTCTCGCTGTGCCGGCTGCTCCACCAGCTCAGCGAATCCGAGACCACCGGGGTCATCGATTTCCATCGCGACCCGATCAAGAAGTCCATCAATCTCGAAAACGGCAATCCGGTTTTCGCCACCTCGAACGTCGAATCAGAGCTCTTTGGCGAACATCTGGTCGCGGGCGGAATCCTGTCGCGGGAACAGCACGGCGAGACCCTCGATTTCGCGGCCCGCAAAGGGCTCCGATTCACCGAGGCCCTGTTGGCGCTGGACGCGTGTACGCCGAATATTCTCTTCCAACAACTGGGAAGGCAGGTCCGAGACCGCATCCTCGACCTTTTCAGCTGGATCACCGGCTCGTTCGAGTTTTACGCGAACACGCCCGTTCCCGACACCGGTCTGCCGCTCAATCTGCGCTCCCTCACCCTGATCCACGAGGGCGTGCAAGAACGCATGCCACTGGTGGTGATCCGCCGCTTCATGGAGGGCAGGTCACAGCAGAAGGTGCTGCGCGTTCCGGGAGAGATACCGGCCGACCTCCAGCTTTCCGGCCGCCAGCAGCGGATTCTGCGCAATATCGAGGAGGAAGAATTCACCGTAGCCGAGCTGGTCCGGCGGGAAAAAGACAAGGAGTGGATGCTGCGGCTCCTGTACATGCTGCACGAGATCCAGAAAGTCGTCTTTCGCGGCTGAACCTTTTTTGAACCGCAAAGAAAGTTACTCGTTTGAAGGCCGTAGCCAGCTTGACGATTCGACCAGTCCTCGATCGATTGCGTTCTTTGCGGTTCAAAAAAGGTGAATGACATATATTTTCAGTGGTGACACTGAAAACCTGATCCATGGAGGCGGACCTTATGCAGTGGAGGAAGGCCGTGGGCTGGACGATCGCGGCAATCCTCCTGTGGCTCCTCGGCAACGCCATCGACCGGAGAACCGAGATCGAGATCTACTCCGACGGCGGGCGAGTACACGTCGACGTCGCCGGCACCACCCTGTCCGCGCCGCTGGCCGTCGATCGTCTTTCCGCGATTGAGATCCAGGCTGAAGATTCCGTTGACCCGCCGGGCGGCTACCGCATCGTGGTCTCGACCGGCAGCCACGATGTGATCGACGAACCTCTTCCCCGGCACTTCCGGCTGCCGGGCGACGGTCCCGTTCCCCTCGGCGACTGGGAGCTCGACGACGGCGCCGTCGCCGGCACCGTGTGGCGGAGGAGCATCGATGTCGCCGGGAACTTCACGGTGAATGCCTCGTTCCGTGGTCGGTTCCTCAGCGACCTGAATCTGATCCTCACCGGCGTGCCCACCTTCTCGGTCGCCGTCCGCCGTGGTCTGATCAACAACGACTGCTTCATCCGCGACGGCGACGGCGTCACCCTCGCCGTCACCAGCATCGACCCGACCCCGGCAGCGGATGTCGGTGCGGTGTTGGCGACGCTGCTGCGTGCGGCGGCGGTAGCCGCTCTGCTGGTCGCGCTCTTCACAGCCCTCTCCGGAACATCGTTCTTGGCCCCGGTCCCCGCCGCCTCACGGCGGTGGCGAGCCGCACCGTTGGTCGTTGTGATGGCCCTGGCCGCGGTGCTGTCTTCCGGGTGGGTAGCCTACTCGGTGCTCGAAGGGGTGCCCCACACCCCGGATTCGTTGGTCTACCTGATGCAGGCGAGATGGCTGCTCGACGGCTCGTTGACGGGCGAAGTGTCAGCGATCCAGGATTACCTCCGGGTGCCGTACACCTACGTGGTCGGAGCCCGGTGGCTTGCCCACTATCCTCCGGGCTGGCCGTTTCTGCTCGCTGTCGGCCTCGCCGTCGGGATGCCGTGGTTGGTGGCGCCTCTCCTAGGCGGCGCCTACATATTGCTCCTCTACCTCACCGGACGCGAGCTCGACGGCCACATCCTCGGTCTCGCCGCCGCCACCCTCGGTCTGATCTCGCCGATGACCCGGCTGATCTTCGGCAGCATGCTCTCTCATGCAGCGGCATCGACCCTTCTCCTCGCCACCCTGTGGCTGGCGCTTGTCGCCCGCCGTAGCCGCGGATGGCAGGTCGCGGCACTGGCCGGCGCCACCGCTGGGCTTGCCCTTGGCATCCGGCCGCTGACCACGGTGGCATTCCTGATTCCGCTCGGCGGGGTCATGCTGTTCGATCTCTTGGTCAGTCGCGATCGTGCCACGGCACGCGTCCGTCTGGTCGGCGCCGGGACGGCGATGCTCATCGCCGTGGCGCCGTCCCTGATCGCAAACCGCCTCATCACCGGTGGTCTTTTCGTCCCCCCCTACTCCCTTGCCGAAGGGAAGATGTACCTCGCCTCCAATATCCCATTCGGTCTTCAAAACCTCGACGTACTGTTGGTTTCCACCGCCGGCGCCATCTACGGTTGGGGGTGGGATTTCGTCCACGGCCCGCTGCCTCTCGCCCTCGGTTTTGCGTTCGCCTGCGTGCCCTTCATGCTGCGTCGAGCACGTCAGACTGACCGCCTGTTGGCAGCCGTCGTGATCGTCGTCATCATCGCCCACCTCGGCACCCGCGGCCACGGACTGCACGGCTTTGGCCCACGCTACTACTTCGAGATCTTCGCCCCCCTCTTTCTGCTCACCGCGCGGGGGTTCCAGGAGCTGGCCCGCATCGGAGTCGACCAGCGGCGAGTCGTCAATCGGCTCTCCGCTCTGATGGCGGTCGGCCTGTTCCTGGCGTTGAATATCTCGGCGGCTGCAGTCCTCCCCCGCCGGCTCTCCCTCTACCGGGGCTACAACGGGGTCGATGGATCGCTCGAACAACAGATTGCCAAGCGGGGGCTTTTGCGGGGGCTGGTCGTCCTCCCGCCCGATCAGTGGCAGGGCTGGGCGATGGCGGCGCGATTGGTGGATCTCGATGCCAACGCCGAACTGCTCTTCATCCAGGCCGACCCGGATGACCCGGCCATCTTCGAGATTGCGGGCGACCGACCAATTTTTTTGTGGCGTGACGGGCGTTTGGTGGCTCCTGAGGAGTTATCAGTAATCAGTGATCAGTGATCAGTCCGCCCATCCCACCCGCACGGATAACAGATGCCGGATTCCGGATACCAGATCCACCAACCTTCCCCCATTTCCAACACCTGAGGCGAGCTTTTGGCATCTGGCATCTGGTATCTGGTATCCGGCATCTGGCATCATGACTGGTGCGATGAGTAACGGATCGAAAGCCTGGCGGGCGACTTATGTGCGGCTGGCCAGGAGCGGTGAACTCGAGGAGCGTGTGCGGAAGCTCGACGCTCTGCTCTCGGACTGCACGGTGTGTCCTCGGGAGTGCCGGGTAGACCGCAGGAACGAACTCGGCACCTGCGCCACCGGCGCCGAGGCAGTGGTGGCCTCGTGGAACCCGCATCATGGCGAGGAGCCGGTGATCTCCTGCCGCCGCGGCTCGGGCACGGTCTTCCTCGCCAATTGCAACCTGCGCTGCGCCTTCTGCCAGAACCACGACATCTCGCAACGACCGCGGGATTTCGTCGGACGCGAGATCGCAGCCGAGACCCTGGCGGCGATCTTCATCGACCTTCAGGACCGGGGCTGCCACAACCTCAACTGGGTGTCGCCCTCGCACCAGGTCCCGCAGCTGGTGCGGGCGCTCGCGGTCGCGGCACGCCGCGGGCTCGAGATACCGATCGTCTACAACAGCAACGGTTACGACTCGGTCGAGGTCCTGCGTCTGCTCGACGGCGTGGTCGACATCTGGATGCCCGACCTCAAGTACGCCGATCCCGACACCGGCTGCCGGCTGTCGGGGATTGAGGACTACCCGCAAAAAGCTCGCGCCGCTCTGACCGAGATGTATCGACAGGTCGGCAACACCTGGGAGCTCGGGCCCGAGGGAGAGCTGCGCAGAGGTTTGCTCGTGCGCATGCTGGTGCTCCCCAACGGTTTCGCCGGCATCGAGGAAAACCTCGAGTGGATCTCGCAGCACCTGTCGCCAACGGTGGCGATCTCACTCCTAGCCCAGTACCACCCCGCGAACAGGGTGCCGCACACCCCCGAGCTCGTCGATCTCGACCGCCCCATCAGCCGCGACGAGTGGCGGCGGGCGGTAGCAGCGCTCACCGAGCACATGGAGGGTGATCGCCACCACGTGCAGATGACGGCAATTTGAATTTCGTATTTCCGATTTCGGATTTCGGAGTTTTCCATCCCATCCCAGCCATCAGCGCGGTATTTCGAATTTCGAATTTGCCGTCCACCCATCCGGCCGGCAGACGGACGCGGGCGCGGGTTACACTTGCCCGCATGAACGACACGAAACGGAAGACGCTCTATCTCATCGATGGTCCCAACATGGCATTCCGGGCGTTCTTTGCGATCGGCGGGATGTCGAACTCGCAGGGGCTTCCGACCAACGCACTCTTCGGCTTCACCAACAGCCTGCTCAAGCTGATCCGAGACGAGCGCCCGGACTACCTCGCCATCACCTGGGATCCGAAAGGCGGCACCTTTCGCGACCGGGTCTATCCGGACTACAAGGGCACCCGCCCCGACATGCCCGAGGCCCTCCGCGCCCAGATGCCGCACTTCACACGCGTCGCTGACGCATTCGCCGTCCCCTATCTGTGCCTCGACGACTTCGAGGCCGACGACGTCATGGGGACCCTCGCCCACCGCTTCAAGGACGACCTCGACGTCGTCCTGGTGTCCTCGGACAAGGACCTCATGCAGCGCGTCGACGACCACGTCACCCTCTTCGACCCGATGAAGGACCGCCGGGTCTCCTATCCCGAGGTCGAGGAGAAGTTCGGCTGCCCGCCCGAGCTGGTCCCCGACGCCCTCGCCATCTGGGGCGACTCGTCCGACAACATCCCCGGTGTCAAAGGCATCGGCGAGAAGGGCGCCAAGGCGCTGCTTGCGAAGTGGCACGGGCTCGATGACATCTACGAGCACATCGACGAGGTGACGCCGCCCGGAGCCAAGGCAAAGCTCGAAAGGGATCGCTACAACGCCTATCTCTCGAAGGACCTTGCGACCATTCGCACCGACGCACCGGTGGAGGTGGAGCTCGACGCGCTCGCCCTCCACTACCCGCCTGAGGAGGACCGCGCGCAGGAGCTCTTCACCGAGCTCGAGTTCCGCGGGCTGCTGCGCGAGTTCGGGGGCGAGATGGAGGCGGTGGATCGCAGCGCCTACCGGCTGGTCACGACCGAGGCCGATCTCGAGGAGCTGCGATCGTCCCTCGCCGAGGCCGGCCGCTTTGCCCTCGACACCGAGACAACCTCGCTCAATACCATGCGCGCCGATCTCGTCGGGCTGTCGTTCTGCTGTGACGACGCGGTCGCCTGGTACGTCCCCGTCGGTCATTCGACCGGCGAGGCCCAGCTCGACTGGGACCGGGTGCGCGAAGTCCTTGGGCCATTGATCGAAAACCCCGATGTCGGAAAGACCGGTCAGCATCTCAAATACGATCTCGAGGTCTTGGCCCGGCACGGGGTGGAGCTCGCGGGAATCGACGGCGACACCCTGCTGGCCGACTACCTGCTGAGCCCCGACCGGCGCTCGCACAAGCTCGACGACCTCGCCCTGATCCACCTGAACCACAGGATGATCTCTTTCACCGAGGCGGTGGGCGGTCAGACCAGCTTCGCCGAGGTGCTCGCGGCGCCCGCGCGCGACTATGCCGCCGAGGACGCGCACGTCACGTGGCTGCTCGACCACAAGCTAAAACCATTGCTCGAGGCCGAGGGACTCTACGGACTCTACCGCGAGCTCGAGCTCCCCCTGATCCCGGTGCTCGCCCGCATGGAGCTCAACGGCATCGCGGTCGACTGCCGTATTCTCGAGGAGCTTTCCATCGAGCTCGACGTTGGCATCGCAAGTGCCGAGGCGCGCTGCTACGACGCCGCCGGCGAGGAGTTCAAGATCGCCTCGGTCAAGCAGCTCCGCGAAATCCTCTTCGACAAGCTCGGGTTGCCGGTGATCAAGAAGACCAAGACCGGGCCGTCAACCAACGAGCGTGTCCTCACCGAGCTCTCGCTCCAGCACCCGCTGCCGCAGGCGATCCTCGATTACCGCTCGCTGGTCAAGCTCAAAAACACCTATGTTGATCCCCTGCCCGAGCTGATCGACCCTGAAACCGGGCGCATCCACACCAACTACTCGCAGACCACGGCCGCGACCGGCCGGCTCGCCTCCTCGGATCCCAATATGCAGAACATTCCGGTGCGGACCCCGGAGGGCCGGCGCATTCGGCGCGCCTTCATCGCTCCACCGGGGCGCCTGTTGTTGGCGGCTGATTACTCACAGGTCGAGCTCCGGATCCTCGCCGATCTGTGCGGCGGCGCGGGAGGATTTGCGGATGCCTTTGCCCGCGGCGCCGACGTCCACACGGAGACCGCGGCCAGTCTCTTCGACATTCCAGCCGACGAGGTCACACGAGAGATGCGGTCGATTGCAAAGGCAGTGAACTTCGGCATCATCTATGGTCAGAGCGCCTTCGGGCTCGCCCAGAGTTTGCGGATTTCACGCTCCGAAGCCGCGGACTACATCAAACGCTACAAGGAGCGATTCCCGGAAATCGAGGAATACCGGCAACGGACCCTCGCCGACGCCACCGAGAATGGCTACGTCGAAACCCTGATGGGCCGGCGGCGGCCGGTTCCGGATCTTGCGAGCGGGAACTTTGCCGCCCGTGCCGCCGCCGAACGGGTGGCCGTCAACACCCCCGTGCAGGGCAGTGCCGCCGACCTCATCAAGAAAGCGATGCTGGCGGTGGATCAACGGCTGCGGACGGAGTTTCCGGGTCAGCTCATGCTCCTCCAGGTTCACGACGAGCTCCTCCTCGAGGTCGACGAGGACCGGACCGAGGAGGTCGGCGCCATGGTTCGCCACGAAATGGTGTCTGCGATCCAGCTCAAAGTCCCACTGGTGGTGGATATCGGCACAGGGCACAACTGGGAGGAGGCGCATTAGCACAGGGCACAGGGTTCAGGGTTCAGGGCACAGAGTGCAGGGTGGTCCCTGGACCCTGTGCCCTGAACCCTGACCTTTCTGGAAGCGCGTGGTAGGCTTCCCTTGAAAGAACGGTCAAGGGAAGCCGGTGTGAATCCGGCGCGGCCCCCGCCACTGTGACCGGGTACGGGCCGCTCAGGGGCAGGATGGCAAACCCATCCTGCCCGGCCACGGATCGAGTCGGCCTGCGCGGGTCTGCCGGTTGGGAAGGCGAGCGGTTGCGGTTGATCCGGGAGCCAGGAGACCTGCCGTTCGAAAACGAAACGGGAGGTTT
>PVMK01137246.1_pt1 | contig 12521 bp, 12 predicted proteins | sample 1853481 | NCBI WGS metagenome assembly PVMK01 (sample SAMN08533507, study PRJNA380276) | Marine sediment metagenome, whole genome shotgun sequencing project.
GCGGCGGCACTGGGCTGGCCCAGCAGTGAGGTGATCTCGGAACCGTCCCTCCGGATGGACAACGCTCCGAGGGTATGCAGTTCGATGGCCAAGAGACCCTTCCATGGCTGAGGACGAGGCGGGCCATGAGATCAGCACTATACGGTGCGCCCCGCCGGCCGTCACGCGATCAGCTCAGGGCTTACGGGACCTCATGTCGCGCTCAGCCCGGGATCGCCTCGATGGCCGTCTCCCGCCTCGTGATCCGCTTAACCGTGATGTGGAGCCAGATCAGGCACGCCATCGTCACGAAGAAGAAGAAGATCCACGTCGTGGTCCACAGTCCGATCCCCCGCAGCAGGTACCCGAAGATGATGGGACAGAAGAAGCCACCGAGGCCGCCCATGACCCCGACAGCCCCGCCCACCACGGCCACTTCAGTCGGGAAGTACTCCGGGATGTACTTGTAGACCGCCGCTTTCCCGATCCCCATCGCGATCCCGATGATGAACACGAACATCGTGAAGATCCACACGTTGGCCTGGAAGAAGATGTGCGTCGTACCGGCGGCGAGGAGCGTCTTCCTCGAAACCACCTGGCCCTCGCTCACCTGTGGCACGTGCCACGACTGGATCACGGGCAGGATGTGGGTCCTGGTCTCGTCGAACCCCGAATCGACAGGGGGCCGAAGTGCGTACACGTCCTGGTCGACCCGGATCTCGCTCTCCGTGACGAGCGTCACGGCTCCACTCTTCCGGGCCATGACTCCGCTGCCGGGAGATTCGACTTCCATCTTCGGGAAGAACAGGGCCAGACAGCACACGGCGATGGCCCCGAGGACCCAGTACATCACCGTGCGGGCGCCCACCCGGTCCGACAGGTATCCGCCGAAGGCGCGGATCAGCCCCGAAGGCAACGAGAAGATGGATGTCAGGAGCCCGGCGGTGACAATGGTCATCGAGTAGACGTTCACGTAGTAGGGGACGAGCCATTGGGCCAGGGCCACGAACCCGCCGAACACGAGGAAGTAGTACAGGCCGAAGCGCCACACGCGCACATTTCGGAGCGGCCGCAGCATCTGGAGCACCGTGCGCTGTGAAGCGACCTGGGGCTTCTTGTTCCGCGTGAACAGAAAGAACACGACCGCCATCACCACGAGCAGGGCGGCGTAGTACTGCGGGAGTACCCTCCAGCGATCCAGGTCCTGCCCGCCGTTCGTGAGCGACCGTAGAATCCCCGGGGCGACCATCACGGTCAGCGCCGCACCCGCGTTCCCGGCGCCGAAGATCCCCAGGGCGGTTCCCTGCCGCTCCCTGCTGAACCACACCGACGAGAACGCGATGCCGACCGCGAACGAGGTACCCGCGAGCCCGAAGCCCAGGCTGGCGAGCAGGTAGCCGGTGTAGGAATCGACCTGGCTCAGCAAGTACATCGGCACGGCGCACAGGAGCATGAGCAGCGCGTACACCGGCCTACCACCGAACCGGTCGGTGAGCATCCCCAGGGGCAGCCGCATGATGGAGCCGGTGAGGACCGGGATCCCGATCAGCGTCCCCATCTGCGCCGTGTCCCAGTCGAAGATCCCGTTCTCCACGAGAAACGTCACCAGGACGCCGTTCAGCATCCAGGCCGCGAAGCACACCGTGAAAGCGAGCGTGTTCAGGCTCAGGACCCGCCACGCCCCGGACTGTTCTCTCATGTCACCTGCTCGATGTTGATCCGGCACGGCCGGACGGCCGGCCCGGAATGTGATGCACCTCGGTTGTCTCGATCAGCACGCGATCTCCGCGTTCTTCCTGGCGTAGAACCACCAGTTCAGAACGAGGCACGTCGCGTAGTATGCCGCGAAGCCGTACAGGGCGTTCTGCGGTGTGCCCGCCCGGATCTGGGTCGCGAAGATCTTCGGAATCAGAAACGCCCCGTACGCCGCGATCGCTGACGTCCAGCCGAGAACCGGGACCCCGATTGTCCTTCTTGAAGATCACGCCGATCATCCGGAACGTGGAACCGTTCCCGATGCCTGTCGTCGCGAACAGCACGATGAACAGCCCGAGGAAGGGGAAGAAGTACTGCGTCGGATCCGGGCGACTCGAGCGCGAGCGACACGACGTAGCCCGCGCCCGATCGTGGACGCGATCATGACGAGCGTATCCCAGTGAGTCACGCGGGCTCCGCCCAGCTTGTCCGACAGCCATCCGCCCAGGGGTCGGATCAGGGCGCCCACGCCGGCGCCGATCCAGATGTACGCCGCCGAGCCCATCCCCGTCGCCTGGCCGGCCTGCTCTCCCACCCGGATCACGCCGAACACGTCGTCGATCAGCTTCGGGAAGGCGTTCGCGTACCCGATGAAGGAGCCGAACGTCATGACATACAGGTACGTCATGATCCAGTTGTGCTTCATCTTGAAGATGCCGAACTGCTCGTCCAGGCTCTCCCGCGTCTCCCGCGGGAGTCAGGTAGCGCATCGCCGCCAGCGTGACGACGACGGCGACGACCACGACGACGAACGTCTTGAGGAGAACCGGGAACGGGCCCCACGGCACGTATCAGGAGAACGATTCCGACGGCGGCTCCCAGGAATCCGAGGAGGGTGAGCCACAGGTACTTCCCGACGGCGCTCCGGGGTGGACCCGACCTTGTGGAAGGGCAGGTTGTTCATGCCGAAGAAGGCGAGGATCGAGAACAGGGCCAGGAGGGGCACCCACACCAGGCCCGCGTTCTGGATCCACATGCGTGAGGTCACACCGGCGGCCTCGTATTCGTACGGGTCGCCGCTCAGGGCTCCGAACAGGCCGAAAGTGATCACCCAGGGGATCAGGAACTGCATGACGCTGACCCCGAGGTTGCCGAGCCCCGCGTTGAGCCCGAGTGCCAGCCCCTGCTTCGCCTTCGGGAAGAAGAAGCTGATATTGGACATGGAGGATGCGAACACCCCTCCGCCTAAGCCGGAAAGCGCCGCGAGAACGATGAAGAGCCAGAACGGCGTCGTGGGATCCTGGAGGGCGATCCCCGCGCTGACGGCAGGCAGAATCAGCAAGGCGCTCGTCATGAACTTGACGTTGCGCCCCCCGCAGATCGCGATCATGAACGAGTTGGGGATCCGCAGCGTCGCGCCGGCCAGACCCGCGACCGCCGGAAGAGTGAACAGCAGAGCCCGGTATCCGGCTTCGGCGTACGGCTCACCACCGTTCATGAACGTGAAGTTGAACAGCTCCCCGCCGGTCGCGAAATGGAGCTGCTGAATGTACTTGGCGACCATGCCCCAGTAGATCCAGACCGCAAATGCCAGGAGCAGATTGGGAATGGAGATCCACAGATTCCGCTTCGCGATGCCCCTTCCCTCGCGGCTCCAGAACGTCTCGTCCTCGGGATCCCAGTAGTGGGGCCAGGCCCGATCCGGGTTCTCGTGACTCATGCGTTATCTCGCTTAGAAGGCCTTACCTGCTTCGTGGACGGACCCGGGACCAGGGAGCACTCGGATCACGAATCGTTTTGCGGTTCCAGTTCCAGATCACCTGCTGGTAAGGCCGCACGATGTAGTGGAGTGGAGCCACTATGAAGTGCGCCAGGCGCGTGAACGGAACTATGAACACGATGGCGAACGCGCCCAGGATGTGGAGCTTGATGACCCACGGCAGCGTGAACACCGCTCCCGTCTCCGGCGTGAACGTGACGAGCGACCACAGGTAGGGCGACAGGCTGGCCGCAAACCATGAGGCTCCCCACCGGTAGCCGAGCGCAATCCACAGGCCCAGCACCACCTGAGCCAGCAGCAGGAGCTCGACCGCGATGTCCATCGGAGTGGTCACGGCGCGGACGCGCGCGTTCGTGACCCTGCGCCACATGAGGGCGACGAGGCCGACGAACACGGTGACCCCGAACACGAAGGCCGTCCCCTCAAGGATGAGCAGCCTCACGGGAACGCGGTTCCACGCCAGGTTAGCCTGCGGCAGGAGGAACGCGATGAGGTGTCCGACGAACACGACCAGCAGCCCGACGTGGAACGGAACGCTCCCCCAGAAGAGTTGCCTCCCCTCCAGGAACTGTGAGGAAAGCGACGAGATCGTGAAGCTCTTGCTTCTGTACCTGTAAATGAGCCCAATCACGAACGTCATGACAGCGACGTACGGAAACGCGATGAAGAGGACGGTGTTGAGGACGTTCATGGTATGCTCCTCGACTTCTCCGGGCGCCCTTGGCTGGCTTCAATGGCCAGCTCGCGGCCGATGGAATTCAGGAAGTCGCTCGCGTGTTCCGGCCTCTCACGCTCGGAGAGGTCGAAGTCCTCTCTCAGCACATCCACGAGCACCAACAGGGGCGTGCGGTACATCGTTGCTCGCTCCTGCGAGGAAACGATCAGGGTCTTGAAGTGCTTCCTGTACAGGCGGTTCCGCTCTTCCATGCGGCTGGGGCCGAACTCCTCGATCATCATCCGGAGGGCCGGGTACAGGATTTCCTCGACGAACTCGGCGAGGATCTCCGGATCCTGCCACCGGGCGACCAGTCTGAGGACGTTCGGCAGGTGGTCCGGCAGCTCGGTCCCGCAATCGACACCGACCTCGCGATGCTCGCGGTTCAGGTTGACCAGTACCTCGCCCCGTTTGTAGTCGTCGCCGAACATGACGTATCCGACCCCGAGGGTCGTGATCGACTGTACGTCGAAGGACCGGGTGAATATCTCCTGCACCTCGTCGAGCTGCTCCTCCGATAAAGCCTCGCCGTCCCCCGGCAGCGCCCGGGCAAACGCTTCGAGCTCGTTCGCCGCCGCCGGATAGCTCGCTTCAAGGAGGTCGCACAGCGCGCGGACCACGATCGGATAGTCCGACTTGGGGTACTCGAACAGAGCCGCGAGCCGCTCGTAGTGATCCACGTCACCCATGTCAGGCCCCCCTCTGCGCCGTACCGTCCTTGAACCCGAACCCCGTGTTTCCTTGCACGTCGCCCGTGAACTCCATCATCTCTATGGCCTGTTCACGGTGCGCGGCAGGAATCACGAATCGATCGTCGAACTTGGCAAGCGACGTAAGGTAGTAGATGTCGTCCGCCCGTTGCGGCGTGAGACCCGGTGTCGGCGAGCGCCTGCTTTACGGTCTCTTCCGCCACATCGCCCACCGTGACCAGACGTCTGTGCAGCCGCACCGCCATCAGCTTCTTGAGCCGGTCTCCGACCTGATCGGTGTTACCGGCACTGAACAGGTTCGCCATGTACTGGAGCGGGAACCGCGCCTCTTCGATCGTGCCGAAGAGATGATCGGTGCTCGTGTCGTACAGCCAGCTGTCGGGCCAGTGCTTCGCCGCAGTGTTCAGCTTCGCGGCCTGCTCCGTCGTGTCCACTTCGGACACCGAGGCCATGACCGGCAGGAGCGGCGGCACGTAGAACAGCATCGGGAGCGTACGGAACTCCGGGTGCAGGGGCAGCGCCAGGTCCCACTCCTTCACGAACCTGATAGGTGGGCGAGGACTGCGCGGAATCGATCGTCGAATCGGCGACCCCGTTGGCCTTCGCCGCGGCGATGACCTCCGGATCGAACGGATCCAGGATCATGTCCATCTGCCGGCTCCACCACGTCGGCTTCGTCGGCCGAAGCGACGGCCTCGATCTGGTCCGCATCGTACAGCAGCACACCGAGGTAGCGGATGCGGCCCACGCAGGAGTGCATGCACGCGGGGGCAAGGCCCGACTCGATCCGCGGGTAGCACAGGATGCACTTCTCGGACTTACCCGTGCTCCAGTTGTAGTAGGTCTTCTTGTACGGGCACGCTGTCACGCACATCCGCCAGCCTCGGCACACATCCTGATTGATCAGGACCACCCCGTCCTCGCCCCGTTTGTAGATAGCTCCCGAGGGACAGGACGCCACGCACGCCGGATTCAGGCAGTGGTTGCAGATCCGCGGGAGGTAGAAGAAGGCCATGCGTTCCAGCTGGAACATCGCCTCCTGCTCGGCCGGAGTGAGGTTCTCCATGTTGGGGTCTTTCCGAGCAAAATCCGGCGACCCGCTCAGGTCGTCGTCCCAGTTCGGCCCCATCTTGATGTCCATCGGCTCGCCGGTGATCATCGAGATCGGCCGGGCCGTGGGCTGATCGTCCCCCGCGGGAGACTCAATCAGGTCCAGGTACTTGAACGTGAACGGCTCGTAGTAGTCGTCGATCACCGGCAGATGCGGGTTGTGGAAGATGTTCGTGAGGCTCTTCCGTTTCCCCGCGCCTTTCAGCTCGATCCCCTTTCCGTTCTTCTGCCAGCCCCCTTTGTAGATCTCCTGATCTTCCCAATTCCCGGGGTAGCCTGTACCGGGCTTGGTCTCGACGTTGTTCCACCACATGTATTCGGCGCCCTTGCGGTCGGTCCAGATGTTCTTGCAGGCGACCGAGCACGTGTGACAGCCGATGCACTTGTCCAGGTGGAACACCATCGAAATCTGTGAGCGAACGTCCATCTCGGGTCTCCCGTTTTTGGCGCGAATCGCCGGCGTTCAGAACACTACTTTGTCCATCCGCTTGACGACGACGTGCGTATCCCGGTTGGGAGCGATCGGCCCCCAGTAATTGAAGTGGTACGAGAACTGGCCGTAGCCGCCGGCGAGGAAGTTCGGCTTGAGGTGGATGCGGGTGAAGCTGTTGTGCCCGCCGGCCCGCTTCCCGCCCCGCACCTGCGACTTCGGGATGCCTATCGTGCGCTCGGGAACATGGTACACGATGCACACGCCCTTCGGGATACGGGCGCTGACCGTCGCGCGCGCCGCGTAGACGCCGTGGTCGTTGTAAACCTCGCACCAGTCGTTGTCCCGGATGCCCAACGCTTCGGCATCCACCTCGCTCAGCCATACAGGCTCGCAACCCCGAGACAGGGTGAGCATGCGGTGGTTGTCGCCGTACGTGGAGTGGATGTGCCACTTCCCGTGCGGCGTGAGGCAGTTCAGGATCATCGCGTCCCCGTCCTTCAGCGTCTGCTTCAGGTCGCCGTACGCCTCGGGCTTGGGTGACGGTTTGTAGGTCGGCAGGTGTTCCCCGTAGGCCAGGTACATCTCGTGGTCGAGGTAGAAGTGCTGGCGACCTGTGAGCGTCCGCCACGGGACCAGCTTCTCGACGTTGTAGGTGAAGGCCGCGTACGCCCTTCCGCCGTTCATGACGCCCGACCACAGGGGCGACGTGTTGTACCGCCGCGGCTGCGCCTGCAGGTCCGCGTAATTGATACGCAGCTCCTCACTTCCGGCACCGAGGTCCACCAGGTCCAGGCCGGTCCGCCTCTCCGCGTCCCGGTAGGCGCGCATGTTCAACACGCCGTTCGTGAGCGCCGAGAGATGCAGCACCGCGTTGGCCGCCCACTCGTCTTCCTTCAGTGACGGCAGCACGTCGCCGTTCCGGCGCTCCACCGGGAAGTGGTTGGACTCGATCATTTCGTCGTACGCGTCGGCACACTCGAAGTGGTTCCCGTGGGCCCCCAGACCGGTCGCACGAATGCGGTCGCCAAGGCTGATGAACTTGTCGTACAGCTTCGTATAGTCGCGGTCCACAACGGTGAGGTTGTGGATGGTCTTCCCGAGCACGGGCTCGCACTCCCCGTGGTACCAATCCCGGATCACCGGCTGGGAAATCTCGCCGGCCGAGTCATGTGCGATGGGCGAAGCCACCACATCCTTCTGCAGCTCGGGGAAGTACTTCTCGGCCGCTTCGCTGGTGACCTTCGCCAGGTCGCGGAAGATGTTCCAGTCGGTCTTCGACTCCCACACCGGCGCGATAGCTGCCGAGAGCGGGTGGATGAACGAGTGGAGGTCGGTGCTGTTGAGGTCGGCCTTCTCATACCACGACGCCGCGGGGAGCACGATGTCGGAGTACAGGGCCGACGAGTCCATGCGGAAGTTGAGGTCGACGATCAGGTCCATCTTCCCGATCGGCGCCACGTCGTGCCAGTTGACTTCGCGGGTGTGCTCCTCGGAGTCCTGGGCGATCGCGTTGTGGTGCGTGCCCAGGTAATGCTTCAGGGCGTATTCGTGCCCCTTCATGCTTCCCATGATCGCGTTGCCCCGCCAGATGTACCACACCCGCGGGAAGTTGTGCTCTGCCTCCGGATCGCTCACCGAGTACTGGAGCTCCTTCGAGCGGAGCTTGTCGAGGACGTACTTCTTGATCGCGTCGTCGTCCGACGCCCCGGCCTCGACGGCCTCCCGGCACAGATCCAGGGTGTTCTGGTCGAACTGCGGGTAGAAAGGCATCCAGCCCATCCGCACGGCCTTGAAGATCTGGTCGGCGGTGTGCTGCTTCGTCATCTCGTTCTCGGGCACCGTGTTGTACTTCGAGAACTGGCCGTCGTAGCGGTACTGGCAGCTGTTGATGTAATGCCAGATCGGGGTCTGCTGGAGCCGGACGGCCCCGTGCCAGTCCTTGGCGAACGCGATCGCCCCCCACGAGTCCATCGGGGGCCAGTTTCTCCTGCCCCACATAGTGGTTGAGACCGCCGCCGTTCTTGCCGATGCAGCCGGTCAGCATCAGCGCCATCGCGCCAGCCCGGTACATCAGGTTGGCGTGGTACCAGTGGTTGATTCCGGCCCCGATGATGATCATGCACTTGCCGCCGGTGGCGTCGGCGGTGTTCGCCCATTCGCGCGCGAACTGCAGCACCGTGTCAGAAGCCACGCCGGTGAACAGCTCCTGCCACGCGGGGAGTGTATGCGGCGTCCTTGTCGTCGTAACTCTCCGGATAGTCGCCCGGCAGGCCGCGCCCGACGCCGAACTGCCCCATCGTCAGGTCGTAGACCGTCGTCACGAGAACCGGGCCGTCGATCGTCTCGACCCGCATCACCGGCACGCCGCGACTGGCCGACCGATCGAGTCCGTACTCGATGAAAGTGGTCTGTACCACTTCATCCGTGCGCCCGAGAAGCGTCAGGACCGGGTCGTAGGGCTGGTCATCGACCACGCTTTCCGGCTTGATGTTCCAGTTGCCCTGCTTCTCGTCCCAGCGGGATCCCGAGCTTCCTTTCGGCACCACCAGATCGCCGGTGTTGGCATCGATGTTGAGGAATTTCCACTCGCCGTTGGATATGTCCCGATATGCCGGGATCTCCGACGCGCGGAGCAGGCGCCCCGGCTTGTAGCCGTCGCCGTCCTTCTCGAGCTTCACCAGATACGGGCTGTCGGTGTACTTCTTCACGTAGTCGATGAAGTACGGCGTCTGCTTTTCGTGGTGGAACTCCTTCAGGATCACGTGCGTGGTGGCCATCCAGAACGCGCCGTCGCTGCCGGCGTGGAGCGGCACCCACTGGTCGGCGTACTTGCACACCTGGCTGAAGTCCGGAGAGAACACGACGGCCTTCGTGCCGTTGTGCCGCGACTCGGCGAAGAAGTGGCAGTCGGGCGTGCGCGTCATGTTCAGGCACGCCCCCATGTCCGCGATCATCTTCGCGTTGTACCAGTCGGCGCTCTCGCACACGTCGGTCTGCTCGCCCCAGATCTCGGGAAACGCGGTCGGGAGATCGCAGTACCAGTCGTAGAAGCTGAGGTTGACCCCACCGAACAGCTGCAAGAACCTCCCCCCAGCAGCGTAGCTGAGCATCGACATGGCTGGGATGGGGCTGAATCCGATCACGCGGTCCGGGCCGTATTTCTCAGCCGTGTGGATGTTGGCGACGGCCATGATCTCATTGACTTCATCCCAACTGGCGCGCCGGAAGCCACCCTTGCCGCGCGATTGCTGGTATGCCCGGCGGGCCTCCTCGTCCTCTTGAAGGGCCTTCCACGCCTTCATCGGATCGCCGGTCTCGCGCTTCTTCTTCCGGTAGGCATCGATCAGCGCGCTGCGGATCAACGGGTATTTGATGCGGAGCGGACTGTACAGGTACCATGAGAAGGAAATTCCCCTCTGGCACCCGCGGGGCTCGTAAGGCGGTAGCGAGTCTTCCAGCAGCGGGTAGTCGAGCTGCTGGGTCTCCCACGTCACGATCCCGTCTTTCACGTGGATCTGCCAGGAGCAGCCCCCTGTGCAGTTCACGCCATGTGTGCTGCGCACGATCCGATCGTACTGGAACCGGTTGCGGTAGAACTCCTCCCACTTCCGGGTCTGCGGCGAGATGATGTCTTTGATCCAACCCATGGTATTCTCGTTATCTTCCGGTGGATTCAGACCAAGCGGGGCCGCGGTTCGTCACGCGGAATTCACCTGTCTATCGAAGAGCGTCTGGTGCACGGTGCCCTTCCTGCGTTGTCTCCAGAGCAGCGCGAAGAGACCCAGGAGCAGCGCAGTACCCGCGATTCCGGCGAATAACAGCTTGATTCCGTAGGCCCGCGGCTCGTACATGGCCTGCTCGGCATCGGCCCGCTCGAGGAAACTGACGAGAGCCGTGACCTCGTCGTCGGTCAGCGGCCGTTCCTCGTAGGGCTTCTGCATCAGCGGAAACGGGGGCCGCCGGATCATCGCCCACACGCCTGGCGCCCCCACCCGCGAGATCACGGAAGTGAGCTCCGGGGCGAGCAGCCCACCGCCGATGACCGACTCGCTCCGCACCTCGTGGCACGAGTTGCACGTCGGTCCATTGTTGGTGAATCGGATCTTTCCTTGGAACAGGTCACGGCCCAGGATCACCTGCTCTTCGGTGGCCGGCGACCTCTCCGGCGGAGGTTCGCCAGTAGTCGCGGTGCCTTGCACGTAATCCAGGACCGCAAGAATCTCCGCCTCAGTGAGCGGCTGATCCGGCATGGGGATTCGGTTGTACTCCTCGAAGATCGCCACCGCATCGGCATCACCCGAGGCTACCATCTGCTGCGAGTGCTGGACGAAACCGATGATCCATGCCTCGCTGCGACGCTCTTCGACTCCCTTGAGGTCCGGTCCGACGAGCGAACCGCCACCGATCGTGTGGCATGCGGAGCACAGCGTCTGGAATGTCTGCTGCCCCTGATTGGCGTCTTGGGCCTGGACGATGCCGGGACACAGGACGAGAATCACGATGATCGCGAGTGGCAGGGCCCTGGTCCCGAGGACAGCAAGTCTTCTGGCGCCCTTCAACATGCTCCACCTGCTCTCAGAGGTGATAAATCATAAGCTTATGATAATAACATCGATGATCCGCACCCCTTGCAGCTCGCCCGCATCGACGGCTGTTCTGCGCTTCTATGCCGCGGGCGGCTGCTTGCCGTGCGGCACCACCAGCACGGGACAGCTTGCATGCCGGACGACTCGCTCGGCGACGCTCCCTATCAGCAGACGGGGCACTCCTGTGCGCCCGTGTGTGCCGATCACGATGAGATCGACGCCGTGCTTCTCCGCATAATCGCAGATCGCCAGCGGTGTGCTTACGTTTTCCAGCGACATGAGAGAAACGGACTCCACTCCCTGAAGCAGGGTACGCCTCAGATCCTCGAGATTCTGGCGCACCTCAGCGTCGAGATCGGCGGAGGTCACGTACTTCTCGGCGGGAACTACGGCTTCCGGTGCGGCGGGAGCACGGCGATGCACGTGCAGCACGGTCAGTCTCGCGCCCGTGGCCCGCGCCATCTCACCTGCCTTCGCGACCGCTTCTTCGGAGGCCGCCGAGAAATCGGTGGTGAGCAGGATGTGGGTTGCGGCACTCATGAGGAGCCTCCTGTTGTGCTGATGCGATTCTGCTCGCCCGGTCGGGTAATGTCAAATGGCGCTGGAGCGTGCCCCGTCTGACCGCTCCCGGTCAGGTCTCGACCACAGGCGAGCGTGGCTTTCCGAGCACCGCGTACGCCCAGATGAATAGTACCAGGAACGCGACGTCAACGATCGAGAACGGCTTCCAGATGAAGGGGATGCCGGCCGTGAACCAGTGGTAGAACACCACTGCGCAATAGGAGACCTTGAGCAGAATTCCGTACGGGATCAGGTGTCGATTAATCTCCGGACGCCGGGCGATGGTCAGAAACAGCAGCGCGAACACGATCAGGAGCGCGGCCGGAAAGTGGATGTACCCGAAGTGGTTGGGCGGCGTGACGCCGACCCACTCGAACAGCGCCGGCGCCGCTATCAGAAACGCCACCCCGAGGACCCCGTCATACAGGGCCGCCAGGTAGAACAGCACTGACACCGCGCGTAGTCTCTTCACGTCTCACTTCCCTTCTGTTGGAGCCCCTTCCTCACGGACTCCTTGAATCTGGCACGTCTCCACCGCGTGAACTCGTCCCCGTAGAGCCGCACGACGAGCTGCCTGAAACCATCGGCCAGCTCCGCCGGGCTCATGTTCGTCGGCCGGTAGTTCACGTCGAACAGGGTGCACTTCGTCCACTCTCCCGGCTCCAGGATGCGCCCTTCCCGGTCCAGGCGCTCGTACAGGGGCGTGCCCGGAAACGGTGTGAGGATCGTCACCTGGACCTCGTACAACTCCGATTCCCGCACGAAGTCGAATACCTGGTCGAAGATCTCGGTCGTGTGGCCGTCGAGGCCGATGACGAAGCAGCCGTTGACGGTGATGCCATGTGGCTGAATCGCCCGGATGGCCTCCCGGTACTCCGGGAATCTCTTGCGCTTCCAGTCGCGTCTGAGCGCGAGCCCCGCCAGGCCCACTTCGACGGGACTCTCCAGGCCA
>PVMK01170351.1_pt1 | contig 12521 bp, 8 predicted proteins | sample 1853481 | NCBI WGS metagenome assembly PVMK01 (sample SAMN08533507, study PRJNA380276) | Marine sediment metagenome, whole genome shotgun sequencing project.
GACGCCACCGTATCTATGGCCGAAGAGGATCTGGAAGGGAATTCGGTCCCCTCAGAAGATGTACCGGGTTTCAGAATGAGAACCCGGTACAAGGTCCTCGATGGGGCTACGGGAGAGCACTATGGAACGTACTTTGGCGATGAAGGATATTCTACTCTGGATCCCGTTTCACTCACAGGACTAATCGGTTCAAAACTGACGACTGGTGAATTGAGGATCGTTAAACTGGACTGGTCCAATTTTGACGAGGTCGAGGTCCACATTAAGGTTGAGGAAGTTGTGCCGATCGACCTGGAATTTGATGCCAATAGCGATATCAACGCAAGAGGGGTCCCTCCAGATATGAGAGGTGATCCAGATATTGAATTCGTACCAGACGCCGTTATAACACCACCTTTGGATGATCTTGCAGGGGATACAGGGGAGGAGGAAGCTGTGCCGGCAGCCAATTCGCCTGCCCGCCGCTATATGATCTACGATCGCAGGACCATCCAACCCATGGGCGAGTACATCCCGGAGGGGGATCGTTCTCGAATTGATCGCCTGACGTTGTACAAGATGTTCCCTGAGTATGATTTTAAGACTTTTGAGATCGATTCCATCCGATGGGAGGCCGATGAGGTCAGGATATTCATCAGAGGGGAGAAAAAGCAGAGTCCAAAGTCCAATGTCCAAAGTCCAAAGAAATAGACATGTCTGGTGCCTGGAAAAACTGAACGCAGAACACATAAAACAGAATGTAGAATGCAGAATGTAGAACATAGAATAGAGACCCTGAAACCTGGATCCCAGATTCAAAACCCTTGAACCTGGAACCTTGAACCTGATTTCCTCCAGGTCCAAACCGAGGATAAACAATCAGCATTGGAAATATTTTAATGAAATCGTTCCTGTCTTTTTTCTCCTCCACCCGCATCCTGGCGGCCCTTGTGACTGTTTTCCTTGTTCTGTCTTTCGTACCCACATCTGAAGGCCCTGCCATAGAGGCGGTCTTTTCCAAAGTAGGTCTCTCAACGATCAATGGCGCGGCGAAGGAACATCTCAGGGAACAGCGCGAACAGGCGTTTAAGGGTTTTCTTGGCCTTTCGGCGCTGAAGGTGGGCCTGGCTGTTTTGCGCAGCTCTGAGATCGGTCTTATTCTCAACGTCAGGATTGGGGACCTGGCGGTAGCGGCTTACGATTACGTCAATTTCGCGTGGAAGGTTCTATTGGCAGCAGTGGCTTACTATTACCTTGCCGGATACCTGCTCACCCTAGCCGGTATTGTAGATATATGGTTTATCTGGGCCGCCTTGTTGTGCGCAGCCGTGTGGTTATTTCTTGGATACTTCCGCCCACAGGGCCTTCGTTTGAAAGCTGGTGTGGGAAGGACCGGGATGGTGGCTTTGGTGCTGGCGCTTCTGCTTTACATTGGACTTCCCCTAAGTCTGGTGGGTGCGGGATGGGTTTCCTCCAACATTACAGGGCAGTCCATCGATGAGGCCAACAGTTTCTATAAGGAAATGGGGGATAACATGCCTTCCCTGCTTCCGGAAACGGCCCAGGGGGAAGTAGATACAGATGCTTCAGATATCAGGACCTCCACCGTTACTGTACCGTTTCCCTATGACGGTTCTGATCCATCCCTGGCCGTGACCGAAGGTCCGGACAGAGGGGAAAGTATGGCTGGCATGCTCGCCGGCCTCGTATCCGGAAGTAAACTGGGGGATATAAAGCGTTATCTGGAAAAACGTTCGAAAGCTTTGGCCTCTGCCGTCCTGCGCCAGACAGCCGCCTATCTCTTCAACATCGTTCTTTTTCCTCTCTTGATGCTCGCGACATTGTATTTCGGATGTAAATACCTGATTAGCCTGTCGGTAACAAAGTAAGGGGTTGTCCCAGGAGTCTGTCGTAGAACCTCGATAGGCTCCTGGTTATGCATTATCCGTAATATCCCTTTTGACTGTTGGTTTTCTTCTTCTTGCCATTTGTAAAATTAGATATATAGTTAGTGACAAGTGGCAGTTACGGTTGAAAAGAATCTATGCGATGAGGCTCCCGGAAAAGACCACGGGGCTTTGAGAGGACTTTAATGGTTGATAAGGGGAAAGTTGAAAGGCGAACCGCTGTCGTTGACAGGCGCAGCAGCGAGATGGATCGGCGTCAGTTCATCGATATTGGATGGCCGATCGCAAATGAAAGAAGAGTTGCCCCAGCGGCCCGCAGGCAGCGTCTGGAAGATCGCAGAGAGTAAAGGCAGGGAAGAACAGCACGACAGAACTCATCGACTTGGCGACCCTTCGACAAGCTCAGGGCAGGCGGAATGACTGAACGAAAAAGCAAAGTCTTAAGTCAGAATCGCTGTTCTGTGAAGTCGGCGAATTTTACTACTGAAGCCTCCTTTCCACCTTCCACATTCTCCTTTCCACTCCTATAATTCTACTATGCTCGAATCTTCATTATCAGCGGATGAGCTGCGATCACGTTTTACCGGACTGCTCCTGGGCCAGGCAGTGGGTGACGCCCTTGGACTGCCTTGGGAGGGGCTTTCCCGCCGCAGGGCGGTAAAGATGTACAGAACCCCGGACCATTATCGGTTTCTCTTTGGCCGCGGCATGATCAGCGATGATACAGAACACGCATGCATGACTGCACAGGCCCTTCTCGCGCACCCGGAAGATCCCTTCCTCTTCGCCCGTTCCCTCGGTTGGAAATTGAAGTGGTGGCTGGCGGGTCTGCGTCAATTTGTCAAAGCGTCCACCAGACTGACTCACACCGATCCCAAGGCTGAAGAGGGGGCACTGTATGCTATTACCAGTGCCCCCTCTTCGCCCGTTCCCTCGGTTGGAAATTGAAGTGGTGGCTGGCGGGCCTGCCCGCCGGGATCGGTTTTGCAACGCTGCGGGCCATAATGAAACTTTGGATGGGAGTATCACCGTCCGCAAGCGGCGTATATTCGGCCGGCAACGGTCCGGCCATGCGCGCCCCTGTTCTGGGAGCTTTCTTCAGAGGGGATACGGCAGCACTGCGTCAATTTGTCAAAGCGTCCACCAGACTGACTCACACCGATCCCAAGGCTGAAGAGGGGGCACTGGTAATAGCATACAGTGCCCGATGGGCTGTCAACGCCAGAACCGGGAGTAATGATCGTCTACATTTTCTTGATCAGCTTTCAGAGGAAGTGGCAGACCCGGAGCTTGTTAATCTTCTGGAGCATGTCGCCAGGGGCATTTCAATGAATTGGTCTGTGGAGGAATTCGCCCGTTCAATGGGGCTCGAGGAAGGTGTATCGGGTTATATCTATCACACGGTGCCGGTGGTTCTTTTTGGCTTCCTGAGACACTTTGGGGATTTTGACAGCACAGTTAAAAGCATTATCGCTTTAGGCGGCGACGCTGATTCGACAGGGGCCATTGCGGGGGCCCTGGCCGGGGCTGCCGCAGGATATGAGGGGATATCTCCGTGTCTGATAAAAGGTATCGTTGATTGGCCCAGATCTATTTCATGGATGAAACAGCTTGCGGATCGACTCGCTGTTTCAGGGCCTGGCGATGCCTCACCGGGACAGATCAATCTGTTCTGGCCGGGCATGATCCCGCGAAACTTCCTTTTCCTGATCACCGTGCTTATCCATGGTTTCAGGCGCCTCCTGCCGCCATATTGAATTCGCGAATCCAGAATCCAGAATCCAGGAGCCAGGAGAAAAATCTGTAACGAAGTATCGAAGTTTCGAGATATCGGCAAAGTGAAGAGAAACCGTTTGACACGGTGACGCGGTGACGCGGAGACACGGGGAAAGAGCGATAATCGTTAACCCGAACCCGCACCCGAGCCCGTCATTCCGCACAGAGCAAGGCCATGATCCGGAATCCAGAAGTGCTTGTTCACTATTTTGGCCCCTATTTATCCTTATCGTCCGCGCTGTAGTGAAAGAGGCGTAATTCGTGACTCGTGATTGATGATTGGTCAATACTTTTTATTGGACATTGGGCTGCCCTTCCCCCCGGAATGAAATCGCTGCATCGAAGACCCTAAAAAAACAGCGCTGAAGTACTTCAGCACTTAAGTGCTATAATATTCTGATCTAGACCTTGACCTTTACCTGGATCTTGACCTAGTGCCTGGTTAAGCTTTTCGAGAACCAGAACCAGAACCAGAACCAGAACCAGAACCATGACCAGGGTCAGGAGCATCACTATTACTATTACTTCTACTATTGCTAATATTGGGAGGTGATCATGGACCAGAGAAAATTGGGTACGCAGGGTCTCGCGGTATCTGTCTTGGGTCTTGGTTGCATGGGCATGTCAGAGTTCTACGGGCATGCGGATGAACAGCAGTCCATAGCCACTATTCACCGTGCTCTGGAACTTGGGGTCAATTTCCTGGATACCTCGGACATGTACGGCAGGGGTCACAACGAGGAACTTATCCGCAAAGTTGTAGACGGAAAACGCGACAAGTTCATCCTGGCAACAAAGTTTGGTGTCCTGCGAGGTGATGACGGTTCCTTCACTGGTGTCTCGGGAAGGCCCGACTATGTGCGCACTTCCTGCGAGGGGAGCCTCCGGAGGCTTGGGGTTGATCATATCGATCTTTATTACCAGCACAGGGTGGACAAGGAAGTTCCCATAGAGGATACGGTGGGAGAAATGTCCCGCCTGGTAGAAGAGGGCAAAGTGGTCTACCTCGGAATGAGCGAGGCAGGGCCGGATACCCTGCGGCGGGCCTCAAGTGTTTTCCCTGTTTCGGCGCTGCAGACCGAGTATTCCCTCTGGACCCGTGATCCTGAGGAGAAGATCATCCCCACCTGTCGGGAACTGGGGATTGGATTTGTGCCTTATAGTCCCCTCGGCAGGGCTTTCCTCGCCGGCAAGATAACTGACCAGGAGGGGTTCACAAAGGAAGGCGATGCCCGTATCGCCCGTTTCCCCAGGTTCCAGGGAGAAAATTTCGACAAGAATCTGGAACTGGTGATCAAGCTAAAGACTTTTGCCCAGAGCAAGGGGTGTACTCCCGGTCAGTTGGCACTGGCATGGGTCCTGGCACAGGGGGACGACATGGTTCCCATCCCGGGAACAACCAGAATCAAGCACCTCGAGGAGAACGTCGCGGCAGCTGACCTTGTCCTTTCAGAAGACGAGTTGAAGAAGTTGGCCGATATTTTTCCGCCGGGTGCCGCTGCCGGGGACAGATATTTTGAGGGTGGGATGCAGATGATAGAAGAATAAAGGAAGTGCACTAGTGCACCGGTGCACATGTGCACTGAACGGTTTTTCGCCCGGAATCTTCTGGAGGTGTGACTATGACCCTTACAGACAAGCAGATCGAACTTTGCGAGACAAGCCGTTGGGATTTTTCAGATCTATCGGCCCTGTTCCTTAACTGTACCCTGAAAAAAACACCTGAGATGTCCCACACCGAGGGCTTGATCGGGATATCCAGGGGTATCATGGAGAAGAACAAGGTGCAGGTGGAATCGCTCCGGCCTGTGGACTATGATGTCGCCAATGGTGTGTACCCGGACATGACCGAACACGGATGGGAAGTGGATGACTGGCCGCAGATATATCAGAAGGTCAAGGCTGCGGATATCCTTGTAATAACATCCCCCATCTGGCTCGGAGAAAAATCTTCTGTATGCAACAAGATCATCGAGCGTCTTTACGGTTCATCGGGGGATCTCAATGAACAGGGTCAGTATGCCTATTATGGGCGTACAGGAGGATGCCTCATAACAGGAAACGAGGACGGCGCCAAACACTGCGCCATGAACATCCTCTACTCCCTGCAGCATCTGGGCTACGTTATTCCGCCCCAGGCAGATGCCGCCTGGTTGGGTGGGGTCGGTCCGGGGCCGTCCTACATGGACCCCGGTTCGGGCGGTCCCGAAAACGATTTCACCAACCGCAACACGACATTCATGACCTGGAACCTGCTGCACATGGCACGGATGATCAAGGACGTGGGAGGGATCCCAGCTCACGGAAATCAGCGCTCAAAGTGGGACGCCGGTTGCCATTTCGGCAACCCGAATCCGGAGTACAGATAGGGAAAAGTGGTGGAAAGTATGAAGGAAATTAGACTTGGACCTTGACCTAGTGCCTGGTTAAACCTTTCCAGGACCAGGACCAGGACCAGGACTACGACTTTCCCTGTTTCAGGAGATCGATCCCATAGATTCCGATCTGGTCAAATGGATAGCAGGGATAATACTGGTGCTCAGGATCGTTCTCGGATTTCCTGTGACGGCGGCTGGGTGGAAGAGGTGGATGAAAACAAGTAATAGTAATAGGAAAAAGTAATAGAAAAAGAACGGTTCCCACTATTACTATTACTCCCTACCATTACCAGTTCCTCCTATTACTATTACTTCTTACCATTACTAGTTCTTCCTATTACCATTACTCTCTACTATTACTCTTCTTTTTCCACCACAAACAGCAGCTGCCCCTCGATCACCGCATCGTTCAGGTTGACACAGATCTCGGCGATCCGGCCGGTGATGGGGGCCGTGATCTGATTCTCCATCTTCATGGCCTCGATGTTGGCGATCTCCTCCCCTTCGTGAACGATATCTCCTGCGTCGAGATTCCCCCGCTTTGGATTCCCGAGTCGCCAGACCGATCCAGTGATGGGTGAACCCATCTCGTTGGCTGCCTTTGCCATGCGGATCTCGGTCTTGACTGCTCGCGGGGTCTCCACGGTGAACACCTTCGTCTGGTTGTTGATCCTCAAAACTACGGGGATGTACCCGTCGTGTTCCTCACCTACGGAAACCATCTCAACGGTGTGGGGTTTATCCATCATGGTAAAGTCCACCTTGTCCCCCGGCTTGTCCAGGCCCGAGTGCCACACGCTGGTGGGCAGGACCATAGAGGCTTCGCCGTACTCCTCCCGGAACATGATCATCTCGACTGCGTCTTTAGGATGCATGAGAAAGAGGATGAACTCTTCTTCGGACGGTTCCCACTCCAGTTTGGCTGCGAGGTCGGCTCTCATCGCGTCGAGATCCTCTTCCTCAATGGAGTCCAGGGGGGAAGCGTCGCTCCTCTCGGCCAGCCTTTCCTTCCAGTGGTCTCCAAAGGCACTCTCGTAGACCCAGTCAGCGGGCCAGCCCGCAGGGAGCCTACCGTACCCGCCAAGGATGAGATTCTTGAAGTCGCCTGGGGCCGTCGCGAAGAATGTCAGGAGCTCGGTTTTTTCTTCCGGCTCCAGCTTTTCCAGGTCCTGGTCCACCTCCTCGGTGAATTTGGTGAGGAGGGAGATGAGGCGGCGGACGCCAGAAATACCAAATTCCTTCGCGTATCTGTTTACAGTACCGCTACTGGTAACCCACGTCATCTGGGAGCCGGGTGTTACGTCGAAATAGTGCACGATACGGTTGTACAGGGACATGACTTTCAGGATCATGGGCATGAGGTGAAGGAACCCACCTTGCTCAGCCTGTTCGAAGGAACTGGGGAAGGCACCTCCCGGCATCCTGTGCTGGATAACGGTGTGGTCTGTTCCTTTGAAGGGCGACTCTGCCCAGTCATACTGCCGGATCCACTCCCGGGCTCTTTGGACGGCTGCCTCGGTCTCCGGGCGGTCCAGGTGGACCGGAATGCCCGCTTCCTCCAGATAGGCATGGAGGGAGAGGATGGGAGGCTGCCCGTAGAACCTTGTCAGAGAATCCTCCTGGGCGTCAAGCAGCTTGGCCCCAGCTTGCGCCGCCGCCAGAAGGGCCGGCAGCCCCAGCCCGTCGGTGGAGTGGCGGTGGTACTGGATCACCATCTCCGGGTGCTTTTGCAGCATGGCGTCCACCAACTCCCGGATCCTCTCCGGACTTCCCACGCCGGCCATGTCCTTAATGCACATGACTATCTCCTCGACGCCGCCGCACAGGTCCACCATTTCGTCAACCACGTTGAGGTAGTACTCGTTGGTGGCCCAATCGGCCTGGGTGAAAGAGACGGCCGGTTCGAACAGAAGGCCCCTCTCCATGACCACCTCGCAGATGGTGCGCATGTTTCTTACGTCGTTGAGAAAGGAAAAACAGCGCCAGACGTCGATATCCACCCTGGAAACCACATGCTCGATAACGTTCCGGGGGTAGGGGCGGTAACCCCAGAGACTCGTTTCCCTGACGAGGGTTTGTAGAAGGACATTGGGCATCTTCTTCCTTAAAATGACCGTTTCCTCGAAGGGGCCCTCCCGGCGGTTCATGACTCCAACGTGCCAGCGCGCCCCGCCGTGAACCTCGGCGCTGAACAGGCCCATGCGGTCATAGTGGGGCGCCAGAGTCTCGAGGTCGTGGATCCGGAGTCGGTTTTTAAAGTCAGACTGCCCGGCGTCACGCATGCCGGTTGAGGTTATGGCTATCCCAGGGAGGGCGCGGACCTTGCTGATGATGTCGGCCGGAGACAGACCGGGCGTGAAAATAACTGGATCATTCATAGCATTTCCTCATACCCAGGACCGGGGTCCCAGGGCTGATACTTCGGCCAGATATTGGGCTATTTTCAGGAGTTCATCCTCGGTCGTGGGCTCGCGGAACGCCTTAATGAGATCCTGAATGTTGTCGTCTATAAATCGGGTGGAAAAATCGCCTGACCGGAAGTCAGGGTGACGGATGATGCTTAACAGGAGGGGTTTCAGAGTCTTTACACCCTCAACTCTAAGGCTCCGGCCCAGCGCCCGGTCCATGACGTTCAGGGCGTCTTCGCGATCATGACCGGCGCTCATGATGAGCATTAGCAGGGAGTCGTAATAAGGTGGGACCGAGGCGCCCTGATAGACGCCAGAGGCTACCCTCACATTAGGCCCCTCGGGAGTGCGCAGCCGGGAAATGGTCCCGAAAGAGGGCCCAAGAGTCTCGGGGTCCTCTGCATTGAGCCGCACCTCTATGGCCCACCTGTTGGGTTTGATGTCCTCCTGGGATATCGTCAGGGGCTTGCCGTTGGCTACCTCGATCATAAGGCTCACGAGGTCGTAACCGGTGGTGAGTTCGGTGATGCCGTGTTCGACCTGAAGCCTGGTATTGACCTCCAGAAAATAGTACCTGTTTGTGGCCGAATCCAGGATGAACTCTACTGTGCCCACTGAATAATAGCCCATGGATTTCATCAAGTTTACAGCCTGGCCGCATATCTCCTGTCGAAGTTCCTCTGAAAGAGAGGGGGATGGCGCCTCCTCTACCACCTTCTGGTTGCGCCTTTGAATGGTACACTCCCTCTCATAGAGGTGGACGGTGTTGCCTTCCTGATCCGCCAGGATCTGGACCTCGATGTGGCGTGCGTTCTCGATGAATTTTTCCAGGATTAGAGCACCGTTTCCGAAAGCCTTTTCTGCCTCGGAGCTGGCTTGGGATATGGCCATTTCCAGTTGCTCGGTTCGGTCTACGCGGACAAGCCCTCGCCCTCCCCCGCCGGCTACCGCTTTTATCATGATGGGGTAATCGACTCCAGCTTCCTGCATCCACTTCTGGGCATCGGCTGCGGAGGTGACAGTTTCGGTTCCCGGAATGACAGGGACTCCGGCCTGGATGGCCACCTGCCTGGCCTGGGCCTTGTCCCCCATTCCGTCGATGACCTCGGGCGGCGGACCGACCCAGATGAGCCCGGCGTCCATGACCATGCGGGCGAAGGCGGCATTTTCCGCCAGGAAACCCCAACCGGGATGAACCGCGTTGGCGCCGGTTTCGAAGGCGGCCTGCAGGATCTTTTCCATGTTCAGGTATGATTCAGTGGGGGGCGCCTCGCCAATATGGACCGATTTATCGGCCATGAAAACGTGGTGCCCCAGGCGGTCGGGAGTGCTGTAGACTGCCGTTGTGGGGATGTTCCTGTCCCGGCAGGTGTGCATGATCCTCACAGCTGCGACCCCGCGATTTGCCACCAGTAGCCGTGCGATCTTTTGGGTACTGCTCACCTTGTTTCTCCTTCCATGGCCGAGCTTGTGGACCCGGACCGCAACCTGGGCGAGGAACGCTTAGTTATTCGGGTTCCTTGGAATGTCCCGGAACTGTGTCGCTGTTCGGTATTTGACCCTGGACCGGATTTTGAACTCACCGATGGTAATTGGTCAGACCACCAAAATCAAGGGGGAAATACCATGATTCGTGACCCCTGATTTGTGATTCGAAAAGATGACTCAAGATCCAAGAAAAGCATGTTGTAAGTCAAAAGTTTTGTTTTTCTCCTGTGTCCTGCGTTCTGTGTTCTGCGTCTTGTTTCCATCCACCGTTCGAAATCCGAACGCCTTAAACGGTAGCCACCTTTCCTCCAGTCTCCTTTAATCTGGTTTCAAGTGTTTGTTTTCATTCTGAATTCAGAATTCAGAATTCTGAATTCGTGTGTGGTACGGCCCTTGCGTTTATAAAATCAAACAAACACGGGAGCCGAAACCATGAGACACACATTTACAGCCATAGCAATGATCCTTATCCTGACAATCCCCGTTCTATGTCAGGGGAGTATTGGCCCTATGCACCGCCTGGAACTTACCGAGTTGGAAACGGCTGGCTGGGATGCTTACCGATTCAGTCTTGAGCGCGAGTGGCAGTTGGATACTTCAGGTGGCGACAGCCTTGACCTCGCCCCGGTCGCCGGAGAAAAGAATATTTTGGGTGGTTCCCTTAACGACATCCATGGCGGCATCCCGCATGCAGACAGGCCAGTCCCCAGAGATATGGTCTCCATGATGAGCTTTGTTTGGGCAGAAATGTTCGGTGGTGTGGACATCGTAGCTGAGGTAAGGGATTTTGCACGTAAGATAAAGCGTAAAGGCAGACCTGTGACGGTTAAGAGTAAAGGCCAGTCTGTGAAGGCAAGCCGTAAAGCTGGGAGAGATTTACGGAACCGGTGGAGTTTCATCGTGGCATGCCGGATCGACGAGCAGACAGAAGTCGCCGCGCTGTTTAAGAATCGCGGACGGCTTTTCGGGGAAGGAACCGTGGCTTTTGAGATCAGCGCCCTCGATCCGTTGTCGGAGGAGATTGGTTTGAAGATAGCCTATAATAATGGTGATTTTAATTTCAGGGCCGACCGAATGACTCTGACTGAAACGGCCGCCGCCAAACTGGAATTTAAATTCTAACAAAAAGTACTAAGAGATAAGCGCCAAGAGATAAGGAAGATCACGACCTGAGTGCCAATAATAAATTATAAGTTTCAACTTATCTCCTATCACTTATCCCTTAGAACTGGTTTCCTCACTTTTCTTGCAATCCACACCCATAAACCGCTAAAATAACCTGACTGTTAGGGAAGAGATCAACATCTGAGTTTAAATCAACGTCCATGCAGGTCGAAGCTTGTCGCTAAAAGGGGGGACCTACACGCCCTGCGCCGGGGACCAGACTGGTAGGACTTTTTCCGAGAGGATCAGTAGATGTCAACTGAGATTAAAGAAAAACGTAAGGGAAGTGACAGACGATCCGATGGGGGCAGGCGGAGCGAATCCGGGGACCGTCGGGTCAAACAGGATTCCTCCTGGCTGGGGAAAAATAACAGGAGAAAAGGCACATCCTGCCGGCGTGAGTCCGAAGATCGCAGAGTTGGAACGGACCGACGGGAAAAGGAGTAGGAGCAGTTCTAAGTGCTTATAGATTAAGATATAAGTAAAAACCTTAATAATAGTAATAGGGCGGCCTTCAAGCCGCCTTATTTATGTTGAGGGCAAAGGGCCAGTAGAGATACAAGGCATAAAGGAAAAGTAACCGCGAATGCTTGTATTTTGTCCCACGTACCTTGCACCTTGATTTTCCACAGCTTAAACTTGATGACTTCTCAAAAAGTCATCAATGCGCCCTGTAATGGGCGCCCGAATCAATGACTTGCAGCGCAAGTCGTTGATATGAAAGGAAAGTGAAACATGGCTTTATATACTATCCGTGGAGTAAAAAGCCACGAATGGACTTTTTACGACCCTATCAAACGTGACATTTTGAGTTTAGTTAGCTATTAATCTGCCCTGTAGCCTATGGTGCTGTTTATGATAGGTAGTGTTTGGACTGGAAGATTACAATCACGTTTGCCCGGATAGTCCGGGTTTGAAAAGGAGTAAGGCATGTCAGAAAAGGAAGCAATGCTCAGGGAACAACTGGAAGAAGAGGCAAAGGCCTGGGTAAAGGAAGAGTTCGCAAGGCGGTTTGTGGTCGCCAGAGAAACCATGGAAAAGCAGGGCAGGGAGACAGAGGAGCATCTGCGCAAGACGGGTATAAAGGAAACGGGCCAGATCGCCTCCGAGACCCAGATGAGCATCTCTTACGCCAAGACCGAGTTGTTTAAGGATGTTCAATTCGAGGCGGACAACTGGGTTGAGGAAGAGGTTAGGAAGCGTTTGAAAGAGGGAAATTAAGATCTTCCAGGATAATTCGTTGGACCGGTCCAGGTTGGGGCACTCGATATCCTCATTTTTCAGGCGTTGATCGAACGCCGCCATGCACCGAATGCTGTGATAATTGAAATAAAGGTGAATTGATCAAGGCGAAAAAATAGCGGGGATAATACAGGCTATGAAAGAAAAAGATTCATACCAGGACTGGAAGGACAACATCA
>PVMK01160439.1_pt1 | contig 12520 bp, 14 predicted proteins | sample 1853481 | NCBI WGS metagenome assembly PVMK01 (sample SAMN08533507, study PRJNA380276) | Marine sediment metagenome, whole genome shotgun sequencing project.
ACCAGGAGAAATACCACCCCGGCAACCGCATTCGCTTTTATCAGGCTTTCCGCCGGACCGTGGAACTTTCGAGCCCGGTGTCCGGACAAGTTCTAAAGTTGTTGTTCGCCATGTCCTTATCCCCTAGTCCACTACCAGTATTTTGCCGATCATCAGGTGATGACCAATGCCGCAGTACTCATTACAGATCACCGAGTACTCGCCGGACGCGTTGGGCGTGAGGGTGAATACGTGTTCGTAATTGGGTACGACCTGAATATTGATGTTGGCCGGTTGCAGGGAGAAACCGTGCTGCCAGTCCAGTGAGGACAGGTGGAAGCGATAGGTTTCCCCTTTTTTCAGTTCGATAATCGGCCACCAGTCCCATAGTCGGGCCAGCATGTAGACATCGCCGCCGGCGGGTGGTGCCACCACCGGATAATTTCGGGGTCCCTCGTTACGGACGGTGTATTCGTCCACAAAGGCCTGGACCGAGGCCTGGAAGGCCTTCGGAGTGGTCTGGTAAGTTTCGGTGCCGAGGTTCTGTTTCCCGACCACGTGCCAGTAGGGCATCATGAAGGTCATCACCATGCCCCAGACAAAGACCAGTGATATCCACAGCAACTCGGATTTGTGAATCGGTTCGTTCCACCATATTTTTTTGGCGGGAGGCGACAGACTGGACATAGATTAACCCCCTTCTATGCTCTTGGTTGTTGTTTTAATTGTTGCGCTTATCGCGCCGGGATCATGACAATTTCCATGATGCCCCAGCCCAGGTACAGCACAGCTGGTGAGGCCACTCCTATAAATAGCAGAAGAAATGGGTTGTCCAACAGTTTTTGCATCATTGGTATCTGGTCGGAATCGCCCTGGTCTTGGTCTGACATGTTTTTCCCCCTCATGCAGTTCTACTTGAAGTGCGACAAACTGTCGCAGCCGAGCAATCATAACTCTCCCGGATGAGAAGCGGCAAGTCGATAATTCTCCTGAATCAGGAGTATCTTGATCTCCATCAAGGAAACGGATATTCGTCTATGCCTGATTGTTGTTGCACACTATTGAGTTCCTGGCTGACAGTCCGCCCTGTGCGGGATCGAGGCTGGGCATTTACCTGATTTACCGGCTTCATTCAGGTATTTCGAGGCGCCCCTGTAATCGGGGCAGTCGTGCCGGGAATCGCCGCCGGGCGGCTGGTAAATGAATGCACACAGCTGGATCTCCCGCCGCAATTGGTCCGGGATGCCGCAGTTGTTCGTATTAATGGGCTGTTTAGTGGACTGGGCCGCTGCCGCGAGCAGTTGTTCCCAGGCCGCGGCGCAGTCCACTTGCCAGTGGGCTTCCATTTCGGCCCTGTTGACAGGGATACGCTCGTTGACCGCATCGTCGCTGTCGCCGGCCAGTGAGAGAGGTGATAAGAGTGGCGATATCAGTAGTAGTATGGCCATACCCGTATGGTTTATCATCAGCCCAAAGACTCCATTTCAGTGCACTGGGGCGAGCTTGCTTGATCCAGATCAACAGTACCTCAGTCCGGGAGTTATAGCATTTAAAGCAAAACAAGGGGCGCGCAACAGCGCTCCCAGCCCGGGCGCATGCATGCACTCACATCGAAATCTTATCTTATTATGGGTCACACTGCTCATGCTGGTGACCGCTGGGACCAGGGCGGGAGAGCTGAGCCTGAGTGACGTCCAGCGGGTCTTTCCCCAAGCGCACTCGATTACCCCCCTCAATGACAAGACCCTGGCCTACTCGGTTCGCAGTGAGCGCGCTCAGTTGGGCTATGCCTTCACTACCGTAGATCTGGCGCCGATTTCCGCCTACTCGGGCAAGCCTATTAATACCCTGGTTGGACTGGGCGAAGATGGATTGATCAGGGGCATTGCCATCCTGCACCACGAGGAACCGATTCTGGTCATTGGCATCTCGGATGGTGACCTGTCCGCGTTCGTCAACCAGTTTATCGGCAAGAAGACCACCGACAGGATTCGTGTCGGCGCCCGGGGCAGGGCGGGATATGTCGGCATCGACGGTATAACCGGGGCCACCATAACCACCATGGTGCTGACCAGTTCGGTGAACAAGGCGGTGCACCGGGTGGCCAAGGCCTACGGCATTCCCCGCAGTAATACGCCGGCTATGCCCGGCATGGAGACCGCCGTCCCGTCGGATGCCGGCTGGGACGAACCCGCCTGGAAGCTGGTGTGGGAAGACCGTCTATTCGAGCTGATAGTCGTCGCCATGGCCTTACTATTATTGCTGGCGGTGTTGTTTTTCCAGGATTGGCTGGTGAAGCGCACGGTGCTGTTCCACCGCATGCGGGTTGTTTATCTGTTGTTTACGGTCTTTTTTATCGGTTTTTATTGCTCTGCCCAACTGTCGGTCATCAATTTGCTGGCCTTTTTTCACAGCCTGAGCAGTGGCTTTTCCTGGGATACGCTGTTGATAGAGCCGGTTATATTCCTGTTGTGGGCGTTTGTGGCAATCAGTATTCTGCTGTGGGGGCGCGGAGTCTACTGCGGCTGGTTGTGCCCGTTTGGGGCCGCCCAGGACCTCATCAGCAAGTTGGCGACCCGCCTGGGGATTGAGGGTTATCGGCTGCCGCAGATGGTGCACGAGCGTCTGTGGGCGATAAAATACTTTATCCTGATTGCCCTGGTGGGCCTGTCCCTGGATTCCATGGTGTACGCGGCCAGGCTGGCCGAGGTGGAGCCCTTCAAGACCACCTTTATCCTGCGCTTTGCCCGGGAACCGGCTTTTGTGATTTATGCGGTGGCCCTGCTGGCTGTCTCTGCCTTTAATAGCAAATTCTACTGCAAGTATTTGTGTCCCCTGGGTGCGGGACTCAGCTTCGCCACCCGTTTCAGGATATTCGACTGGCTGCGCCGCCGCAGCGAGTGTGCCCACCCGTGCCAGTCCTGTGGACAGCAGTGCCAGATCGCCGCTATCAAGCCAACGGGCGAAATTATCGACAACGAGTGCCACTATTGCCTGGAGTGCCAGGTGGCCTATTGGGATGAGCACCGTTGCCCGCCGCTGGTGGAGAAACGCAAAAAGCGCGAAGCGCGGGAGAAGAAGAGGGCAGAACACGTAATTGCTTCTGACTCTTGACGGAATCAGAAGATTTTGTTGATATGCGTCAAGGTGATTTCCAGATATAAGCATAACCTATGTTGCGCAACCGCTATTCCTGCGGAGGGGAATAAAAATGAAGAAAACAGAAATGCATTGGACAAAGCTGCTGCCGATGGCAGCGGTTCTTACTGGTTTGAGCCTGTCTGGCGGCGCCATCGCCCAGGACAAGACAGACCACCCGGGCGTGACGCCGGGGGAAATGGCCTACAAGGGCGCGCCGACACCGGCGGGCGATATGAAACGCGTGGTCAGCCCGGGTGCACCGGATATGACCCAGGCGGAATTCGATATCGCCACCAAGCTCTTTTTTGAGCGCTGCGCCGGCTGTCACGGCGTGTTGCGCAAGGGTGCGACGGGCAAGCCGCTGACCCCCGATATCACGCAGGAGCGTGGTACCGAGTTCCTCAAGGTGCTGATCAACTACGGCAGCCCGGGCGGTATGCCCAACTGGGGTACCTCTGGCGATTTCAGCGAAGAAGAAATCGATATCATGGCGCGTTTCCTGCAGCATGAGCCGCCACAGCCTCCCGAGTGGGGCATGAAGGAGATGAAGGACAGCTGGAAAGTGTATGTGCCGGTTGACAAGCGTCCTACCAAGTCGCAGCACAAGTACGAAATCGACAACATCATGGCGGTGACCCTGCGCGACTCGGGAGAGGTAGCGCTGATCGATGGCGACAGCAAGGATATCATTGCCATACTCAAGACCGGCTATGCGGTGCATATCTCCCGGCCATCGGACTCCGGTCGCTATGTTTACACCATAGGCCGTGATGCCAGGGTGAGCCTGATCGATTTGTATATGAACCCGCCCAAGGTGGTCGCTGAGATCAAGATTGGTCTGGAAGCCCGCTCGGTGGAAACCTCCAAGTACAAGGGCTATGAGGACAAGATCGCCATTGCCGGCGCCTATTGGCCTCCGCAGTACGTGTTGATGGACGGCCCCACCCTGGAGCCAACAAAGATCATGTCTACCCGCGGCATGACCGTGGACACCCAGGAGTATCACCCGGAACCGCGCGTTGCGGCGATCGTGGCCTCGCACAAGCATCCTGAGTTCATCGTGAACGTCAAGGAGACTGGCAAAATCCTGTTGGTGAACTACAGCAATATGGATGCGATCAACGTGACCACGCTGGAAGCCGCGCGCTACCTGCATGATGGTGGTTGGGATTCTACTCACCGCTACTTCCTGACGGCGGCGAACAAGTCCAACAAGATCGCGGTGGTTGATGCCCAGGAGCGCAAGATCGTGGCCCTGATCGATGCCAGCAAGATTCCGCACCCGGGTCGCGGCGCCAACATTGACGATCCCAAGTACGGTCCCGTGTGGATCACCTCGGCTTTGGGCAACGACCACATGACCTTCATCGGCACGGACCCCAAAGGGCACAAGGAACATGCCTGGAAAGTGGTGCGCACGCTGAAGGCCCAGGGTGGTGGCTCCTTGTTCGTCAAGACCCATCCCAAGTCCAAGAACCTGTGGGTGGATAACCCCTTGCACCCGGATGCCAAGGTCAGCCAGTCTGTGGCGGTGTATGACATCAATAACCTCGAAGGAGGTTACGAAGTCCTGCCCATTGCCGAGTGGGCTGATGTGGGTGAAGGTCCTGCCCGGGTGGTACAGCCCGAGTACAACATGGCCGGTGATGAGGTGTGGTTCTCTGTGTGGAACGGCAAGGATCAAACTTCCGCCATCGTGGTGGTAGATGACAAGACGCGCAAGTTGAAGCATGTGATCAAGGACAAGCGCCTGATTACCCCGACTGGCAAGTTCAACGTCTATAACACCCGTAAGGACGTCTACTGAGTAGAGCCTGAGGGCTACACTGAACCGGCGCCCGCGAGCGCCGGTTTTATTACGGCCCGTGCACTGCGACTACAACGCCGCTCGTTGCGGTAGATCAATGCGCGTCGCCCTGATGGGCGGTTCAATGGACGCACGATTATAGGGATCATGCGAGTGTGTGACTGTGAAGCTCTTTCCTGGTAACAATTGCGGTGCTGTGACAAATACGGGTGGTGATGTCGGCAAGGTTTTTCTGGTCGGCGCGGGCCCCGGCGATCCCGAACTACTTACCCTAAAGGCCTATCGTCTGCTGCAAACCGTGGATGTTCTGGTCTACGACCGCCTGGTGTCCCGGGAAATACTGGACATGGTGCCGCGGGGCGTCGAGTGTATTTCCGTCGGCAAGGAGCCGGGACATCATTGTGTGCCCCAGAGCAAGATCAATGAATTGATTGTCGCCCTGGCCCACACCGGCAAGTGTGTACTGCGCCTGAAAGGGGGTGATCCCTACGTGTTCGGACGTGGCGGCGAGGAAGCAGAAGTATTGGTGGATGCGGGCATTCCTTTCGAAGTGGTTCCTGGAATCACCTCTGCTGCCGGCGCCTCCACCTACTGCGGTATACCGCTCACCCACCGGGATTATGCCCAATCCGTCACTTTTGCCACGGGCCACTTAAAAGACGATAGCATCGATCTGGATTGGCCGTCACTCGCCAGGAAAAACAGCACACTGGTGATCTACATGGGTCTGGCCAACCTTGGACAGATTGCCGCCAGATTGGTGGAACACGGGCGCTGCGCCACGACACCCGTAGCAATTGTGCATCGGGCGACCCAATCGTCCCAGGAAGTGTTGATTGGAACCTTGCACGACATCGCCAACAAGGTCGCTGCAAGCGGCATGCGTTCGCCGGCCTCGATTATAGTCGGGGAAGTGGTCGCACTGTATGAAAAACTGGGTAGCCCGGCGGAATCCGGGCCCTTGGATCAACAGCGTACTGGAATTGGGCCATTGGCGCTGGTTGGCGCCTGAGTTGAAAAAGCCGCCATTAACCTGATTTAGTGGCTGGTACCCGCCTCGTAGTGTGTCTTGTTGTACACGTTGTACTTACCTGATGGCTTGCTCATTGGCAGCCGTTTTACTTCCTGCAGGGTGTTGGCGTCATAGACGACAACGGCGCCCTCCACATCCCAGATACTGAGCAATGCGTATTTGCCGTCTCGGGTGAACTCCACATGGGCGGCGGTTTTGCCCGGTTCAGGTTGTAGTGTTTTCACCAGTTCCAGTGTCTCCTTATCGAAAACGTGCACTTTGTCCTTGTGGGGGCCGAAAAATACATCCACCCAGGCGTAGGGACTCTGGCCGTGGCTGCGCATGAAAAACCCCGGGCCCAGGGTATCCAGAGTTTTAATCACCTGCCAATTTTCCATGTCGATGACGGATACCTCACCTGAGTTGAGGTTGGGGGTAGCCATCACCGGTTTGCCCTGGTAATTCCAACTGATGCCGGAACCCAGGTGGGGCATGCCGGGGATGGCGAGGTCGGCGATTTTGCGGCCGCTGTCCAGTTCAATGACCTTGCCCGAGATACCCTCATCCTGCTCGCCACTGCCGGCGGGGCGGGCGGCACCCATCACCACACTGTACTGCTGGTTGAAAAAGAAATCATCCAGGTAGTCATCCATTTTCAAGCGGCGCACTGTCACCGGTTTATCCGCCTGGATATCGGCGTAGGGAATTTCCCATATTTCAGGGATATCCTTGAGCGCGACGATAAAACTCTCGCGAGGTGGTGCGGTATACACGGCACTGACCCGGGAGGTGTTGCCCTCATCGTCTGCCATGGGAAGCACTGCTATCGGCGAGAGGTCCTCGGCGCTGAGTATCACCAGGCTGTGGGGCAGGTAGTTGCCCACGGCAACGTATTTGTTGTTGAACGATACCGCTGCGTTGCGGGTGTTGATACCGGCCCGCACTTCCGCCACCACTTTCAGGTTGTACATATCGAACTTGGAAATCCAGCCGTCGCGGGAGGCGAAGAACACGTAGCGCCCGTCGCTGCTGTACTTGGGGCCGCCGTGCAGGGCATAACGGGTTTTGAAACGGTGGATGGGCTCGAAACTGTCGCCGTCCAGGATGGTGGCGTGGTGGTCACCCAACTCTACCACCACGAACAGGTTCTGCAGGTCAGCGTCGAATACCGGTTTATCACCTAGCGAACCGCCGGGATAGTGCACGATACGGGAGGCATTGATTTCGTCCAGCCCCCAGGCCGGGGTTTGAGTCGGGGGTTGGTAAATGTATGCAACGAGAGCAGCGATCTCCGCCGCATTCAATTGTTCACTGAAGGCGGGCATCTGGGTCAACGCCCGGCCCCCGGCAATCACTTCGCTGGCGGCACTGCTGCGCAGTCGACTGAGGTTCTGTGGCAGCAACGCCGGGCCGATGCTGCCCAGACGCTCAGGGCCATGGCAGGCGGCACAGTGTTGTTGATAAAGTGCCGCGGCATTGGTTGCTGCGTTGCCGTAGATGCTCACACTGAACAGGGCGGCGGCGATGGCCAAAGGTTTTAGAAACGTTTGCATACCGGAATCAGGACACCTGTTGCGCAGGGATACGGTCCCGTTTGTAGGGAGTGACCTGCAGGCGTTCGAATCCCTCAGCCACACCTATCTCATCATCCAGCAGATAGCAGGCCGGGTCTTCCGCCCAGGGGTTGCCGGTCAACTGGTAAGCGCGCACCCGGGTGTTGCCACCGCAGATGCGGTTGTAGTCGCAGGCCGCACAGCGGCCTTCAAGTGGACGTGGGCTGGATTTGAGGCCGTCCATCAGCGGGTCTGAGCGATCCTGCCAGATCTCGGAGAAAGGGCGCTCTTTGACATTGCCCAGATTGTAATCCCACCAGAAAGTGTCCGGGTGTACATTGCCCAGATTGTCGATATTGGCGACATTTACGCCGGAGGAGTTGCCGCCCCAGAATTCCAGCCGCTCCCGCACCAGTGACTCCAGTTCCGGTACATTCTGGCGCACCCAGAACAGCAGGTATACGCCATCCGCATCGTTATTGCCGGTGACGAACTCCTTGCTGCCCCCTCGCCGGGCATCTTCCCAGGCTGCCTGGAAGACAGTGTCCATCGCCCAGCGAGTGATCTTGTGTACCACATCGTTGGCTCGATGGCGGTTGCCGCGCCCGGCGTAATTCAGGTGTGACAGGTAGAACTTGTCGACGCCTTCATCCTCCGCCAGCTGCAATAGTTGCGGTAGTTCCTCGGCGTTGTCCTGTGTCAGGGTGAAGCGTAGCCCCACCTTGATACCATTGTCCTGGCACAGGCGGGTGGCCGTCAGGGAAGCATCGAATGCCCCGTCCATCTGGCGAAACTGGTCATGGGTATCCTTGATGCCGTCCAGGCTGATGCCCAGATAGTCGAAACCCGCGTCCCGGATTGGTTTGAGGTGCTGTTGTTTAATCAAGGTACCGTTGGTGGAGAGGCCAATGTAAAACCCCAGTTCCTTGGCGCGGCGGCCGATGTCGAAGATGTCCGGTCGCAGCAGGGGTTCGCCCCCCGACAGAATGAGCCCCGGGACGCCAAAAGTTTTGAGGTCGTCCATTACCTCAAATACTTGCGCGGTAGACAACTCGCCGGGAAAGTCGGTGTCGGCGCTGATCGAGTAGCAGTGTTTGCAGCACAGGTTACACCGCCGAATCAGGTTCCAGATAACAACGGGTGCTTTGGGTTTGCGCAGGGGCGGCGCCGAGGATGGATCGACAATAGTGTGCATGAATTGTGATACGCGGAACATGTTATTTCCCCTCAGGACGAATACGCAGTCCGGTTTTCTTCAGTATTTGGGTGCTCTTCAAGGCAGTGTGGGCGCGATAGGCCTTATCTACCAGCTCTCTTATGGTGGCGATTTTCTGATCCACTTCATCTTCACTGCGGCCGTGCACCATTGCAAACAGATTATAGGGCCAGCCCGGCTTGCGCGGGCGGCGGTAGCAGTGGCTGACAAAGTCGAGTTGACCGATGTGTTCGCCCACTTCATCTACCCGGGCATCTTCGATATCCCAGACCACCATCAGGTTGTGGCTGTAACCCAGCGCGTAGTGATTGGGCACCACCCCGATGCGGCGGATAGAACCCTGCGCCTGCATGTTCTGCAATTGTAGCAGCAGGGACTCCTCGCTGATGTCAAGCTGTGCCGCCAGCTCCCGGTAGGGGTGGCGGATGACGGGTAAGCCATCCTGCAGGGCTACCACGATACGCCGTTGCAGAGCGGCGCCCGCTTCAGGCTGTAAGGCGCAATCCGACATAAAACTCCTGCTCCTTGGGGAGGTTGAGGCCCGGGCAGCCACTTTTTTGCACGATGTCCTGGAAAATTGTTTCCAGTTCATCGGCTGTTTCAGTGGCCAGTACAAACCACATGTTCCACCGGTGCTCTCGCTGGTAGTTGTGTGCCACCTGTGGGTAGGCATTCACCAGATCGGTCACTTCCTCGAAGCGCGCGGCGGGCACCTCCAGGGCACACAGGGAGAACACGCCGCCCAGGTGCTCGATATTGAACAGCGGGCCAAAACGGGTAATAACGCCGCGTTCCAGCAAGCTTTTGACGCCGTTGATCACTTCCTCGGCGCTGTAGCCCAGTTGTATAGCCAGGTCGTCGAAAGGGCTTGGACTGAGCGGAAAGTCACTCTGCATGGTGTTGAGCAACAGTCGATCGAATTCGCTGAGCGACTGGGCAGACTGGTGCAGTGCTGCAGTCCTAGACATACACCGCCCCCCGCTGTTTGAAGCAGTGGCTACTGAACAACACCCGGTGGGGGTAATCCAGGGCGTGGCGGGAGACGATATCCTCAAGCTGCGCGGTCACCTCCTCGCGACAGGTGCCGTGTATCATGCAGAACAGGTTGTAGTTCCACGCCGGAGGGCGGCGGGGTCGGCGGTAACTGAGCGTGACGCAGGGCTCCTCGCCCAGTACCGTGCCCACCTGATCCACGCGATCGTCGGGGATATCCCACACCACCATGGCATTGGCGCGGTATCCCAGTGCACGGTGTTTCAACACCAGGCCGAAGCGTTTGAGTATGCCGCTTTGTTGCAATTGCTTAATGATGTCGATGACCTGTTCCTCTGTTGCGTCCAGCTGCTCAGCCAGAGCCAGGTAGGGGCGCTCGACCAGGGGCAAACCCTCCTGCAGTGCGCGCTGTACTTCCAGGTTCAGTGTCGATTCATTCACAGCGCAAACCCCAGATCTATGTGATAGGCCTGCTCCATGGGCAGGTCCAGTAAGGGGTAGCCGGTCTCGTTTTTGATCGAGGCCAGTCGTTCATCCAGCTCGGCCCGATTGCGCCCGATGATGACAAACCACAGGTTGTAGTCATGTTCACGCAGGTAGTTGTGATTGACGCCGGGCACAGCGTTGACCATGGCGGCCACATCCTCGATCTGATCCTCCGGTACAGCCAGTGCCGCCAATGTACTGGCGCCCACTACATTGGGCATGAATACGGCTCCGAAGCGACTGATAGCGCCCTCCGCTTCCAGTACCTGTAACCGGTTGATTACTGCGCGTTCAGTTGTGCCCAGTTGCTCGGCGATGGTGGCGAAAGGGCGGTTGTCCAGGGGGAAATCTTTCTGCACCTGATTGAGCAATGCGCAGTCCATGGGTGACAGAGCGTTCACAGGCCGGTCCTCCCGGCGCGGTTGGTGAAAAAGATGCCGCTGGGTTTGGCCGCCGGCAGTGTCTGCAGCAGTCTGGCATCAGCCGTGGCGAATATCTTTACCCGATCCTCGTCCCTGACCGAGATCCACACTTTCTCGCCACGCGGGGTGAACTCCATATGCAATGCACCTTTGCCCACGTTCAGCTTGTGGATTACCTTCATACTGGGTACATCGATCACCTCGATCCACTGGTTGTCGGGAAAGGCATAGTTCACCCATACCTGGCGACCATCCGGCCGCGCCATAACAAAGACGGGCTGTCCGGCGACGTCGATGCGGGCTTTCTCCGTCCAGCTGTGGCGATCCACCACCAGTACCTGGTGGTGCCCCACAGCGGGCAGGAAGGCGTAGTCGTCAGTCATTGCCCAGCCTTCCAGGTGCGGCATCTTGTATACCGGCAGGCGCTCCTCGCCCCGGCCGTAGTTGGGCAGTATACGTTGCACACCCTGCTCTGGTTGCCACAGGTCCAGCATGGCCAGGCCATCCTCGCCGAACAGGCCTGCCAGGTAGGTGCGGCCGTTGGCGGAGATCAGGCCGTCGTAGGGCATGCTGCCAATATTTTCAAAGCGAGTGATGGTGGGCACAGTGGGGTCAGCCAGGTCCAATATCCAGATCTGATTGGCATCGAACAGACTGTAGATAAATTTATTGCCCGGGGCATCCACCAGACCTACGGTTTTGGATGTGGCGTCGCTGCCCGCGGTGGTGGCGGGAATATCAGCGACCAGGCTCAGGTCTGCGGTGGAAAATACCTTGACGCCACCGGGCTCGTAGTTGGAGACCGCTACCATGCTGCCATCCTGTGAGATGGCTCCTCCGATAGAGTTACCCGCCTGTACGATACGCTTGCTGATATTGCCACTGAGCAGATCGATTTTGGTCAGGCCGCCATCGCGGCCGAACACAAAGGCATAGCGTGCATCCCGGGAGTAGACAGCCGAGGCGTGGGACAGGTCGCCAAGGCCCTCGATGCGATGCAGTATGGTGTCGCTGGAGTGCTCCACTACCAGGACGCTGCCTGAGGCCCGCTCTATGACGATGCCCATATCACCCGTGCCGCGGGTTTCGGCCTGGTTGTGTAGCGGCAGAAGCAACAGGGCTGCCAGCAGCAGTTGCGCTAATCTGGTCATTGGGCTGTTGCCTGTTGCAGGTAAACCACCAGAAAATTGATTTCTTCTGGTTGCAAGATGTTCTCCCAGGGCGGCATGGCCTTTTCCGGTACACCCTTGCTGATCACCCGTTGCAGGTACTGGGCGGGCTTGCCAGCCAACGCTGCGGGCAGCAGGGATGGGCCCAGGCCCCCTTGCAGGGTCATGCCGTGGCAGGAGCCGCAATCCTGGTGCAGTAAATAGATCAGCTCATCCTGCCGCTGTTGGCTGAGGGGTTCAGCTGCTCTGATGTTGGTACCTGCTAGCAGGGCTGCGAGCAAAACTGCTGCGTAGAGGGCATGAAACACGATGCACCACCTGAAGACTCACCTTGAATTTACGATCGTTGTTTAGCGGCCCATCCTAACGCTAGGGCAGGGCTATCGCATTGATGTGAATCATACCTGTGTAAGTCAGGTGATGGTATAAAAAATCCTTTAAAAACAAAAAGATGAAATATTACCGGGAGCATCAGTGATGGCGATGCCTGCTTTCTTGTGACAAAGGCAGGTGTGCGCGGGGGAATTAATGAAAATCCCGCGATTTCACCCGCAGGGCCTGCAGCTCGTGGGTGTAGTCATACAGGGCCCCGGCGATGATATGGGTGACATTGTCTTTGGTCTCCAGGGTGCCTTTAACCAGTAACAGTTGTGCTGTCATCAGGGCCTGGCGAAATTGTTGTTGGGTGCGTTGCCACACGACGATATTGCTGTTGCCCGTTTCGTCTTCCAGGGTGAGGAAC
>PVMK01188825.1_pt1 | contig 12519 bp, 11 predicted proteins | sample 1853481 | NCBI WGS metagenome assembly PVMK01 (sample SAMN08533507, study PRJNA380276) | Marine sediment metagenome, whole genome shotgun sequencing project.
TATTTTTACTATCTGATATCATTATTATTCTTGCATTATCTGTTCTGCTTGCTTTTATTTTTTCACCATTCGTTTTTTTACTTGAGCAGCGAGGATTCAGCCGGCTTTCTTCAACGCTAATTGTATTCGTTGGATTAGCAATTATAATTTATGTTAGTTTATCGGTTGTAATTCCAAAATTTTCTTTCCAGATGAATCAGCTTATAACACGTCTGGAGCAATTTTCATTAACAGATCAATTAATAGTCGTTCAGGATTGGCTGGCTGTATCATTACCCTTTTATTGATTTCACTAATCTCACTAGCCGGTTAGAAGAAGCTATCTCAACACAGTTAGTTAATTCTGTTGAAAGTCTGTCATTATTGTTATCAAGCATTGTTTCTGTAGTTGCCTTTTTAGTAATTGTACCTTTTATTACCTTCTTTCTTGTAAAGGACAGCAAGAAAATTCTTCAGGGAATTTTGCAGATAGTGCCGAATAATTATTTCGAGATGTCTTATTGGATAATAAAAAAAGTAAGCTTGAAGCTAGGTTTATTTGTACGGGCGTGGATTTTTCGATGCAGCCTTTGTGGGATCTTTATTAGGTTTTGGTTTTTATATTATTGGAATACCAAATGCATTGCCATTAGGAGTAATTGCAGGACTCGGTCATCTTATTCCATATTTTGGACCTGTAATTGGTGGAATCCCGGCAATTATTTTATCAATTATGGTTAACGGCGATCTCTCACAGGTACCGCTTATTATTTTTGTAGTGCTTGGTGTTTATGCAGTTGATAATGGTTTTGTACAACCGTATGTATTTGGAAAGAGTGTAGACATACATCCCATACTTATAATACTGTTGATCATTGCAGGCGGACAGTTATTCGGTTTAATTGGAATGCTGCTTGCCATTCCCGTTGCAACAGTTGCAAAAACAACTGCAAAAGAAATTTACTATGCATTTAAAAATTACAGGATTGTTAGGGTTTAATCAGATATGCTATAAATTTAATGAGCCGGCATATTTAAACTCTTTATCTTTCTTCACTAATTTTTTTAATCACTTCAACCGAAGTAATGCCTTCAGCTTCTGCACTAAAGTTTGTTATAATGCGGTGACGTAAAACAGGAAGGAGAGCAACTTTAACATCATCAATATTGGGTGTAAACCTTCCCTCCATTATAGCCCTGGTTTTTGCAGCAAGTGTTAAATACTGCGAAGCTCTTGGTCCGGCTCCCCACGTAATCCAATCTTTAACAAACTGGGGAGAGTTGCCATTTGTTGGGCGGGTCATTTTCACAGTCTTAACTGCAAATTCAATAACATTATCGGCAACGGGAACTCTGCGTACCAAATCCTGAAATTCAATTATTTCTTCGGCACCTAAAACTTTATCAATTTGAGCACTATACTGGCTGGTTGTGGTTTTCACAATTTTTATTTCCTCATCGAATGAAGGATAATCGAGCCACAGGTTAAACATAAACCTGTCTAACTGTGCTTCGGGTAATGGATAAGTGCCTTCCTGTTCAATAGGGTTTTGAGTTGCAAGGACAAAGAATGGGATCGGGTAGCTGATACGTTGTTCCCGCAGCAGTTACTCTGTGTTCCTGCATTGCTTCTAATAAAGCGGCTTGTGTTTTTGGCGGGGTACGGTTTATTTCATCTGCAAGAATAATGTTTGCGAAGATAGGTCCCGATATAAATTTAAAATCTCTCTTTTTTGTTAGCTGGTCTTCTTCAATAATTTCTGTGCCTGTAATATCGCTTGGCATTAAATCGGGGGTAAACTGAATACGGCTGAATTTCAAATCCATTACCTCGGCAACCGTTTTGATAAGAAGAGTTTTTGCCAATCCCGGAACTCCGACCAACAAACAATGTCCCCGTGCAAACAAAGAGATTAAAAGTTGTTCTATTATTTCTTCCTGCCCAACAATTCTCTTTTCAATTTCCGATTTAACTTGCTTTATTTTATCGTTTAGTTTTTCAACAAGTTCAACATCTTTATCTGATACGTTTTTGTCTTTCAATATTTTTTCCGGTTTTTATTAATAGAGGTGAGAAAATTAGATTCTTATTTCCCAATAAATACTTTTTTTCAATTCTTCAATCCATTTTTCATATTCTTTTTGCTTTTTTTGTTCATCGGCAAGCTTTTTAATTTCTTTATAATCCTCATCAAAATCCGGCAGATGCTGCGGAATACGCTTCTCAAGATAAACGATGTGATATCCATACGTACCGGGAGCGTATTCTAATCTTCTTGGAAAACTGATCTCCCCTTCTTTTAATTTCGTTACAATATCTAAAAGATTTTTATCGAGCTGGTTCAAATAAAAAGTTCCGAGACTGCCGCCGAAAGATGAAGTTTCCTCATCATCGCTAAACTTCTTAGCATAATATTGAAATGTCCCTGCATCATTTAGAACACTGTCTCTTAAATCAGAAAGGAATTGAATCGTTTCCAAATCAGCATCATCGTCCGGCTCAATCTTAATTAATATGTGTCTTGTATGAAGTGATTCTCCTCTTCTTTCAATCAGTTGAATTATATGAAAACCAACCGGTGATTCTACAACCTGGGAATATTCTCCTTCGGCAAGAGCAAATGCAGCAGCTTCAAATTCGGGATAAAAAACACCGCGTTTAACAAAACCAAGATCACCTCCCTGCGCCTTACTGCCCGGGTCATCAGAATTTTCTTTTGCTAATTCAGAAAAATCAGCACCTGCTTTAATCGAATCGAGTAACGTTTGTGCCAGATCTTTCGATATTTTTTTTATTCTATCACTTGCCTGTGGATTTTTAAAGATGTGATATATTATCAGCTTTTCAGGAATCATTCCAATGCTGTCTTTGTAGGTATTAAAAAACTTTTCGGCTTCTCGTCTTGTTGCTTCTACACTTGCAAACTTTGTTTGCTGCATTCTCTGTATCATTAGGTTTTTTCTAACATCATCTCTTAATTCGCGCTTAATCCGTTCGATGCTCATACCGTACATTTCTTCAATTCTCTGCACTGAACCGTATTGCTGCTGGAACACTTGTATTTGATAATCGATCCTCTGGTTTATCTCTTCATTAGTAATCGTAATTGAATCTAATTCCGATTGGGCGTAAACAAGTTTTTCATCAATCATTGAATTTAGAATTTGTTCTTTCAGCCCGGGAGTTGAAGGATCGATGCCCCTCTGGGTAGCAAAAATGTTTATTTGAAATTCCAGTTCGCTCTGAAGAATAATTTCATTATCTACTACAGCAACAACTTTATCAAGAGTTTTTTGCGCAAAACCGGAGCTAAATAAAATAAAAAATAAGAGTGCAATTTTAAGTTTCATTAATCACCTAATTTATAACCTCAATCTCGTTTTTAGAATAAAGATCCTTCATATAATTTTCCATTAATTCTTTTCTTTTCTCAGCAATGAATCGTCTTTCTACGTCTTGCCTTATAAGATCAAACGATGGTAAAGAGCCTTCTAAATATTTTTGAAGAACCTGAACAACCGTATAATATCCTTCCCTTTCTGAAATAACAATACTAATTTCGAGTGGGTGCAATCTTTTTACCACACGAAGAACCTTAATCGAATAAACATCCTGTTCTCTCAATAACAATTTGTTTTCGATGCTTATTATTTCAGAGTCTCCATAAAAAACGTTCATGGCTTTCTGCCAACCGCTGTCAATCACCAACGATCTGAATTCCACCGCTCTGTCTTCGTTACTAAAATGGATTATGTTTAGAAGATAGGTTTTATCCGGTAGTTTGAAATCATCACTGTTTGCTTCAAAATAATTTATAAGATCCCGCTGTTCAAAATTAATTGTTACTGATGATATATAACTATCTAGAAGAAGCGCTCCGGCAAGCTCTTTGCCTGAATTTTTTATCAATCTTTTATAATCATCCTGCTTAACAATTCCCTCCTTTTTTGCCTTTTGAAACAGGATTTCCCTGTTAATCCAATTTCTTATTATTTCGCTTTTGTGCAAAGTATTAACCATGGTTGTATCGATTAGTGAAGCAAGTTCTTTTTTTGTAAGATACGCATCATTCACCCTTGCAACATATTCAGCTTTGGGCTGTTCTTTGCCGCAACCGGTTAAAATAGCTGCGGCAATTAACACTAAACTAATCTTGTTCAGTCGGCTTAAATGCCTTTCTAAGTTGATCATAAAAGATGACAGGATTATAAATATTATTTAGAATATCCAAAAATTCTTTCTCAAGTCGTTTGCTTTCCATTTCCTGTACTATACCAGAAACTTCAGCTCTGGCTTCATCAAAAGTTTTTAAACGGGAAGGTTCTCTTTGGTACAATTTAAAAATAGCATAACCGCCTGAAAATGGAAACGGTACGATAATGTCACCTGGATTATCAATTGTGTTTGCTTTCCTTGATAGGTCTGAAAAATCAACATCCTGCAATTCATAACGTCCTTTGTCCTTTTTCTTCCCTGGTCTTTCGGTATAGAGAGCGGCAAGACTATCAAAATCAGCACCATCCTGAATCCATCCATAATATTGTTGAATCAAAGAATCTCTCATCGAAAATATTTCGCCGAAAGCAATTCTTTCGGGCAAAGCAAAATCTTCTTTATGCTCTTCCCAGTAACTATAAATTTTTACACTGTCAATATCCAGTTTGTTCCATACTTCATCTTCCTGAAGCTTAAAAATATAAACACCGTTTTCGTACTCATCCATAAGAGAAGCAAAATTAGGATCGTCCTTTTGCAGGTTCATTGCCTGATGTTCAATTAATTTATCGTCAGCAAGTTTATTAACGGCTATCATCAATTCGGTTTTCACGAAGATAGGTTTGCTCATAAAATCGGAGTTATTATTTGTTTCAATAATAAATTCCTGAGCACTAATAGTTATACCAGCATAAGTGAAAAGAGTTTTACCGTCTATTGCATCAGGATTCGGATAATCAATACCGAACCTTGAAGAATCGCAATTTTCAATTACTAAATCAATTGTAGTTTCATCTACAACATAATTATACTTACTCTTAAGTGATTCGATATAATTATCATAATCCGCCTGGTAACGCTGCTTCTGGTATATCTTTTTCAAATTTTCTTTTTCCGATTCATAACTTGGATATTGTTGTATATCGGTTAGTTTTATAATATGATATCCGAAATTTGTTTGTACCAACCCGGATATTTCACCCACATTCATATTAAAAGCTGTTTCATCAAACTCCTGAACCATCTGCCTTCTTTCAAAAAACCCAAGATCTCCTGCTTTAACTTTTGTAGATGTATCATCAGAATACTCTTCAACCAAAGATTCAAATGATTCACCTTCACTTAGTTTTACCAGTACAGTATCGGCAGTTAGTTTAGCAGCGGCGGAATCAACCTCACCGTTAACATCAAAGTAACTTACAAGAATGTGACTCGCTTTAACTTTTGGTGTTCGCTGATGTCTTTCAGTAATTTTTATTAGATGATAACCATAATTTGTTTTTACCGGTTCAGAATAAACTTCGCCGGCTTGAAGTGTGTACATCGCATAATCAAATTCATAAGGAAGAAGACCTGCGGTAATGAAGAAAATATCGCCGCCTTTTGGTCCTGAGAATTGATCGTCGGAATGTTTCTCTGCCATCTCTTCAAAGCTTGCACCGTTTTTAATGCTATCTAAAATTGCATTTGCTTTTTCGAATGCTCCTTCATCGCCATCTTCACCCGGTCGTATCATTATATGGCTAACTCTTAACTCTTCTTTTCTGCTTTCATAAAGCTTTTCAACTCCTGGCTGGATGATATACTTTTCAATTATGTAAGATTTCCCAACCTGTCTCTGGTAATCTTCTAATTCTTTTTGTAATTCCGGATCAGTATCGAAACTCCTGACCTCTGCATTACGAAGTTTCATTCGGAATTTCATATAAAGATCTATAAAGTCTTTATATTGTGCGAAACTATCTTCCTCAGCAGTTTCCCACCCGCCAACATTTTTGGCGTAAGCATATTCAAATTCATCTAAGGTAATTTTATATTTTCCGAATTCACCCACAATTGTCTGCGAATAAACCGAAATGTTAGCTGCAGACAGAAATAGAAATGCTGTGAGTATAATAAGAAATGACGATTAATCATGTATAACTCTCCTAATTTAATAATTTTCAGAATTTAGCTTGGTATTTTAATAATAGGAGGGTTGAAAAGCAAGAATAGTTACTCAGTACCAGTTAAATGCCTGTCACCTCTAAGTCAACTATCCCAAAGGTGACTGGCACATGGATATCAATTATTTACTTCATTAAAGTTATTTTTATTGCCTTGCTAAAGTTTTCAGCAGTCATTGAAATAAAATAAACTCCGCTGGGAAGATTATCTGCTTTTAAATTTATTTCGTGAATACCTGATGGCTGTATTCCATCAAACAATGTACTAACTTCATTCCCGATAATATCATATAAAGTAATTTTAATTTTAGATTGTGCAGGAACCGAATATTTTATTGTTGTACTCGGATTAAACGGGTTGGGATAATTCTGGAATAATTGATAATCGGTTAAACTTAATACCTCTACCATTATTTCATTTGAAAATTCAAAATCGCCGCTAAAATCTAATTGTTTGAGACGATAAAAAATTCTGCCCGCAAGCAGGTCACTGTCTTCAAACGAGTATTGCATACCATTTGTGGTTGTTCCATTTCCCGGGACAAAACCAATCTTCTCATACGAAGTATTATCATATCTCTTCTGAATCTCAAAACCAAAATTGTTTGTTTCGGTAGCTGTTTGCCATTCTAATTGAACGCTCCCGTTAACATAACTTCCACTAAAAAGAGTAAGCTCTACCGGGACAGGGATTAACTCGATGGCATCGAGTGTGTTTATGATTCCCCATCCCATCCATTTATCGGGATTATTACTTTGTGAGGCAGTTTGTCTTAGCATATCCAAAATCTCCATAGGTGTTAAAGTCGGATCAACCGAAAGCACCAATGCTGCTGCTCCTGCAAGTATTGGACAGCTAAAAGATGTTCCGCTGCTGGTTCCGTAACTTGTTGGACTTGAAGACCGTGCTACATAAACACTAGATCCCATTGCCATTAAATCCGGTTTTATTCTTCCGTCAGCTGTCGGTCCAACGCTGCTAAAACCAGAGCGTTCACCATTACTTCTTACCGAGCCGACTGTTATTACACTATCACCATCAGCCGGTGCACCAAGAGTATTATGTTCATTATTATCACCGGAATTACTTGCAGAGTTTAAAACAACAATTCCAATCTTTACTGCTAAGTCAGCCGCAATGGTAATAAGAGCTGTATTTCCATCCATATCCTCCCAGGTATAACTGGTGAAAGGAGGATCATAATCAAGATAACTAAGTGATGTTGTTGTAACATCAACGCCCATGCCGTCTGCCCATTCCAAAGCTGCAATCCAGTTATCTTCTTCAACAGGTGTTTCACTAAAAATGTCTTCGGTTCTTGCAAGAAGATAATCCGCATTAAAAGCAGGACCTATGAGCTTTCCCTCTTTAAATCCACCAATTGTGGATAGTGTACTTGTTCCATGAGAACCACCCTGGCTAACATCAGGGTCGTTATCCACAAAATCCCACATGGCAACAATGTTCATCGAATCAAAAACTTCGTGTGCAAGGTTATCAAACCCGGCATCCATTGAACAAATGGTAATGCCCTGACCGGTATAACCCATATCGTGCACCGCAGGCACATTAATTTGATTTAACTGTGTGAAACGACTCACCATAGTCAAATGAGTTAATACCATTCTGCTTATAGAGCGAGCTGCCTTGTGTTTTGATTACCTGCATCTTCTTCAACCGAATAATCTTTTTTATATTTATGAACAACATCCAAACTCTTAACTGTTGAAAGCTGCGATATCAAACCGATTTCCGATTTGGTTACATAGCCGCTAACACCATTCAACCATTTTGTTTTCTGCTTTACTTTAAAACCCAAACTCACTATTTTTTCAATATATTCAGAGTTAACAGGTAAATCCATATTGCTGATAAGTTCATCCGGAGGTAATACTTTGGCTCTACGTTTAAGTGATTTTTCGCTAACTACAGACTCAGGATTTGCAAAATAGTGATCAGTATTATCGCCTTTGTCATTAAAGAAAACCCACACTAAAAGTTCAGCTTTATCCGAACTTGCATTTAATAAATCATTAAGCTGTGTTGTTCCTTTGTTAAAATTTGTCTGTGCAAAAATACTTACAGACATCAACATCGAAAGGATTGCAATAAAAATTTTCATTTCATTTTCCCATTTTGTTTAACAATTATTTAATTAACTAACTCTTGTTCCGTTTTTTACTGAATTACTTACATTTAAAACTTCCAAATTTCCCAGCTCATTTTCCACTGCTAAAATCATACCCTTCGATTCTTCACCCATTAGCTTTGCCGGTTGTAGATTTGCAACAATAACAACTTTTTTACCTATCAATTCTTCCGGTTCATAACTTAGCGCAATCCCGGCAACAACCTGTCTTACTTCATCTCCAAGTTTTACTTTTAATTTTAACAGTTTTTTACTTTTCTTTATTTTTTCAGCTTCAATAACTTCGGCAACTTTAAGTTCTGTTTTCATAAAATCTTCATAGCTGATAAGATTATGCTTATCCGTTTTGGATTCACCACCGCCGAGTTTTTTTATCTGTTCTTCGATCATTTTATCCTCAATTTGCGGGAAAAGAATTTCTGCTTTATTTAATTTATGTCCTGCTGGAAGATTTTCATCACCACATTTTTCCCAGGTTGTTAGTTCTGCATTAATCATCTTAAATATTTTTTCAGATGAAAACGGGAGTACCGGCTCAAATAATTCTGCCAAAGTGTAAATGGTTTGCAGACAAATGTTAATTGTGGTACTGCATTTTTCTTTATCAGTTTTTACAGTAAGCCATGGTTCCGAATCGTTGAAATATTTGTTTCCCGCGCGTGCAAGATTCATAATTTCATTTGTGCCTTCCTTAATCTTATACCGCTCGAAGTACCCGGAGATTTTTTGTGGATAATCTGAAATGGTTTTTATCATCTCTTTATCCATTTCATTCAATACACCTTTTGGCGGGACTTCGCCATTAAAATGTTTGTGTGCAAAAGTAAAAGTACGGTTTATAAAATTTCCAAAAATAGCGGCAAGCTCGCTGTTGTTTTTCGCCTGAAATTCTTTCCACTGAAAATCGGTATCCCTGTTTTCGGGTAGATTAGCAGCCAAGGTATAACGCAGCGGATCGGCTGGAAATATTTTCGAGGAAATCAATTGCATCAATACCCCAGTTACGGCTTTTGGAAAATTTCTTTCCTTCAAAATTTAAGAATTCATTTGCAGGAACATTTTGCGGCAGACAATACTTTTCTTTTTCTCCGTCATTCCACGCCATAAGCATTGCCGGGAAAAACGATGCAATGAAATACAACATTATCCTTACCGATAAATGCAATGTATTTTGTGTTCGGATCCTGCCAGTATTCTTTCCAAAGATCCGGTTTACCAATTTTCTCCGAGTATTCTTTTGTGGAGGAAATATATCCCAGCACTGCTTCAAACCAAACATAAAGCACTTTTCCATCAGCATCGTCCAAGGGTACTTTCACTCCCCAATCAAGATCACGTGTTACGGCTCTGTCTTTCAATCCATCTTTGAACCAACCGCGGCAGTATTGCAAAACGTTTTCTTTCCAGCCGTATTTTTTATCCATCTCATCTATATAATTTTCAAGCCGCTGCTGAAACTTTCCCAAAGGAAAAAACCAATGAGCGGTTTCTTTCAGAATGGGTGATTCGCCGCTTATTTTACTTTTAGGATTCTTCAGTTCTTTTGGTTCATACAGCGCACCGCAATTTTCGCATTCATCGCTTCTTGCTTCTTCAGATCCGCAGTTGGGACACGTGCCTTCAACATATCTGTCTGGCAGAAACATTTTGTTTTTTTCATCATAAAACTGAAGTGTTTTTTTCTCTTTCAGTATTCCCTGTTTATAAAATTCTGAAAAGAATTCTTTGGCGGTTTTGTGATGAATAGGTAAGCTCGTCCGGGAATAATTATCAAAACTCATCCCGAACTTTTTAAATGCATCGTAATTTAGTTTGTGATAGCGATCTATAATAACCTGCGGTGAAACATTTTCTTTATCTGCACTTATAGTAATTGGCACACCATGTTCATCAGAACCGCAGATGTAAATGATATCATCGCCTTTTAATCTTTTATAACGCACATAAATATCTGCAGGAAGATAGCCCGCTGAGATGACCGAGATGAATTGGTCCGTTTACATAAGGTAACGCTGATGTAACAAGTATTTTTTCTTTCGTCAAGCTTATTGCCATATTTTCTAAATGAGAATATTAAATATACAGATTTGATTTAGAAAATATTTTGTGGATTAATAATATGATGTGCGCTCGGCTGTAATATATCTGTCTTAGGGCTACTTTGTAGTTTTTAATAGCAAATCATCTTCAATTGATACAAACTTTGACGCCGCATTAATCAAAGACGCAGCTGTAAGTTGAGCCACACCATATACTTCAACTGAAACACCAAAGTCTTTTCTGATTTTATTTATCAATAAGTCAAAATCACCATCCCCGGATGCTAACACAACTACGTCTGATTTCTTTGCATATTCCATAACGTCCAGTGTTATGCCAACATCCCAATCACCCTTCGCGGAACCATCTTTTCTTTGAATAAAAGGTTTTAGTTTTACTTCAAATCCAATTCCCCTAAGTATGTTTTGAAATTGTTTCTGCTTTTCATCGCCCCTATCAATGGCATAAGCAATCGCTTTAATGACTTCTCTATTTGAAGTAGCTTTAGTCCAAAATGCATTATAGTTAAAATGGCAATTGTGGAACTCTTTTGTAGTGTAGTAAATATTTTGAACGTCCACAAACACAACGACTTTTTGCATAGATTTGATTGTCCTTTATGAAGTTGTTTGAGTGCATAACGGTATCGTTTTTAAGCCAGCGCCCAACACAGCTACGTAGTTTTGAAAACGAATACCAATGATTTTATAAAATTATTTTATTGCAATCGACTTAAAAGAGCAACTAACTATTACAACGCTATTTTATAATTACGCAATTGCCGAACATTTTAAAGCGGTCGGCTTAGGAAACTGGTTAGGCGTTTATTCCTTATCAAAATGGAAAAGAATAATTTCTAAAAATACTTTTTTATCATTGTCTTGTGGCAAATGAAAAATATATGAAAAAGAAGATTCACCACGTTCACCACTTATATTAGAAAATAATTTATGTTTAGGCGTATCTTCTTTTATTGCAGTGATAACTTTTGAAAACTCTTTGTTTTTAACAAATATCATTATAGCAACTTTAGAATCTCGCCACGTTAGATAATTTTTAAACAATTGATCAATAGCTTTTTGATATTCCGAGATGCCATGCCATATCTTACATTCTGCAACAAAGATGTTTGAACTGTCTTTCGAATCCTTTAATAAAATATCTGTTCTGCCACCTCTATTAAATGTTTCCCCAGTAGCAGTCACACCATCATATCTTGTTTCAAGAAATATTAAAAAGAAATCTCTTAAAGCTTCTTCATCTTTTCCAATATACATTGAAGGTTTCTTTTCAAGATTTTTCCCGGTTTCATAAAGTATTTTTAAAATATCTTCATAAATCCCAACATTCAAACTTGGTTCATAAACATAATCTTTCTTGGTTATTTTAGGTAATTGAGGAATAATTTTTCTTTTAATCAGTGGCTCATTAAAAATTGTTTTTGTTTCAGGATTAACTTTTACATTTATAGCCATAAAAAAGTCATCTTCTTTAATATATTTTTCTTTGATTGTATTGAACTGATTTTCCACAAATCCTTTAACTTGTTTGTTCCAATTTGCGACTTCTTTGTTTAGATTAGAAATATTTACAAACGCATCGTGATATTCCCGATTTTTAGCTTGTTCGAATTTTTCTGGATCTTTTTCATACAACTTGAAACTGAATGAAACCTTATTATTTCTTTCATCTACCTCAATTTCATTTGTTGTCATTGTCCAAGTACTTGGTTTTAATCGAAATAAATACGGAGTCCCTATATAGGAGTAAAATATTTTAAATACGTAGACTTCCCTCTGTTGCATTCTTCTACTAAATCTATCATCATATTTTTCAACTTGAACCTTTGGTTCAATGATCTCTTCTGTATCCCTTTTCACTTCTAAAGGGACTAGTTTATATTCATTTTCCAAATAACTTTTAAACTCATCCTCATTTACATTTAGAATATATTCCTTTCCCTTTCCTTCTATATCATTCCTAATTTGAGACGAAAATCCAAAAGTAAAATCTGAAAATTCCTTCTCGTAAAACGCTTTAATAACCAATAGATTTCCTCTATTTTACCATACTTACAACTATTACTTAACAGGAAAGAAGGAGCTTCCTCCAATCCTTATAAAAAATCATTTTTGTTTTAACATATTTTAAATTTAAACCAATAAATTCTACTTCGCCTTCCCCTGTG
>PVMK01127092.1_pt1 | contig 12518 bp, 8 predicted proteins | sample 1853481 | NCBI WGS metagenome assembly PVMK01 (sample SAMN08533507, study PRJNA380276) | Marine sediment metagenome, whole genome shotgun sequencing project.
AAAGCAACAACCACCGGTCTCCTATAACCAGTAGCGCCTTGCACACTATAGGAATAGGCCTCCTGGATTTGACCCACTTTCAATTTCAGGTTTTTAAGCATTTCTTCAAGCCCCGGATGAGTCATTTTATCCGCTTTAATTCTTCTTTCTAAACTATTCAGCTGTTCCATGAGTGTCGTCATTGAGGAAATGAGAGATGTGCCCTGATTGACCAGACTCCCGATGTCTTCAACAAATTTCTGGTTTTGTCTTCTTTCTTCTAAAGTAAAGCTATGTTTGTCATATGCCTTCACCGTGAGGTTCTTTTCAATTTTTTTATCATTAAGCTGCAGAACAACCGTGTATTGTCCGGGAAGAACGAAGGGACCGCCGGATCCTCCTCGTCCACGTCCTCTCTGAGAAACTGGAGACTCCACTGGGGCAGTTCTCTGCACTCTCAAATTCCAGTAAATCCTGTTGATCCCTATATTACGAGTGGCTCTTAAAGAGCTCACTTCATTTCCTTCGGAATCATGGATAGACATTTTGAACAAATCTCCGGCTTTTGGCATTTCTTTAAGGAAGTAGTTGATTCCAGCTCCAAAAGGAGGATTAGGCGCAGAATACTCATGGGGCCCGGAATACATAGAAGAACTTTTAGAGGAGTAAAGTGTAGCCGGCCGGATATCAAAAAGAGCACATTCGGACTCTAGAACTTCAGGTGTCATCTGCTCCACAGGCCTGAAGCCATCCAATACCCAAACCCCTCTACCGTGTGTCCCGACAAGAAGATCTCTTTCCCGGGGATGAATCTGGATATCCCTGACTGCAACCGTCGGGAAGTCATTCTTATAAGCCATCCATTTTATCCCGCCGTCAAAGCTCATGAAGAGACCGAATTCACTGCCTACAAAGAGAAGATTTTTGTTCTCCAGGTCCTCCCGGACAACATGAAGGTATCCGACAGGAGGAAGATCCGCACTGAGGGAGGTCCATGTCTTCCCAAAATTTTCGGTCTTGTAAACATACGGCTTGAAATCATCCACTCTATGCATGTCGAAAGTGGCAAAAGCTGTTCCCGCGTCAAAATGCGACGCCTCAACCCGAGTGACCCAGCCCTCAGGAGGAAGGCCCTTGATGTTTCCCGTAACATTTGTCCATGTAGTCCCACCATCCTTTGTCAACTGGACGAGACCATCGTCTGTTCCGATCCAGATCACTCCTTCCTCCACAGGCGATTCCGCTATGGTGTAGATCGTGCAGTGAATTTCTGCTCCCGTGTTGTCAGCAGTGACGCCGCCTGAATCTTTCTGCTTTTCGGGATCATCTGTACTCAAATCAGGACTTATTATTTCCCAGGATTTGCCTCTGTTTGTCGTTTTAAAAAGGAAATTCCCTCCAAAATAAACCACTTCTTTGTTGTGAGGAGATATCTGGATTGGAGAATTCCAGTTAAATCTGTAAGGCTCCTCATCCAGCTTGGCCACGGGTTTAATATCCTGAGAATCACCTGTTTTGACATCAAACCTTGTTATGCCTCCCATGTGAGCATTCCGATAGATCGTAGAATAATCATCCGGATCGATCTGGATGTAAAATCCATCCCCCCCTCCAATGGGAGTCCAGTGAAAGTTCATGATGCCGTTGGAATCCAAGGAATTGACTGGGGCACCCCAGCTTCCATTATCCTGTAATCCTACATAGGCATAATAAGGTGTCCTCATGTCATACCCAACCTGATAGACTTCAGACCAGACCGCAGCACGGACACCTCTCCATGATTTACCTCCATCAAAAGAGATATCGATACCCCCATCGTTTCCATCCAGCAGATGAAGAGAATTATTCGGATTGACCCACATAGCATGATGGTCCGGATGAGTTCCTCTTGATATGGTTGAAAAGGTCTTTCCCCCATCCCTGGACACATAGGAAGATCCAGAATAAACATAGACTACTAAATCGTTGTTAGGATCGACTGTTATTTTACTGTAATAAAACGGACGGAAATTAATCCGGTCGTGCGTCTGGCTGTCACACATTCTGATCCAGTTTTCCCCTTTATCTTCCGAGCGGAAGACTCCACTATTTTTGTTCTCCACAACGGCATAGACAACGTTGGGATTACTAAAACAGACATCAAGTCCTATACGCCCATAATCACCCGAGGGAAGGCCGTTGATAATCTTTTTCCATGTCTTTCCTCCATCTGTCGTTTTATAGATGGCACTTCCTTTTCCACCACTGCGGAAATGATACGCTTTTCTCTGAAAATCCCACATGGCCGCATACACGATTTTTGGGTTGGAGGGATCGCTGGCAAGATCTGCAATCCCGGTGTTTTCATCGACATAGAGGATTTTTTCCCAAGTCTCCCCGCCATCGATGGTTTTAAATAGGCCTCTTTCCTCATTGGGTCCCCATTCATGTCCCAGGGCTCCCACATAGACGATGTCAGGATTTGTCCGATCGATGATGATCTTCGCAATGTGCCGAGTATTTTCAAGTCCCATATTTTTCCATGTCCGGCCGCCATCCTCTGATTTATACGCCCCATCTCCGATTCCAACACTGTTGCGGGCGGTGGCTTCCCCTGAGCCCACCCAGACGATATCCGGAGTGCTCTGAGAAACCGCCACAGCACCCACTGCAACCGACGCTTCTCTGTCAAAAACAGGGAACCAGGTGATCCCATTATTTTCCGATTTCCAAACGCCACTCGGTCCAATTGCGGCATAAATGATCGACGTGTTGCTCTCTACAACGGCAAAATCGACCACTCTTCCCCCCATAATGGCCGGCCCAATATTCCGGATCTTTAAATTTTCCAGAAGAGAAGCATAATTTTCTTGTTCAGCGAAAGACACAACAGTTGAGAAAAAGACAAAACAGATCACAAAAAATAAGAATAATTTTCGTTGAGTCATAATCCCTCCTCAAATTTATATTCTAAAAATATTAAGAAAAATCGAGTCCATTGTAACTCAAGAGTTTACCCGGCTATATCATCTTCACGTAAATTCTTTTCCTCTTATGCTGCTTGGAATCATAGTATGTCCATATCCTCTGGACTTTGATATTGTCCTCAAGTTCACTGTTGGATTCCCCATAGAGAATATTGTTATCGATAGCCGTTTGATTCAAGTCTTTCATAAAAAGCGCTTGGATACCTTTTCCCTGGTATTCGGGGAGAATACCGATAAGATAGAGGTCGAGGATTTTTGGCTTTCTCGATGCCAGTAAAAAATGTATAAATCCAAAAGGGAACAGCCTCCCCTTAGCCTTCTGAAATGCCTTGGAGAGAGAGGGCATAGTGATTTGAAATGCAATGACTCTATCATTCTGATCAACGACCATAAGTATATATTTTGCTTTTATCAAATTAGTATATTTTTTGATAAAGCGATTCATCTGTTTATCATTCAGCTCAATAAAATAAAAAAGAGGCTTATAGGCTTCATTAATGACGTCAAATAACTGTCTGGAATAAGACAATAGTTTTCTCTTTGATTCGCTTTTTATGAGTTTTAGTTTTTCCCTCTTCAGTACAATATTTGCAATCCTTTCGACTTTTTTGGGGATTTGATTGGGGACATAGATTTGAAACTCAATATAATCAACTTCTTTTTTGCAGCCCAATTTGTCTAGATGTTTCGGATAATACTCGTAATTATAGACAGAAGCTGAAGTGGGCAATTCATCAAATCCCTCGATCAGAATTGCCTGATGATCAAAGGTCGTAAATCCTAAAGGACCGTGGACACCCTCCATTCCTTTTGACCTTGCCCAAACCTCGACCTGGTCAAAGAGAGCCTTGGAAACTTCTTCATCATCGATAAAGTCAAAGCGGCTGAAATTGGCATATTTGTTCTTCCACTTCTCAACATATTTTCTGTTATAGATACCGGCGATGCGGCCTACAAGAAAATTGTCTTTATAGGCCAGCCAGTATTTGGCTTCACAGTACTCGAAATCAGGATTTTTCTCGGAATTTAGGATTTCTATCTCATTTTTAATTATGGGAGGAACCCAATATTTATTGTCTTTGTAGAGGATAAAAGGAAAGCGGATAAAGTTCTTCAAATCCTGCTTATTTTTGACTTCTCTTATTTCAACAGTCATGTTTTATTTCCCAGAAATCTTTTAATGCAGAAAAACTCAATTACTTTTAGAGAAAGAAGTGAAAGCTTACTACTTCAAGCCTCTCTTCTTCAGCAGAGGTTCAACCTTAGGTTCTGCTCCGCGAAATCTCTTATAGAGTATCATTGGGTCCTCAGTACCTCCTGCCGCAAGAATGTTTTTTCTGAATGAGCTGGCTGTTTCCTGATCAAAAAGGCTTGTTTCCTTAAAGGCTTCAAAGGCATCGGCGTCCAGCACCTCGGCCCAGATGTAGCTGTAGTATCCCGAGGAATACCCTCCCGAAAAGATGTGGTTGAAGTATGGGCTTTTGTATCTGGAAATAATTTCCGGAATCAAACCGATTTTATCCAACGACGTTTTCTCGAAATCCCAGACATCCTGTTCAACGGATTCAGTCAGCGTGTGCCAGTCCATATCCAAGAAAGATGCGGCCAGATATTCAACACTGATAAAACCCTGGTTGAAATGCCCGGCATTTGTGATTTTATCAATCAGTTCCTGCGGTATGGATTCTCCTGTTTCATAATGTTTGGCGTACATCTTGAGGACGTCAGGATGGAGAGCCCAGTTTTCCATAATCTGAGACGGAAGCTCTACGAAATCCCTTGACACCGATGTTCCTGACAGCGACTCATAAGTACAATTCGATAAAAGTCCATGGAGAGCATGGCCGAATTCGTGAAATAGCGTACTCACCTCTTCGAGTGATATTAACGACGGTTTATCAGCCGTAGGTTTAGAGAAATTGCCCACATTGATAATCACGGGCGTTATATTTTTCCCTTTTAATTTGTACTGCTTCCTTAAGGAGTTCATCCAGGCCCCACCCCTCTTGCTGGGCCTTGGGAAGTAATCGGTAAAGAGAATCCCGATATGGGAACCGTCGGCTTCCTTGACTTCGAACACCTTAACATCCACGTGATATTTAGGAATGTCCATTCTCTCTTCAAACTGAAGCCCATAGAGATTAGTCGCAACGGAGAATACGCCGGCGATGACGTTGTCGAGTTTAAAATAAGGACGCAATTGTTCATCATCAAGGGCATACTTGGCCTTTTTTAGCTTTTCGGCATAGTACCACCAATCCCAGGTCGCAAGCTTGAAATTATTCCCTTCGGCTTTGATAATGGCCTGCATTTCTTCAACTTCATTTTTTGCCATCTTTAATGCCGGTTCCCAGAGTTGGTTAAGCAGATCATAGACATTGCCAGGCACTTTGGCCATGTTCTCTTCAAGCACAAAATGGGCATGGGTTTCATAGCCCAAAAGATTGGCTTTTTTGACACGAAGGGCCGCGATTTTAGGCGCGATGGCCTTGTTGTCAGATTCGTTGTCATTACTGCCTCGGTTGTAATAGGCCGAGTAAATTTTTTCTCTCAGCGCTCTTTTTTCAGAATATTGCAGAAATGGGATCCAACTGGGTTTATGGAGGGTGAAAACCCAATTTCCTTCATGTCCCAAGGCGGTACCGGCTTCGGCTGCTCCTGCAATGACAGCGTCGGGAAGTCCGGCGAGATCAGCCGCGTTGTCAATAATCAGCTGGAAAGCATTGTCTTCTTTTAAAATATTCTGCCCAAATTTCAGGGTTAGCATGGACAGCTCATTATTGATTGATCTCAACTCGGCTTTCTCTTCCTCATTCAGGTTCGCTCCTCCTCTTACAAAAACCTTATATGTTTCTTCAAGAAGAGTGCTCTGCTCGACATTCAGATTGAGCTTGTCTTTATTCTCATAAACGGCTTTCACTTTCTCGAACAGTACAGCATTGAGAAGAATATCATCCTGATGTTTGGAAAGAAGAGGAGTGACATCTCGAGCAATTTGTTGAATCTCGTCATTAGTATCCGCCCCGTTAAGACAGCCAAAGACGTTCCCAACCTTAGTCAGCAGCGTGCCGGTCCGGTCCAGTGCTTCGATCGTATTATTAAACGAGGGGGATTTTTTGTTTTCAGTAATGAGTGTGATTTCCGCTTTGTGCATATCGATCCCTGCTTCAAAAGCAGGCATAAAGTCCGCTTCTTTTATGACATCGAAGGGAGGGGTTTCAAAAGGCGTCTCCCATGTGCCAAAGAAAGGATTATCGCCTTCCGGGGGAGGAACGGATTGTTGGGCACAGGCCCAAAACAAAACACCCACACAGATTGAAAATAGCATTATTTTTTTCATAAGTACGGCCTCCTTGTAATAAACTTTAACCAATCAGATTTTAGTCAGTCCTGTAATAATATTAAAAACTGCCAAAAAATCCAACTTATTTAATGCCCTTGAAACCAAAGCATTTGTAAATATAATTTTCTCTCGCTTTATATGTTCCGGCACGAAGAGTCACTACCGTTTTTGGTCCTTCAATACGTTCAAACATAAAACCATCTTGAGGAGGAAGATAATAGCGGTTTGTGCAGACATAAATGGCATTTTTTCCGATAAGATTTTTTGTGTCCTGCCAGAAATCAAACTGATCGATCGAATCCGAAAGACAAAAAACATTTTCTGTATCTTTTAAGGCAAAACTCAACTGTGAAGCCACATTGTAGTGAAAACTGAAGATAAATAACTCTTTTCCATCCTCTGTCATTTCCATGCTTGTCTTCCTCACTTCTTCCGCCACCTCTTCCCATCCAAAGAGGTCACTTGTGGCGTCGTACTGCCCGATTTCCCAGCCTGTCATATCTGATGAGTTGTCAAAGCTTCTGATGGGGGGTCTGTATATAGGATAAAAAAGTTGAATATTCATAATAAGGATAAAAACAAGAGGGAAAACAAGGGCAGCCCCTACAAACAGTTTAAAGGCCCCAGTCCCCTTGACCCACATGCGTAAAAAGGCAGATATGGAGGATCTTCTCATAGAAAACCGGACATTCAGATTCCTTTTGTTTACCAGATATTCGGGATACAACCAGACTGCACCAATCAGAAGTGGAATATATCCGAGCCCGGGCCAGTGGGGTTCGGCATCGTTTGTCAGGCACATGACAATGTAGAAAAAGACAAGTGTGGGAACCGACGTCAGAACAATGAACTTGTCCCGAATATCTCCTCCACGTTTAAATGCACGTCTCACAAAAAAAAAGAACAGCGATAAAACTAAACAGTAAAATGGGCGTTACGACTCCGAGCTGTCCGATAACCAGACTCCACAGATTTTCCCAAAAAACACCTCCCGAGTGCCGGGTGCTCAGATGAAAAGTAAAACTCGCCCACCCTTCTCTAATATTCCAAAAGATGATAGGACTGGAGACCAAACCCGAGAGAACTAGAGCAGCATAGGGATGAGGGGATTTTAAATAGGACCTCAATTTTTTATCGGAGAGAAGAAAAAGAAGCGTTGAAGGAACGAGCAAGACTGCAAAGTATTTGGAGAGAACAGCCAGCCCAAGGACAAATCCCATCAGATACCAGTGCCACCAGGGAACTCCTTTTGCCACTCTAAGAAGGAGATAAAGGTAAAGGAGCCAAAAGACTAAAAGAGGTGCATCGGGGACAGTGAGGATCCCGGCTAAAAAATAAAGAGGTAAAATATTCGCAAGACAAAGAGAAAAAAAAGCTGTTTTCTGGCTTCCGGAAATTTCAAAAGCAAGAAGGTAAATCAAAAAAGATGTGACACAAAAAAGCAAAACCGTTCCAATTCTCAGGAAAAATACCGAATCCCCTCCCACAGCAGTAGACAAGGCAATCATATAGGCCACCATAGGAGGATGATCGAAGAAGCTGAGATCCAGATGATTTGCCCAAGTCCAGTAATATGCCTCATTATCACCAGGCCCTACGGCCCCGATGATCAAAAGATGATAAAGAGCAACCAGAATAATAAGAACCAGCGCGTAGGTTTTATATTTTCTGTTTCTATTCTCAGAAGTCAAAAATCTCTCTCTAAAAGGAATACCCACTTATATCACAGCCAATTTCCTCGGTCAAAAACCGCTTGCATTATTTAACCGACGTAGAAATAATGGAGAAGATCTTTTTTGTCTCATGAGCAGCAAGGAACCTCTCACATCGGAAACCATTTCATCCTCATTCCAGCGCATTGCCACGCTCGATGGTTGTCGAGGTGCCGCCATATTTTTGATGACGTTTTTTCACAGCTTGTACCATGTCGTCAATTATGATGCCATTGCAGAAGATCCCAACCGTTTGCTCGAATACCCAAAGATAGTGCTCGGAACGCTTGGATTTTTTCTCTATTTGGGAACATGGAACACCTTTTTTCTTCTCGTCTCCTCCGTGGTCAACACCTATGTGATGGCCAAAAGCATAGCCAATGGAGCGAATCTAAAAATCCTCCTCTGGAAGAGAGTCATCACAGGTGTGGCCCTTCTCTTCGTTGACCATATCATCGAAGGATTGGGGTACTGGGGATTCTTGGGAGAAGGCATCCGGACAGGAGTCTGGAATCATACGGATAAAATCTGGAACCCATTTTTTATGATCCAGACACTCGAGATGATCGCTTGGGGCATCATTATCACTTCCATTATCAATTACTTCCTCCTGCGCAAAAAAGGACACGAAAAACACCTCAGGAATAGAAAAATTTATCTTGTTTTGACCCTGATCGTTCTGCTGATGACTCCATTAGTCCACACTTTAGTGGATGCTCGACCCTGGTCCATTCCTGAAAGTCTTTCTGAAAATCCGGATCTTTTTGATACGGCCGGCTGGCCGGATATCCGGATTCAGACACATAACTCTTCAATCCTGACCTGGTTTTTCGTGATTCTTGCCGGTGATTTCGAACCTTTGTTTCCATGCCTTTCAACTGCATTTGTAGGAGCCATCATCGGGTTATTTTTGGCAAATCCCAGATCTTCAAGAAAATTCTTCCGGATCGGATTTCTCGCTGCCGCTGGAAGCATAGCGGCCGGAGCTTTGCTTATTGTCGCAGGGATGACCTTTACCGCTTTTCACAGGCCGGCTCTAACAAATCATCTTCTTCAACTGGGAGGACAAATTTTTGCCGTTCTTATTCCCCTGAGGTTGATTGAATTCAGGGGGCGGGCACAGAAGGCCGGCAACTCAAAATTTGTCGTTTTTATAAGGAGATGGGCGATGGTCGCGCTGACAGTATATGCTTTAGAAATTTTTGATATTTTTCCCGAATGGACACTCAACCTTATTCTTGGAAAAATAACCGGCTTGAACTTTTTTGAAAGGATATTCAATTTGAATCAACTGCCTCTAGCCATGGCTGTTGCGGTGTATTCAGTCTTCTGGTACTACCTTCTCCTTCTCCTTTGGGGAAGATTCAACTACAAAGGATCTTTCGAATGGCTTCTCATCCAAATCCAGAGCATGGTGTCCAAACAAAAATCTCAGAGACTCAACGTAAATTTGATGCTAAAAAAAGTCGAGTGGATAAACTTTAAATTGGAATAAGCATGTTTTCTAACAAGTATAGTATTTTATTTTGAACTAAAGTAGAATTATTAAGCATTTTAATCATATAAAAAACATCATATGGAGAACAAAAAATGAAACCTACAGAAAAACCTATTAATCCCTGTTTTTCTTCAGGCCCCTGCGCCAAACACCCGGGGTATTCCATCGAAGAACTCCGAGATGCTCCTTTTGGGCGATCCCACAGGAGCAAGGTGGGAAAAGGAAAACTGGTGGAATCGATCGACAAAACAAAAAAAATCCTTGGGCTTCCGGAAGACTACCTTGTCGGTATTGTCCCTGCCTCAGATACAGGGGCTGTTGAGATGGCAATGTGGTCAATGCTTGGACCCCGTGGTGTGGATGTCTTTGTTTGGGAATCATTCAGCAAAGGCTGGGCAACCGATATCACGAAGCAGTTAAAGCTTGATAACACACGTGTCTTTGAGGCAGATTATGGAAAACTTCCTGACCTTTCATTGGCCAATTTTAATAATGATATTGTCTTTGCCTGGAATGGAACAACAAGCGGTGTCAAAGTGCCCAATGGAGATTGGATTCCCGAAAATAGAGAAGGTCTCGTCCTCTGTGACGCTACATCGGCCATTTTTGCTATGGAAATTCCTTATCAGAAACTCGATGTCATCACCTATTCATGGCAGAAAGTCCTTGGCGGTGAAGCCGCTCATGGAATCCTGATTATTTCTCCGCGTGCCGTGGAACGTCTGTTAAATTATACTCCTCCCTGGCCTCTTCCTAAAATTTTCCGAATGACCAAGGGCGGAAATTTGATCGAAGGAATTTTCAAAGGTTCGACAATCAACACTCCGTCGATGCTGGCCAATGAGGATTACATCGCCGCACTCAACTGGTCCGAAACCGTTGGAGGCCTTGCCGGGTTAATCCAGCGCAGCAATGACAATCTCGCAGTATGGGAGGAATTTGTCGACACCCACGAATGGATCGATTTCCTAGCGGAAAACAAAGACATCCGTTCCAATACAAGTGTCTGTTTCACGTTGGAGCTTCCGGATGAACAACTCAAATCTCTTATCAAACTGCTCGCAGATGAAGAGGTTGCATTTGACTGCGGATCCTATAGAGATGCACCTCCCGGCCTCCGATTCTGGTGCGGAGCTACCGTGGACAAATCCGATCTCGAGATTTTGACTTTATGGCTGGATTGGGCCTATAACGAAGTGAAATAAACTTTATGTAATTCGAGTTGAAAAAACACGAAATCCAAGTTTCCTCAAAACTCTGTTTGATATGTGTGGGAGAGTCTATTCATAATTTGAACGATTATTTGAGAAGTGAAAAAAATGTCGTGATATTAGATTCCAATGTACTCCATTTCCACGGCCACCATTTTTCAGCCTTTGACACCATAGAAATCGATCCCGGCGAACAGAATAAAACACTTGAGACTGTCGAAAGAATTTACAGATATTTCCTGGAAAGGGAGCTGGATCAATCCTCGTTTATAATTGCGATTGGGGGAGGGTTTGTCCGTGATGTAGCCGGTTTCGCTGCTGCGACCTACAAAAACGGAATCGAATACGGATTTATCCCCTCCACCTTTCTAGCCCAAGTCGATGCCAGCATAGGGGGAACAAACGGAATCAACTTCCATGGTCATAAAAATCTCCTCGGCGTTTTCAATCAGCCAGAGTTTGTGCTTTGTGATACCGATCTCCTGCTTACTCTTCCCGAAGGAGAGATTGCGAGTGGATTGGCAGAACTCGTTAAACACTCCTTGATCCGGAGCGCTTCACTGTTCGAACTCCTTGAACAAGAGTGGGCCTCTCTTCTCTCTCTGGACAAAGACACTCTCGAAAAAGTCATCAATGATTCAGTCGTAATCAAATCATGGATCATTCAATCCGATGCTCTAAAAAAAGGAGAAAGGAAAAAACTTTTTTTCGGCCACACGCTCGGCCAGTTCATCGAAGAAGAAGGGCAGAAGTCTCACGGGGAAGCTCTCAGCATCGGCATGGTAATGGCATCCAAGATTTCTGCTGCAAAGGGAATGATTTCTTTAGAAGAAGTCAGCCACATCATTTCTCTTCTGAAAAAATTAAGACTGCCTACAGAAATTATTTCTTATAAAGAGATCCTCCTCGAAACCATCAAAAAAAACAAAAAGTTTCACGGAAACAGCCTCAACTTTGTCCTGCTGTCAGAAATTGGAAAATCAGAAGTGGTCGTAATGACTTACACAGATCTGGAAGAGCATATTCATAATCTGTATTCGGGAAGATAGGAAAAGATTTCAGAATTTTAAGGTCAGTCTGTATCTGTAGCCCAAATCTTTTATTTTGAACTTAAATGATTTAATAACCCTAATTTCGGGAGTGTTCCACTTTGCAATGCAGGCATAGACTTCCTTGAATCCCTGAGTTCTTGCATATTCCAGTGTTTGTTTATGGAGTTCTTTTGAAATCCCCTGATTTCTAAACAGCTTTGAAACAAAAGTGATCTGCAGGAAGAATTCAGCAGGAGTCCAATTGGATGTTACCGGCAGAATATCATACATGTTATCCACTTCAGGTGCTCCCAAAGACGGATATCCCATAAGAAATCCAACAACTTTTTTGCTGGCAAGAGCTACAAACATCTTATATTTATTTCCCCGTTTGAGATAACGGTTTTTATAATTTTCGATTCCGGATTTTATTAAAACATCAGGAAATTTCTCAGCTAGCTCCGATTCAAGTTCACGGACAAGCTGCAAAACCTGTTTCAGATCTCTAGGTTTATACTCACGGATTTTAATATCCATATTCCTCTTATTTTCCCAAAAAAAAACAACAGCAAAAAACTTATTGTTCCTATAATATCAAAAATACACTTTTTTTTCTCCCTTTAATTCATCGCGCAGGGAACTGTCCCTATTTACTTTTTGGTCTGCTCTTGATGTAATACAGAACATGGGAAAAGATTCCCATAACGCAATAAGATTAGGAGCTGGATATGAAAAATTCCAAATTATTCTCGGTATTATTTCTCTCCGTTTCTTTTTT
>PVMK01128380.1_pt1 | contig 12518 bp, 17 predicted proteins | sample 1853481 | NCBI WGS metagenome assembly PVMK01 (sample SAMN08533507, study PRJNA380276) | Marine sediment metagenome, whole genome shotgun sequencing project.
AAGTACGCAGGACGTACCCCCATATTCCCGAAATACCTCTGCTCCGAGTACATCCCGATAAAATGAGCGGGATCGTTCGATATCACTGACAACTAGTAATAATGTAAGCTCGACTCCAGTAGTTGGAAATTGTCCTTTCATTGCCATAAACTCCTTAATTATTGATGAATCATCCTACCACGGGAAGAATGAGTATGCAAGCTTTAGGTTATACCTCCTGCAATGAAAGCGACTCCCTACCTGGTGTGAAGAAATATCGTGTTAGGCTATTCTATGACTCACCTCCAAAGAGAAAAATCCCAAACTATATAGATTGTTTGATAACATGACTCGGCTACGATGCCGAACTGATGTATAATCAATCTATGATTGATGGTTGTTCCCTTAGCTCAACTAGGGGGCGCTGGATTCTATTTGCTGCCATTCTTGCCAGCAGCGCGGCTTTCCTACTAGGTACTGCTGTATTAGTCGCTCTTCCTACCATACAGTCCTATTTCGGTACCGGCATAACGGACATTCAATGGGTAGTTAATGCTTATCTACTAACTTTAGCCGCATTATTATTAATCGGTGGTTCTCTGGGCGATCGTTACGGTCGAAAACGTGTTTTTATCACCGGCATCATTATATTTGGGAGTGGGGCAATCCTTTCTGCAGTCGCCGCTAAGACAATTGGTCTACTAATTGCCTTTCAAGCTGTAGGAGGTATCGGAGCGGCGCTGATGATACCGCAAAGCCTCGCAATAATAAATGCATGCTTTGTTGAAAACCAGCGGGGACAAGCTATAGGTCTGTGGGCAGGTATTTCTGCAGGAATTGCTGCGCTGGGCCCCTGGTTAGGCGGATGGCTTGTTGAAACCTTTATGTGGCAAGCCGTCTTTCTTATGGTCATACCACTCCTCGTCCCGGCTCTTATTGTCGCGTCTGTTTTTGTCCCGGAGAACAGAAACCTGACGGCTCGTAAACTTGATTTGTGGGGAACATTTTTTATTTTTCTTGGTCTCCTAGGGATAGCATATGGACTTATTTACGGTCCGGTTGCCGGCTGGAATACAACGTCCGTGCTTATTGGCTTAGTTGGTGGGATAATAGCACTAATCCTGTTCATAATGATAGAGCTGCGCCGCTCTGAACCACTGGTACCTCTTCAAATATTCAAGAATCCACTTGTTACTGGTGCGAACATGGTTACCCTTTTTCTTTACTTTGCCCTCAATGGCGTGATCTTTTTCCTCGTACTTAGGTTTCAGCAAATACAAGGTTATTCGCCCACCACAGCGGGCTTAGCCTTGCTACCAGTGATTATTTTAATCACTTTCCTTGCTAGCCCGGCCGGTGCACTTGCGGATAGGATCGGCCCACGGCTACAGATGGTCTTGGGGCCGCTCATCGTTGCCGTAGGAATGGCTCTACTTGCCATTGGCGGACCTAGTGCAAGCTATTATATATATTTTCTGCCGGGACTGGTATTGTTTGGCATTGGAATGGGTATCGTGATTGCTCCACTCACCAAATCCGCATTGGCTGTTGAGACCCAGTTTTCCGGGTCAGCATCTGGATTCAATAATTCGATATCCAGAATTGCCGCATTATTGGCAGTGGCTATTTTGGGTGCTATAATGATTTCCACGTTTTCCACCCATCTCAACGATACAATAAGTGCCTCCAGTCTCTCCAAAGAAGAACAGAGACAAATCTTGATCCAATCAGATAAGCTAGGAGGTATTATCATCCCAGATTCTTTTGACAAAGCGAGTAGAATGGAGGCCAATAAGGCTATCAATGAGTCGTTTGTTTATGGCTTTCGCCGTGCAATGGGATTGGGTGCTGCACTGGCTCTCGCTGGTGCACTGGTCTCAGTCATCTTTATTCACAATCCACCCCAATCTTCTAAGCTACAGGAACACTTCTGAATGTAATACTGACTTGTTATATATATAATTCTCTAATTATTGCTTGCGATACTGGAGACTATAGGAGAGGGACTACCCATCCTCAGTTAACCTCCTTAATCAGTGTTGCCATCCTTCGAGGTATTCTCCAATTTAAACAGTGGTGCCAATGCAATCGACTAATTGAAAATCCATTTCGTTGAGGATTTTTCCAAGGATGGCATGTTCACAATATAGCTAAAAATTTACCATCTTAGCTGGCTTTTGTGACATGCTTCTTTAGCTGAGCTAATTAACCCATCTGCATTTGTCAAGTAGTACGAGGATGAAGTGTGAGGTTTTGCTACTATTGCTATAAGTGAGGGTACTATATTGAGGATTGCCCTCCTTGTTCCTTGAATAAATCAATCATCTTTTGACTAGACTGTCCGACTTCGATTATATAACCATCAGGATCTCGCATGTAACATCTCGTTTCCCAACCGTGGTTATCGAGGGGTTCAGTTAAAAAGTTAGCTCCTTTTTCCTTCCATTCATCATAGCAAGCTTGAATGTCTGCAACCCTCAAATTTAAAAAACTGCTAACTATGTTGGGGTTTTGTGGGGGTTCGAGAATAATGTCTGGTTTATCAGGTGTAGGACCTCCCCCAGCATTGAGAATTATCCAGGAGTTTGCCAGCTTTATTATGCAAGGATTTTCCGGAGATACTACTTTTCCGCCCAAGATACCGGAATAGAACTCCCGTGACCTCCCCTGATCTTTTACGGTTAAAAAGTGTGTGACGACAAAGCCTTCTTGAGGAATAGGTGCATTAGACAGGTCCATTTGCCCCTCCTAATCTAGGATTCTCTACTACCACTACTATGAATAGTGAACTGATTTATGCTTTCTTGCTCTTCAGGCAGCCTTCTAGCCAGCCATAGCTGCGACGGCCTCCTCAGTGCTCACCACGGCATTGGCAAGGAATTTGAAGTTTGTTACAGCCGATGTATAGCCGTCTCCAAGGTCAGGGGTTATGGCGGCAGCGGTTGCGTCTTTCACCACTGTGACATCAAATCCCTGTTCCAGGAGTTCGCGCAGGTGTGCTTCTACACAAAGATTAGCTGACATGCCGGCCAGGATCACATTGTCGATACCTCTCTTGCGAAGCTGTAGTACCAGATCATTAGTTTCCGGCCCATACATCTTGTGCGGACTGCATACAACTGTCTTTTTATCCTGAATATATGGCTTGTAGCGCTCTAACCAGTCGGCACCCGAACCCTCAAAGCCCTCAAGATTGAGCGGATCCGGACGGTCGAACATTTTAATCTGGTGCATGAGCTTCTCAAGTGCTCCTTCAAACTTCCAACCGTGATCATGAGGATAGTAATAGTGAGGGGATATGAACACCTGAAGCTCAGCCTCTTTGGCAGCCTTAAACAGTGCCTCGATATTCTCTACGGTGTTGTTCTGTGTGACGCTTTCCCCTACTACTCCCCAGGTCACCCCCTCGGGGCTCAGGAAGTCGTTCTGAGGATCGATGATGACTAGCGCCGTGATTTCCGGATTTACTGTCATGGATCTGCTCCTTTCTAAGATCTACAAAGCAGTGAACTTTATCTAAATCTAGTTACAGGTACTCCGCCCTGAAACCTTTGTCTTGCCAGCAAGCATCGCTTTACATATTTGTCACTGCCAGAATGTTACCCTCAGTGTCCTTAAACCAGGCACCTTTCAGCTCACCCATGGTGAAGATACCGTCTACGGTTTTAAAACCTGGTTGGTCGATGTCTTCAAATACCACGCCTTTTGCCTTGAGCTCCTTCACTTGGGCCTCAACATCTTTAACCGTAAACGAGGCTGCTGTATGGTCGGCTTTAGTAGCTGCTCTTTGGTAAATGTAGAGCATCGTGCCCTCTCCAGCCTGGAGCAGAGCCCCTGGGGATGGGTCGCTTTTCACAATCTTGAGGCCAAGTTTCTCCTCATAGAATTTCTGGGCACGTTCCAGATCCACAACTGGTAAGGTAGGATGTACTTTAGCATTAGCTAACATGTTTATTACCTCCTTCTTTATTTCCTCAGTATAAAAGTTGCTGTTACCGAACTCGGTATTATTTTCTACAGAATGCCATAGCGTTTCCCTATCTCTTCGACAAATTGAACTTCACGAATTTGGACATCGTTAAAAAATGCCCAGCCTGTCTCTTTGAGGTACTCCTCTACAGCGGACTGAGAGGGCGCTTCGATCACGTAAAATACTAAATGCTCCAGGACCGCAGCGCATGCAGTTAAAACCTTAACATCATGTTTCTTGGCGCTCTCTGCTCTTTTCCCCATCCCCTCCTTAAACTTATTCATAGTCACATCGTTGAATAGAGGACACGATTCAGTAGAGTGCTTCATATTCACAGCGTAAGCTGGCATGCTGATCACCTCCCTTCTTTTTTTGTTTTCATATACTCAGAATGATTCAGGACGAAGTTGGGCGCACAGATTTCATATAGCAAGAAAGGATTTCCTTTCTTGAAGAATTCTTCAGGAATACGACAAGCGAGGGCCTTTTTATGTTCAGTTGACATGTGATACTCCCTCTCGGTACGTATCAGTATGTTGATTGTGTTCAGTATCCTTCATTTTCTCTATTCCTATAGAAGTGACGCTAACATATGTAACATTACTTGTATGTGATTTTCGTCTCATTTAGTATAGACAGATCGCGCCATTATATCTGGTGGAGACATCGTAGAAGAGTTTGGAGCTTTTGTCAATAGGTGGGGTCGTCAGGCAGCGCTGCCGAAGCCGCCCGCCCCGGGGCGTAGCCCCATCGGGCAAGGCAAGGCTACGCTGCCGCTATAGAGGATCTAGTCTGTCAATGTTGTAGTATTAGAAAAGAGGGGCTACCCATTACGGGTAGCCCTTGACCTCGACATAAACACCCTGATCAGAAGGCAGGGAGTCGATGTTTTATACCAACGCTAAGTCTACTTACGAAGACGGTGTCATCTTTCTTGATTCAATCAACTTGAAGATTCCCAGCCAAAGGTCATACGATCGAAAACAGCCTGCCTTCCGTGTACCACCACAGCCACCATGGACATAACACAGCCGAACTTGCCTTCCTTGAACTGGATGGCGCCGGCGGGCTTTTCATTGGTCAGTATTATGGCCATAGGCACGTATTTCAAGGCAAGTGCTTCAGCTATTATACTTTCCATGTGATACCTACCACATTTCTTTTTAGCTACGTTTAACGCGCGATGAATATAGGAGTGCTTGTAGCAAACCGTATGATACGATTAGGATGTTTTCATACCATGGAACAGTTCGCTACCAGCCCCGGGAAATATGACTTGTTTCGATGCAGGCGTGGGCGATTTAACATCTGGCCATATATCAATACGCGGCTCCGATCCCTCCAGAGCTACTTTGGATGGGGTTGTGTCTGCCATCTGAGGTTCTTTCCTAATATTGATATTCTCTACATTATGGGAAAACTCAATGGGTATGCCGTTCGGATCATGGGTGTATATTGAGTGGATGAAACCATGATCTATAACATCCGATACATGAAATCCTGCTGCCTCTAGTTTGTCCTTTAGTTCCCACAGGTTATCCTCGGTATCAACGCCGAAAGAAACGTGGTCGAAGATAAATGGACCACTGACCGGACGTCCATGCTCTTTCTCTTTCACAGACTCCACTCCCGGCCACTCGAAAAAGGCCAAGAGGTCTGTATCGGAGATCTCGAAAAAGTAGTGCCTGTAACCGGCCCTTCCAAGTCCCGCAACAAGCCTCATGCCCAGTAAGTCTCTCCAGTACTGAATTGTCTCATCCATGTTCCCAGTTGCCATAGCGAGATGGTTCACGCCGTTATATTTAATCATGACTACTTCTCCTGTATATATGAACTATATGGTTTGGTGTTGAATTTACTCAAGGCTCATTCTGAATATCCTATCTTTTACTCCAACTCGTCTCTTTTCCCCACTCCTCAGACTTCCAGGGCAGCGTTTTCGGATTTACCAGCGGTAATATCTCCCTGAACAATTGAAGGCGTTCTTCATCACTAAGCGGCTTGTATGACTCTGCTACTTCGATATTCTTCTTTAACTGATCCATGCTTTCCATTCCAACGACTGCAGTGCAAATGGGGAGTCCCATTGTGTACCTCAATGCCCTGTCATAAACATGTGCCAGTGCACCCAATCCCAACACTTTCATACCTATGACCGCTACGCCCTTGGTTTTCGCGATCGGCAAGAACTCTTCCGCGAAGCTGAATATGAAGTGGTCAAGTACGGACAATGCGCAAAGGACGCTATCGAACGGGAACCGCTCTAACGCTTCAATTTGAACCTGGGGATTAGTATGGCCACTGATGCTGATATAACGTACGAGCCCTTCATCTCGAGCTTTCACCGCTTCATTCAGAGCTCCTCCTGGTGAAGTTAGCTTGTCTAGCTCTTCTAGGGACCAAATATTGTGCATGCGCCACTCATCGACATAGCTAGTTTGCAGCCTTTTCAAGCTATCCTCAAGCTGATTCCGAGCTTCTTTCCCCTCTCGAGACCACACTTTTGTCGCTATCCACATTTCCTTCCTACGCTCACGCACAACCCTACCCAGCCTTTCCTCGGATTTGCCGAATGAGTAGATCCAAGCTGTATCGAAGTACCTTATGCCATTGTCTAAGGCGTAGTTGACCATACTCAACGCTTCTTCTTCAGAGCACCCGTGTTCGTCGACCATTCGCTGTGCACCGAAGCCGAGTATCGGTAACTTCTCGTCCGTATTTCCGAAAGTCCTTTGTTCCATATCCGCCTCTCAATCAACAGGTTTTTTTAGACGACTACCAAAGCCAGTATTATAATGCTATATGCCAGACACCCTGTTATTACTAAAATCCCCTTGGCTGTGTTTTTTCAGCCATTAAGGAATTAACCTGGATATGATTTTTGTCACTTTTCTGACTGGACAATGTTAATGACATAAAAGATTTTTCGTTAAACTAATGTACCCATTTATTAAGGAAAGTGTTATAGCGGCGGAGTGGCATATTCCGTCTAGTGACCAAAGTGGAGGCCATTAGTTCCATAAATCCCCGTTCACAGCTTAATACCCATTTACCATTGTGTATGTGCAAAAATCAGAACGGTATACCTGAAAACATTATGGCGAATACCGCATGCACGATTACCGATAACCAGAATACCCACCAGATGTAACAGTGGTACTTATAGAAACGGGTATATGCTTTATACTGCATCAGCCTGTGAGTTATCTTCAGTCCGGGCACACATCGACAGGAAAATAATACGAGTATGCCGGCTACTAGATTTATGATGCCTAGAATAAAAATCACACGAAGTGCTACTATAGAATCAAATATACTCATTCAGACCCACCTTATAGAGAAATCACATTATCAACTATAAATCTATTTCCCCATACCCCCTTGCAGTATGCTGTAGTGACAGTTCATCAGCCGAACCATAGGACCATATGATTTTGTTTACCCCACTCTGTAAAGGATTATCATATTCATCACCTGTATTCAACAACCTCTTGAATTCTATTGTTGTGTACCCGCCTTCCTCTCTTCCTCCAGATTCTATGACGTCATAAGTCCCGCCAAGGTCAGTATCTGGAGGGTGAGGACCAAAATCGCCGGTGCTGAACAGATCGTAAACAGTCGTTTCACTATCTTGGACAAAACCAAATATCATATCCGCATCCTTCATCCTCGACCCTGGTTGGATGCCTAATGCCACCCAGCCGTCTAGTATTAGCCCGCATTCCGATATAGATATACTGTTCATCACTAGACCAATGTATTTCATAGTTGCCATAAGTATTTGACCCAGGGTATTCACCGGGTGTAATAATACCGTCCGGTAGCCATACTGGGGGCGTTGAAGTCGGTGTCGGTGTTGGAGAGGGCTTCAATGTAGGGGTTGGTGTTGCTGTCGGTTCTCCACCTCCACAGGCGAATCCCGATACCAGTGCAATACCTAGGATCAATACTAAGAGAATTCTTGCGATTTTCATTGTCTACCTCCATTATCTTGTGGTGGCAAGCATACTCCGGGGAGTTTCGATTGTCAAGAAGGCACTCTTGTTGCGATTTAGGCAAAGGAGCTAGTCCACACGGCTACGACGACGGCTATGATAGAGACGGGGAGCTTTGCCAGTCAACGCTGTGGGCAATAACAGAAGGGCCACCCATATCGGGTAGCCTCCTTACTTTCACTTATCTGCTGTTGGAGAGCCTATACCAGATGCTTCCTCATCATTACCACGGCTGCAACGGCTACCGTCATCAACGCTGCAATCCTAATTCCGAAGGACTCTGTTTTGGCATAAGGGAGATTTTCAGTGCACGTGAAATGGTGACGCTTACATGACTAAAGTCGCTGACGATGATGGACTGGTAAGCTAGAATATAAGTTAAAAGCACAGAGTACAAGTTCAAGAAGGGGAATCCAATGGAATCGATGATTGATGCAATCAATAAACGAGTCTCAGTAAGGTCATATGCAGATAGGCCAATTGAGAATGATAAGAAGCAGGAGATACTCAATCTCCTTCAGTCAACGAGTGGATGCCCATTGGGAACTAAAGTTAGGTTCATGTTGATTGATTTCTCGGAAATGGATAAGGACGAGGTCAGAAACCTTGGAACCTATGGATTCATCAGTGGTGCGAAGCTCTATATCGTGAGTGCAATCAAGGACGATGTGAGCGCATTTGTGGACCTAGGATATTGCTTTGAGAAAGTAATACTTAAAGCGACTAATCTGGATCTGGGAACATGCTGGATGGGTGGTACATTCAAGCGGGCGAATTTTGCAGAGAGGATAAATATCTCAGAGGATGAAATTGTGCCAGCAATTAGCCCTGTTGGATATGCTCGTGATAGGAGGTCTATCAGAGAGAAGACTTTGAGACGCTTCGCCAATTCCAACCAGCGAAAACCTTGGGAGGAGCTGTTCTTCGATGGTGACTTGAACACGCCACTATTAAAAGACTCCGCTGGTCTGTACGCAGTGCCGCTCGAATGCGTGAGGATTGGACCTTCGGCGTCAAATAATCAACCCTGGCGAGTCATCGCTCAGAAGCAACAGGGAGCCTTTCACTTCTGTCTTAAGCGAACTAGGGGATATGATAAGTTCAATAGGAAGATAGACCTTCAGCTCATAGATATAGGGATCGCGATGTGCCACTTCGAGCTTAGTGCCAGAGAAAAAGGCCTCCGTGGAATATGGGAAGTAGCAGAACCTGAGCTCAACATGGGGAATGCTGAATATGTTGTGACTTGGAAAGACCGTGACCCCTTGATCAGAAGTCAGGGGATCCTAGCTTTATATCTAGCGAGTATGAAAGAAGCGATTTCGACACCCTGACTCGGTAACACGAAAATTCTACAATTTCCGTGATGGTCATGTGATGAGTATGTGAGCTTTAGGTGATGTAAAAATGGAGATGAGTTAGGGACTCTCAAAAAAGGGCTTTTTATAGTCCCTGATTCGATGAAAATAGGGGTAAAAAGGCATAAACAAAGGTGGTTTTATAGCTGGTGAGCCGTGCGGGTTTCGAACCCGCGACACCCTGATTAAAAGGTTGGGTAACGTTTTTCGGCTCTGGGCCTCAATTTTGAACGTAACGACCGCTAGTTTCTCAGACGAGTATGGGTGTCACTTTTCAAGCTCTCTAAAACCTATTATGGCGCTATTTTAGTAAAATATCAAGATTTCTGTGATGCAGTTGTGATGTCTGTGTGAGGTGAGTTTAGCTAACCCTGCACCCTCTCCAGCACCTGTTGCGTCCTGAGTAGCACTTCAAATCGATCCAAGTCTGGTATTATAACTGGCTCAGTTTGGGAGGCAGGTCAATACAGTTCCTCCAGAACAGCCATCAGTTCAGCCTGGCTCATAAAGGCTCCAATTTTTATTTTCTTGATAATCCCCTGCTCATCCAAAAAGAAGGTAGCCGGTATGGGTCTAACATTGTAGGAGTTAGCCACTGCTCCATCAACATCTAAGGCCATCGTGAAGCCGACACCTTCACCCTCGACGAACTGCTGCACCTTATCTCTGCTTTCCCGCAGGTTAATACCGATGAACTTCACCTCGTGCCCCTTTTCCTCGAAAGCGGCTTGAAAGAATGGCATCTGATAACGGCAATACCGACACCATGTGGCCCAGAATTTCAGTACAACCGGCTGGCCCCTTAACTCATCCAGTATTATCGTTTCTCCGTCAAGTGTGGAGGCTGCAAAATCCGGGGCCCGGCCACCAACCACTGGTGCAATGGCAGGAGTACCATTACCTGTCGTAATGGTAGAACCGCCACAACCTGTCATTATGAGAGCAGCCAGTATAATAGGTATAATGGGAATGAAATATTTCTTAGACTTTTCTCGATTCACAATACTCCTTCTCATTTGGAAATCAGACGAGAAAGGGCAGGGAATTGGAAAGAATCAGTATCCCCACTACTATGAAAAGTATCCCACTAACAATGGAAATTATATTGGACCAGCGCCTGAGCCATCTGATAACCGGAAGCGATGTTCCTAACGCCAGCCCAACAAGAATAAAGGAAACCCCCCATATCCAGAGAATAGGCAGCATTATTTACTTTATCGGTATCTATCAAGGCGCTCATCACTGCGATCATAGAAGGGGTCGATTCGGTCATACCTTCTCTTAGCTGTTTCCGTGACACTCAACTGTTATTCCTATTCCGCCGGTTCAAAGTAAGCTCTGAGATGGAGGATCTTTTCCGGTTCAACAGGATCGTTTGATTTCACCGTGATCTGGAACAGATGCGGACCGGGCACCTTCATTTGTTGCACTGTAGGCGTTTTCACTCGCACAGTGCTGTTATCGCCGGGTTGTAAAGTTGTAGGACCTACAACTATAGGTTTGCCCGGTCAGCACCCTTCCAATGTCTTAATGGCTACATCATCGTCAACGATAAGTGGTGCGTCACCCCCATTTGTAAAGTTAAAACTATACACTAGGGCCACGCCCGGGGACACATTACCGACGTTGACGGATTCTTGATCGAAGTTGATCGCCGGCTGGCCCGCCGTGGCCCCATTACCACCGCAGGCGGTCAATATTACTGCTACCAGCAGTATCGCGATTACGCTTGATATTAGGACAATGCGCTTCATTTTTTATCACCTCCAAGCTTAAGATAGGTTCTTCCTGATCTGTTCGAACTCTTCCTGTGATATCTCGCCTTTGGCATAACGCTCCTTCGCTATGTCCAGCGGGGTACGATTATCAGTAGGGCCTTTACTAGAGTCCTCGCGTCCTGTAACCTTTTTGATTCCCCATACCACCAGGGTGACGATCGCACCCCAAAACAGCAGTATAAATATTACGCCGGGTATCACCCACCAACCCGCTCCTTCACTCCAACACCACATTGCTATCCTCCTGAAAAAGGGTTATTTGTATACAATTTATGGCATTGATCATAGTATTACCTTCTTCGCAATAGTATGCTGTATGGAATTAATATAGGCAGCCCTATCTTTCAATTCCTCAAGTAGGTCCCATGCCTGTTCAAATTTCCTCAGTGACATCCCTTCAATGATATCTGCCAGAACATCATATAACGGTCCTAATCTCGCTGAAGCGTCTGCGAACATCCCCCCCGTGCTCACACTAGCTCTCCCAACTGATCCAGTTCAAGCTTCTTGCGCTCTTTGTGGTAGCTTTCGGAGGGAGGTTCCAGGTAGACGCGGGGGCCAGGGTAGCCATAGAAGTCCCCGGACCCATAAGCGGCCATGCCCTCGCCGACCTCAATGTAGCAGAAGCCCTTGCCATGGTACCTCTTGGACTTGTCTTCACCCCTGAGTTCAGCCGCTATATTCACCGCCACCACACGGCTCTGCTCATCAGCAAATACCCCCGCCTTGGGCAGGAAGAGACCCGTCGGGTTGGGCTGTCGAGCGGATGTAACGTCACCAAGGGCATAGACACCCGGGTAATGTGTCTCCAGGGTATCGATCTCAACAGGGATCCAACCCGTTTCGTCCGTTAGGCCAGCTTCTCGTACTACCTTGGGTGCAATATGGGGCGGTATGCCCACTAGCAGGTCGAAGGAGGCCTCACCTTTCTCAAAAACGATCGTACGGGATCCACTCTCCAACCTCTGGACCTTATGTTGAGGATAGAACTTGATGTCCCGCTCCTTCAGCATACCAATGACGGCATCGCCCATTGCTGGCCCGGCGCCTCCCATAGGCTTCAGTTCTGGAGTGTAAATGGCTATCTCCACCCGCTGCCTGTTCCCCTTGCTCCGGAAGGCCGACTCCATCAGAAAGGCAGCCTCATAGGGGGCCGACGGGCAGGAGAAGGGACTACGGCAGACCAGCACGATAGCTCGTCCTGCATCAAGCTCCTGCAAGGATTTGTGAATCAGAAGGGCCTCGTTAGCATCATATAGGTTGAAGGCCGATTCGGCGAAGCCAGGTATGCCGTTCCCATCCTTCTCGGCGCCCAGAGCGATAATCAGATAGTCTCCCTCCAGTGTTGCGGTAGAGGTGCGTACCCTTCGCGCCGTTGGGTCTATTTCCAGTATCTCATCGTGCACCCATTCAATGCCCTTGTGCTTCAACTGGGAGA
>PVMK01166699.1_pt1 | contig 12517 bp, 5 predicted proteins | sample 1853481 | NCBI WGS metagenome assembly PVMK01 (sample SAMN08533507, study PRJNA380276) | Marine sediment metagenome, whole genome shotgun sequencing project.
GTACAGATTATTTTGACGGCCATTCCTTACGGCGTGAACAAGTCCCGGATGATTGAAAAAATCGCTGAGATCATCATCAACAAAAAACTTCCGGGATTAACGGATATTCGCGATGAAAGCGACGAGAATGTGCGCGTGGTGCTCGAAATCAAGACTGGTATAGAGCCGTAAAAGCTCATGACCTACCTGTTCAAGCACACAGAGCTGGAAACGAATTTTCAATTGAACTTCAATTGCCTGAAGCCTACCGGCGAACCGGCCCGTCTCTCTCTCAAGGAGATCTGCTCGCATTTCCTTGATTTCCGGAAAGACGTGATTGTCCGCCGGCTGAAATTCGACCTCGCCGCTCTTGAAAAGCGCCTGCACATTCTTGCGGCTTTTGTCATCATTTTCAAAAATCTCGACAAGGCTCTCAAGCTGATCCGCTCTTCCAAGGCGCGGCAGGAGGCAGCCACCAAACTGAAGAAAGCGTTCAAGTTGGATGACGAACAGGTCTCCTCCATTCTGGAAATTCCACTGTACCGCCTGGTGTCCATGGAAATCGGTAAAATCCAACTAGAGCAAAAGGAAAAACTCCAAGAGCAGAAAGAGATCAAGAACACCCTGGCCTCCCAAAAGAAAATCTGGGATGTGGTTAAAACCGAGTTGAAGGAAGTTGGGGAAAAATTCGGCGACAAACGGCGCACCAAAATCAAGACAATCGAAACGGTGGAATACAACGCAGAGGATTTCATCGAAGATGAAAATGCGGTTCTGGTGCTAAGCCGCAACGGCTGGCTGAGAAAAACCAAAAACCTGAGCGATTCTGCTACCCTGAAATTCAAGGAGAAGGACGGATTGCTGGGAATCGTTCGAACGAACTCCCGCGGCTTGGTGGCCATCTTTACTTCCGCGGGAATGGTGTACGTCCATAAAGTGTTCAATCTGCCCTACACACGAGGTGGCTTCGGTGAACCGGTTCAGAATCTTTTCAAATTCGGCGACGGCGAACGGGTAATCAAAATACTGGCCTTGCCTGGAGGAAAAAACGGTAAAACCGAAGAAACGGGAGAGCAGCAAGGTTTCGACTTTGAGGAGAGCGTCGAAAACATCGAGGAACTGCTGTTCATTAACGACATGGGCTATGGCTTTACGTTCCCGTTCGCGAATCTGACGGAAACCACCCGTGCCGGCAAACGGGTGATGTCTGTCAAAGAAGGCGTCCGCATGGTGGCGGTCAGCGCGGTCACCGAAGACTATGTTTTACTGGTATCAGAAGCCGGCAAGGGTCTTTTGATCAAACTGGATCAGGTAACCCAGTTGAGTGGAGCGGGCGTGGGAGTCAAGTTGATGAATACCGCCAAAAGCAAAGTTTCTGCCGCCAAATGCGTGAGTCGCAAGCAATCGGTCCAAATGATTTTTGAAGACGGCAAAAGCAAGGAACTCAATCTGGCGAAAGTTACCGTTCACAACCGCGGAGGCCAGGGGGCTTTCGTATCTAAAAATAAAAAAGCAATTAACCTGATCTGAATCTTATGAGCAGTTACAAAGCCAAAGACATTCAAGTTCTGGAGGGCCTGGAACCGGTCCGCAAACGGCCGGGGATGTATATCGGCTCGACCTCTCTGCAGGGCCTGCATCAGCTGGTCTGGGAAATTTTGGATAACTCTGTTGACGAAGCGCTGAACGGGCATTGCAATCAAATCGAAATCCACATCAAAAAGGGAAATGAAATCACCATTAAAGATAATGGCCGTGGTATTCCCGTCGATAAATTCCAGAAAACCAAAAAGAGCGCCATGGAAATACTGTTTACCACTTTACACTCGGGTGGTAAGTTTCAGGAGGGGAGCTACAAAGTATCCGGCGGATTGCACGGTGTGGGCATGGCAGTGGTGTGCGCCCTTTCCGAATCCTTGACCGCCATTTCTCGCCGCGAAGGATTTGAGTGGACTCAGGAATTTTCACAAGGCAAAGCCAAAGGCAAACTAAAAAAAGGTAAAGCCTGCCGGACCAAAGGAACCGAGATCACCTTCAATCCAGACCCGGAAATATTTCCCAAAATCGAGTTCAACGTGAAATCGATTCTGGAACGGGCCGAATCCAAGGCATTCCTCAACAAAGGCCTGAAAATCATAGTCAAGGAAGACAAAAAAACGCACACGTTTCAATACCCTGAAGGCATCAGGGATTTCATCCGCAAAATCGTTGACAGCAAATCGGTCTTGACTGAGGAACCTTTTTACACGGAGAAAGAAGACAAAAAGCTCCGAATGGAAACGGTCTTTGTATGGACCTCCAACACCGATACCGTGATTCATTCCTACGCCAACGCGATCAAGACCATCGACGGGGGCACCCATGAAAACGGTTTCCGCAACGGGATCACCAAAGCCTTGAAGGCGTATATTGAGCGCCGCAAACTGCTTCCCAAGGGAATCACCGGCATTACCGGTGACGATGCCAAAGAAGGATTAGTAGCGATTATCAACGTGTATCTTCAGGGGGATGTCGAGTTTCAGGGCCAGACCAAGGGCCGTCTCAATTCCGACATCACGTCTCAGGTAGAATCGGTGGTCAAGCATTCACTGGAGCATTATCTCCACGACCACCAGTCGGTAGGCGACCTGATCGCCAACCGGGTGATTCTGGCCGCACAGGCCCGTATTGCCTCCCGTCAGGCAAAAGATTCTATAAATCGCAAAACAAATATCTCGCACCGATTGAATCTTCCCGGAAAACTTTCCGATTGCGCTTCGACCGATCGCGATGAATCGGAGTTGTTTATTTGCGAAGGAGATTCGGCAGGGGGCTCCAGCAAGCAGGCCCGTGACCGAAAAACGCAGGCAATTTTGCCGATTCGAGGCAAAATATTAAATGTGGAAACCGCCGCGCAGGATAAGATTCATGCCAATTCAGAAATCAAAAATATCGTTTCCGCTTTAGGAGCCGGGATGGAGCCCAAGTTTGACTATGACAAGTTACGTTACGGAAAAGTCATTCTCATGACCGATGCCGATGTCGACGGCGCCCATATCTGCTCCCTGCTATTGACTTTTTTCTACCGATTCATGCCTCAACTCATCAAGGAAGGGCATCTGTTTATAGCTCAACCTCCTCTTTACAGAATTGATGCCGGTAAAAAGGTTTTTTATGCTGTGGATGACAAGGAAAAAGATAAGGTGGTCAAGACCTTGAACGGTGCGAACTATGAAGTGGGGCGGTTCAAAGGATTGGGGGAAATGCCTTCCCAGGATCTTAAATCCACCACCATGGATAAAAGCAACAGAACCCTTATTCGGGTTACTATTGAAAACAATAAGCGTACCGATAAAACGTTTGACCGCCTGATGGGTAAAGAAGCCCATCACCGTTTCAAATTTATCCAGGAAAGAGCCCCATTTTTCAAAGAGTTAGACATTTAACTCCCCCGCCCTCCTATTTCTATCCAAGCAATCTATTGAAAGACATCAATTTCCTAAGAGGCTATGTGAAAATGCCGTTAGCCATTATGATTACCCTTGAAATATTAAGCGTTTAGTAGTAGAATTACAGTTAAAGTCCTTATAAATAACTCCTCCCAAATGGCTAATATTTAAACCGAGTGGGAATAATTTGTCTATGAATCCTGTTCCAGCCAAACCGGCCAAGGTAGCTAATCCTGCCAAGCCCGTTAAGCCCGCCCTATCCAGCAAAACAACCAAGTTTGGCCTAGCCGGCCTGGCCGCAACCAAGCCTGTGGCAACCGCAAAGCCCGCGGTAACGGCTAAACCTGCGATAGTAGTTGCGAAACCCGCCAAAGTGGCAGAGGTAGCAAAACCGGCAAATGCAGAAAAAGCTGCGGTCAGCCCTTCTCCCAACCCGCAAAAGGTCCCGGCACGACGCGCTTCGGATAAATTAAAACCTCTTGTAAACCGGATTTTATCCGCCGAGAGTATCACCAAAACCCTTTTTGAGCTCACGGAGGATCTGCAAGATCTTTTTAACGCCGACAAGGTCACAATCTATGCGATTGACCGCCCCAAGCGACAACTTTTTTCCCGCAATTTTACATCTTCGAACAGCTCGGAAATCCGAATCGATATTTCGCCCAAAAGTCTGGCAGGGTTTGTGGCGGCCTCCGGGCGAACTCTCAACGTGGTCGACGCTTATGACAAATCCGAACTGGCACAAATTCATCCGGAGTTGAATCTGAATACCCAATGGGATGAAAAATTGGGATATAGAACCAAATCCTGCCTGATTGTCGCCTTGCCCCATAACAAAAAATTGATGGGGGTTCTGCAAGTAATTAATAAGAAAGACAACTCTCAGTTCACCGATACTGATGTGCGTCTGGCCAAAGAACTGGCCGGTACCCTGGGGCATTCCATTGTCAAAATGCAATCTGAAATCATTGACGAAAAAATTCAGGCGACTGCTCATGCAATCCATACCGCCGCCAGCTTGCAAGAAATCCTGATCGAACTGCGGGTACCCATCCTTCAGCTATTTGAATGCAAAATGGTTACGATCTATGCCCTCGACAAGGCTAAAAATGAAATATATTCGCAGGTCCGACCGGGAGATACCCTGGAAGAAATCCGTCTCGCCATTTCCTCCGAAAGCATCGCCGGTTGTGTGGCCTTAGAAAAAAGGCCGATTAACATCAAAAATGTCAACGATCAGGTGGAGTTGGTCAAGTATCATCCGGATTTGGTTTTTGATAACTCATGGGATACCCTTTCGGGAGAACAGGCAAAGAGTATGCTGGTCTGCCCCTTGATTCATGAGGGCGAACTGATGGGCGTCCTTCAGCTGGTCAACAAGCAAAATGAAGAACCGTTCAACGTCAACGACGAAAAATGTATTTTGGCCATAAGCCAATCTCTGTCACTGGCACTTAACAACCAGCAAAGGGAAGCTAAAACCAAACCGACCAAGTTCAGTTACCTGATCAACAATGGGCTATTAAGCCAGGAAGAATTGACCAAAGCGATTACCCAGGCCCGCACCAATGGGATCGATATCGAAGCAACACTTTTAGATGAGTTTAAGGTTAAGCGAAAAGATTACGGTAAATCCCTGGAGGAATTTTACAAGGTCCCCTATGTCGGCTATTCAGATGATGTTGTCCTGCCACAATCTCTTTTTACCGGCCTCAACACCAACTTCCTGGCTAAAAATCATTGGCTGCCCATTGAAAAGAGCGAGAATAAAGTCACCATTCTGATCGATAATCCTGCCAATCAGGACAAGATTCAAAATATCAAATTGATCTTTTCCAAAAAGGCCCTCGAATTCAAAGTAGGCCTTAAAGTAGATATTCATGATTTCCTCAAAGTCACCCCAGACGGAGCCGGCATAGACGATGATATTGATGATCCAGTAGAAACCGAAGAGGTTTCGAGTCTGCTGGATGCTCTGCAAAATGAATCGGAAGATATGGCGACCGTCGATTCCGCCGAAACTGATGATTCCAACGCTATCAGCGAAACAGACAGTACCATCGTCAAGCTGGTCAACAAAATACTGATTGATGCTTATGACATGGGAGTTTCAGATATTCATATTGAACCGGGCATAGGAAAGAAGCTCATGAGAGTCCGCTACCGAAAAGACGGAACCTGCCGGATTTATCAAGAAATTCCACCCATGTACAAGCAAGCTTTTATTTCCCGCATCAAGATTATGTCAAGATTGGATATTGCCGAACGACGCATGCCCCAAGATGGCAAAATCAAAATGAGATACGGTAAAAAAGAAATTGAATATCGTGTTGCGACCTGCCCGACCGTAGGCGGCAATGAAGATGCCGTATTACGTATTCTGGCTGCCAGCAAACCGATTCCCCTGGACAAAATGAACTTTTCCCCAAGAAATCTGGAGATGATTAAGACCTATGCCGAGAAACCGTATGGCTTGATACTTGTAGTGGGGCCTACCGGATCCGGTAAAACGACGACCCTTCACTCCACTCTGGGACATATCAACAAGCCTGATAAAAAAATATGGACTGCCGAGGATCCGGTGGAAATTACTCAGGAGGGCCTGCGCCAAGTCCAAATGCTGCCCAAAATCGGCTTAGATTTCGCTAGAGCCATGCGCTCGTTTCTGCGCGGCGACCCGGACGTCATCATGGTGGGTGAAATGCGCGACGTGGAAACTTGTTCTATCGGATTAGAAGCGTCCTTAACAGGTCATCTCGTGTTCAGTACTCTACATACAAACTCCGCACCAGAAACCATTACTCGTCTTCTGGATATGGGGATGAACCCTCTGAACTTCGCCGACGCCCTGCTCCTCATCGTGGCTCAAAGATTAGTCAGGACTCTGTGTAAAACTTGCAAGGAGGATTATCATCCCACTCAGGAAGAGTATGACCGGTTGGTCCATGAGTACGGCAGTGAAGAACTCTTCAATAAAAATATTGGTATCGATTATTCCGATGAACTGCTCCTTAAGAAACCCGTTGGATGTTCCAAATGCAGCGACACCGGCTACGCCGGGCGAACCGGTATTCATGAGGTTTTGGAAGGAACTGATGACATCAAACGCATGGTCATGAAGCAATCTTTGATGGAAGAAATAAGAGCACAGGCTATCAAAGATGGAATGACGACCTTGAAACAGGATGGTATCTGGAAAGTTTTCAAAGGAGATTGTGATTTAAAGCAAGTCATGTCAGTCTGTATTGTCTAATCTAGAAAATACTCCGGATAAGACACATAACATTAATATGCAGCACTTGATGTGTTTTTATAGTAGCTTTACCCTAAATTACCTCCTCCATTATTGTTATAAAACGCACAGGAAGTTTTTATGCCTATCATATCGTCTTCAGAAAACGAAACCATCCAATCAATTAATTCCCGGATTGTTTCCGCATCCAACGCCACGTCCCTGCTGCCCGGCATTATTAACGAGTTAAAAAATGTTCTTTCCTGCGAAGCCATTGTCTTGTTCCTGGTAGACCGGGACCACAAACAACTCGTTTCTCTGAATCATATTTCCAAAAAAGTACCCCAGATCCGGGTGGACATGTCCCCTAAAACTCCCGTGGGATATGTCACTTCTTACGGAAAAGCTCTCAATATCAGCGATAAAATTTCCAAAGCAGAACTGGCGATGTACAATTCAGGCATGACCGTTTCTTCCAGCCTGGATAAACATCTTAAATTGACAACAAAATCCATGATGGTGATCCCCCTTCCCTTTCAACAAAAACTGGTGGGCGTTGTGGAAATCATCAACAAACAAGGCAATCAAAAATTCACAACCTCCGATTTTAAGGTTTCGAAGGAATTAGCGCATCCCCTGGGATTGCTGGTATCCAAAATTAAAAATGAAACTGGATCAACCTCATTCCCCTCCCCTGTGGATGCGCAACAAAAATTATTTCAAATAATCAATGCTATTCACTCAGCAAAAAACGTAGATGAGATATTGATCGAATTGAAGCTCTCCATTCTCGAGCTGTTCAATGCGGCTCTGATCACAATCTATACTGTTGATACGAGTAAGAACGAAATCCATTCCAAATTAAAATCTGGCGACGCCATCAATGAAATCCGAGTCCCCATCTCGTCTACCAGCATTGCAGGATATGTAGCCATGTCCCAGAAAATGGTCATGGTCGAAAATGTGCATGACCCCAAACAATTAAAGCGACATCATCCGGATTTATCTTTTGACAGCTCATGGGATAAAAAATCAGGCTTTAAAACCAAAGGCATGTTGGTTTGCCCGCTGATTCATAAGGGCAGACTGATGGGCATTATTCAGCTCGTCAACAAAAAGGGAAGCGAAAAATTCAATGCATCTGACCAGAAAAATGCTCAAATAATTTCCGAAACATTAGCGCTTGCCTTTTTCAACCAAACCAAATTTGTCCATCAAAAGCCCACAAAATATTCCTATCTCACCAACAATGGAATTATTACTGAGCGGGAATTGACAGAAGCCATCGGCAAGGCTCGCAGGAACCAGATAGATATCGAAACTATTCTTTTGCATGAATTAAAGGTAACGCGAAATGATTTGGGAAAATCGCTGGAGCAGTTCTACAAGGTTCCTTATCTTGGCTATAACACTTCCACGGTCTTGCCCTCCTCAGTATTCGAAGGATTGAATCTGAGTTTTCTCTCAAAGAACTTCTGGGTTCCTGTTGAAAAAACCGGCAACAAGGTGGTTGTCTTGATAGACAATCCCTTTAACAAAGACAAAATTCAAAATATTAAACTGATTTTCCCAAAGAAAAATATCGAATTAAAAGTGGGGCTCAAAGCCGATATCCGGGATCTTTTAAACTCCACTATTGCTGATAGCGATGACGGCTCAACAATCGTCGGTGAAATGTCCGACCTTTTGCACGCCCTGAAATCAGAAAAAGATGACGCCGTCGTCGAAATGGAACCGGAGGATAATAGTCTCAACGCAATCAGCGAGGAGGACAGCACCATCGTCAAGCTGGTCAATAAAATCCTGATCGATGGTTATGACCAGGGGGTTTCTGATATCCATATTGAACCTGGAGTCGGAAAAGACAATATGGAAGTACGGTACCGAATTGATGGAGCATGCCGAGTCTTCCAGGAAATTCCACCCATGTACAAGCAGGCCGTCATCTCCCGATTGAAGATCATGGCCCGGCTGGATATTGCCGAGCGGCGCATGCCGCAGGATGGAAAAATCAAAATGAAATATGGCGGGAAAGAGGTTGAATTCCGTCTGGCCACCTGCCCCACCGTGGGCGGCAACGAAGATGCCGTATTACGTATTCTGGCCGCCAGCAAGCCCATTCCGCTGGACAAGATGAACTTTACACGGAGAAACCTGGATCTCATTAAAGCAATGGCCACCAAACCGTATGGCCTGATCCTGGTGGTCGGCCCCACCGGTTCCGGTAAAACGACGACTCTTCACTCCGCTCTGGGTCATATCAACACCCGGGACAAAAAAATATGGACCGCGGAGGATCCGGTGGAAATCACCCAGAAAGGCCTGCGCCAAGTCCAAATGCTTCCCAAGATCGGTTTGGATTTCGCACGAGCCATGCGTTCGTTTCTCCGTTGCGATCCAGACGTCATCATGGTCGGTGAAATGCGCGACGTGGAAACCTGCTCCATCGGTTTGGAAGCTTCGTTGACGGGTCACCTGGTGTTCAGCACTCTACATACCAACTCCGCTCCTGAAACCGTTACCCGTCTTGTCGATATGGGTATGAATCCGCTCAACTTTGCGGATGCTTTATTGTTGATCGTCGCCCAGAGGCTGGTCCGTACCCTGTGCAAGGAATGCAAAGAGGACTACCATCCCTCTCAAAAGGAATTTGAAATACTGGCCCGGGAATATGGCCTTGAAGAATTCCGAAAACTGGGCATCCAGTACACTAATGATCTTCGGTTGAAAAAACCCGTCGGATGTGACAAGTGCAACGACACGGGCTATGCAGGCCGAACCGGATTACACGAGGTTATGGAAGGCACTGAAGAAATGAAGCGGATGATCATGAGCAAAGCTCTGGTGGAAGAAATCAGAGCTCAAGCCGTTAAGGATGGAATGACCACTTTGAAACAGGATGGGATACTCAAAATTTTCAAGGGGGATTGCGACCTCAAGCAGGTTTTGGCCGTCTGTATCGTTTAACTCCCTCCAAACGCACCAACCACCTCTCCTGCATTTCCAAAGCTCTGTTGAAGATATGCTCATTTCTTTTCTTCTTATCGCGGATCCGCATCTCCAGACCTAAAAACAATCCGAAATTGATATTCATTGGTTGATAATTCCCTTCTTTGCCGGTCACATATTGCAATAAGGCTCCGATTGCAGTTTCTGCCGGCGGCGATGAAAAAGCGGTCCCTTTTAACCGAGACATGGCACTCAAACTGGCGACCAAACCCATGGCAGAAGACTCGACATATCCTTCCACACCGACCACCTGCCCTGCAAAAAAGATATTCGGATGGCTCTTCAGGCTCAGGTCCCCGGAAAGTAATTGTGGCGCATTGATAAAAGTATTCCGATGAATGGCACCCAAACGGAAAAATTCTGCGCTCTCCAATCCGGGAATCATTTTAAAAATTCTTCTCTGCTCCGGATAAGTGAGTTTGGTTTGAAATCCCACCAAATTATAAGCCGTCCCTTCCTTGTTTTCTTTCCTTAATTGAACTACTGCATGAAACCGCTCGTTGGTTTCAGGATGATTCAATCCGACCGGCTTGAGCGGCCCGAACGCCAACGTCTGAGGCCCCCTGTCCGCCAGCACTTCAATGGGCATGCACCCTTCAAAATAAATGGGCTTCTCAAATTCCTTGAGAGACACTTTTTCAGCCATCAACAGCTCATTGATGAACTGTTCATACTGTTGTCGGCTCATACCACAATTCAGATAATCCGCATCACCTTTACCATAACGGGATGCAAAAAATGTTTTGTCCGTATCGATCGATTGAGCATCGATGATCGGTGACAACGCGTCGTAAAAATACAAATAATCCTGCCCCAGCAATTGCGACAATTTTTCGGAAAAAACCGGTGACGTTAACGGGCCGGTAGCAATAATCACCAGTCCCTCCATGGGGATCTCCGTCACTTCTTCGTGCTTCAAGGTGATGTTGGGATGCTGTTCCAGTGTCCGCGTGATCTCTTCAGAGAACAGATCGCGATCCACCGCCAATGCCTTACCGGCAGGCACGCTGTTTTTATCGGCTGAACGGATCACCAGCGAGTCCAGATTTCTCAGTTCCTGCTTCAGCAAAAAGGGTGCGGAGGAATCCTGATTGGAACCCATGGAATTGCTGCACACCAATTCGGCGCAATTCCCGGTTTTATGAGCAGGAGTCGGACGCTGCGGCCGCATTTCGTAAAGAACCAAGGACACGCCCGCTTCTGCGGCTTGCCAGGCGGCTTCCGAACCCGCCAGGCCCGCACCTATAATCGTCAGGTGTGAATTCATATCAAATCTGTTGTTGGGGGTCAGGCGGCTTCATGGGATTTTTTGAAATCGCATTTGGGACACAGAAGACTTTCTCCCTCATTTTTCTTCCACTTTAGAACCATGTAGGGACTCTTACATTCCGGGCAGGGTTCTGCAACGGGTTTGTCCCAGGAAGTGAAGGTGCAGTTGGGATATTCACTGCACCCGTAAAAGGTGCGTCCTTTTTTAGAACGCCGAGCAGAAATGTATCCTTATTTGCAGTCTGGTTCCGGACAGGAAACACCCGTGCTGATAGGTTTGGTGAATTTGCAATCCGGGTAAGCGGAGCAGGCCATAAACTTGCCGAAACGCCCGACTTTGATGATTAAGGGCGAGTCGCATTTATCACAGTTACCTTCTGCCTTCACCGCATCGGGACCTTCGTCTTTGCCGCCGACTTCCTTGGTGTTTTTGCACTCCGGGTAGTTGGAGCAAGCCATGAATTTACCGAAGCGGCCCCACTTGATGATCATCGGCTGGTCGCACTTCTCGCACACCTCATCGGTTTTTTCTTCCTGGCTCTTGATATCCCTCATCTTTTTCTCGGCTTCCACCAAGTCCTTTTCGAATGGCTTGTAGAAAGCTTTGAGGGTTTCCACCCAGTCTAATTTACCGTCTTCAATCTGGTCGAGTTGGTCCTCCATATGCGCGGTGAATGCTTCAGTCATGATATCCGGAAAGTTTTCCATCAGCAATTCGGAAATCAGGTTTCCCAGTTCCGTGGGAGCCAGACGCTTCTCCTCGGCCTTAACGTAATCCCGGTCCTTGATCACACTGATGATCGACGCATAGGTACTGGGACGTCCGATGCCCTTTTCCTCTAACGCCTTCACCAAGAGTGCTTCGGTGTACCTGGGAGGGGGTTGGGTAAAATGCTGTTCGGGAAGAATCTTCAGCAACTTCAGTTTTTCACCCTTGGCCAAATCAGGAAGGATTTTATCCGAGGGGGCGCCGGTTCCACTGTCATCATCGGTGGCCTCAATGTAGACCTTCAGACATCCCATGAACTTGATCACCGAGCCGTTGGCACGGAAGGTATATTTATCTGAACGAATATCAAACTGCGTCGTATCAAGAACCGCCGGAACCATCTGGGAAGACACCGCCCGAAACCAGATCAGTTCATACAGCCTGTATAAATCTTTTTCGACGAGGCCTTTAAGAGTTTTCGGTTCGATCAGAAAATCAGTCGGACGAATCGCTTCATGGGCATCCTGTGCGGATTTTTTAATTTTGTACGTATTGGGTTTGGCGGGAACGTATTCCTTGCCGTATTTATCCTGAATGAACTGCCGGAGATTGCCAACCGCCTCATCCGCCATGCGGGTGGAATCGGTACGCATATAGGTGATCAAACCCACTGTCCCCTTGCCTTCCAAGGTCATGCCTTCATACAAACGCTGGGCCAGCATCATGGTTTTCTTCGGGGAAAAATTGAGTTTACGCGAGGCCTCTTGTTGCAGGGTACTGGTAATGAATGGAGCCACCGGGTTGCGCTTGCGCTCCTTTTTAGTCACCCCGTCCAGAAGCCACTCGCCCTTCTCAGCCGCCTTGACGATTTCCTGGGCCTGATCTTCCTTA
>PVMK01115671.1_pt1 | contig 12516 bp, 8 predicted proteins | sample 1853481 | NCBI WGS metagenome assembly PVMK01 (sample SAMN08533507, study PRJNA380276) | Marine sediment metagenome, whole genome shotgun sequencing project.
GCGCGCAATCGCCTCTGGCGGGGTGTTCTCAAAGGCGACGTGCGCGCTGTCGTCGGTGCCCGCTCGGCGCTGTTCCTGCCGTTTGCCGATCTCGGCCTGATTATTGTCGATGAGGAGCATGACGGCGCCTTCAAGCAGGAAGAGGGCGTCATTTATCACGCCCGCGACATGGCCGTGGTGCGGGCCAGTCTCGGGGGGGCTCCCATCGTGCTCGCCTCGGCGACGCCGTCGGTGGAAAGCCGTATCAATGCAGAACGAGGCCGCTATGCCCGCGTCCATCTGCCGGCCCGCTTCGGCGGCGGCGCGCCGCCGGTCATTGCAGCGATCGATCTTCGATCCGAGCCGCCTGAACGCGGCCGCTGGCTGTCGCCGCGGCTGGTCGAGGCCATGGAAGAGACATTGCAAGCCGGCGAGCAGTCCTTGCTTTTCCTCAACCGGCGGGGCTATGCGCCGCTGACGCTTTGCCGGACCTGCGGGTTCCGGATATCGTGTCCCAATTGCGCCGCCTGGCTGGTCGAACACCGCTTTCGCGGCGTCCTTGCCTGCCACCATTGCGACCACGAGGAGCGCCGGCCGGTGCAATGTCCGCATTGCGAGGATGCCGACAGCCTGACCGCCTGCGGGCCGGGCGTGGAACGGCTGGAGGAAGAGGTGCTGGAGCGTTTCGGGCAAGCGCGCACGCTGGTCATGTCCAGCGACATGGCCGGCGGCGTGCAGCGGCGGCGGCTGGAACTGGAAGCGATCCGGCGCGGCGAGGCCGACATCATCATCGGCACGCAGCTTGTCGCCAAGGGGCATAATTTCCCCGGCCTGTCCCTGGTCGGCGTGGTCGATGCCGATCTCGGTCTGGCCCATGGCGATCCGCGGGCCGGCGAGCGGACGTTTCAGCTGATGACCCAGGTGACCGGCCGCGCTGGCCGCGCCGGCCAGGCAAGCCGCGCCTTCCTGCAGACCCATGCGCCGGATCATCCGGTGATCCAGGCGCTGGTTTCGGGCGATGCCGAGCGCTTTTACAACCAGGAATCGGCGATGCGCCGCCAGGCCGGCCTGCCGCCCTTCGGCCGGCTCGCCGGCATCGTCGTCAGCGCCCCCGATCGCGACAGCGCGCAAGCCCATGCCCGGGCGATGGCGCGCGCCGCGCCGGCCAATGACGATATCCGCCTGCTCGGACCGGCCGAGGCGCCGATCGCCGTGTTGCGCGGGCGGCACCGGTTCCGGCTGCTCATACAGGCGCCTGCCTCGGCCGTCCTGCATGTCTGGCTGCACGAGTGGATCGCCAGGGCGCCAAAAGCGCGCGGCAGCGTCCGGGTCAGTATCGACATCGATCCGATGAGTTTTCTTTGAGAGCAGCGCATCCCGACTTTTCGGCAAGTGCCCCGGCGGCGTCAGCCGCCGGTGTTTCCGGCTGGCGTTTCCAGCCGGCGGAGCGCGGTTATCGCCGGCATTGAACCGGCGGCGAACCGGCCCGGGAAACGCCCTTTTGACCGTGTTGCGCACCCCTTGAGCGTGTGCTAGACGAGCCGCGGCCCGGCAGGAGGCGTCTTGGGAGGCGTTGGCGGGCCGTCAAACTCGTTCGCCATACATGTTCGCCGTACTTGTTCGCCATACCCTGCGCGTCCAGTTTCATCACCGGACCAGGCAAGAAAAGAGACCCGCGTGACGGATCGGACCGCTTCGATTTCCGGCGTAGCACAGCGTTACGCATCAGCCCTTTTTGAGCTGGCGCTCGACGATTCGGCGCTGGAAGCCGTGGAAGCCGATCTTCTGGCGTTTCGCGGCCTCCTGAACGAGAGCGCCGATCTGCGCCGCCTGGTGTCCAGCCCGGTGTTTTCCGCCGAGGACCAGGAACGCGCCGTCGGCGCGCTCGCCGACAAGGCCGGCATTACCAGCCTGGTCGGCAATCTGGTGCGGCTGACGGCGCGCAACCGGCGGCTGTTTGCCTTGCCTGACATCATCAGGGGCTTTCGGGCCATGCTGGCCGATCACCGCGGCGAAATCACCGCCGATGTGACCTCGGCGCGGCCGCTTTCCGATACGCAGACGGCGGCGCTGAAAACCGCGATGAAGGCCAGTCTCGGCAAGGACGTGACCATCGATTCCCGGGTTGATCCGGCCATTTTGGGCGGGCTGATCGTCAAGGTCGGCTCGCGCATGGTCGATAGCTCGATCAGAACCAAGCTCAACATCATGAAATCCCGTTTGAAAGAGGCCAGCTGATGGATATTCGGGCCGCTGAAATCTCCTCGATCCTGAAGGAGCAAATCAAGAATTTCGGCCAGGAGGCCGAAGTTTCGGAGGTCGGACAGGTGCTGTCGGTCGGCGACGGCATCGCCCGCATCTACGGCCTCGACAATGTCCAGGCCGGCGAGATGGTGGAATTCGACGGCGGCGTCCGCGGCATGGCGCTGAACCTTGAAACCGACAATGTCGGCGTCGTCATCTTCGGCAACGACCGCGATATCAAGGAGGGCGACACGGTCAAGCGGACCGGCGCCATCGTCGAAGTGCCGGTCGGCAAGGGCCTGCTCGGCCGGGTGGTCGACGCGCTCGGCAATCCGATCGACGGCAAGGGCCCGATCGAGGCCGATGAGCGCCGCCGCGTCGATGTCAAGGCGCCAGGCATCATTCCGCGCAAGTCGGTGCATGAACCGATGTCGACGGGGCTGAAGGCCATCGACGCGCTGATCCCGATCGGCCGCGGCCAGCGCGAACTGATCATCGGCGACCGCCAGACCGGTAAGACGGCGATCATTCTGGACACGTTCCTCAACCAGAAGCCGCTCAATGCCGGCGATGACGAATCCAGGAAGCTCTACTGCATCTATGTCGCGATCGGGCAGAAGCGCTCCACGGTGGCGCAGTTCGTCAAGGTGCTGGAAGACCAGGGGGCGCTGGATTATTCCATCATCGTCGCGGCGACGGCCTCCGAACCGGCGCCGATGCAGTTCCTGGCGCCGTTCGCCGCCTGTGCCATGGGTGAGTTCTTCCGCGATAACGCCATGCATGCGCTGATCACCTATGACGATCTGAGCAAGCAGGCGGTCGCCTACCGGCAGATGTCGCTGCTGCTGCGCCGTCCGCCGGGCCGCGAAGCCTATCCCGGCGATGTCTTCTATCTGCATTCGCGGCTGCTGGAACGGGCCGCCAAGATGAATGAGGACAGTGGCGGGGGATCGCTGACGGCGCTGCCGGTTATCGAGACCCAGGCCAATGACGTGTCGGCCTATATTCCCACCAACGTGATCTCGATCACCGATGGTCAGATCTTCCTGGAGACCGACCTGTTCTATCAGGGCATCCGGCCGGCGGTGAATGTCGGCCTGTCGGTGTCGCGGGTGGGATCGGCGGCGCAGGTCAAGGCGATGAAACAGGTCGCCGGCTCGATCAAGGGGGAACTGGCGCAGTACCGCGAAATGGCGGCGTTCGCCCAGTTCGGTTCCGACCTGGACGCCTCGACCCAGCGTCTGCTCAACCGCGGAGCGCGGCTGACGGAGCTTTTGAAGCAGCCGCAGTTCACGCCGCTGAAGACCGAAGAGCAGGTCGTGGTCATCTTCGCCGGCGTGAATGGCTATCTCGACAAGATAGAGGTGCGCCAGATACGCGAATTCGAGGACGGTCTGCTGGCGCTTTTGCGCGGAGAAAACCTGGATCTCCTGAACGCCATCGGCGAGAAGGGCGAACTGACCGACGAGTTACGCGACAAGCTGACCGCCGTGCTCGACGCCTACGCCAAGAACTTCGCGTGAACGGCCGGGTGGGCGGCCGGACAGACAAGCTGAAGGGCGTACGGGGATAACGGCTCATGGCGAGTCTCAAGGATCTGCGAAACCGCATCGCTTCGGTGAAGGCGACGCAGAAGATCACCAAGGCGATGCAGATGGTCGCCGCCGCAAAATTGCGCCGGGCGCAGGAAGCGGCGGAATCGGCGCGTCCCTATGCGGAACGCATGGAGGCCGTGCTGGCCAATATCGCCACGGCCGTGGCCGGCGCGGAAGGCGCACCCAGGCTGATCGCCGGAACCGGCAAGGACGATGTCCATCTGCTGGTCGTATGCACCGCCGAGCGCGGCCTTTGCGGGGGGTTCAACTCATCCATCGCCCGGCTTGCGCGCGACCATGCCCGCGATTTGCTGGCGGACGGCAAGACGGTCAAGATCTATATGGTCGGCAAGAAGGGCCATGACCTGATGCGCCGCGAATTCTCCGGCTACATGGTTGAGCGGATCGATTTTCGCGGCATGCGCCAGATATCCTTCAACGAGGCGCGGCAGGTCAGCGCCAAGGTGCTCGAGCTGTTCGAGGCCGGCGAATTCGACGTGGCGACGCTGTTCTATTCGCGTTTCCGCTCGATCATCACGCAGATACCGACAGCGCAGCGGATCATTCCGGCCGACGTGAAAGAAGGCGCCGAAATGATCAGCGATGGCAGCGTCTATGAGCATGAGCCGAGCGAGGAGGAAATCCTCGCCGATCTGCTGCCGCGCAACGTCTCGATTCAGATTTTCCGGGCGTTGCTGGAAAACGGCGCGTCCGAACAGGGCGCGCGGATGAGCGCCATGGACAGCGCGACGCGCAATGCCGGTGAAATGATCGACGGCCTGACGCTGAGCTACAACCGTCAGCGGCAGGCGCAGATTACCAAGGAACTGATTGAAATCATCTCCGGCGCGGAAGCCGTTTAGGCGCCCGCCGGAATTCAGGACGAGGACAGACATGGCCAAATCAGACAAAACGGCAGGCAAGGCGACAGGCAGGGTTGCCCAGGTGATCGGCGCCGTCGTCGATGTGCAGTTCGAGGGTGAGCTGCCAAAGATTCTCGATGCGCTCGAGGCGGACAATCAGGGCAACCGGCTGGTTCTGGAAGTCGCCCAGCATCTTGGCGAGAACACGGTCCGCACGATCGCCATGGATACCACCGAAGGGCTGGTGCGCGGCCAGCCGGTGACCAGTACCGGCGAGCCGATCGCCGTGCCGGTGGGCGAGGAGACCCTGGGCCGGATCATGAATGTCATTGGCGAGCCGGTCGATGAATGCGGTCCGATCAAGACGGCGCAAAAGCGCGCCATTCACCAGAGCGCGCCGGAATATGTCGAGCAATCGACGGAAGCGGAAATCCTGATCACCGGCATCAAGGTCGTCGACCTGCTGGCGCCCTATGCCAGGGGCGGCAAGATCGGCCTGTTCGGCGGCGCCGGCGTCGGCAAGACCGTCATCATCATGGAACTGATCAACAATATCGCCAAGGCCCATGGCGGCTATTCGGTGTTTGCCGGGGTCGGCGAGCGCACCCGCGAGGGCAACGATCTCTATCACGAAATGATCGAATCGGGCGTCAACAAGGCCGGCGGCGGCAAGGGGTCCAAGGCGGCGCTGGTCTATGGCCAGATGAACGAGCCGCCGGGGGCGCGTTTGCGTGTCGGCCTTGCCGGGCTCACCGTGGCCGAGCATTTCCGCGACCAGGGCCAGGACGTGCTGTTCTTCGTCGACAATATTTTCCGTTTCACCCAGGCCGGCTCGGAAGTCTCCGCGCTGCTCGGCCGCATCCCCTCCGCCGTCGGCTATCAGCCGACGCTGGCCACCGATATGGGCACCTTGCAGGAGCGCATCACGACAACCCACAAGGGCTCGGTGACATCGGTTCAGGCGATCTATGTGCCGGCCGATGACCTGACCGACCCGGCGCCGGCGACATCCTTTGCCCATCTGGACGCAACGACGGTATTATCGCGCGCCATTTCGGAAAAGGGCATCTATCCGGCCGTCGATCCGCTCGATTCGACCTCGCGCATGCTCGATCCGCGCATCATCGGCGAGGAACATTACGCGGTGGCGCGGCGGGTGCAGGAAACATTGCAGCGTTACAAGGCGCTGCAGGACATCATCGCCATTCTCGGCATGGACGAGCTTTCCGAAGAGGACAAGCTGTCGGTGGCGCGGGCGCGCAAGATCGAGCGCTTCCTGTCGCAGCCGTTTTTCGTCGCCGAGGTCTTCACCGGCACGCCCGGCAAGCTGGTTGACCTTGAAGACACGATCAAGGGATTCGCCGGCCTTGTCGATGGCGACTACGATCACCTGCCCGAGGCCGCCTTCTACATGGTCGGCACCATCGAGGACGCCGTCGAAAAGGCGCAGAAGCTCGCCGAGGCGGCTTGACGCGACTGGGTGCAAATTAGGAGACCGGCATGGCCGAAACCTTCCAATTCGATCTGGTGTCGCCGGAAAAGCTGTTGATGTCGGACCCGGTGGAACAGGTCACCGTGCCGGGCGCCGATGGCCAGTTCACCGTGCTGATCGGCCATGCGCCGTTTTTGTCGATACTGAAACCGGGCGTTCTCGACATTACCGCCGCCGGCGGCTCGACACAGCGGATCTATGTCCGTGGCGGCTTCGCCGACGTCAATGCCGGCGGCCTGACGGTCCTGGCCGAACAGGCGGTGCCGCTGGAAGAGGTCAATGCCGGACTCATGGCGCAGCAGGTCACCGATGCGGAAGAGGATCTGGTCGATGCCGGCGAGGATGCCGACAAGCGCGCCGTTGCGCAAAAGCAGCTGGACGATCTGAAGGATATCCAGCGCTGGCTGGTGGCGCCGGGCTAGTTTTTACCGCGCACTTTTTCGCAAAACCGGTTGCCGCATTTGGAAAGTGCGCCCTGATCAGAAAAATGCCGACAGATTGCCGTCCTGGCCCTTGATCAGCGCGGCGCGCAATTTTTCCAGAGCGCGGTTTTCGATCTGGCGAACGCGCTCCTTGGAAATCCCCAGGGTCCGGCCAAGCGATTCCAGCGTCGCGCCATCCTCGGCGAGGCGGCGCTCGCGGATGATTTTCAGTTCCCGCTCATCGAGAACAACCAGGGCATCGTTCAGCCAGGCGCTGCGCCGTTCACCGTCGATGTCGTTGCCGGCCGTCTCGTCGGGAAGCGGCGCATCGCTGATCAGGAAATCCTGGCGGTCGGCGCTGGTTCCTTCCTGGTCGATCACCGGTGCGTTGAGAGATGTGTCGGGACCGGACAGGCGCGAATCCATCAACGCCACGTCTTCCCTGGAGACACCGATGGCACGGGCGATCGCTTCGTAAAGCTGCGGTTCCCTCAAGGCGTCGTTGCCCCCGGAGAGGCGGGCGCGCAGGCGGCGCATGTTGAAGAACAGGGATTTCTGCGCCGACGAGGTGCCGCCGCGCACGATCGACCAGTTGCGCAGCACATAGTCCTGGATGGAGGCGCGGATCCACCAGGCGGCATAGGTTGAAAACCGGACCTCGCGTTCCGGCTCGAAACGCGCCGCCGCTTCCAGCAGGCCGATATGACCCTGCTGGATCAGATCGGTCATGGGCAGGCCGAAATTCCTGAATTTGGCGGCCATCGAAATGACCAGGCGCATATGGGCCGTGGTCAGCCGGTGCAGGGCTTCCTGGTCCTGTTCCTGTCTCCAGCGGACCGCCAGATCGTGTTCTTCCTGCCGTTCCAGATAGGGCGCCTTCATTGCGGCACGCACCATATCGCGCCGGGAATCATCATACGCCGCCATCAGCATGCTCCCAATGGCAATGTTCCAGTTCTCTACCTTATAGGAGTTCTAAACAAGAATCTAATATGCCAACGGCGACAGGGCCGCGCGGACAACAAAAAACCCGGCCAATTGGCCGGGTTTTCGTTGAACCGAAAGTTCACAATGAAGTTATGCGGCCTTTTCACGGGCCTCTTCCTCGGCCTGGGCGGCGCGCTTGCGCTTCGGGCTCGCCTCGATCGTCTGTTCGATCTTGGCGACCGCCTCGGTCTCGGCAATCTTTTCCACGGTAGCGACCTCGCGCGACATCCGGTCGATCGCCGCTTCGTACAGCTGACGCTCGGAGTAGGACGGCTCGGGTTGCGAATCGGAACGGTACAGGTCGCGGACAACCTCGGAAATCAGGATCAGGTCGCCGGAATTGATTTTCGCCTCGTATTCCTGCGCCCGGCGGCTCCACATGGTCCGCTTGACCCGGGCTCGGCCCATGACCGTATCCAGCGCCTTTTTGACGGTCGCCTCGTCAGCCAGCTTGCGCATGCCAACCGAGTTCGCCTTGCCGACCGGAACGCGCAGCGTCATCTTGTCTTTTTCGAAATCGATCACAAAAAGCTCAAGCGTCGTCCCCGCCACTTCCTGCTCGTCGATATCGACAATCTTGCCGACACCGTGTGAGGGATAGACGATACTCTCGCCTGTTCTGAAACCCTGACGCTGCATTGTCTTCTTTGCCGTCATACGTTTGACACTCCTAAATTGTCTGGCCCGAATGGTCTGAAAAAACCCGGCTGCCTGGCCGGGTGCCCGAAAAATCGTCCGCGCAAACAACCATTCGCCGGCGCGGCGTCGTCAAGAGCGCGGAACGCGTCATTGCTGCGAACACGAAAGCAGCAATGCAATGGCACCCATCCACTCTTTCTGGAAATTGCCCAATATCCGGGCTGGGAATCTATTTTGTGACATATAGCACAAAAAACCGTGAATATCAATGAGTTGCCACAGTAGCGAAAGAGCCGGATGCCGATTCCGGCGCGGTATGTCCGATTGCGCAAGTTCGCCCTGGCGGCGATCAGTCGCCCTCGCCCGGCTCGGCGGAAAAGTACTTCTCGAACTTGTTGTCCTCGTCGTCGAATTTCTCGGCATCGGCCGGCGGATCGCGCTTGATCGTGATATTCGGCCATTTATCGGCATATTCGGTGTTGACCGTTAGCCATTTCTCAAGGCCGGGTTCGGTGTCGGGCCGGATGGCATCGACCGGGCATTCGGGCTCGCAGACGCCGCAATCGATGCATTCGTCGGGGTGAATGACCAGCATGTTGTCGCCTTCGTAAAAGCAATCCACCGGACACACTTCGACGCAGTCCATATATTTGCAGCGGATGCATTTTTCGGTGACGATATAGGTCATTTTTCACTCCGGACCGGCGAGCAGAGGGGCCGATCACAGCGGTCAATAGAGCCTTCGGGGGGGCGTAACGGTATTTTCCAGCTTGCGCAATCTTACGCTTTGCCGCTGGCGGATAAAACCCTAGAGCCTTTGTTCTCCAGATGGGAACAATTCTGTTTCTGAATTGACCCCATCTGGAGGAAATACCTCTAAATATCGCCGCCGCGCTGTTTCATCGCCGTTGCCCGGCGGCGCTCGCGCTTGCCCGGCCGGCCCCCGGGCCGTGGCCCGGTGGCGGGTTCGCCGGCAGGTATGCCCTCTTGCGCTGTCTGCCGCCACGGCTGCGTGCGAAGGCCGGAAGCCGGCGGTTCGTGCTGGCTATACAAGGTTCGCGCCAGTTCGGCCGAACCACGGCGGCCGGCAAGGGCGAGAACGGTCAGAACGACGACTGCGCGGCCGAGCGCCAGCGTCAGTACGTCGCCGGGCCGGACCGGACGGCTGGCGCTGGCGACCTTTTGCTTGTTGATGCGGACGTGCCCGGAAACCGCGAGCCGCTGCGCCGCCGTCCGGGTGCGCGCAAAACGCGCGTGCCAGAGCCATTTGTCGATGCGCTGGCTGGTTCTGGCAGCCTTGTCCGCGGGTTCAGCGATCGCCGGTCTTCTCCAGATTTTTCTTCAGGGCGGCGAGAGCGGCGAACGGATTATCGGGATCGATCGGTTTTTCATGGCGTGGCTTGGCGGCGGGGCGATGCTTGCCTGGCTTGCCGCCCTTGCGCTGTCCGCCGGCCTTGTTGGCCGCCGGCCCGGCGCCGGATTGCTCCTTGCCGCGTGGCGGCGGAGATTTTGTCTCTCCGGACCGGCCATCGGTGCGTTGGGAGCGGCGTCCGGAACGCCCCGCATGACGGCGCTGGCCGCCAATCCGCCAGACTTTGACCATCGCCGGCTCGTCTCCGGCCGGTACCGGCTCCGGCGCCGCGGAAGATGGCGTTTGCGCAGATGGGGCCTTTGAAGACGGTGTCTCCGGTGATTGCGCGCCGGCCGGCGGGACGGTTGCCGTGCCCTCCCCGGCTGCGCCGGTATCTGCAATTGCCTGGGCTGCATCTGGCGCATCGGGGACATCGGGCGCTGCGGCGGCCTTCGCTTCTGCCGGCGCCTCTATGGGTGCGTCCGCTGGCGCCGCCGCCGGCGCCTCTGCGGCAGTTCCGCCATTCCGGGCGCTTTGGGTGGTGACCGCAGCAGCCGTATCGGTCGCGGCGGCGACATCCCCGGCCGCAAGCGCGGATGGCGTGTCCGTCCCAGCCTCGCTTTCGGACTTCGGTTCGGCTTTCGGCGCAATTGTCATTTCGGATGCGGGTCGGCTTTCGGCATGATAGCCAAGGCCGCGCAGAATGACGGCCATATCCTCACCGGAGGCGCCCAGCAACGACGTCATCGCCGGCGTCACGATAAAACCGCGGCCGGTATCGATGGCGCCCTCGGGACGCTCGCCGCCTCTTGCCGGGCTCCACGACAGGGCCGGTCGAATGAGATCGGCAAGGCGCTCCAGGATGTCGATGCGTACTGCGCGGGCGCCGTAAACCCGGTAGCCGAAGCGGCGGTAGACATTGGCGCTGAACTCGGGATTGACATCGACGGAAGTGCGGCCGGAGGCCGATATGGCCGGCAATTCGGCGAGGCCCGGCAAATCCGTCTCGGCATGTCTAAGCGCCCAAAGCTGCGCCAGCAACGTGCTCGCGCCGGGTTTTAAAAGCGCTGGAACATAGATGTGGTAGGCGCCGAAGCGCACACCGTGCCGGCGCAGGCCGGCGCGGGCATCCTGGTCGAGGGCGCGAACGTCCTCCAAAACGTCGCGGCGGTCGAGAATGCCGAGATTCTCCACCAGGCGAAAGGCAAGACCACGCACCAGCCCGGTCTGGCTTTCATCGGCGGCCATGCCGGTGAGCGATGCCAGGACCGTATCGATCCTGGTCTGGAGCCATTGCTTCAGCCGCGCCTCCACGGCGCTAAGGGCAGGTCCGGTCAAATGCTCGTCGGAAAGCAGGGCAAGAGTTGGCTTGAGGGTCTCCTCGCCAGCCATGAGCCGGCCGACCGGTTCGCCCTGCCAGCGCAGATTGGCGTCCGAGGAGAGTACGAAAGCGCTGTCCTCGGCCTTGGCGAGCTTTTCGGCCCGCTGCTCGACCGCCACCGCCAGCGCCTTTTGCGCCGCGGCGCGCACGGTCTTGCCTTCGGCCCCTTCGGCCCCGACGTCGGGCGTAAAGCGGAAGCCGAGCAGCCGGCCGACATGCTGGCCCTCGACGACGACATCGCCGGAGGCGGAGATCTCGGCTTCCAGCATGGTATTCTCCTTCAAACGGCGCATCAGCACGCTGGTGCGCCGGTCGACAAAGCGTTTTGTCAGCCGGTCATGAAGCGCGTCGGAAAGGGCGTCCTCCACACGCCGCGTCTCCTCGCGCCAATAGGCCGGATCGGCAACCCAGTCAGGCTGGTTGGCGACAAATGTCCAGGTGCGGATATGGGCGATCCGTGCCGACAAGGTATCAATGTCGCCCTCGATGCGGTCGGCATGGCGGACCTGCTCGGCAATCCAGTCGTCGGGCACGGCGCCCTCGCCGATCAGGTAGCGGACCATCCGGGCGACGAGTTGGGCATGTTGCGCGGGGGCGATCTTGCGGTAGTCGGGCAGGCGACAGACATCCCACAGACGGCGGATATCATCCGGCCCGGACACCAGATCGGTGACATCCTCCTCGCGCGAAAGGGCTTCCAGCGCGCCCTGATCGTCGGCCGGCGGCGCCTTGGTCAGGCCGCCGGTCACCGGCGGCGTCTCGAGGCTGGCGCGCAGTGCGTCAAGGCTGGAAAAATCAAGCTCGTCGGTGCGCCATTGCAGCACACGCACCGGCTCGAAACGGTGGTTCTCGATGGCATCGACCAAAGGGTCGGGGAACGGATCGACGCGGGCGGTGAGGCCGAAGGTGCCGTCGCGCATATGGCGGCCGGCGCGGCCGGCGACCTGGCCCAGCTCGGCGGCGGTGAGTGGCCGGTGCTGGTAACCGTCGAACTTGCGGTCGGAAGCGAAAGCGACGTGATCGACATCGAGATTGAGGCCCATGCCGATGGCGTCGGTGGCGACGATGAAGTCGACATCGCCCGATTGATAGATTTCCACCTGCTTGTTGCGGGCGCGCGGCGAGAGCGCGCCCAGAACGACGGCCGCGCCGCCGCGCTGGCGGCGGATCAGCTCGGCGATGGCATAGACGTCATCGGCGGAAAAGGTGACGACGGCGGACCGCTCCGGCAGCCGCGTGATCTTCTTCTGGCCGGCATAGGCCAGTACCGACATGCGTGGCCGGGTAATGATCTGGACGCCGGGCAACAACGCCTCGACGATGCCGCGCATGGTGGCGGCGCCCAGAAGCAGCGTTTCCTGGCTGCCGCGCAGATTGAGGATGCGGTCGGTAAAGACGTGGCCGCGCTCCAGATCGGCAGCCAGTTGCACCTCGTCGATGGCGACAAAGGCGACGTCGGTGTCGCGCGGCATGGCCTCGAGGTGCAACTTGCCGCCGATCTTGAACGCGGTCACGTCTTCACCGACCGCATCCTCAATCTGCGCGGCAGCCAGGAAACGCTGC
>PVMK01141293.1_pt1 | contig 12515 bp, 14 predicted proteins | sample 1853481 | NCBI WGS metagenome assembly PVMK01 (sample SAMN08533507, study PRJNA380276) | Marine sediment metagenome, whole genome shotgun sequencing project.
CTGCAAAAAACTCTGGATTCAGTGAAGTCGAATTGTTCATTTTTCCGTCATTGATGTTTTCTAGTCTACCTAACCAAAATCGCTTATCATCGCCATTCAGGTTTACTTCTCTAGTTTCTTCTTTAATTCTGCCATCTCATCAAACTTGTTTTGAATAATTGCACTTGCTAGCTGTTTGGTTCTATTAACTACATACTTGTAGTATAATCTACCATCTCGTTCTATTGTATCAACGTGTTCAATCTCTTTCTTGCCTAATCTTCCTAGTCACCGAAGCTTCCATGATCCTTTCTCAAAACCCATGCAAATTAGTAAAGACGAAATTCCATGCCCAATAATCCCACACATGAGCATCAGATTCAAAATCTGTTTGTTCAATTTCAGTAATTGGTTTATTACAAATCACTTGTTCATATGATTGGTTTCCTGTTTGTTTCCAAACATAATCAACATCTTTACTACAAGTTGGTGTTTCTTGTTCTGTAAAAGATGTTACAAAACATTCATGTTTGTTTAATTCTTCATTCCATGTCATTTTTTCATAAATTTCACATCTCTTATGTGGATGAACTTGATCTCCAAATGCAAATGATATTGACGAAACAAAAACTATTGTGAATATACCAAGACCAATCAGTAACTTTGTATCGTTGTCCATTTCCAGTTCATGGGGTTTGACTTCTGCATAGAATGGTAATGACGAAGCAAAAACCAAACCAACTTTCGGATTACAGTAATTGCTAGTGTTTTATTAATTGCAAAGTAAAAGGCATTCTTTGATTTAAATTTATCATAAAGTATGAATATCATTTTATTTCTAATTTTCAATAGGAAACAAATTATCATCTCTCCCATGCCCAACTAATTCATAAAAAAGTTATTAATATAAGAGACTATTAAATTTGTAAAAATCTATAAAGTTTTTCTGTTAAAGTGTATCTATATTCGGATCAAAGTTTAGAGTTTTTACTAATCATCATTTAACTCAAATGTCTCTGCAAAAAATTCAGAATTAATGTAGGCATTTCAGAAAATGCTCAAGAACTTAGCTTAAGAAAAGCCTTACTTACTGAGCATTAAATTGACACAAAATATGGTTAGAAACTAAAAAGGGAAACGTAGACCAATCAAACGTTGGGCATAGGAGGGGCCTACACTTCTTAATTAATTACTATAACCATCTTCATAACATTGTGTTTGTAAACAAAAATACATTAAATGATCAAGGTAATATGAATAATTTAGGCACAAAAAACATGTCTTCTGATTCTCAAGATATACGACGTTCAATTTTGGCAAAATGGCATGAGTCTCTTTCAAAATATGGAAATCTATTTTCTTCTGATTCAATTAGTGGTGCCAGCCCTCCCTCTGTTTTTGTTGGCTCTTACAATTATCCCCAAAGTCTTTGTTGGCCAATGGTTCCGCCAATTCATGGTGATACAAGTCTACTTGACTCTCCTGAAAAATGGAAAGGAAAATCCCTTGAGGAAATTGTTAATTTTCGCTTAAACTTAGTTCGTGGAATACAAAAAGTCTCTATTACCCAAACAGATGGACGATACATTGAAAATCTTCAAGAAGTTGCAATGTCTACAAAGCCAACTGATTCTGATTTGATATTTGAAAAAGCTCCGTCTAGCGTATCTCTTGATGGTGAAAGTGCACCATTTGGCCCAATTGGCCAGATCAAATCTGCAAAATTTTCTGCAACTTCTTCTGTGAAACAAATTGAAAAGATATTCTATGACAAAGATCTAAAAGCCCAAGATGCAGTTTTGAATTTATATAATTCTGGAATCGACATTTCAAAAATTCAAAAATGTTTTAGTATTGGAATGCTAGGACAAAAAAGAAAACTTGTTCCAACAAAGTGGAGTATCACTGCAACTGATGATATTATCTCAAAATCTCTTGTAGATGAAATTTTAGATTATAATTTAATTGATTCATGTAGAGTCTTTTCATACGAGCATTTGGGAAATGTTTTCTCTGTTGTCTTGTTTCCTCATAGATGGATCTATGAAATGATTGAGGCTTGGTATTCAAACGGGAATACTTGGGATTTGGGTCTGATTCTGAGGACGCTCGTGGAATTAATCATCCCCCTGCCATAGCTGGTGCTTATTTTGCAGCAAAGTGGGAGTTGTTGAATACTTGTCTAAAAAGAAAATACAATCTGGAGTTGTAATTCTCGAGAAATTAGACCAGAATATGCTATTCCTGTTGGTGTATGGCAAGTTCGTGAGGGAATTCGTGAGGCTATGAAGCAAAATCCAACAATAGCTGAGAACTTTGATCATGCACTTATTTTAGCATCAAATAAAATGAGCATTAGCAAACTTGAATGGCTTTCACATGGAAACATATCAAAAATAATCAGGCAAAAAACTCTGTCTGATTTCTTTTAGATTTTAATAAAAAATCTGATGGTGTTTATGGAATTTCTGTAACAACTTGCTTTTTAGCTCGTCTTTTTCTTTAATTAGACTGTACATTATCATTCCAACGTTAATAATTGAAATAATTTCAATCAAGTCTACTCCGTACAAGAACCAATCAATAACTGGATGAATTCTTGATACAATTCCTGCTTCTAACATAATATCTGCATTCCATATCATGTGTGGAATTTGTATGAATTGTATTATTGCAATAATTACTATACTTCCTAAGATTTTATTCTCATACCATTTCCAAAATTTATTCCATGCATTCATGTTTCATATTAGTTTTTAATTCTATTAAACAATGTGAAAATTAGACATGACTAATTAGATTCACCTAATTTTTTTGCGCACAAAAACAATTAGTGTAAACTAATTAGTACAAACTAATTTTCAGCTTTTATGTTTTCTTTTTTCATCCAGATTGTTCTTTCTTTATGATCAATTAATTCAACATTCATCTCATTTAGTTTATCTCTGATTTTATCTGCATCCTCAAATTGTTTTTCTTTTCTTAATTGTTCTCTACTTGCAATTAGATTGTTTATCTTCTGTTTTTCATTTTCCGTCATCTCTGGAATAATTAATCCCAAAATTTGTGACATCCTTTCAAATTCTGTTTTGATAATTATTGCATCTTCTTTTCCAAGTTTTTCTTCAGCTGCCAGTTTATTGCCTTCTCTGACAAGTTGGAAAAATGCAGATAATGCAAGATGTGTGTTAAAATCATCTTCTAATGCATTGTCAAACTCTTTCCCTATTTTCTCAATAATTGAATTGATTTCTTCACGATTTTCACTATTTGCGTGAATTAATTCATAATAACATGTCTCTACTTGTCTCCATTTTGTAAGGTTCTCTTTTAGCAATTCTTCAGAATAATCAATAGGTTTTGAATAATGTCCTGATAGGCAGAATAATCTGATAATGTTGGGAGCCCCAATTTTCTAAAACATGCTTAATTGATTTTATGTTTCCTAGTGATTTTGACATCTTTTCTCCATTAATGGTAACCATTCCCACATGCATCCAAATTTTTGCAAATTGAGAACCAGTGCATGATTCAGATTGTGCAATCTCGTTTTCATGATGAGGAAATATCAAGTCTCTTCCACCTCCATGTATCTCAAAGTTTTCTCCAAGATACTTTATACTCATTGCAGAACATTCTATGTGCCATCCTGGTCTGCCTTTCCCCCATGGACTATCCCATGCAGGTTCTACATCTGAGAATTTCCACACTGCAAAATCTAATGGATCTTTTTTTGTCTCATCCACTTCAATTCTTGCTCCTGATTGAAGTTCATCTATTTTCTTTTTTGATAATTTTCCATATTCTGGGAATTTTGATACTGAGAAATAGACACCATTTTTAGAAGTATATGCAATTTGTTTTTCAATTAATTTTTCAATGAATTTGATAATTTCATCAATATGTTCTGTAGCTTTTGGATAGTTTGTCGCACGTTTTACATTTAATCCGTCAAAATCTTTGAAATAATTCTCAATGTATTTAGTACTGATTCTTTCTGCAGTTGTGTTCTCTGTTTGTGCACGATTTATGATTTTATCATCTACGTCCGTAAAATTTTGAATAAACTCAACCTCTACTCCTTTTTTCTCTAGGAATTTCCTTAGTACATCAAAAACTATGATGGTTCTTGCATGTCCAATGTGAGATTCATCATAAACAGTTACCCCACATAGGTAAATTCTAACTTTTTTTGAAACATCTAATTCTTGTTCTGAGTTTGATAAAGTGTCTTGAAGTTTCATCCTTGTTCTCTATCTGGTTTTTGTGCTGGCAATCTTTTATGTTCACTGTTTATGTTTAATTCGTGGACTTTATCTACAATTAACTTTTCAATTTGAGTTATTTTTGCTGTTTCATCAACTGATAATTTTTTGTCACATAAGCAATACAGGATAGAATCTATTTCCTCATATGATATGCCAATTTCTTTCTTTCTGCCTCATGCTCTCTCCACAAATGTGGACTACTCTTTTTTGAAATAATTTGTCTGGTACTCCGAGATACTTTGCAATTTCTCTCACTTGGAGTTTGTATAATGAAATAATTGGAGTAAGATCAGATGCACCATCTCCAAATTTTGTGAAATAGCCAATTAGATATTCGCTTTTGTCACTTGAACCTAAAACTAGATAGTTTTTGGTATTTGCATAGTAATACAAAATATTGGTTCTAACTCTTGCGCGGAGGTTTCCCTTGGATTTTTCATTTGGTTCAAGATACATAGCGTATTCATTCACAATTGGCTTGATATCGATCAATTTGTATTCTATTCCTGTTAATGCGATAATTTTGAGAGCATCTTCAGTCTCTGTTGGTGTTATTGAAGTGTCTGGCATTATAATTGCCAGTGTTTTTTCTTTGAGTTTTCTTTTACAGATATAAGCTAAAACTGCTGAATCAATCCCTCCACTTAATCCTAGAATGACACCTTTTGCATGATTTTTTTCTATTTGATCTGATAAGAATTTCTCAATTGTTTCCGTAATTGAAGCATAGTCATTATTTTTTATTTCATCTATGATATCTTTGCTCAACAATTAATTTGGAAAATATGTGAATAAAAATTGTGCCTAATATTGAATCTGAATTAGTTCATTTTGAACACACATTATTCCTTATACTAATTTGATATTGTATAATTACAGAATAATCTGTGCCCAACAAAACCCATACCTAACATAAGAGGAGGGGGTTTGTCCCTTCTCTTTTTGCATTTAAGATTCTAAATTTTTCCTACTGTCAAATTACTCAGAAAGACCAATTCGTTGATGGCGTCTTGATTATATTCTCCTTCAACAAGATTTACTCTAATTCTATAATCATTTTTTGCACATTCAGAAAATAATAACTCATTTTTAATTTCTTTTTCATCTCCATAGATATCATAATATCCAACAACACAGTTTGGAATCAAATCCAAACCCTCTATGTTTTGGTTTATTTTGGCATTTGTCTGGGAGAATATATTTTCTATTGCTTCTTTTGGAATCCACTCTGATACAAGTTCCCCTTTCCAGATTAGAATTTGGTATGTATGCTCTGTGTGAGCATAATTATAAGATGTAAAGAGGATCTCGTTTCCTGCAATTGTCTTTCTAATCATTATTGGATATTGCCCTTGTACAAACTCTTCAGCTCCATCTGACCACAACAAAGTCCATTCTCTTTCTAGTTCTTCTCTTGGAAGAATTTTTGTAATTTCATTATTCCATTCAACATCTTTGAATTCTTCCTTGTATACCTGAAATTTGTTTTCTGATTCAAATTGTTGTTGAGAAAATACAATTGAAACAGAAATTACAATTAATGCAACAACAATACTTGCTACGATAATTCTTGGGATCATTCATTCTCTTTATTGATTTTCTAATATTTCAAATGATGTTGTTGCTATTTCTTCACCATTATGTTTCAAAATTATTTGGTGTATTCCAATTTGTGAATCCTGTGTTATGTGAAGTAGTGTGTAGATATTTCCTTTCTTTGAAGCAAATGTGTTGATCTCTTCTTCGGATTCTGAGGGGACTTATGATTACTATGGTAACATTTTCTCCTCTGTTGTAATCTGCAATATGCCCAATAATTGTAATTTCTTGATAGTTGTATCTTGATTGTGGCTGTTCAAATTTTTCCTCATCTACAGCAATGTATGATGTTTCTTGATAGGCTTCTTCTGCAAATGAAAATTGGGTAATTCCAATTACAAGAATTCCTACTAAAATTGGTAGTATTACTTTATTTTGCAACACTTTGGTTGGTTTTTTTGCAATAAAAGATGAGTGTGAATATTCCAATTTTGGAAGATAGTCTCTCTTGTCTTTTCAAAAGATTACGAAATTAATGACTGAAATACTAATGTAATTTTTTAAATTTACAGATTTTTTTTAATGTTTTTAATCCTTAGATATTCACGTAAATGCCGTCATCTCTTGACTCCACAGGATATGTTTCCAGTTTAACATCTTTGAGATAATCATTTAGCTCACCTGTTTTGATATTGTAATGCCAAAAGTGTAATGGGCATTCCACAATATCTCCCTCTAGCTTTCCAGGAGCAATTGAGCCATCTTGATGAACACAAAGATCATCTAATGCGTGATAACCATCTTGATTGAATACTGCAATCTGTTTTCCATCAATTTTGAATGCTTTGCCCTTTCCTTCAACAACTTCTCCTTTTTCAGCAATCTTCTTCCAAGTCAATAATTCTGCGATACATTTGGCATTTATTTACATTCGCATGATAGAATTTTATAGTCTTATTCGAGAGTTTGTTCGTTGAGTAAAGTCAAGACTAGTCAAAAATTGATCAAAGAAGGCAAATTGTCTTATGAATGGGCTAGATCTCATATGCAAATTCTTGATAATACCATTACTCGCTTTAAAAAATCAAAACCACTAAAGGGCATCACGCTTGGATTTTGTTTGCATATTACAAAAGAGACTTCGGTCTTGTTAATTGGTGCTAAAGAGCTAGGAGCAACTGTTGCATGTTGTGGTGGTAATCCATTGACCACTCAAGATAACATTGCTGCATTTTTGGCATCTCAAGGAATTCATGTTTATGCATGGCATGGACAATCTGTGAAAGAATATGATTGGTGTATTGATCAAGTATTGAAGCACAAACCAATCATTCTAACTGACGATGGCGCTGATATGAATATCAAAGCTCACTTTGATAAGCGATTCAAGAACATGAAAATTATTGGAGCAACTGAAGAAACTACTGCTGGCGTTACCCGAATCAGAGCAGTAGAAAATCAAGGCAAACTTCGCTATCCTGTTATTTTAGTTAATGAAGCGTACACAAAACACATGTTTGATAATCGATATGGAACTGGACAAAGCACTATTGATGGTTATCTACGTGCAATGAATTTACTTATCTCATCAAAACGTGCAGTAGTTGTTGGATATGGTTGGGTTGGACGTGGTGTTGCATCTAGATTCCATGGAATGGGTTCAAAAGTAATTGTTACTGAAATAGATCCTGTTAAAGCACTTGAAGCTCATATGGATGGGTTTGAAGTAATGCCGATGGCACAAGCTGCAAAGATTGGTGATTTTTTCATTACATGTACTGGAATGACAAGTGTAATTAGAAAAGAACACATCTTGAAAATGAAAGATGGTGCAATTATGGGTAATGTTGGTCACTTTGATGTAGAAATTGACAGTGAATTCCTACTAAAGAAATCAAAATCTGTAAAAGAAGTAAGACCAAATCTTGATGAATGTACTCTGAAAAACGGAAAAAAAGTTTACCTAATTGGACAAGGTCGTCTTGCAAACTTGGTTGCAGCAGAAGGGCATCCGCCAGAAGTGATGGCCCAATCTTTCTCAAACCAAATACTATCTGTTTTGTACATTCTCAAAAATCACAAAAAAATGGAAAATAAAATTATTAATGTTCCTGAAGAAATTGATAAGCAAGTAGCAGTAGATGCCCTAAATGCAATGGATGTTAAAATCGATAAACTTACCCCAGAACAAGTAAAGTATGCTGATAGCTGGTAATTCTTTTAAGCTAATTTTTTATCAAATCAGCTAACTATTTGTTATATCTTATTTTTTTCAAAGAATTTTATGGTTTTATGTGAATGTATTTTGTCTGACAATACTCTGGAACATCTAAAAATTGTTCAAAAGATGCTTCAAAAGGATTTTCTCTATCAGGTAGATCTGATACTATAGAAATGTTAGTGAAATACATTGTTTCTGATGTTGATAAGATTTCTGTAAATGACCTTGTTGTAATTGATGATTATTTTTCAGAACATCCTTCATTTCTACATGCATTTTTTAATGACTTTATGTTGTCTGCCACTTTTAACTCGAATTCTTATTTTGGTTGATGTTATTTGGTCTTAAAATTATTAGGAAATTTGTTAAAGGGAGATGAAAATCATCTGGTCACTTGTAAATGCTGTTTTAAAACAATACCAATCAAATACATAGAACGACATATTTTGGTGCATTAGTCTAAAACTTCTTAACCTCAATATTGTTCTTGACTACTGTCAAATGAACAAAAAAGCTATCATTACAAGTGCTTTACCATATGCAAATGGAGAAATCCATTTAGGACATGTTGCATCTACATATCTTCCTGCAGATGTCACTACTCGATTTTTAAAACTAAATGGTGTAGAGGCTTACTATGTTTGTGCATCTGATGATTTTGGAACTCCTATCTTAATTCAATCAGAAAAAGAGGGTAAAACTCCTGCTGAATATGTTGCTTATTGGAATAAGCGCGATTATGAAGATTTTACTGCATTTAATATTGAATTTGATTATTTTTACAAGACTAGCTCCCCTGAAAATCTGGCATTTGTTCAGGAGGTCTTCAAAAAACTAAATGATGCAGGTCACATCTACAAGAAAGAAATTATTCAGTTCTACTGTAATAATGATAAGAAATTTTTACCTGACAGATACGTCAAAGGCACATGTCCTTATTGTCATGCAGAAGATCAATACTCTGATCTTTGTGAAAGTTGCGGTAGAGTTCCTGATGAAATTAGTAATCCAAAATGTGCTCTCTGTGGTCAACCTCCAACTAAAGAAAAAACAAATCATTACTTTTTCAAACTCAAAAACTTTAGCGATTCACTATCCAAATGGCTAGAGGAAAATGAAAATCTCCAAAAAGACGTCAAAAAATATGTTCAAAACTGGATCAAGTCTGGGTTTAATTGATTGGGATATCACTCGAGATATCTCTTGGGGGGTTCCAGTACCCCTTGATGATGCCAAAGACAAAGTCTTCTATGGATGGTTTGATAACCATCTAGCATACATTTCAACTGCAGTAAAATTTCTAAACGATAAGGGAATCGATGGAAAAGAATTTTGGAATTCTGCTGATATTTATCACTTTATTGGAAAAGATATTGTGTATCACCATTTTCTTTTCTTGCCTGCAATGCGATTGGGAATAAATAGTGAATACAAATTGCCTGATTACATTCCAACAAGAGGTCATCTGACGCTTCAAGCAAAGAAAATTTCTAAAAGCAGAAATTGGTACATTGGTCTAAAGCAATTCTTAGAATATTATCCTGCAGATTATCTTAGATACTATCTTGTAGCAATCAATCCGTATTCTCAAGATGATTTGAATTTTGATTGGAATGATTTTACTACCAGAATCAACTCTGAATTAATTGGAAATCTTGGAAACTTTGTTAATCGTGCTCTAAGTTTTACAAAAAAAGCGTTTGATGGAAAAATTCCTGAAACAGAATCCTTTGATGAAAAGGATACTGATGCAGAACAAAAAATCAAAACCCTTGCAGATGATGTAGGCTCACTTATGGAACAGAATCATCTTGATAGGGCTTTGAAGAAAGTAATGGAATTTTCATCATTTTTTAACCAATATTTTCAGCACAAAGAACCTTGGAAAAATGGCCCTGGCACTGCAAATTGTGTATTTCTTTCAGTTAATGCTGTCAGAAGCTTGGCAATTGTCCTTTTCCCATTTATCCCAGAATCTGCACAAAAAATTTGGAATCAATTAGGGCTTGATGGAAATGTTAATGAATCCTCTTGGAATGACATCTCTGTTTTAGGAATTTTCCCTGCCATGCATTAGGTGAGGCATCCCCTTTGTTTGTAAAAGTCGAGGAATCTGATATTACAAAATACAAAAAACAACTAGGACCATCTGAGTAAAAATGAAACCCATTCCCAGAATTTCTACCCGAGGATATTATGATCTAACTACTGGCAAAACAATCAAAACTAATTTTTATTATTTGTATCCAAAAAAAGATTTCAAAAAATTAATTGGATCAAAAGAACTTACAATAATGATTCATGGTTTACAAAATAACAATGCAGGAGCAGTTGCCAAAGTTATACTGGCAAGAAATAGATTACGTAAATTAGGATATTTTCATCCAGTGATTGGTTTTAGTTATGATTCAAACACAACTGGTGCGCATTTAATCAAACATGCAAAACATGCTCTTGCTGTGGGTCAAACAATTGCAAAGAAAAATGGACGTAATCTTGGAAAATTCATTGAAGATTTCAAAACCACTAGTCCAAAAACAAAGATTCGATTAATGGGCCACTCTTTGGGTTCTCAGGTAATATTGAGTACCATTGAATATCTTGCAAAAAAGAAAAAAAATACAAGAATTATAGAAAGTGTCTACTTTTTTGGTGCATCAATCACTGAAGATACTCCATCTTCTAAAAAATATGGTAAAATTCTTCAAAATATTATCAATAAAAAAATTGTAAATCACTATGCACCTACAGATGAGGTTCTTAATTGGGCAAATAGAGAAAAATATGTTAATGGTCCACTTGGTCTCAGAGGTGCAATTGGAAAACCAATCAGAAAATATCATCAAAAATTAGTAAAGCCAAAAAATCATAGATTTGCTAGTTATGCTGAAGTGCTAAACTCATTTCCCTAGCTTTCATAGACTTGTTAGCGTAGTATGATTCGTACGTTAGTCTTTAATAGAATAATTAAATTCATACTATGTGAGACCTAGAGTGCCTAATCCATCTAATAGGAATTCTATACTGTATCACCTGCAAGTTTTGGATGAAACATCTGAAATTGACGTTGAACTTTCTGAATATCCTTGTTAGAGTCGTTTCTGGTATATTATCTGTAATATTTTGTAACAGACGCTGACTTATGTTGAATATGTTGTATTAAGAAAATATGAGTAAGAGAAAAAAAACCCGTTATGACAAAATGTCTGAAGATTATGAACGCCCAGAATGGGATTGGATTAAAAGAAAGTAATCTGAACGAAAAATTCTAAACTTACTTACACTGAAATATATGCTCAAAGGCTTCATAAAACCCAATTTTTTACTCAAAACTAATGGTATTATCTGTAAACTTTGTAGTTTTAGGTAAACAAGACATTGCATCAGAATTTGGAAAAAAGGGAACTGAAACTGATCTCTCTCTTTATGATAGAAAAGAATCTGATGTAATCAAAACTTGGGTGACTCCAAGTGGGTTTCCTGATAAAATACAACCACTCTTTCAAGCAATTAATTTGGCCGAATATGTGATATTTTATGTAGATAAATTAGATAAATTTACTGGGGAGCAAATCATTGCACTTGATTCGTTAAAAAAAGAGAAGGGAATTCTATCTCATACTTTTGAGGTAGACGAATCAAAATTAAATGCAATGATCAAAGGAACTGTAGTTGAAAAATACACAAAGGTTGATCAAGATAAAATCAAAGAAGAAATGGATACACTTGAGCCAATCTCAAATGATGATTCCTCTGAGATGGTAATTGATCACTGCTTTGATGTTAAAGGTGTTGGAACTGTATTACTAGGTAAAGTGACTAACGGAAAAATAAAACAATATGATAATCTTAAACTGTATCCTGCAGGAATTGATGTTCTCATAAAATCAATTCAAATGCATGATGATCCTGTATCTGAATCTGTTTGTCCTGCAAGAGTGGGACTTGCAGTAAAAGGAGTAAAACCTGAAGAAGTTGGACGTGGTGATGTAATTTCTGCAGAAGGCACAGTGGATGTAAAAACAGAAATTGAACTTGATTTTCAAAAGAGTCCGTTTTACAAGAGTGAGATTGCAGAAAATCAAGGGTGTTTGGTCAGCGTTGGACTGCAAATCAAGGCTGCAAAGTTCTCGTCAATCTCCCCTCTAAAATTAACATTTGAAAAACCAATTGTATGCAAAAAAGACCAAATTGCTGTGATTTTAAAACCAGAATCTACCAGTATTAGAATTTTAGGTAGTGGTAAAATCAAATAATAGCCTAATCCTACTAAACCTGATGGAACCAGTACGTGCTTGTCCTATTTGTCCTAAATGTGGTTCAAAGAGATTTGGTTATTATTTGATTTTACCACTACCTAAAATTCGGATACTGGCAGATTCTGGCTTTAAAATCACAGCAATTTGACCTTTTTTGCATACAATTGGTTTTTCAAATGTTAATTTTAGAGGGGAGATTGACGAGAACTTTGCAGCCTTGATTTGCAGTCCAACACTAACCAAACACCC
>PVMK01121341.1_pt1 | contig 12514 bp, 11 predicted proteins | sample 1853481 | NCBI WGS metagenome assembly PVMK01 (sample SAMN08533507, study PRJNA380276) | Marine sediment metagenome, whole genome shotgun sequencing project.
TTCCAGCACCAATTCCTTTCTCAGTAGAACAGCCTTGGATTCTTCCGTTTTAAAATATTTGGTCAGATTCGTTACCGACCATTCCCCTGTTTCCAGGCTATCTGATGTGTCCACTGTGGCTCCATCGGCCAGGTTACGTCCTGTTGGAGAAAATACCTGAATTTCTGCTAATCCAAACCAATATTCGTCATTGCTTTCGCGACGAAGCTTGGTTGCAGTAATCCGAATGTAACGCCCGAAAAAGCCTTCCTCTAATTTGATTGGTACACGACAATGCGGCCATCCCGGTGGATAATAATCTTTTTCAGTGTGATCGAGCACACGTTTGGCATTCTGCATCGCCGGATTATCGGCCACTTCAACAAAAAAGCGAAGGGGAAATCCGTGATCCGGAGTATAATACGGTACCGAATCGTGAAATAACTTTACCGTGTATAGAAGAATCCGATCTATCGGTTCTTCTTTACCTAAATCAACTTGCACCCATTTTACTGCGCCAGCATTTTTTTCCGATTTTGACCGAAAACCTTTACCCATACCAGCCATGGCACTCTTTTCAGTTGCCCCGATCCAATCCGCTTTCCAATCGGAAGCAGTAAGCATACCCATCGTCCATGTATTTGGTTCAGACCAGGATGAAGGCTGCCCGGATTTGTCCCAAACCATTACTTTCCAGAAGCATTGTTGTAGCGTTTTTAATGTTTTCCCGCTGTAAATGATATTCTGCGATTGCTCATTTGTTTCCCTGCCCGAATCCCACAGGTCACCAATATTTCTATCCAATTTATAACGGGAACTGGCAACAAGCAGTTGAAAAGCAGTTTGTTTCTCACCGCGCTCATTTGACTCAAGAATCCAACTCAAACGTGGTTCACTTGTCTCAACTCCCAATGGGTTCGTTTGATATTCGCATTTAAGATTTATTATTCTCAACTCACTTTTTTTGGTACATCCGAATAAAATAAACATCAATGCTACAATTAAAATATTTCTCATAATTTATTATTATTTCTTATTATAATATAGTTCGGTCATAGAGCAAGTTCCTAATCTTAAAATCAGAATTTCAGTCTTCTATTGACACACCAATTGGATTTCTAAGTTTCTGCTCTTTGCATCAAAGATTTCTTCTGCATTGGAATTGCATGCACTCATAAAAATTGCCAAGGCAGTATCTATTGCTCTTGAAAATATTCCTTTTAATATTTGGGCTTTTAGTTTCACCTTCATCGCTTTTTGATAAATAAATAATTTCTTGAAACGAACTATCCTCGAGGCAGAGCCATAGCGGTATTTTGCTCGTTTCATACCCAATCAAGTTGAGTACAAGCTTTGACCTTTTGGGTCAAAAATCAAAATTTATTTATTACACCTCTCCCAAAACTTTTAATCAAAGTTTTGACCTCTCCTCAAGGAGAGGGAAATCGGAAACCCCGACGCTGAGCGTCGAGGAATTCTTTTCGATTAACAAATCTTCACCACATCAATATTTAATAGCTGACCCAACTTTTCAATCTTATCGGCAATATGCCCAACACCAATGGCACAATGATGGGCAGGGCCTTGTTTCGACCATTCATTCATAAAGCGTTTGGCCCCGATAGAAAAGCAGTAGCGACTGTTGGTATTTCCAATCTGGAGCACAGGGCCTTCTACCGAATCGCCTTCAGCGATCAACAAGAATATTCCGTCTTTGCCTTCTACTACTGACAACAAGGTCACCGGACCATGTTTCACGGTCATTTGAATAGACAATCCTTTTCCAGGCTTCCCGTGATAGACGGGTAAGGGTACAAGGTTTACACGGCCTTCTGCAATGACATAATGTGCAGGGCCATCATGTCCAAGGTATACCGCATCATCCTTAAAGTCCATGAGGTAGAATTCGGAAAAAGAACCACCTGCGCCAAACTCTGCCATGATTTTCATAGCCTGAGCATTTTTCACTTCACATTCTCCCGCTATAGGAATATTTTTACCGGTAAGTAATGTATTTCCCGCGATTACCGAGGTTACTATATTTTCGTATTCATTCCCTGATTCTCCTTCATAATAGTAAGCCATTGAACCCAGGTCACGGTTTTTTACCAATTTGTCCATTGCTACAGAAGTTCTGGCTGCTCTTTCAATTTCTATGGTTTCACATTCTGGAGAAACATCAAATGCGCTGTTGAACTCCTCAATTTTTGTGGCTACTTCACTTTCGGTGGCCTCATCCCGGTACTTTTTCAATTCGCACATTTCAAGCAGTTCGATATGGGTGCCAAATACGGCTGATTGTTTGGTGGTATCGGTGTAAACATCCAACATGCCATTGTAATAATGACCCAAAATACCCAGGCGGTTATTTCGCATTGACGCCGCCACTGCAGCCGCTTCAGTCCATGCCTTTATATCATTCCAGGCTTCATCGTCCTGCAAATAACCTGTTACAAAATCATATTGAATCCCCGAGCGGTTGAAAACCGATGCAATTTCCGGAATCGAACATGCCTGGCAATTTTCTAACCAGACACCCGTCATTGTACCACGGTCTCCAAATTGTTAAATGCTTCGTAATCCAGTTGCGCCACGGGCTGCAGATTGAGCACCACTACGGGTACTTTTAGTTTCTGCGCCAATGGTAATACTGTAGAAGATAATGCATAAGTAGACACATACAGAAATACGATTTCCACATCCTGTGATTTCAGAAAATCGGCGGCTTCTCGTGCCTTTGCCGGATTGTCAACCATCCCGGCATCTGCTACTTCAACACCAAAACCAGTAATTTTATTTTTAATCTGCTCCTGGTAACCTGTCAACTTATCAAGCAATCCGTCAAATTGAGGCCAGTAGGTGTCCAGCCCTATTCCGAAAAGGCCTACTTTTATAGTAAATGATTTACTATTCATATCGTTTATAGTATTTTGATAGCAATATATGACTATATTAGATCTGATTATTTAATAATTTGGCATATTGTTTATACAAAATGATATTAAAAGAAAATTTTTTTAACTATCCCACTTACAGCGAATTTGATACCAAATGGGGTGTTGTTCTAACGGCATTGGGTCATACACATATTTTACCTAATGCTATCTATCCACCATTGCTGCACCCCAAGCATCATCAATTTTCGGTTCAGAAAAGCAGGAGGGTTACTGAATACCAAATCATTTATATCATCTCTGGTAAAGGCTATTTTGAATCAGAAAATGGGATCAAGAGTTACATAAAACCAGGTACGGTTTTTCTCTTGTTTCCTGGGATTTTACATCGATATTATCCGGATAAAAATACCGGATGGACCGAATATTATGTTGGGATCAAGGGAAGACATATAGATGCGATGGTCAAAGAAGGATTTTTATCAGTGGATAAACCGATCTTTGAAATTGGCGTTCATGAAAAGCTGGTACAACGCTATAATAAAATTTTTCAGTTGGTAGAAAATGGCATGGTTGGCTACCAGCAATTTGCTGCTGGAATAGTTTGGCATCTCTTGGGTGAGATTTTGTTTTTGGAAAGGAATAAAACAATTGACTCGACTACAGAACAATTAATTCAAAGTGTAAAAATCTATGTTACAGAGAAAATTGCAGAAAAAATTGATTGGTATGCAGTGAGCAGACAGCATGGTGTGAGCTACTCCAAATTGCGAAAAGAGTTTAAAGCCTATGTGAGTATGTCACCCGGGCAATACCAATTGCAACTCAGGATCAATCAGGCCAAACTCATGCTGTCCCAGACCATTGAGCCTATCAAGTTTATCGCTACTTCCCTTGGTTTCCAAAATGAATATTACTTCAATACTATTTTCAAGAAAAAGACCGGAACGGCTCCAGGTATTTATAGAAATTCGAGTCGTGGAAATTCTGTTGTATAGAGAGACTTATAACCTGAATTCGATTTAAAATCATGTAATAATGACTTCCCTACCGGTGGGCTTGCATCCAGGTAGTTTATTAATTTTTCGAAGATATTGTAATGATATAATCTCCTTCTGCTAATTTAAAATTACCCGTTTCTAAACCATTGATTTTTTTCCAGTTCGACACGATTGCTCCAAATGGAGTATGATAGGTGCAATTCACGAATTCCAAACCTTCAGGCGCAGAAGGTGCTAAAACAAAGGATTTAAAACCCGGGTTTTTGGGATCAGGACGAATGCCACCCAACCATCGGTAATACCATTCTGTGACAGTTCCGAACATGGGGTGGTTATTCGAATAGGTATTATCACTTTCTTACCATGTTTCCCAAATTGTTGTAGCCCCATTGTCAATCATATACCCCCATCCTGGATAAGCAGTACTGTTCACAATGTCAAATACAATATTTTGAGAACCCGTTTTCGTCAAGCTTTCAAGCACATACTTGGTGTCAAAAATCCCGGTATTAAAATGTCCTGATGGGCCATTTTTAACAGCCTTTATCAGGGAATCTTTTGCTGCCTATATATAATCCTGCGATACCAGCTCTATTCAACGTTCCAATATCTCCACCTGAACCTTTCACCCACATCACTTCAACATCATCATTTGTCAAGGGATCTTTTTCAAAGGTTTTACAACTTGTGTTTCCTCCACCGTAGTTTGTGATTCTTAAATCGGTTCCAAGTCTATTTGATCGGTATAAAAATAATCCTACCTGATCATCTCCGTATGAGGCTGCTTTTTTTTCATCCCATAAATAATCTACATGGTTAAATTTGGTTCCTGTTTTTTTTATAAAAAATCAAGTTATATTCTAAATTATAGAACAAATATAAATCATCTGTAAAGTATTTCTATCCTGTAATATCATGCTCAAAATAAAAAGTATTACTATTTTCTTTTATTTGATTCATAATTGCCCGGAGCTACATTTATATATCTTTGTGTCATAATATTAGACTCAAAAACATTTATTTCATTAAGATAAGCAATAAAATGAAAATCTTTAAATACATTGATATTGACGAAAACTCACGAAAACCAAAATACATTCAAATAGTTGATTCTGTTAGACATAACATAACTCAAGGAAAGTTTGTGCTAGATCAAAAAATGCCATCCATCAATATGTTAAGTGAAGAATTTTATTTATCAAGAGATACTGTAGAAAAGGCGTATGGAATTTTAAAAGAACGAAAAATCATTACTTCTGTAAGAGGCAAAGGGTTTTATATTGCACGAACAAATTTAATCTCAAAAACCAATATTTTATTTCTTGTCAATAAATTAAGCTCTTACAAACTACAAATATACAGTGCATTTAACCGTAGTATTCGTGCAAATACACATACCAATCTTCAGGTTTATCATTGTGATGAGTCTTTGTTTTTGAATTTATTAGAAAAAAACATAACGGAAAATTAAAACGATTTTCTTTTGAAGCATCATTAAATTGGAGATATTGAAAATTGGCACTAGGATTTTGGTGATGGAAACATATCTGTTGAGAAAAATCCGTCACATTATTATAAAAAAGCAGGTGGATGGACAGTTGTATTAACTGTTTCAGGATGTGCTGGCACTTCAGTTCGTTCAAAGGTGTGGGATGTTATAACACAATAAATTTAAAATGCGTAATTATGATTAGAAAGGTATTTAAAATGAAACTGTATCCAAATAAAATCGAAGAATACAAAAAAAGGCACAATCCAATCTGGAAAAAACTTGAAGACACGCTTAAAATACACGGAGTGCATAATTACAGTATTTTCTTTGACGAAGAAACACATGTTTTGTTTGGTTATGCTGAAATTGAATCTGAAGAACAGTGGCGTACGATTTCGAATACTGAAATTTGTAGAGAATGGTGGAAACATATGGCAGATATTATGGAAACAAACCCGGACAATAGCCCAATATCTATTGAGTTAAAGGAAGTTTTTAATATAAATTAATAATTACATTAGAAGAGGAAATGAGTTCTTCAGGCTTGGTGGATCCTGTGTCGATTCAGGTAATTAACTAAAACAACGAATACAAATGAACGGAAAAACATTATTACTGCTATATTTAACAGTCATTTTATTGAGTTGTAATCAATCAGATAAAAAAGAAGCCATAAGTAAACCTGTTATAAAACCAAACATTGTATTGATTCTTTCTGATGACCAAGCCTGGAGTGATTATGGTTTTATGGGGCACGACATCATTGAAACACCAAATTTAGATAAATTGGCTTCGCAAAGTGTTGTATTTAAAAGAGGTTATGTGCCAATACCTATTTGCCGCCCTTCATTAATGTCCTTGTCAACGGGATTATATCCACATCAACATCATATTACAGGAAATGACCCACTAGGAGGTTTTAGAAATCCTGAGTTTCCTCGTGAAGAATTATTGGTGAATATCGATACGATTCCAAGCTTGCAAAAATTACTTTCTAAAGAAGGATATCTTACTCATCAATCAGGAAAATGGTGGGAAGGTGATTACAAAAGAGGTGGATTTACCCATGGAATGACAGAAGGACAACGACATGGAGACAAAGGTCTGACTATTGGTCGTAAAGGAATGGATTCGATATTTAATTTTATGGATCATGCACGTTCTAAAGACAAGCCGTTTTATGTGTGGTATGCACCTTTTATGCCTCATACTCCTCACAACCCACCAGATAGTTTATTTCAAAAATATGCAGATAAAGTAGAGTCAGAGCACATTGCACGTTATTATGCCATGGTGGAGTGGTTCGATAGCACCTGTGGACAACTAATAGATTATCTAGATGATAACAATTTAAGAGAAAACACTTTGATCTATTATGTTTGTGACAATGGATGGATTCAAAAACCAGACAGCCCCTATTTTGATGTTGGGAGTAAACAAACACCTATGGAAGGTGGCATAAGAACACCCATTTTATTTTCAATGCCAGGGACTTTAAAGCCATCATCAAGAGAAGAACTGGTTTCCAGTATTGATTTATTACCAACTATTTTGGAGGCAGTTAATATGGAGATTCCTCAAAATTTACCAGGATTGAATATATGGGACAACTTAAAAACTGAAAAAGCCATAGAAAGAAATACTATATTCGGAGAAGCCTATGGGCATGATATTGTAGACAAAGATAATCCTGAAGCTTCTTTAGGATACCTGTGGTGCATTGAAGATGATTGGAAACTAATTCTCTCCTATGACGGCACTATCGAAGGAGGAAACGGAAGATATAATTATACCCATGATACTGTAAGAAGTGAACCAGTTAGACTGTATAAAATTACAGAAGATCCTTTCGAAAAAAGGAATTTAGCCAGTGAATATCCTGATAAAGTTCAACAATTAAAGGATGAAATTGAGGCATGGTATCCTTTAAAAGAACGAAAATTACTAATTACAAAAAACAACTGATGCAACAAATAAATAGTATAAGCAGACAACTATTATCACTAGGCGCAATTTTATTTTTAATTACGAGTTGTTCATCAAAAGAAGAGAAATCTTCTAATATATTGGTCATTGTGGCTGATGATCTTGGTTTTTCGGATTTAGGTTGTTATGGAGGAGAGATAGAAACACCAAATTTAGATAATTTGACCTCTGCCGAGATGCTATTTACTGAATTTAACAATACAGGTCGATGTTGGCCTTCAAGAGCAGCACTATTAACCGGTTACTATCCACAACAAATAGGACGTGACAATGTCCCGGGAATTTCAGGTGGTGGCGGTCTAAATAAAGTACGTCCTGAGTGGGCAAATGTATTACCTCACTATTTAAAAGCAAAAGGAGAATTGCGGAAAACGCATGGACATGTAACCGATATTATACCAACCATACTTGATTTGGCAGCTATATCACCTACCGATGAACAACAGGTGTCATTTCGGGGAGAATCCATACAACCTATTCTTGAAGAAGATACTGATTGGGAACATCCTGTTTGGTATTATCATGAAGGGAATCTAGGAATCCGTGTTGGTAACTCGAAATTGGTTTCAGCGAAGGATGAACCATGGGAACTTTTTAATCTTGAAAATGATCGTACAGAATCTAAAAACCATGCCTCTGAAAATCCTAATAAAGTTCAAGAATTGGAAAAACAGTGGACTATAATGCTCAATGAAATTCGTAAAAATTCCCCGAACAAAATTCCTGAGAAAGAATTAGTTTGGGTAAAAATGGATAATTCGTAAAATTAAAAAATGAAAGAGTTATGAATAAATTAAGAAAAACAGTATCGATTACAGTTTTGCTGTCGCTTTTCGGGATAGCAATACTTGTTTCTTCTTGCACAAAAGAAAATAAGCAAGACCGTCCCAATATCATATTTATCCTAACAGATGACCAACGCTGGGATGCCTTGGCGTATGCGGGAAATAAAATAATAGAGACACCTGAGATGGATAAACTAGCTATGGAAGGAACCTATTTCAAAAAGGCATTTGTTACAACTCCTATCTGTTCAGCGAGCAGAGCTTCCATTCTAACAGGAATGCACGAAAGAACACATAACTACACCTTCCAGCGAGGAGAACTTAAAGAGCCTTATATGCAGCTCAGTTATCCTATAAAGCTAAGAGATAATGGTTACTATACAGGTTTTTTTGGAAAATTTGGTGTGGAATATAAAGATGCTGAGAAGAAATTTGATGAAGCCGAAATTTACGATCGTAACGGGAAATATAAAAACAGAAAAGGTTATTATTATAAAACCATTGGCACAGACACTGTACATCTTACGCGATATACCGGTTATAAAGCCCAGGAATTTATAAAGAATACTTCGTCAGATAATCCTTTTTGTCTGACACTGAGTTTCAGTGCCCCACATGCCCATGACCCAGCTCCATTACAATATTTTTGGCAACAAAAACTTGATAATAAGTATTTAAATACAACAATTCCTCTTCCATTATTGAAAGAGGAAAAGTATTTTGAAAAACTTCCGAAAGAGGTTAAGTCAGGTTTAAATAGGGTTCGTTGGCACTGGCGTTATGATACTCAAGAAAAATATCAACATAGTGTTAAAGGTTATTACCGCATGATTAGCGGTATTGATGACGAGATTGGTGAACTCAGAAATATGTTGGAGGAGAAAGGAATAGCTGATAACACGGTAATCATATTTATGGGCGATAATGGTCATTATTTGGGCGAACGTCAATTGGCCGGTAAATGGTTGATGCATGATAACTCTTTACGAGTACCATTGATGGTTTATGATCCAAGAGTGAAAAAACACAATGACATTGATGATATGGTATTGAATATCGATGTTACCAAAACCATTTTGGATATAGCCGGAATAGAAGCACCTAAAGAATATCAGGGAATTAGTTTAATGCCCTATGTAATTAGTGGAAAACACGAAGAGAAAAGAGAAACTATTTTAGTAGAGCACCTTTGGGAATTGCCATCAATCCCTTCCAGCGAGGGCATTCGGTCTGATAAATGGAAATATTTCAGGTATCGGTTAATTGATACACCGGAAGAACTGTATGATTTAGAAAACGACCCGATGGAGATAAATAATCTTGCCCTTGATCCTAAATACTATATGATTTTGCACATTTTTCGCAAAGAGCTGGATTATAAAATAAGAAAATATACAGATGCAAAATTGGTCTCTGATTTTACACCTCCTGAAAAAATTAATATAAATTTTTAAAGGGAATTAATGGAACTCTTTTAAGAATTAATATGAAACTAATTCATCCATTTTAATTTTTGCACCTACATTTTTAGGATTTGTTAGTCATTCAATTGATATATTTCAGTAATTTTAAGTAGGTTCAGTTGATAAAGAAAACTAAAAAGTCACTTCCAAATTACTTATATGAGGACTTGAAAAGATTGGCAGATTTCCTAAGTGGTATGATGAATTGGAAAATTATGGAAGGAAACAGATAAGAACAGTCGCTGAAAATCGAAAACTATAACTTGAAGGATTTAAATTCCAAAATTACCCTGATAAGGATTCACTAATGCCGTTTATAGATGAAAAATATATTCAAAAAATCGTTGATGAGAAAAATTCTTAAATATTCTTTAGTTGGATATACAGTTATTACACTTTTAGTAATATCGATTTTTATTTGGATTTATCTTTCATATTTTTCAGGTCCAGGTGCTTTTACAATAAATGAATATCATCCGTTTAAATCTGAATCGGCAAAAATAGAGTATTTAGCTTATTATGATACAAAATCTAAAGAATGGCCTATTGTTTCAGAAGAAAGAATGGTAAGTACTTCATACGGTGAAACATTTATTCGTGTCAGTGGACCAAAAAATGCACCACCTCTGGTATTATTGCCGGGTGGAGGAGAATCATCATTAATGTGGAAAAATAATATTGAAGCATTATCAGAAAGTTACCGAACATTTGCTATTGATGATATATATGACTGGGGAAGAAGTATATATAATAAAAATATGGGCTGTCCCGAAGACATTACAAAATGGCTTGACGAACTATTTACTGCTCTTGAGTTGGAAGACAGCATCAATCTTGTTGGCTATTCATACGGAGGTTGGAAAGCGGCCAAATATTTAATGGAGCATCCTGAACGTATTAACAAAGTTGCAATAGTTAGTCCGGCTTATACGGTATACCACGGGAATAAGGAATTTGAAAAACGAGTATTCTGGGGTTTTATTCCACTTCGGTATTTTATGAAACGAGAACTTTGCTGGATATGTGAAGATATGGTTCAAACAGAGGAGGGAAGAGAGATTGCTGATGATCTTTTGGATGGAATCCTTCTTGCAATAGAAAGTTTTAAAACAAAAATACCTGCTTCGATGACCGTTTTATCTGATGATGAATTGAAAAGCATAAAAGTACCTTTTTTGTATTTGGTTGGTGAAAATGAGAAAATGCATTCAGTAAAAGACGCTGTTAAAAGACTCAGTAATATTGCTCCGAATATTAAAACTGAAGTTGTTCAAAATGCTGGTCATTGTTTATTGTTTACCCATCCGGAAATAGTCAATGAAAAAATTATTGACTTTCTGAATAATGCACACTAAAATTAGGTTGTAATTGTTGCTAGTTAGTTGATTTGTTAAAGTTAATGTATTCAGGGTTATAATTTTAGTTAACTGTCTAGAGAATGAGTAATTTAAATTAGTTTTAAATAAGAGGAAATGTTAATTTTATTTATGTTAATATATTATTTGAAGGAATTAAACGTTATTGATGCTGTTGTTATGAAAAAGATTAAGACCGAGGTGATATAAATTCATCTCGGTTTTTTTTGTATCTTTAGAGTTCATCATATATTACAAACCAGAGTAGTAATCTTAAAGGTTCTATTCTGGTTTTTTTATGTCGATTTTTTAGAGAGTTCAAATCTTTTCTCCAAAGAAAAACCCACTCCTAAAAGAATGGGTTTCCCTAATTGTATTAACTGTATTTTACAATGAAACTCAAAGACCAAACCTTAGAATTTCATGTACAAGATACAAATTTTATAATAAGTCACGATTCAACCCACTAATTAGACGACAATATTAGTTTAACAGAAAGTAGAAATACGAATGATTTTCTTATAAAATTTGTTAAAAAAATAGAATTATTTATCAATACTAATTATCCATTATTAGACCAAATTAAAATAAGATAAATGTTAAAGAAAAGTTAATTTATTCAGAAAAGATTTATTAAATTAGGTATCATTATTTTAATAATAAACTACCTCGACGCAAGCATACGAGGTATTAAATTGAGTTTGCTATGCAAACAACCAGATTTTCCGACCCAAGGGTCGGGGAATTAAACCTTATCTTCTCGTCCGCCGAAGCGTACGCGAAGGAGGATTAAAAAAAGATAAAAATAACCAATCAATGAAAAAGTACTTCTTAATAGTATCACTAATGGTTACCATAGTAGCCTTTTCACAATCTAAAGAAACGTATAATATTGGCATTCTTTTAGATAATCTAACCTCTGAAACAGCGCCCCTTCTTTTATCACTACAAGACGAAATAACTGCTGTGGTAGGTGAAGACGCGATTATCAACTTTTCTGAAGCTAACGTCTTAATTAATAATTTTAATATTGAAAAAGCTACAGCCAATTACAATACACTTTTAAACAATAATACCGATATAATAATTGCGTTTGGACTTATAAACAATGAAGTGATTTCTAGACTTGATAACCATGTAATACCTACCATTCTCTTTGGTCTTGTTAATAATGATTTTGGCCATTTTGATGAAAATAACATTAGTTCTGGAATTACAAACTTCACGTATTTAATAGTCACCCAATCAATAAAAGGAGATTTATTAACTCTAAAAGAACTCACCAATTTTGATACTGTAGGCATAGCAATTGAACAAGAGCTAGTTGATGTATTGCCTTTCGAAAAATTATTAGATAAAGAAGCGGCGACTATGGGTATTAACTATAGAATTATTCCTTACAAGACTGCAGACGACATTACTAGTCAATTGAATAATACTATTGATGCTTTTTATTTAGCTAGTGGCTTTTATTTAAATAAAACCGATATTGATACTATTGCTTCTAAGCTTATTTCAGAAAAAATCCCATCGTTTACCGGTACTGGGATTGATGATGT
>PVMK01165417.1_pt1 | contig 12513 bp, 13 predicted proteins | sample 1853481 | NCBI WGS metagenome assembly PVMK01 (sample SAMN08533507, study PRJNA380276) | Marine sediment metagenome, whole genome shotgun sequencing project.
CCCGGGGCCGGAATCGAACCGGCACGGTATTTCTACCGAGGGATTTTAAGTCCCTTGCGTCTACCAATTTCGCCACCCGGGCACAGTGCAGGATTGTACCTGCATTGCAGAAATAGGGAAGGGTAAATTTAACTAAATTATACTTTGTCCCAGTGCGTTCGTAATCTAAACCATCTTGCAGGGCAGGGGGGTATAAATACTAACGCCTGTATTGCCACTCAACGCTAATCCGGCGACCTGCCCCCGGAAAATACCGGTAATTGCCAAAAGCATAATCAGCACGTTCCGCGTAACGTTCGTCTAACAGGTTGGTCAGACGCAGTGAGATGGTGTGACTGCTGTCAGCTATGGCCATCCGGCCTCGTAAATTGAGCAGGCTGTGACCGGGATAACGGTGTGCGTTGGCGGCATCAAGGAAATATCCACCCTGGTATACCCATTCTGCCTCGACGGCTTTCCTTACATCGCGTTGCCAATGCACACGCAAACCACCCAGCCATGGTGGTGCCGTGTCTATTTCATTGCCTTTGAGGATGATTTCACCTCGGCCCAGATCGCGGTTAAAGTCATATTCGTGTTGAGCCCAGGACAGGTTTCCGCTAATGACGAGTTGATCTGTGACTTGCCAGCGGAGCAGGGACTCCAGACCTGCGTGGCGGGTTTTGCCATCGCTGATATTAAAACCGTTGGCATCACGGAAGATAAAGTTCTTTTTGCGCATGACATAGGCTGTTAGTTCGTAACTGAGTTTATCTGCAAACCCCTTGATACCGAGTTCCAGCGAATCCAGTGTTTCTGAATCCAGATCAGCTACGAGTTGGCCTTTCTGTAAACGGTAGAGTTCGGTAACCTGTGGTGCCCGATAACCCCTTGCTGCGCGAAAATACAGCATTTGCCGCTCATTCAGATCGTAACTAAGCCCCAATTCTGGTGATAAGTTGGTGAAGCTGTCACTGCGGTCTGCTGGCCGTGTGTACAAACAACCGCCAAATCCACATTCGCTGCCGTCATCGCGTGTATTACCATCCAGCATGTGGTTATCGTAATCATAAGCAAGGCGCTCGGCTCTCAGGCCTGTTGTCAGCTTCAGATCGGGCCGCGGTTCATATTGCCACTGCACCCAGCCAGCCAGGGTTGACGCCTGAACCTCGTAGTCATAGTGGAAACCCTGGGGACGTGTCTCCTTAAGAAAATCAGAGCCCGTTTCGAGTGGGTTTTCCTGAAACTCAGTCAGAGTACCTTCGGCCCATTCCAAGTCAATGCCAGCCGATAGTGCAGTACCGTTGGACCAGCTGAATAAAAGCCCCGCTGAATTCTGGCCGTTTTTCTCTAAAGGCGTACCGGGTAAGAAGTGTTGTAAAAAATCCATGCGGCTACTGCGAGCATAAGGAATAAACTCCAGATCACCACCAGAATTGGTTTGTCGGTTCCAACGACTGGACAAACGTGCGGCCCAGGCGTCCCGAAATGCGTCAGGATTGAGGTTTTGCGTGCGCAAGTCGTCGTTTTTATAGGAGTTTTTACCTAGAATAAAACCGGCTGTATCCTGATCAAGGTTGGCGTAGGCAAAAGAAGTACGACCTGCTATATTCCCCATAGAATGAAGCACTTGCAGGTTAATTAACCCATGTTGGAAGCCCTCATCGTCCCTGAAACTACCTGAATCGGTAAAATTCGCCTGAAAAGCTGTGTGCTCGCCGGACATGGCTAAGCGACCGCGATAATAGTCGTCAGTACCGGCTTCAAAAGCATATTCAGAAAAGGATTCTCCTGATGGTCCTGGTGTAAGGACGTCAATAGCACCATGAAGCGCATTTGAGCCGTAAGTGACGGTACCAGGCCCGCGTAATACAACGATTTGGTCTGCCTGCGCGATGTTAACTTCAAATAACTGGTTTACATTACAAAAACCTGATGGCCGGGTAGGGATTTCATCTTCCAGTACCATAAAAGCGCCACAAGCGCCCGCACCTGTTAAAACCGGCGATCGTATGGCTGTCAGATGCTCCTGGCCGGATCCACTGGATATCCAGGCGCCTGGAATACGGTCAAAAACCTCGTTTGGGTGTTTGGGAGCCTCTGTACGTATTTCATCAGAGGTGAGGGTGCTTAGACTGCTTTTTGTCAAAAAGGCGACTTTTTGACGCTCTGAGCGTACTTCGATTGGGGGTAAGGTGTGCGAAATCTGATTTGAGGCGCTCTCGGCGTTTTCTGTTTTGGGGGGTGGTGGCTCTGTTTCCGTAATTAATGCGCCTAACTGCAAAACGGTTGAGAGGAGGAATGTTGTGATCATGGGTGCATGGTAACTGAGGGGTGTGGCATTGCAATAGTGATGTATGCGCTTAGGTTATGGTGGATCAGTGTGGTCTTAAATTAGTACTTACGATAATATCGTATGTTACGGAATACTAAACGAATAATAATTTACATGAAGTATTGAATACAACTATCGCACAGTATGTTTTGCGCGCTTAAGGTTACAAAATGTTTCTGCGAGGCAGACAGTTGGCGGGCAAATGGATCCCGGATCAGGTCCGGGATGACGTACGTAGGTTGAGTCCGGATGACGTATATAGACGCTCTATTTAACATAATATACATTATACGCAATTAGATAGTCTAAAAAGGGAGTAAAAGACGCTCTCTTCCCGGAATGATGGGAAACGGGTTTCGGGAATTGATATGCGCCTTTTAGGCTTTGTCTTTATTAGACGTACCTATTAATGGAATCGCACAGTGTAATCGGTACATTTACAGACGTATGTTGATGCGCTTTTTTGTTTTGCATGTGGATGGTCAATAACGAAACGCTCAGTACCGCTAACAATATTAGCGCAGCACCCATCAGTTTCCTGGTCCACTTGTCACTGAGCATGGCTGCCAGCGTTGGTGCAGCCAGGCTCATACCCAGCATGGATGGCAAGGTACCCACCCCAAACGCCAGCATCACCAGGGCTCCTGCAATCGGAGAACTGGCCGCAGATGCTGTCAGAAGCACGCTGTAGACCAAGCCACAGGGCAATAAACCCCAACACAGACCCAATAACAAACGCCCTGACCCGCCGGGCATACTGGATGCGCGTACCGCTAGTGGTAACACGTATTTCCAGACTTTTGCACCCGCGCGTTCAATTCCTGCGAGTGTTTGCCAGTTAAACAGAAACTGCAGGCCTATCAGAAAGATCATCAGGGCTGTCAGAAGCCGCAGTATCATGCTCCACTGTGGGACATTTAGTACTTTACCTACACGTGACAATATCCAGGCCGAAATCAAGCCCAGTGCCGCATAGCTCACTATTCTGCCGAAATTGAATAACAACGCGGATGTGGCGCGCGGTTTGGTACCTTCCGAGTCCTCGGTATGTACAGATATACTGCCCAATCCTGCCGCGATACCTCCACACATACCAAAACAGTGCCCGCTACCTAACAAACCTACAAAAAAAGCGGTAAATAAAGCTGAAATGTCTAAAATCGGGTTCATTGACTTTTTTTCTCGCTGTTTTCGACAATTTCGTCATCATCCAGCGGTGGCGGTTTTTGGTCATCGTCAAGTACAACGCTCCAACCCTGTGACTCAAGATCATCAAACTGGCCGGTTTTAATGGCCCACAAAAGCGCCCACACAGCGACACCGAGCAACATAACAGCCAATGGAATTAAGACATAAAGCATGTTCATTGCATTACTACTCCGCTGTTGATACAGGTGGGTTCGGTGACTTTCTGTCTTGCGAGGCGACCGGAATTTAATACCACCAAAAGAGAACTTAAAGACATTCCCAATGCTGCCATCCACGGCACTATCAAGCCGGCGGCGGCAAATGGCACTGCTACCAGGTTGTAAGCCAGCGCCCAAAGAAGATTTTGCCGGATTATGGCACGTGTATTAGTGCCTGTTTTGATGATATATTCTATGTATTTCAATGAAATACCAGTTAATATGAAATCAGCTGTGCTATTGGCCAGTTCACTTGCACCACTTACTGTCATCGAAACATTGGCTACAGAAAGCACGGGCGCATCGTTGATACCATCACCTACCATCAATACTGTTTTACCTTGTTCCTGCAGGGATTCCAGGAAGTCCATCTTCATTTTGGGACTCTGTTCCGCATACCAGGTATTGATACCGGTGCGTTCTGCCACCGAAGCAACAGTTTGCTGGTGATCACCGGAAAGTATGACTAAATCCAGGTTCCTGGCTTTCAAGGTTGAAATGGTTTCAGCCGCGGCATTCCGCAGACCGTCATCCAGGTCAAAGCGCGCAATCCATCCCAATTCATCTTTGAGCCATATCCTGCCAAGACCTCCCGTGGATTCGTCCGCATGAATCCGTGTAAAAGCGGCGTTGCCCAGGCGATAGGGGATATTCTCCACCCTGCCCTCGACACCATTATCATGGTTAATAACATCACGAATTGAATCACGTTCTATCGTAACAGCGGCAAAGGCTTTTGCGATCGGGTGTGAAGAGTCAGCTTCCAGGTGGGCTGCTATGCGTAATACATGCTCCTGGCTATACCCTTCCCGTGCCGGGTTAATGACGGTGTCTACAATCGATGGCGACCCTGTTGTCAATGTACCTGTTTTATCAAAAACAATGGTGTCCACGCTGCTCAAAACCTCCAGTGCCTCACCCCTGGTTAACAGTACGCCCTGTTCGAGTAATGCCCGGCTTGAAGACGCGATGGCAGCAGGTGTGGCCAGCGATAATGCACAGGGGCAACTGATGACCAGTACCGCAAGGGTTGCCGGGAACAACATGTTTATATCATGTATCAACCACCACAACGCGGTAAGGCTCGCTACAGCCAAGACAACTGCCACGAACCAACCGGCGTAACGTTCTGAAAGCCTGGCGTAGCGGCTACGATGGGTTTGGGATTTCAATAGCATGCGCCCCATCACTGACACGGTGGAATTATCCGGATCCTCACTTACTTCTACTTCGACAGCCTGGGATTGGTTAATACTACCGGCTATTACCTTGTCACCGACATGTTTCGCAACGGGGCGCGATTCTCCGGTCAGCAGGGCTTCGTTAACTTCTGTATCACCCGTGATAACAAATCCATCAGCGGGAAACGTCTGCCCTGCCCTCACCCTGACCCGGTCGGCTTTGCGCAAATCCGTTGCCGGTACCTGCTCTGTTTGTCCCGTCACGGATCAATTCTGCCCACTCCGGTAAAAGGCGTGCGAGTGCCAGGCCGGTTTGCAAATTACGGTGGCGGATGACCAGCTCTGCATACCGTCCCAGCGACAGGAAGAATATAAACATGACCACCGAGTCAAAATAAACATGGCCGTTACCGGTAAAAAAGTTGATGCAACTCATAATGAATGCAATGGAAATAGCCAGTGCGACCGGTACATCCATACCGACCCTGCGATTGGATAAACTACGCCAGGCACTGGTATAAAAAACCCGTCCGGAATAAAGCAAAACCGGGGCCGTAACAATCAGGCTGATCCACTGTAGAAAGCGCTCCGGACCCTCGTCAATCCCCATGGCATCACCGGCGTACAAGGCCGCTGCATACATCATCACCTGCATCATGCCCAGCCCGGCGACTCCCAGTCGTTTGAGTGCACTGCGACGCTCTTCCTGCCTGCCCATCGCCTCTGCACCAGCCAGTGGCAGGTGCGGGCGGTAGCCGACACCGGATAAAATTGCGGCAATTTTGCTCAGGCGCAACTTGTCCGGTTGCCAGTTGATGCGCACAAAACCGGTTGCTACATCCACCTGCACCTGATCGATGCCCCGACGGGCTTCCAGTTGGCTTCTGATCAGCCAGGCACAGGCAGCACAACGGATGCCTTCCACCTGCAGCAGCAACTCGTAGCGACCGTCCTTTAACGGACTGCCCCAGAGTGAATGGCGCTCGTCAAAGCGAAGCCATGAGTCCTCAATTCCGACATCTTCATCTGCGGGTTTGAGTGCATTTTCGGTACGGAACTGATAATAGCGCGATTGACCGGACTGCAATATCAGGTTGGCAACCGCCTCGCAGCCACTGCAGCAAACTGGCTGCGCCTGCCCTTCTGCTTCAACGCTTAGATTGCATGTGGATGGAACGGGTTCTCCGCAATGAAAACAGAGACGTGCGTTTTCAGTCATTGGCTCAGTCGGGGTGCGACTCAGGCTTGCGGGTTTCTTCTTCTTTCTTTTCCTGCGCAGGTAGTTGGGCTTTTAGTCCGCTGTTTAAGCGCTGGTATTCGTCATCATCAACAACCAGCTGATCCGGGTTGCTGATGGCCAGCCACAAGGTAAAGAAACTGGCCACTACCACGGATGCTGGTAATGCAATGATAAACCAGGGCCAGAACTGTTTGTACCAGGGTACGCCCTCTCCCGGTGCGAGTTTTGTGTTTTGCTGTTGTTGAATTGACATAATATTTATTCGTATGGCATCAGAAAGCGGGTGCTGACCGTGCGCTCGATAATGGGCTCTTCCATGGTTAAAAACCTCACTTCAACTTTTACTGAACCGCGACCTGCACTAGCGGGAGCCTGCATCCGCAGAACGAAGTTGCCAACCTCTTCCGGCTTGAGTGTAGGCTCGGGTGAAATGAACAGAACTATATCATCATTATCCACAACTTCGATTTGATACTTATGTGGCTTGAAGTCCATATTGATCAGCTTCAGCGTGTAGACGTTTTCAATTCTGTTATCCGGTAGTTCCCGGTACAGGGCATTTCGGTCACGCAACAGATCGGCACGCAACAGTATGCGGTCATTAATCGACCAGATCACACCGGCAACCAGTGCCAGCAACAAGAAGGAATAGACAAAGATGCGCGGCCGTAACACCTGGGTCTCCTGGCCGCTAATCCCGTGTTCAGTGGTGTAACTGATCAGGCCTTTCTCATAACCCATTTTGTCCATGACCTGGTCACAGACATCGATACAGGCGGCACAGGCAATACATTCGATTTGCAGCCCCTCACGGATATCGATTCCTGTCGGGCAAACCTGCACACACAGCGTACAGCTTATGCAATCGCCAAGACCCTGCTCGCTCGGCACAATGCTTTTGCGACGACCGCCTCGTGGTTCCCCGCGGGCTTCATCATATGCGATGACCAGCGTGTCCTTGTCAAACATGGCGCTTTGAAAGCGCGCATACGGACACATGTACTTGCATACCTGTTCACGCAAAATACCCGCGTTGCCATAGGTGGCAAAACTGTAAAACAATAACCAGAAGGTTTCCCAGTGTCCGAGCTGAAAGGTGATAATGGAATGGCCCAGATCACGGATCGGCGTGAAAAATCCTACAAAGGTAAAGCCGGTCCATAATGCAAAGCTGATCCACAAAAACTGTGTGGCAGATTTGCGCAGGATTTTATTGCGGTTCCAGGGTGAAGCATCCAGCTTTATGCGCTTGCTACGGTCACCTTCAACCAGGCGTTCCAGCCATAAAAACGCTTCGGTCCAAACCGTCTGCGGGCACGCGTACCCACACCATAAACGCCCCCAGACTGCGGTGACAAAAAACAGTGAAAGACCGGCAATGATCAGCATCAGGGCCAGGAAAATAAAATCCTGTGGCCAGAATGTAAGACCCAGAATATAGAATTTTCGTGCCGGTAAATCGAACAATACCGACTGATGCCCTGCCCAGTTAATCCATGGAACAATGTAATACAGGCCTAACAAAACCACCATTGCGAGCTTGCGCAAGCTTGCAAATGTGCCTTTTACGTCACGTGGATAAACTTTTGCTTCTTTGAGATATAGGGATTCACCTGAACCCTGTGTTTGACTCATTTCCAGTCCTCACCATCCAGATCCGGGTTGGACTCTGACGGGTCGTGAATTTCTGGAATTGAACGCCTGCCCTTACCTTTAGCATGCCCACGAGACGGGCCGGTGCGGATCATGAACATGGTTAATGAAGCTGCCAGCAGGCACAACAGGTAGAGAAACGCGAAAGCCAAGCCATAAGCAAGCCGCACACCGATATTGAATTCTTCCGCCCAGTCACCGACCATATCAAGCGGGTCGATCAGACCAAACAGGACAAAGAAACCAGCTGCTGCCGATAAAAACGCAATCCAGAATACGACAGCCCAATCGCGCTGTCGCATACTCCATCGCCGGTCAAGCGGGTGCTTTTCTATACTCATCGCTGGCGCATACGTGTCAGCCCTCTATTGAGACAGACTTAATACGTAAGCCGCGATCAGGCGACGCCGGTCTTCACTCAACAGGTTTTTATGCACCGGCATATTGCCGTTGCGACCTTCAGTGACGGTTTTCTTGATGGTCTCAGTCTCGCCACCGTATAACCAGATATCGTCATTGAGTCTCGGTGCACCCAAAGCCTGATTCCCGCTGCCGTCAACGCCATGACAGGCAACGCACAGCATGTCAAAACTCTTCTTGCCTTCCGCTGCCATGCCGGCATCTACATCCTGATCAGACATGCTTTGTACATAAGCAACAAGGTCATTAATACCGTTATCATCCAGACCACCCACCATCACGGGCATTGCGCCCCTTCGACCCTCGGCAATGCTTTGCATGACGGTGTCGAAACTGCCGCCGTACAACCAGTCATTGTCAGTCAGGTTCGGGAAGCTGCGGGCACCGCGTGCATCTGAGCCATGACACATTGCGCAACTGTTGGCAAACAATCTTTGGCCGGTTCCATTTGCTTCTGCATCAGCCATCAAAGCCTCGTTATCCAACTGCCTGTAGCGTGCGAAAATGGTTTCCTGGGCCTCGGTAGCAGCTTTAACTTCTGCTTCATACTGGCCTTCCTGACTCCAGCCCAGGAAACCCGGGATATTGCCAAGTCCGCCAAATAAAGCGAGGTAAATGAAGGCGAATGCAATGGTGATGTAAAACAGTTGCAACCACCATCTCGGTAACGGGTTATTGAGTTCCACCAGGTCCTCGTCCCAGACATGTCCGGTGGTGCCCGTTCCGTCTCCCTCTTCATCGCGGTTGGAAATACCCTTTGGTCCACTGCAACAACCAGAAACAAGCGAGAATGGTGCCAACGGTGATGATAATGACCCACCAGTGCCAGAAACTAGTTAACATGATTCACTCCCCTCCCCGTCAGTCGGGCCGTCGTTATTTGGGCCATCATCATTTGGGATGTGGCCAAAGTCTTCTTCCAACGGCAGCATGCTTGCCGCATGAAAAGCCGGTTTACGTTTTCGACTCCACGCCCAAACCCACAGGCCCAGGAAAGAAAAGATCAGGACTAAAAGAATTGCTCCTCGGAGTACATTGATATCCATGTCAACGTCCACTCCTTGTCAGGCCAAGGCTCTGTAAATAAGCAATGACGGCGTCCATCTCGTTTTTACCTTCAACTACCGACGGTGCAGCAGCGATATCTTCTTCCGAGTACGGGTCGCCCAGCCAATTTAAGGCGCGCATTTTCCTCTGTATGATCTCGCCATCTACCATCCTGTCCCGTAACCAGCCGTAATTGGGCATATTGGATTCAGGCACCACGTCACGTGGATTATTCAGGTGAATGTAATGCCATTCATCACTGTAGCGTCCACCCACCCTGGCCAGGTCAGGCCCGGTACGCTTGGAGCCCCATTGGAAAGGACGATCGTAAACGGATTCTCCGGCGATCGAATACGGTCCGTAACGCTCGGTCTCACTGCGGAACGGGCGGATCATCTGTGAATGGCAGTTGTAACAACCTTCATGTACATACACATCGCGACCTGCGAGTTCCAGCGCCGGGTAAGGTACGACACCTTCAGACGGTTCATTGACCTGGTCCAGGAAAATGAGTGGAACAATTTCAACCAGTCCGCCAAGACTTATAGCAATGATGATAAATATCGCCATCAGGCTGATATTTGTCTCGAGTTTTTTATGTCCGGCGCTCATACGTGTTCTCCCCAATCAGCAGGTTCTGAAGCAGGAATCGGTTTCATTTCCTTGCTGCCAAGTGTCTTCCAGGTATTCCAGGCCATGAAGAACATGCCGGAGAGGAACGTCAAACCACCCAGCAACCTGATTGCGTAATAAGGTTTGGTTGCAACCAGGCTTTCGATGAAGCTGTATGTCAGGGTGCCGTCATCATTAAAAGCACGCCACATCAGGCCCTGCATGACACCGGCAACCCACATGGAGGTGATATACATCACCACGCCGATGGTTGATGTCCAGAAATGGATATCAATGGCCTTGATGCTGTACATTTTCTTCTCGCCAATCAGGCGTGGAATCAAGCAGTACAGGGAGCCGATGGTCATCATGGCGACCCAGCCCAATGCACCTGAATGCACGTGACCGATGGTCCAGTCGGTGTAGTGGCTCAAGGCGTTAACGGTCTTGATCGACATCATTGGACCTTCAAATGTGGACATGCCGTAGAAACTCAAGGCCACGATCATGAACTTCAGTACAGGATCTGTGCGTAACTTATGCCAGGCGCCGGATAAGGTCATGATGCCGTTAATCATGCCGCCCCAGCTGGGTGCCAGCAGGATCAGCGAGAAGGCCATACCGATGGACTGCAGCCAGTTTGGCAAGGCAGTGTAGTGAAGGTGGTGCGGGCCGGCCCACATATAAATGGCGATCAGGGCCCAGAAATGCACGATCGACAAGCGATAGGAATACACAGGTCCTTCAGCCTGCTTGGGTACAAAGTAATACATCATGCCTAAGAAGCCGGCGGTCAGGAAGAAGCCCACGGCATTATGACCGTACCACCACTGCACCATTGCATCGACCGCACCCGAATAAATCGGATAGGATTTGTCAATCGTGATCGGGAATGACAGGTTGTTAAAAATGTGCAGTACGGCAATGGTCAGAATAAATGCGCCATAAAACCAGTTGGCGACATATATATGACTGACACGACGTTTACCGATCGTACCAAAGAACAGCACCGCGTATGCCACCCAGACCAGTGTGATCAGGATATCAATCGGCCATTCAAGTTCGGCATATTCCTTGCCCTGGGTCCAGCCTAATGGCAATGTCACTACCGCACCAATGATTACTGCCTGCCAACCCCAGAAGACAAAGGCTGCCAGCTTGTCGGAGATCAGGCGAACATGGCAAGTCCGTTGTACAACGTACAAGGATGTGCCTATCAGGCCACTGCCACCAAAAGCAAAAATCACCGCATTGGTATGTAGCGGGCGTAAACGGCCATAGGTCAACCAGGGTATGTCGAGATTCAGTATGGGCAACCATAATTGCGCAGCAATAATGACACCCACCAGCATTCCAACAATGCCCCAGACGATGGTCATTATGACGAATTGTCTAATAACTTTGTCGTTATAAGTCATGATTTAACTCTTCCCTCACTTTTTAATAACAGAGCAGCAGCCCTTCCGGGATGTCACCGGTGAAGTTTCCCGAATACACCCGGAAAACAACATTCTAAACCCGGCTGGCGGGTTAACTACCCGACACCGGTTTTTCGCCGATATTATTACGAAATTTTTGTCGAAGCCAGACTTTCAGTCGACGGAACTCATCTGTTTTTTGTTGCGCTGATAGCACAACCAGGTATTTTTGCTTGCCCCGGGCGGTGAATCGCAAAACGGCAACACGCTGGATACACCACTGTTGCCCACTTAAAAAGCCTACAATTACAGGCTCTTGGCCCGACTCTAGTCTCACCCTACCGTCTGGTAACATGACCGATATTAATTTTACATCATTTACTTTATAGAATTCTAATATATATAAAAGCCACCCTGCCCCAAACAGAATGAACACCGACATGGTCAGTAAAAAAGGTTGTGGGCTTAGTACTGCAGAAACAATAATCAGTGCGAAAAGAAGACCAATAGGGATAATAAAATCTTTTCTGTGCGCAACTTTAAGTGTTATTGGTCGGTTATACGGCATTGGTAAGCGTCTTTATCATCCTCATTAATTCAGGATCTTTCGGCAAATTTCTGCCTGAAATCCAATCAAACAAAACATCATCTTCCTGTTCCAGAAGTTCTTCAAGTTCCGGCCAGTCCCCGGCAAGCAGCGATTCAGCCTGTTGATCAAAGAATGCCTCAAAAAGCACATCCAGTTCTTTCATTCCACGGCGGCTTTTCCAGCGCAGTTTTTTTAGCCTGAGTTCATACCCAGCTGACAATCTTATGCCCCGTTCCTTTGCAGCAGCATTTTCTTGGTTTCCGCAATCGCCTTACCGGGGTTCAAACCCTTGGGACAGGTTGAAGTGCAGTTCATGATCGTGTGGCAACGATACAGCCTGAAAGGATCATCCAGTGCATCCAGACGCTCACCGGTATCCTCATCGCGGCTATCTACCAGCCAGCGATATGCCTGTAACAGAATTGCCGGTCCCAGGTAACGGTCGCCATTCCACCAGTAACTTGGGCAGGAAGTTGAACAACAGGCACAAAGAATACATTCGTAAAGGCCATCCAGTTTCTCGCGGTCTTGTTGGGATTGTAATCTTTCCTGGTCTGGCAGCGGTACACTCTGGGTGCGAATCCATGGTTTGATGCTGGCATATTGTGCATAAAAATGGGTCATGTCCGGAAC
>PVMK01168954.1_pt1 | contig 12512 bp, 12 predicted proteins | sample 1853481 | NCBI WGS metagenome assembly PVMK01 (sample SAMN08533507, study PRJNA380276) | Marine sediment metagenome, whole genome shotgun sequencing project.
AGCACCTTTCATGAGTCCGCCACAGCTGATTAACAACACGGGCCAGTACGGTGAGTTTGTCCTGGTGCAGACTAATCCTTCCCTGGAAGGGGATGCCATCATGGACGACTGGAGTCACGATGCGATTACCTGGGCGCTGACCGTACACGAGGCACGGCCGGGTCATGAGCTGCAGTTCGCCAGCCTCGTTGAAAACGGCACCTCTCTGGCCAGGGCGTTGTTTGCCTTTAACAGTGCAAACGCAGAGGGTTGGGGCCTGTACGCTGAGACCATCATGCATGAATACCTGCCGCAGGAAGCACAGTTGTTCAATCTGTTTACTCGCCTGATGCGTGCAGCACGTATGTTCATGGACCCAATGATCAATACCGGACAGCTAACGCCCGAGCAGGCAATAGATTTTATGGTTGAGCAGACTGCATTGTCATTGCCAATGGCAACTTCCGAAGCTGATCGTTATTCATTTCTGATGCCTGGTCAGGCGACTTCCTATTACTTCGGCTATATGAATCTGATGAGATTACGCACCGAGGTCGAAGTAGTGCTGGGTAATGATTTCGATCAACGTGAGTTCCATGACTATATTCTTGAACAAGGATTATTGCCGCCCGACTTGTTACGCGAAGCTGTGTTAGAGAGGTTTGTTCAATAACTCGAAATTAGCCGAAAGCTGAGTTGGGAAAGGGGCGTCGAATCCGACCCCTTTTTCGATTCGCGGCTAAAGCCGCTCCTACAAGTTCTCTGTGTAACCCGGTTATACAACCGAAGTCGGAGCCGATCGTCGCCTATTCCAAAATCAGCAAAACTCGCGTCGTGAAGCCGCTACTCTCGCCGCTAAACCCACCCTGATCATTTTCAATGTAACGGTAGTTCATATTTACGTTAAAAATTGGCGACAGCCACCAGTTCAAACCAAGCGACCAGATATCCATCTCACCACCGTCAACCAGTCCATCGGTCAGGTCCAGGGTGGAGTACCGCATGCTTACCTCCCATGCCCCCCACCCATCCTGGTAAACAGATTTAGAAACGGGAACACCGCCCAAAATGCCGCTTTTCTTGTTATAGGCACGCATCTCCCCACTGATAATCCAGGAGCCAGTGATGTGGTAGCCGTCAAAACTACGGTCACCAAATGTAGGTGAATCAACATCACTACTGACGTACTCAGCCGCCAGCCAGTAGGGTCCCTTGCGCCACGTTGCTTCGAGGTTTAGCTGGGAGATGTCATCTGTATCCAAAAGACCGGTATTGACAAAAACCGGAGACTTGTTGAACTCAGGTTCGGTCAGATAATGAACGCCCTGTTTGCCATTCGAGTGACGAACCCCGATACCCAAATGTACGAGATTGCTCTCATCCTGAGAAATATAGGGTAGCCATGTAACCCGGCCAATCAGTTGCGTTGCGGTACTACCTATTGATTCTTCTGAATCGATAAAGTTATTAAAGATGCCACCGGCCCAACTCATGTTTTGATTCAACGCATTGCCACTAAGAACAACACCGAAGTTTCGCGATGGAAGAAGCGCATCAGACACAGATGAGCGCTCCTGCATCGGTAATTGCACCATCGACATAATGCGTTCCATCGATATTGGCTCTTTCTGTTTGCCGACACTGACGAACATCTTTTCGAAAACCGGAATGTCCAGGCGATAATCGAACATAACAAAGCTGTCCTGACGCTCCACCTCGAAGCCCTTGTCAAACGCGTTGGTTGCACCGAATACCGTGTAAACCCATGGCTTTGGAAAGTTTATGGTGCCGACAGCTCCCAGACGAAAGGCGCGAACCTCACCACCTTCCTCAAGACTAAGATCACCTACCTGTCGCTCACTATCATTGTTCTGCGATAGCCAATTGATCCTGTCGAAAGCAACTGCAGCCAGGAAAATGCCGTCGATATACTTCGTTTCCCACTTGTTCCACTTGGAGTCATCCATATACCCGGTTGGCAGCGCCATCGGCGGCGGCGTGTACGCGATCCACCCGGAAGTGGTGGTATCCTTTGCAGCCTGGTAAGGATCTTTCTGCGCTTCAAGTAGACTGTTTCTTACAAGTTCGCCATTATTCACAGCAAATACGACATGTGAGCCCGAATCAACCAGCACATCAAAGTTTTTGGTTGGATCCTCATCAAGAATAATGAAGCTTGGCGTCTCTCCGACCTTTAACGTACCAAGCAGAAAGCCACCCTCACCATCAACCGCTACTGTGCCATCTTCAAGCGAGACGTCGTCTCTCGTAATGATTTCGAGTTTGTTTTCTCTTACCAGTATGTTGACCGGCGCATCATCCTCTTTGCTTTCAGCCGAGATGATATACACATTCTGTATAAGCACATTCTGCGGATCAATAATCTGTGCGAGGGAAATGTGCACGGGCAGGATGGTCAGCAACAATGTCGTCACGAGGAAACGAAAGGATGCGGTTATCCACTTCATGGATCTAGCCGGTCTCTATTGACATCGCGTAAATAAAGCACACTCAATGTGCAACTGTCGAGCGATTCCGTTTTCAATTGGATTTTTGAACACGCGAAGCTGGAGTCATACAATAGCTTCAGGCTAATTCTTTGATATTGCCCCGGAACCAGATTGCCAGTTTGTTTTCAGACATCGAGCCGTCGGCAACGCCCAGGATAGTCATCACATTCTCGGTCGGTGAAGAGCTGAGCTCGTATCCGTTCAGCATCAGGAACATGTCTGCCACGACCAGTGCGGTACGTTTGTTGCCGTCTGCAAAACCGTGATTTCGTGCAATGCCGTAAGTATATGCAGCAGCAAGTTGTGCCACATCGTCGCAATTCTCGTAGCTCACCAGATTTAATGGGCGAGCCAGCGCAGATTGCACCGCGCTCAAATCCCTGACGCCAGCCAGTCCACCATGTTCGGCCAGCTGCTCATCATGGAGACGCATTACGACGTCATCGAGAAGCCAAACGAAGTCCTTCATTTAGCCAGTTCATGCAGTGCGTCGCGATGTTTCGCCTGGATCTTGCGGGCCAATTCCATCTGGCGCGCAAACTCTGGATCATAAGGAGTGATTTGATAGCCATCCGGCGTTTCGGTCAGATAGACCGCATCACCCTCTTTAACACCCATTTTCTGTCGAACGTGCTTGGGCACGATCAGTGCGAGTGAATTACCAACCTTGCGTAACTTGAGTTCCATAGCCTCTTCCCGATGTAATACATATGTTATTACAAAAATTATACGCTTGTTATAACGTTATGGCCACAGGTATTGGTCAGTCAGATCATTGATTTATAGGGAGTTATAGGAATAGCCCAGTGTGTTATAGAAAATTCGGCAGCACCGGACAACCAGGTTCGCCTAAATCGCCACCAGGTCTCAGTGGTGCTTTCTTGGACGATAGAGACTTGGAGACACGCCACACACCCCTTTAATTCAGAAATAGGGGCGGGAGACAGGGGCCGGAATGTGGGGGTTTTGCGGGGATTTTCTAGTTCCTTTCCCAACAGCCACCCAGTTAAATAATTGCATGAAATATTCAATATAAAATATTGGATAAAATATCACTATTCTTATATAGTACAATGACGAAGCCACTCTATTTCGTCGGCTCAGCCCTAGAGGACTTGCGAGCCTTTCCGCGAGCACCACGACGAGAAGTTGGCTACCAATTGGACCGTGTGCAATTTGGCCTGGAACCCAGCGACTGGAGGCCAATGACAATCGTCGGTCGCGGTGTTCGCGAGATTCGGATTCACCAGGAGGGTCAGTATCGGGTGATCTATGTGGCAAAGATTAATGATGCCGTCCACGTACTGCACGCATTTCGGAAGAAAACGCAAAAGACTCGAAAGCAGGACGTCGAGATTGCAAAGCGACATTTGCAGAGGATCATAGGAAAATGACCATGGGCAAGGTGACGAAATCCAGCGGAAATATTTTCGAGGATCTGGGCTTCGATGCCGCAGAGTCAGAAAACCTAAAGCTGCGCGCCCAGCTGATGCGAGAACTCGAAACATTGATCCATGATAAGCGTCTTACCCAGAGTGATGCGGCCGAGTTACTTGGTATCCACCAGTCTCGTGTTAGTGATCTGGTTCGAGGAAAGATTGATCGCTTCAGTATCGACATGCTCGTGAAGCTCTTGGCAAAAACCGGACGCCAGGTTGAGATCAAGGTTAAACGCCAGGCCGCCTAAACCAGATTGGGATCCAAAAGGGGGTCGGATCCAATTTTGCGCACCGTAATTGGATCCGGCCCCTTTAACCATGTCATTTATCTTGCCAATCACCCGTTTGCCCCACTGAGTGACACCGCTGTCCCAATGCGCCAAGTCAAACGTAAATTGGTGTAAGAATTGCCATGTTCGCCAAAACCGCCAATCACGTTGCGATAGAATCTGCAGTTCATCGAATTCAAGTGATCCGCAATTAACTTGAATTTATCGCTTGATGGGCAAGGAGAAAACCTCGTGAAGAAATACCTACTACCCGTGCTCTTTTACACGAGCATGACTATTGGCATAGTCGGTTTAGCTTCTTGTGTTGGGCCGGACCAGGAAAATGCATCTACACAAGTCCAATCAAGTCCTGGCGCAATTGCCCGGGTAGCGGCACCCGAAAAATTAAAACCCAACACAGATGCATTACAGTGGCGATTTATAGGCCCGATTACCGGAAACCGAGGGTCTGCAGTTGTCGGCCATCCTACCAATAAAAATGTGTTTTATTTTGGTGCTTCATCAGGCCTCTGGATGACACCGGATGCAGGATTCACCTGGGAGCCACTGGGGGATGGGCAATTTAAGACAGGTCACGTGGGTGCGATAGAACTTTCTCAGTCCGATCCTGACATCGTTTATGTGGGGATGGGTGAGCCGCAAATGCGTAACAACGTCAGTTGGGGTGATGGTGTATACAAATCAGTGGATGGTGGCAGCAATTGGGTACATCTCGGTCTCGAAAATACTCACCATATCTCGCAAATAAGAATACACCCGACCAATCCCGATATCGTTTATGTCGGAGCTTATGGTCATGCCTTTGGTCCGAACAAAGAGCGTGGTGTATATAAATCGATCGACGGCGGCAAGACATGGAATCAAATCCTATTCAAAAGTGAAAAAGCAGGTGTTATTGATTTAATCATTAACCCTTCCAACCCAGACCAGCTTTTTGCTGCCATGTGGGAGTTTGAACGAAAGGCCTGGGGCCCTAAGACTGCTGGTCCGGACAGTGGTATGTGGTCATCTATGGATGGCGGCGCTACATGGAAAGATATATCCAGGAACAAGGGATTACCCCAGGATGGCGGTTACGGCCGCATGGGGCTGACGATGTCGGCTGCCGATGCAAACCGGGTATACGCATTGATCGACTCAGAAAGCAAAGCCGGTTTATACCGCTCTGATGATTTAGGTGAGAATTGGGAGTTTGTATCGGATTACTTTCAGATTACCGGTCGCCCCTTTTATTACAGCCATATCTATGCCAACCCCAGTAACGCTGATGAGTTGTGGTCACCCAATAACCGCATGTTTTCGTCAAAAGATGGCGGCCAAAACTGGACGGTTGAACCGGGCATCAAAGATGACTTCCACGACATCTGGATAGATAAAGCCGACGGAAATCGCATGATCGCAACCAATGATGGTGGCGTACAGGTAACGCTGAATGGTGGTATGTCGTGGAGCCATCAATACAGTCAAAAAGTATCTCAGATGTATCGTGTCGATACCGACAATGAATTTCCGTACAACGTTTATGGGAACTCGCAGGACTTAGTCGCGTACAAGGTTCCCAGCGCTACCCGTTGGGGGCCTATCTCAGAGAAATACAATGTGATCGTCGGTAATGGTGAAACTGGCTCGGTTATGCCAGACCCGAATGACAATAATATTGTCTACCTAATGGGTAACGCATCAAGCTATGGTGGTACAGCCTCGTTTTCAGTCACAAACCTGAAAACAGGCGCGAACGAGATTCGCAGTTTATGGCCAGAGCCAATATATGGTCAGGATGCCAGCGATCTGGAGTATCGCTTTAATTGGAACGCTCCATTTTTTGTTTCAAATTACGATAGCAAAACAATTTACCTTGCAGGCAATGTCGTTTTCAAATCGACTGATCGAGGTATGTCATGGACTGCTCTCAGTAAAGACCTGACCAATGACCATCCTGAAAAACAGGTGATAACGGGTAGCGGTTGGCTACCGGAATATTTCGGTCAGGAGATCTATAGCACCATACACAGAATGGTTGAATCAACGTTTCAGCGTGGCATTATCTGGACCGGCTCTGATGACGGTTTGATTCACGTTACCAGGGACGAAGGCAAAACCTGGAATAACGTTTCAATACCCAACCTGCCTGAGTATTCACAAATCTACGAGATTGAAGCGTCACCGCATGATGCCGCTACAGCGTATGTCGTTATTAAAAATTACAATACCAATGATGACTACAAGCCCTATATCTATAAGACCACTGATTTCGGTAAAACCTGGAACAATCTTAGTTCCGCTTTTCCACAAGACCAGACTGTTGGAACGATACGAGAAGACATAAAACGCAAGGGTCTGCTATATGCCGGGACAGAAACCGGCATCTACGCGTCATTAGATGACGGTAAATCCTGGCGACACATTAGTGAAAACTTACCAGCAGTTCCCGTGGTTGACATCAAAGTACGAGAAAAGGACCTGGTGATCAGCACCAACGGCCGCGGATTCTGGGTGTTGGATGATATCGCCCCAATTCGAGAATACGAAGCTGAGCTAGCAAGCGAATTGGCGCACCTGTTTAGTGTTTATGACTACACCCGTTTCGTCCATCAATGGTGGATAGATTATGCTCCCGGTGGTGATCCGGGTGGCATGAAAAAATACTACATTCAAAATCAGCATTCAGGCCAAACCTATTATGAACTCGGTATCGTTAATGGTGAAAAGAAGCGCCTGTTTGTTGACGCTGGCGATCCGGAGCCCTGGGGTGCTTTGGTTTACTTCAAGCTAAATGCCGATGCTCAAGATAAAGATATCAGCATTAGTGTTCTGGATTCTGACGGTAAGGAAATTATTACCCATACCAAAGACGAATTGGTATTGACATATACCGATCCTGAAAGTGATTCATTGAATTCTGGTTTAAATCGTTTTGTTTGGAACATGCGCTACCCGATGGTTACGGCGGTGCCTGGTCGCCCACCCACTGCGGTAATGCCCATTGCAAAACCTGGAAAGTACGCAATCCGGTTGACCGTCGACGGTAAATCACAAACAAAAGAGTTTCAGTTGTCCATCAATCCAAACGATCCCGTCACAGCGGAGGAGAGTGAAGAAAAGTTCGTTTTCTGGATGGATCTGTATGACAACGTTGAAGCAAGCACGCAAAAAGTATTGACAGCACTTAAAGTTAAGTCCGACACGCGTGCAAGAGTTGAAGCTTTAAAAGAATCCGGCGCCAGTAACGCGGCAGAAGCTGAAGAGTTAGCGACTGTTATTGCGGGAATCGTCGACACTTATGAATCGAACTATGTACCGACAGGTCGCACACTAGCTGAAATCATCAATCTGCCGGCAAAAATATTCACAAAAATGACCCATATAAGCGGCACGCTTGAAAACAGTGAAGGTTTACCAACGAAAAAGATGCTTGAGGTTTACGCGAAGCTCAAGAAACTTAGTGTCGATACGGATGCCCGGTATGAGAGCGAGATTACACCGGCATTGCAGGCATTCGAAGCGGTAGCTCAATGAGAAAAGGGGTCGGATCCAATTACGAAAATTGGATCCGACCCCTTTAATTCAGCACAAAAATGAATTTTCGAATTGCAACACTTTTACTGACTTTACTGACTTTACTGACTTTACTGGCTTTGCATCCGGCGCTGGGCCAGGATTCTGGCAAAGAGGGGAGTAGCAATTCCCAAGCGGGCGACGGAGACGTGCCGGAGTTCGGTGGACCCGAGAGCGTTACCAGCGAACTCAAACGTAACGACACGGAACGGGAATCAGTCTACCAATTCGATAATGCGCAGCGTCTTCTTGCTCCGTATTTTGACTGGAAGCGGCAGGTTAAGGATGACAATGGCCTGGCTCTTGGTTTCCAGTTCTATTCGCTCTATCAGAAAGCGAGTTCGAGTCTTGCTGGCAGAGATGACGACGCGCTCGGTAACATTTTCCGTTTTCAGGGTAGCTGGACAATTTTTAAACGCGACAACGGCAATGCAGGGCGCATCGAATACCGGGTAGAAAGTCGCTCCAACATCGGCGGCTTTCAGGCTCCCGGGTCGCTTGGGTCGGCGACCGGTATCGCCACGTTGGCACCGGGTTTTGCCTACTCCGACAATTTCGATCTCGACCTTGCCGTTATCAACTGGACGCAGATATTTGGTAACGGGCGCGCGGCCTATGCTGTTGGGCGACTTGGGTTTGATGTCTACCTTGATGCGTTTCCGTTTCAGACGTTCTCCCGTGGCTTTGTGAATCGCTCGTTCGTCGTCAATCCAACTATTCCAACAACGGGTATCGGCGCGCTTGGTGGTGTCGTTAAAGGATTCGTTTCCGATAACGTCTGGATTGGCGCTCAAATGCATGACGCTAACGCTGTCAGCGGTGACTTTGATTTTGACACGGTACAGGAAGGCGAGTGGATAAAGGCAGTGGAAGTTGGTTATGTGCCTTCGTTCGCGCAGCGTAATACGCACCGTGTACAGTTTACTTACTGGGAGAAAGACGCACGGGTACTGGCTGGAACGTCCAAGGGTCGTGGTTGGGCAGTGAGTGCTGCTTATCAACTCAATGAGCAGTATTTTCCGTTCGTTCGTTTCGGACACTCCGACGGGGGTGGCGGTGTTGCGGCGGAAGATGCGTTCAGCGCCGGATTAGAGATTACGCAGAGGTTCGATCACATTTGGTCACTCGGTGCGGGCTGGGCGAAACCATCCAGAGATACATTCGGGCCCGGCCTCGATAATGAGACAGTGCTGGAGACTTCTTACAAATTTCAGCTATCGAAAAATTTCTCACTGACTCCGGACGTGCAGATCGTTTTCAACCCGGCCAACGACCCCGGCGAAAGTTCGATATGGGTAGTTGGTATTCGAATGATTCTGACAATGTGATGATCCACGGCTTCTGGATCACGATAAGATCTGGGTTCTTGGATTAAGGGCCCGGCTAGCTTTTTAACGGAAGACAGGAAACCAGACAGTGAGAACGTCTACAACTTCATTACTTTTGATGCTTGCGTTGAGCAGCGTAGAAGCGGACGCATAAACGTGGCAGGTCATCACGGACCCTGAGGAAGTCAGAGCGCTGTTTAGCGACACGGTTATGACCTCGGAGCTTAAGGAGGGCGTGACTGCAACAGCCCACTACAATAGTGACGGCACAGGTGAAGTTGAAGCATGGGACGATACTTTTTCGCGCGAGTGGAAAGTCGAAGCAGATGGCCGGGTATGCATCCTGATTGGTGGTAGCTTCCAGTGTTTTCGCATAGAAAAAAACGCCGATGCGCCCAGCGAATATCGGGCCACGAATACCGAGACTGAGGACGCCGTGATTTTCATCGTAGAGGCGCAGGAGATTCGCCGCAGTGGCAGCCTCGAAAATCCGAATGCTGGTGGCGCTGGCGAACCCTCGGCGGAGGAGCTGGCTGCGAAACTCGCGAACCCTACCAATCCTATAATGACCATCGGCAATAACTTCGACTTCATAACATTCAACGGGGACCTGCCAGGTGCAGACGACGAGTCGGCATTTCGTTATGTTTTTCAGACAGCGTTCCCATTCAAAATGAGTGATGGCGGCACCGTGTTTTTCCGCCCCGCTATCCCAATATTGTTCAATGATCCGGTGCCGGACGGCCAGGGTGGTTTCAGCTCGCAGGGCACGGACATTGGCGATACCGGCTTCGATTTCTCCTATGGAAAGACCACGTCATCCGGAATTTTGTGGGGCGGAGGATTGGTCGGCACAATACCGACCGCGACGAACGACGTGTTGGGAAAGGACAAATGGGGCCTTGGTCCGGAAGCGCTGTTCGGCATAATCAGAAAGTGGGGGGTTGTTGGCGGTATCCTGGCCCACCAGTGGGATGTTGCAGGCTCGGGTAATGCTGAGATCAACATATCCAGCCTCACGTATTTTTATGCCCTCGCTCTGGGCGGTGGCTGGCAATTCGCGGCCGGCCCAACTATCACCTACGATCACACCCGCGTCAGTGACGACCGGTTGACCCTGCCGCTAGGTATAGGCATCGCGAAGACCGCGTTACTTGGTGGCCGACCGTGGAAATTCCAGTTGCAGTACTGGAACTATGTAGAAGCGGCGGATGCGTTCGCGCCAGAACACCAGATCCGGATATCGATCAGCCCGGTTGTTTCGGCACCGTGGAACGATGGGAAGTAGCGAGGAAAGTTTGAATAAGGAGGAAGACTCAATCAGCAACAGCTACGTGCTGGCAAAAGCATTTTTTAGTTTCAAGTGTTCATGAAACGGCTGAAAGTCTTTATCAGAATGTAGCAGGGGAAGTTTGTTTTCAATGCAGTAGGTTGCGATGATCGCGTCAATCGTTTTTCGTACGGTGATTCTTTTTTTTCTGAGTGCGCGGAAGTTCGCCGCGCTTTTTAATGCAATAGCGGTATCAAGCATGTTTACGACAGTGAGGGACAACAGCAGCTGCTTTGCTTTCCGGAAATCCTTATCTGTTCGAAAGCCTTGCAACACTTCGACAAAAATCAGGTCGCCGATGGCAATGAGTTCATTTCCAAGCAGTGAGTCAAGTTTCTCAGCGCCTGATGTGTTTTTGCCTGTGAAGTAGTCGATCCATACGCTCGAATCGACAACAATCATTTGTCGGTTCGCATGTCATCAAGATCGCCTTGCCAGTCAAGTTTGCCGCGGTAATTTCTGATGCTTTCCTGTTTTTTCAGTTTAAGCAGGGCCTTGAGTCCTAGCTCCACCGCCTCACGTTTCGTTCGCAGGCCGGTAAGTTTCATAACCTGGCTCATGAGTTCGTCATCGATGACTATATTGGTACGCATACGGTTCACCGTGTGTATAGATGGTAAATATCATACACTTTACAGCACGGGCTCAGAGCTGATTCAACACGGGAGTTGGGCTAAAATAGCTATTTTCAAGCAGGGGGGGATCGATCTAATTACGGTGTGATGCAATCAGCTCCTGGTGGCTGACCGACTTTATCGTTCCAGATACTGGAGCTTGTCTTTGACCTCGCGCCACTCAGCCTCATCTTCCGGGGCGTCCTTCATTTCCGTGATGACTGGCCATTCCCGGGACAGCTCCTCGTTCAGTTGCAGGTACTGTTCCTGGCCGGCAGGAATTTCATCCTCGGAATAAATGGCTTCTACCGGGCATTCCGGCTCGCAGAGCGTGCAGTCAATACACTCGTCCGGGTCGATGACGAGCATATTCGGACCTTCGTGAAAGCAGTCGACCGGGCAAACCTCGACGCAGTCGGTCAGTTTGCACTTGATGCAGCTCTCGGTAACGATAAAGGTCATTCTTCAGGTCCTCATAATTCAATGTGCAAGCAAACTATTCTAAGTGTCGACGCTAATCAAGTCCGACCCAATAATCATGCTGCAGGGTAATTCATTTTTTGACCTGCAAAATTACTGCGGTTATGGTCCCCAGCCTGCTCACTGATTGTACAGAGAGGATTCGTGCTTCCAAATGCTTGTCGGTGACCTTCTTCGCGACTCAGCAATACACGCGCCGGATGCTGTGGCGCTGATCGGCCGCGGCCAGCGCCTTACCTACGCCCAGTTTGATGCCGCAGCAAACTGCCTCGCTAACGCCTTGCTGGAACTTGGGCTAAACAAAGGCGCGAAGGTGGCAATTCTGTCCCGCAATTGTCCGCAATACGCAATCGCCTACTTTGCCATCGCCAGAACAACCTATATTTCGGCACATTGTTCAACGCGTAGCAGCGCCGATGAGCTCGCCTATGTGTTGAACAAAATGGAGGCGGAGATTCTATTTTTCGAATCTTGTTTCTCTCCGCTGTTAGACGAAGTTCTAACCAAACTGGAAAGATCGGTCAGGCTAATTGTGATCGATCAAGCAGATGATACGGAAAGCAGAGTCACGGGCGCTGTACCAATTGACCAGTTCGTGACTGGTAAGTCGGCGGCTGCGCCGGCCATTGCGCAGGAAGAAAGTGATCCGCTCGCAATCACGCTGACTGGTGGGACGACAGGGTTTCCGAAAGGCGTGCTTGTAAGTCACAAGGCAAGATGTGCGTCAGCTGTTGCTGCGGCTGGTGATTTCGGACTGGACGAATCGGACATCGTTGCGGCCTCCACGCCTCTCTTTCACACGGCGGGACTTTTCGTATGGTTCGGTACCGCTGTGATGCAGGGTGCGTCGATAGTTCTGCCTGAGTCCTGGCACCCAATTTAGTTTAGCCAACTTATGGAGCGGGAAAAAATAACTGCCGCTTTCCTGTTGCCGAGCCAGTTGAATGATCTGATTACACACCCCGACTTCTCCATTGAGCCTCTGAA
>PVMK01188746.1_pt1 | contig 12511 bp, 12 predicted proteins | sample 1853481 | NCBI WGS metagenome assembly PVMK01 (sample SAMN08533507, study PRJNA380276) | Marine sediment metagenome, whole genome shotgun sequencing project.
CTCGTCTCAAAGGCGGCTGTGCAACGATCGATGTCTTTTTTGTAATCGCTTTTCGTAAATGACATAAAATCCTCCTGATAATTTATTATTTGTAGAAAACCGGGTCCTTTGGGTTAGGATTCTTTACATAATTAATGGCTGATCTTTTCACAATTTGAAACGCTTAATATCGGATAAAGAGGATGGTGTCAACATAGAGTCCCAAATACAGTGTTGTTGCTGTTTAGCCTATCAATTCTGACTTGAACCAGAGCATTTTTGTACTTGTCATCACACGGAACATGGACAGGGATGTAGTTTGATGTTATCCCTTTTAAATGGCCTGTGGATTTTTCCCTTTTGTCTTCTATAAGGACGTCTACTTTTTGCCCAACAATTTTTTTGTAAAAAATCCTTTTTTTAATGTTGCCGAGTTGGTGCATTTTTTGACACCGTTTCTTTATGACTGTTGAAGAGACTTTTCCCGAAAGCTTGTCTGCAGGTGTTTTGCCTCTCGAAGAAAACGGAAAAACATGTAAATAAGTGACGGGCAAATCTTCAACTAATGAATATGTATTAGCAAAAGCATTCTCGGTTTCACCGGGAAACCCGATGAGTGTATCAACACCGATGGCCGCGTCGGGTAAGCGTTTATTAATTTTATTAATAAGATCTCTGAAAAATGAGCGTGTGTACGGCCGGTTCATTTTTTTTAAAACGTCGTCGTCCCCACTTTGTAAAGGAATATGAAAATGTTTGCAAAACATGTCCGTTTCAGAAACGAGTTTTATGATATCATCTTTTAATTCAAGAGGTTCTATTGAACTCAAGCGAACCCGATCAATTCCCCTTAGTTCATGGATACGGTTTAACAGTGAAAAAAGATCGGTTTTTTGGGGCAGATCCGTACCGTAGGCACCGAGATGTATCCCGGAAAGAACGACTTCATGATAACCGGCCTGTTTGAGTTGTTGGATGTGTTTCAACACGCTTTCAAAAGGCATGCTGCGGCTTGGGCCCCGAGCGTAAGGAACAATACAGTATGTGCAATGAGAATCGCAACCATCTTGGATCTTCAAAAATGGCCGTGTTCGATTTCCAAAAACAGTTGTTGGTGACGATTTGAAGTCGTGTTCAAGAAAAATATTGCGTTTAATTATAGTGACGGGATGTTGAACGTTTTCATCTGATGAAAGGATTATTTCAGGTATTTTGTGTTTGTCTGCATGCCCAATAATGTGGTGAATCCCTTTGATTTTCTTGATGGCATCAGGTTCAGTCTGGGCATAACAACCGGTAACAATAATTCGTGCCCCAGGGTTGGATCTCATTGCCTTGCGAACAGCCTGTCTGGATTGCATGGACGCTTTCTGGGTAACCGTACAGGTGTTGACAATGCAAACATCTGCTGTTTGTTCATGGCGCACTTGACGATATCCAGAGTTATTTAGCTGCTCGGCAATTGCCGCCGACTCATATTGATTTACCTTGCAACCCAATGTGGTGACGGTAAATTTGGTTGTTTGGTTGCGACGCTTGATTTCTGTTCGTTTTTTTGTCAATTCTAATCCCTTTCCGGGGAAATCCATCCGCCTCCCAGTACTTCGTTACCTTCATAAAACACAGCGCATTGTCCGGGTGCAATCGCTGATTGTGGTTTTTCAAATCGGATGATTGCGGTGTTTTCGTCGATGGGAATCAGTTTGGATGGTGCTGCTTTGTGACGATATCTGATGCGTGTAAATACATTGATGGCAGCATTCGGCTTTCGGGTAATCCAGTTTATATCTTTAATTTTACATTCCCGGGCGATAAGGTCCTTTTTAAAGCCGACGGTCAGGCTATTTTTCTTTGGATCGATAGCAGCAACATAATAGGGTTCAGCAGCTGGGCAGTTGATGCCGCGCCGCTGACCGATCGTGAAAAGATGCAGACCCTTATGTTGACCTAATATTTTGCCGTCCACATCTTCTATTGGGCCGGGTTTTTTTTCAAAACCAGGTTGCGTGGCAAGAAATTCTCCATAGGTTCTTCCTTTGATAAAGCATATATCTTGGCTTTCTCTTTTTTTAGCCGGCTCGAGTCCTTTTTGTTTGGCCAGTTGTATAACTTGGGATTTAGTCATTCCTCCTAAAGGGAAACAGGCCCTTGCCAGATGTTTTTGAGACATGAGCGCGAGAAAGTAGGATTGGTCTTTTTTCGAATCAACACCTTTTAAAAGACGAAACCGACCTTTTTTCCCTATACGTATCCTGGCGTAATGGCCGGTAGCCATTGTTGAAGCGCCCAACTTCCGGGCAAAATCAAAAACCGTTCCAAATTTTATCAATGGGTTGCACACCATGCATGGATTTGGGGTTTGGCCGTTCTGATAGGTGTGGATGAAGTAATCGACCACCTGGTGTTCAAATTCATTGGTGCAGTCGACTCGTTTTACATCGATATCCAGTTGATCCGAAATATGGGAAATGATGTCAGGAATATGAATATTCGTTGTATGCGGTACGGTATCATCAGCGTTTGAAAAATGAACATTATTTTCGTTATTAATAGCTTGGGTTTCATATCCTGTGATAAAGTGGATTCCGATGATGTGGTGTCCCTGTTCCTTTAACAGGTAGGCAGCCACAAGAGAATCTATACCGCCACTGACAGCGATGGCTAATAAAGGCTTCATTTAAAAAAAGCTTTGTTTGTGGGGCGGGCTTCCATGGCGCGGGTTGGACAGGCAGGTACACACAGTTCACAGACACTGCACTTTTGTTGGTCAAAATCGACACTCATGTCAGGTCGTTGAATGTAAAGGGCATTGGTTGGGCAAACTGCCGTACAGGCACCGCAATGCGTGCATTTATTTATGATACGTTTGACTTCCTGGGACGCATTCTGAACATGTACCCCCTGATCTCTAAGATATTTTACCCCTTCCTTGAAGTTTTTTTTGGTTCCGGCAAGTTCCAGAACCATGATTCCTTCTTTTCTTGGAAGTACTGCGGCATTGAGGATGTTAAAGGTAAGATCGTAATCTTTGACCAGGTAACATACGATGGGTTTTTCAACCTCAGTTTTGGGGAAACGAAGAATAAGTATTTTTGAATACACGATGGACCTCCGGAAAATCCTTTATTTTTAGGTTAAAAAATAATAATCTAATTATAATTGCAAATCATGTCAATATCAACTCAAACCTAAAAATACCTGGCAAATCATGAATCGTTTTGCTTACCTTACCACAGGCCTTGCCGTCAAGACGCTATCCGGCCTTTTAAAAGCTAGAATTCATATTCATGATAAGGAGAATATTCCTGAAGGCTCTATTATCTTTGTCATCAACCATTTCACACGGATTGAGACGCTTTTTTTTGCCATACCATATCCACAAGATAACTCATATTCCGGCCTGGTCCCTGGCAGACTACCAGCTTTTTGACGGGCCCCTTGGTCTGTTTCTGGATAAGGTGGGTGCTGTTTCCACTCGCAATCCTGATAGAGATCTTTTGATCATAAAGAGCCTCTTAACCGGTGAAGCGGTGTGGATAATTTTTCCAGAAGGCCGCATGGTCAAAAGCAAAAAAAATCATTGAAAAAGGGCGTTTTACGGTCCCCTATGCCGGAGGTAGACATCCTCCGCACACCGGAGCCGCTACACTGGCTCTCAGGACAGAATTCTACCGGCAACGGCTGCGCGTTATGGCCAAGGAAGCGCCTCATGAAGCTGATCGATTGATGCATCTTTTTCAGATCGACTCGATAGAGCCTGTACTGGAACGCAACACCTATATTGTTCCTGTAAACATTACTTATTATCCGCTCAGAGCGCATGAGAACGTCCTCAGCAGCATTGCTGCTCGGCTGATGAATATATCTGATCGTGTGGTGGAAGAGCTAATGACAGAGGGTACCATGCTGCTGTCAGGGGTTGATGTGGATATCCGATTTGGCAAACCGATTGAAATAAAGAAATTCTTACAAAATGCAGCGATCCATAAAGATATTTGTTCGAAAGAGCACATCCGGTTTGATGATCCTATCCCCTCAAAACGTATGATGCGAAAAAGCGCGCTGAAAATTATGAAGCGATATATGTTTGATATATATCGTATGACAACCGTTAACCACGATCACATTTTTGCATCGATGCTTAAGTTTTATCCATTTAAAAGAATCAATGAGACAGATTTGAGACGAAGGGTATTTCTCACTGCCACGCACCACATTAAAAAGGCCGGGGTTTACCTCCATGACAGCCTCACCTCGGATCAGATTCACCTGCTTACAGACGATAGGTTCAATAAGTTTAAAGACTTTATCACCGTGGCTCAGGAGAAAGGGGTAGTCAGAAGGGCAGGTAAGGCAATATTCAATGAAGCCGCAACATTTTTTTCTCCTCTTGATTTTCATCGCATACGGATCGACAACCCGGTGGCTGTTATTGCAAACGAAGTGGAGCCATTGACGTTGCTCCAGCGCAAAATTAAACGTATGGCTTGGCTGCCGGGCTTCTTTCATAGGCGAAAGGTTGTTAAATATCTCATTGACAAATCCCTGTATGAATTTAAAGAAGACTACCAGGCGTTTTATGTTGACGGAGAGTCCAAGAAAAAAGATGTTGGCAAGCCGTTTCTTGTTAAAGGGACGTCTCGAGAAATCGGCGTGGTTCTTATTCACGGATACATGGCCGCCCCTCTTGAGGTCAAGAAACTTGCTGCCTTCTTAGGACGCAAGGGACTGTGGGTCTATGTTCCTCGCTTAAAAGGGCATGGTACTTCACCTGAAGATCTTGCCACTAGAAAGTATATGGATTGGGTAGAATCGGTCGACGCAGGTTATGCTATCATCAGCAACATATGCAAAAGGGTTGTTGTGGGAGGGTTTTCAGCAGGGGCTGGTTTGGCATTAGATCTGGCAACCAGGGTCCATGACATAAAAGGTGTTTTTGCCGTTTGTCCGCCGATGAGGCTTAAAGATTTTTCCTCAAAGTTTGTTCCGGCCGTCGATGTATGGAACCGGCTGGTGAAGAAGGTCCACCTTGACGGGATCAAAAAAGAATTTGTAGAAAATAACCCCGAAAATCCCCATATTAATTATTTTCGCAATCCTATTTCCGGTGTATTGGAGCTTGAACGGTTTATGGAGTCTTTGGAAACCAAATTGCACACCATACACGCGCCCACCCTGGTGATTCAATCCCGAGGTGACCCGGTGGTTAAACCCAGTGGTTCGAGGCGAGCATTTGAACGAATAGGAGCAGACAACAAGGCCTATCTTCTCTTAAATTTTGACCGCCACGGTATTCTTTTAGGTGATGGGGCAGAAAAAGTACACAAAGCCATCGGAGACTTTATTGAAGATTTAGCTTGATATTAAAACAAGTTAAGAAAAACGTGGAGATAAAATAAGAGATGCTTACATTTTTGACGCGATCCGTTAAATACGAAAAAGATAGTAAGCGGTATCATCGATTTCAGATTGAAACGGATGTAGGCATTGTTGGATCGATTTGTGTACCAAAAAGCATTGAGCGTGTGCCAAAGAAACTCATCTTTGAATATGCTGAAAAAGAATGAAGAGGAAGGGCCCCCAAGAATAGGCATCACATTCTTGGGGGCATGATAGGAGAATAGAAGGACATATTGAAAAATCCGTCCTCAACACGCTTATAATATACTACAATGTGGCATGTCAAGGATTTATTTTATTTGTGATAACTTTCTGAAGGGCGAGTTACTTAAAACACTCTGACATTAACAGGAAAGTGATCTGTAGCTCATAAAAGACCCATAGATTTTAGCACGCCGTCAATCTGAGTCGTTGTCATATATCCCTTTTCAAATAAAATCTCTCCAATGGGGCGGCGTATGGCTTTCTCCAACTCTTCAGTAACCTGAGTCACCAATGCTTCATATGCCTGTTCAAAGGCGATATAATCTTTTTTTATAGCTATCATGCCAAACCGTTTATCAAATTTTCCAATCGACATTTCCGGTCACCTTGAATCAGAGGGGATGTTTTTTCGCCATAGGAACGACAATACCGCCCGTCCGCTCTCCGAGCCGAAGGCCTCGCAAGCCTGCCCGCTTGCCAAGAACTCGCGAGGCAGACGGGTGATAGCGTTGCGGGCAGGAGTTATATAAAATCGTAAAACGATTTTATTATTGGAACATATTGTGTGTCAAGTATTATTTAATACAATATGTGATGGTTTTCCTCAAAATTGAAAGTCACATCGTATCCGAAGGATATGCCTGCGTGGGTGAACTTGGCCAAGATTTTGGTATTGTGCCCTCAACGATTTCGCATCACATTAAGGAGCTTCGCCGACCCGGACACGTTTGCAGCCTTGCAAGGCTTTTTTGCATAGGTATAATTTATTCATCTGTGTCTCCTACTTGTGCGATGTAGAAATTTGACTCCTCATTGCTTTCGATCCAGACTATTGGTGCTTTTCCCACGACATTGTCTCTCCGGCTGCAGTGCAACGCCGTCAGCAACAGCAACTCCATATCAAATGAGAAACGCTTGTCAGTCATTAGTTCCAGTACTTGTTTTAGCACTTCTGCTCTGAATGCCTTGAATCCACATTGGGTGTCTACAACTTCTCCCAGCTGCGGTAAAAGCTTGGTTCGAATAAAATGACGGAACACCAACCTCATGTGGTCGTAGTTGGTCAACCCCTGCGCGCCTGCTGGAGTGCAATACATGCCACCGGTATCATAACGGGTCCCAATGGCGCACATTCTATTTTTATTTTCAAGCTGAAGCAACAACAATCCGGCCTGTGCAATATTTGTTGATAAGTCAGAATCTGTGTAAATAACTATATGACGGACATTGTCATGCTGCTCTTTAATGACTGACCACATGCCGTATTGAATGGCACCTCCTTTTTGGCTATCGTCTGTAGATGTCAGACTCTTTGCAACCGGAGACCTTTCTGCTATCGCATCAGCAAGATACAGTACTCGTACATTGTTATAGCCTTCCTGCTGTATAATTTTCTCCGCAATTTCACCACTTTTTTCAGGACAGCCATCATCTACAAAAACGAGCTCCCATTTTTTTTCAATTTCACCTTCGAACAGCCATCTCAGCTGTGACACTTTTCGTCGTAAAAAATCTTCTCCTGCCGGATGCTCTGCCCCAGTGCGAATGCGGTTGTGTTCTTTATACATAGCCACTACAAAACTGTTGAAGATTGGAACCGATAACGATTTAAGAGACATCTTTGAAAGGGCAAGTTTTGAAGCTAGGTGGAGAATGACAGGATGTTTCATCTGCTCGGTGGTAATATGTGTATCAACCGCTCTCAGTTCATCCTCTTCCGGGTAAAGGTCCAACAGTAGCGTCGCGGTTTCAAGTGCCTGTCTTTCATGCGCTAGGTCGGTCAAATCCATATGAGGCGGCATATCGGCTGTAACTGCCAAAACCTCAGCCCACCTGCTGTCAATCTCCGTGAGCCGCTTCAGATCATTTAACGAAAATTTATACTCAAAAAGAGGATCTATCGTGCTATTGAACAATTTAGGGATGCCAGCCATCATCTGATGAAATCGTGATTCCTCAAGACCTTCAATAAACGAAGCAAAATCTGCAGTATCAGATGCAATATCAGTCATTTGTGTCTTGTATTGTCGATACAGATCGGCCATATGTTTCATCATTTTTAAGTAACTATCCATAATATCAGTTCTTTTGTGCGATTGATGCGATCATTGATATTTTAATCTATAATATCAATTATTCTTTGGGATAAGATGTTTCCAGACTCAACAGCTTGGGACCCTGTTTGATGATGAATTCATTATCAATAGTTTCCCAAATCCAGCCTGAAAGACCATAACCTCCCACAGGTTTTGATACAAAAGCGTCAACCCAAATCTCTGACTGGGGTTGATTTACGCCCGCGGTGCCGAAATGTCCATAAGTTATCTCAGGCACACGGTGGCAGTAGGGTGCACCTGTCAGCTTTTCAGCGAAATTTGCAGCGGTTTCATCCCCGTAAACTGAGACCCTCAGTCCGTAACGACTGTCCCTGGCCAAGCTCAGGGCTTCTTCCGCTTCATTGAAAGCACTGATAAACGATACGGGACCAAAGGTTTCCTCCTGCATGCCCAGCATATCGTGGTTGGCGTTGATGACCACTGTCGGATAAACAAAATTTCCTTCGATTCGTCCGCCAAGCACAATTTTTGCGCCTTGTTGGACGGCATCATTTAATTGAAGCTTAATAGCTTCAACGGCTTTGGTGCTTGCTACTGCACCCATCTCTGTGGTGAGGTCTGATGGATCGCCAACTTTAACGGATCGGCTGTAATCGAGAAACAGTTCTAAAAATTCGTCGTGGATGGTACTGTGCAGATACACGCGTTCAGGGGCGGTGCAGGTCTGTCCGGCATAAATATATTTGGAGTAGGCGAGCTCTCTGGCTGCTGCTTCCAGGTCAGCGCCAGGCAGAACAATGAAAGGATCTTTCCCTGGCCCCTCAAAGATGAATTTCTTGCCCTGCTCTTTAATGGCGTCAAGGTATTGACCGGCATAATCGTCGGAACCGAACAGACATATGGCCGGTGTTGCCGAGTCAGTCATAGCTTTATGAAGGAATGTTCTGCCGTCAGAATAGTCAAAGTAGATAGTATTACCGAAGATAGGTTGGTAAAGAGATTCCGTAAAACGGGCGATGCCGGAGCCCCGTGAAGCGAGCTTTACCCGTACCGGATTTCCCACCATGTATATCGAAACAATGGCAGTATTCAACCAGGCGCTGCCGTTGTATGGCAGTACCAGAGCAACCGCTTGACCGGACTTGCAAATTGGCTGCCGCAAAGAAAAAGTCTGTGCCATGGCCTCGAAACCCTTCAGGTCATTGAGAATTCCGTCCACTTCAATATTGCATTCACGGTAAGTAAATCCGGTGTCCTTTATCGCAACTTCGACCAAATTATCACGATTTGCCCGCATGGCAGTGGCCAATGCATTGACTTTTTCGAGTCGGCTTTCATATGTTTCCATAGATGTCCTCATTAATAATGAATGAAAAGTTCATAACCATTTATTACATTTAGGATTGTTAAGTCAAACTGATATTCATTTAGGGTATAAAATTATACTTTATAGAATAGTAAATATAGCATACAGATCTTAAGAACAAACTTGAGTAAAGCATCCCATCTTGGATCTTGATAATTCTTTTCCTGTTTGTTATTGTAAACCCCGCACAAGGAAGCTGGCTAACCGTAAGATGTCGGAAGGTCTGTTTCGAACCTTTCATGCTTCCTTGTGTATTTAAATTCAAGTTGGCCCGCAAACCTCAACATACTCCAGCAGACCGCCGGAACCGTGCCGCTATGTGATGCGGTTATTTTTTTTGAACTTTTCAGCTTTTTTGTATCAACTTGACTTCAAGCTGGTGGCGGTTGAAGGAAGCCGGAAAATCCGCCGCGCTTCTTTGCCAACATCTTAACCGCGCCGTTATCTTGCTTGATAAAGAATGAAAGGAGCCACAGATGGTAACAGGATTAATACTCGTTGATATTCAAAACGATTACTTTCCGGGTGGCAATATGGAACTTGTCAAGATGAATGATGCAAGCTCAAATGCTAAAGATTTGCTATTCTTGTTTCGCAAAAACCAATGGCCGACATTCCACCTACAACATATTGCGGAACATGAGGGCGCAACTTTTTTTCTCCCAAATACTGAAGGAGCTGAACTGCACGAAAGCATCAAACCTTTACCGGAAGAAACTACAATACGGAAAAAATTCCCCAACAGTTTTCGAGACACAAGGCTTCTAAAGGAGTTGAAGAATGCCGGAGTCGAGCAAGTTGTGATCTGCGGTGCTATGAGTCATATGTGTATTGATGCTACTACTCGGGCTGCTGCCGACCTCGGATATTTATGCATGGTTGTTCATGATGCATGTGCTACAAAGAATCTTGAATTTGGGGGTAAAAAAATTTTAGCAGAAGAGGTCCATGGTTCGTTTATGGCAGCTTTGGGATCGGCCTATGCTAATGTGTTGAGTTTCAATGAATTTCTATCAAGCACTAAAAGGGGTGTCGCCACATAACCAGGCAGTTCACCAGCCCTCCCCAGAAAAATTAAGGTTAAAATCGCAAAGCACAATTTTTAAAATTGTGCTTAACGGTTGAGGTATGGAATCATGCTTGGTATAGATATGATCATGATTATATCTCAAAGTCATCTTCGCTATGTTCACCTAAATCTTCATTTTTCCATTCATCGTTATCTTTTTCAATTCTTAAAAACTCCATTTCATCCTCTGAAAAATCTTCCATAACACCTCCGATCATGCCCACACCCTCCCAATCAAAAGCATCAAAAATATCGTCCATTTCTATTTCTCCTTTAAATTCTGAGTTCGAGTTAGGGGAAACCCGGAAAAAAATAGGGTGTAATTTTGTATTGTCAAGGGGGAATTAATAAAAACACTTCAATTTTTTAGTCCTTTATTTTGTATTTTGGGAACTTACCAATAAATATCCGATAACAGCTCTTATAACTCGCGTATCTTGACCGCCTTCGACTTGTTGACTGTTTTTGACCATGAAAAATAAAGATTTGAAAAGTATTGATTTCGTTTCGAAAGTTGATATAAAATCTATTAGCAGCGGGGAATTCAAATTTAAAATAGAGGGTATTGTATAACAGGCTATTTTCTATTTTGATCTCTAAATGATATCATAACCCATTGAGATTATAAAATATATCATGTGTTGAGAAGAAAACACAACAGAGGCTCAAGGAGGTCTATCATGAGTGACAGTATTATTTTTTCGCCTTTCCAAGTAAAGAGTTTTACACTTAAAAACCGAATCGGTGTTGCGGCTATGACACGCATGTCCTCTTCAGGGGACGGTATCCCTCGACAGGATGTTTTTGATTTTTTAATTAGGAGAGCCAAAAATGGAGCTGCTATCGTTTATACCGAAGCGATTGTTACGGATTATGAAAGTGCTCAAGGCTATCCAGGACAGGCCCGAATGGTAACGCAGCGACAGATTGAATCATGGAGACCCGTAGTGCGTGCAATCCAAAAAGAGGGATCTATCGCTATTATGCAAATGTTTCATTGTGGACGTATGGCATGGCCAGATATCAACCCGGCAAATCGAGTGATAGCTCCAAGCGCCATTATTCCTGAACAAATCAATCCAATGACCGGAGAACCTTATCCGGTGCCTGACATCATGACTCAGTTTGACATTGATCATGTGATCGTTGGCTTTGTGGAAACGGCCAAGGGGGCAATTGAAGCTGGTTTCGATGGTATCGAAATTCACGGAGCTCATGGTTATCTTATCAATAATTTTTTATCTTCATACTCCAATGAACGTACAGATTCTTATGGAGGGTCCGTGGAAAATCGTTTCCGTTTTGCCCATGAAGTGATTCAGGCAGTAAAAAAGGTGATCCCTGATGATCGTCTGTTGATCTTCAGAATATCGAATTGGGGTATTGCAGATATGGAAGTATCCCTATTTAAAAATAAAGATGAATGGCAGGATCTGATCAAATTATTGTCTAAAGAGCCCATCGATGCAATCTCAGTATCGACGTATCGGTACAAAGATAAAGCTTTTGGAACGGATCGGAACATGGCCCAAATTACGAGAGAAGCAACTGATTTTCCTATTATGATATGTGGTCAAATTTATGACAGAACAAGTGCGGAGGATGCCTTGACGGATGCTGATATCGTTTTGAGCGCTAAATCGATGCTCCTTAATCCGAATTGGGTTGAAGATGTTAGATCAAGAAAAGACCTGCCGCTATATAAATCGGAAGAAGCCAATGTCGCTTACACTGACAAGCCGTTGCCGTGATAGATGAACTGTTTACGAATGCATCAAAATTAAAAACAAATATCCAAAACCAACAAAGGAGACGTTTTATGAGCTTACAACAAAAACTAGATGCCCAAAAGAAGGCAACTGAAACTTCTGCGCCCAAGGAGGCTCTTGATATCATGCATCGGGCAACGGAGAATCTAGCCAAATCCGGGATTATGGACCGTATCGTCAAAAAGGGCGACAAAGCCCCTGATTTCATGTTGAACGATGTAAATGGTAATGCCGTTAATTTGAAAGAAAGGCTGTCCGGAGGCCCTGTGGTGCTCGGCTTTTACCGTGGCCGATGGTGACCGTACTGCAATCTGGAGCTGGAAGCTCTGGAGCAAGCTCGCACAGAAATTAAGTCCCTAGGCGCATCCCTTTTGATGATTTCACCCCAGACGGAGGAACACTCGCGAACTTTTGTCGAAAATAAGAACCTTAGCGTTGAATTATTGAGTGATCCTGGGAATCAAACGGCGGAAAAATTTGGTTTGGTTCACACTGTTTCAGAAGACCTGAAAAAGGTTTATCTACAGTTCGGTATTGATCTTCCGAAATACAATGATGATGATTCTTGGCGATTACCGATGCCTGCCAGGTATATAATTGATCAGGACCAGGTGGTCAGATATGCCGAGGTAAGCCCCGATTACACCGTCAGACCCGATCCTTTACA
>PVMK01122763.1_pt1 | contig 12509 bp, 7 predicted proteins | sample 1853481 | NCBI WGS metagenome assembly PVMK01 (sample SAMN08533507, study PRJNA380276) | Marine sediment metagenome, whole genome shotgun sequencing project.
CCGCTGACGGTTAACGGCATTGAATACAACAATGTCATGCCCGCGATGAGCTACATCAGCGATGCCGATCTTGCAGCTCTCCTGACCTACGTGGTCAACAGCTGGGGAAATGTAGACGGTGAATTTACGCCCGAGAAAGTGGGCGCTTTCCGGAGTGAGTCCGGTCTGCAGCCCGGCGAAGGGCAACGCCACCAGACGGCCCGGGAGACACAGCAGGCTTACCAGGGCGCGCAATACGATACTCCTGAGAACCTGCAAATGCGCATGAGTCCCGGGGCGCCGGATATGACCGAAGCCGAGTACCTGCTGGCGTCCAATCTGTATTTCGAGCGTTGTGCCGGCTGCCACGGCGTATTGCGCAAAGGCGCCACCGGCAAACCTCTGACTATCGATATTACCCAGGAGAAGGGCACCGAGTACCTGAAGGCACTGATTAACTTCGGCTCGCCCGGGGGCATGCCGAACTGGGGAAGTTCCGGTGAACTGAATGCGGAAGAGATCGACATGATGGCCCGGTTTCTGCAGCATGAGCCACCGGAGCCGCCTTCCTTCGATCTGCCGGATATGATGGAGAACTGGGAGGTCCTCATCCCCGTGGCCGATCGGCCCACCAAGCCGCAACATGATTACGACATCGACAACATGTTCTCGGTCACTCTGCGTGACAGCGGGGAAGTGGCCATCATCGATGGTGATTCCAAGGAAATCATTACCATCATCGACACCGGTTACGCGGTGCACATCTCCAGAATGTCCCATTCAGGACGCTTCGTATACACGATTGGCCGCGATGCCAGACTGAACCTCATTGATCTGTGGATGGACCCGCCCCAGACGGTCGCCAAGGTGCGGGTCGGCCTGGAAGCCCGCTCGGTAGAGACTTCCAAGTACGAGGGTTTTGAAGATGTGTATGCTGTGGCCGGCGCCTACTGGCCGCCACAGTATGTGATCATGGACGGTGCGACGCTGGAGCCCCTGAGAATCGTTTCGACCCGGGGTGTGACCGTGGATACTCAGGAATATCATCCCGAACCGCGGGTCGCCGCTATCGTGGCGTCATATGAGCATCCTGAGTTCATCATCAATGTTAAGGAGACGGGACGCATACTGCTGGTGGACTACAGTGATATCGAAAACCTGTCGGTGACCACGATCGATGCGGCACGTTATCTGCACGACGGCGGTTGGGATACCACCAAGCGATATTTCCTGACGGCCGCCAATCAGTCCGACAAGATCGTCGTCGTCGATTCCAAGGAGCGCAAGCGGGTCGCCATGGTGGACGTGGATAAGATCCCGCATCCGGGTCGCGGCGCAAACTTCGTTGATCCGGAACTGGGACCGGTCTGGGTGACCAGCGCCCTGGGTAACGAGAAGATCACGCTCATTGGCACGGATCCGGATAACCACCCGGATAATGCCTGGAAGGTGGTGAAGGTTCTGAAAGGCCAGGGCGGCGGTTCCCTGTTCGTGAAGACTCATCCCAAGTCATCCAATCTCTGGGTCGATACTCCGCTGAATCCCGTTGAATCCATCAGCCAGTCTGTGGCGGTATTTGATATCGGTGATCTGGATGCGGGTTTTGAAGTGCTGCCCATCGCAGCATGGGCGGAACTCGGACCCGGACCCAAGCGGGTCGTGCATCCCGAATACAACGCCGCAGGCGATGAAGTCTGGTTTTCCGTCTGGAGCGGTCAGGAAGAAGAGTCCGCTATTGTTATCGTGGACGATAAGACCCGCAAGCTCAAACATGTGATCAAGGGTGAGCGCATCATTACTCCCACGGGTAAGTTCAACGTCCGCAACACCGTAGGGGATATTTACTGAGAATAAATGGGGTCGAACCGAGGTTTTTAGCGAAACTGCGGTTCGTCTCCTGTTTTCTCCACATAAAAACCTCGGTTCGACCCCATTTATTCGACCCATTTATTCCGACCCGGATTCCCGCCACTGTAGGACAAAGCCATAAATCACGGGCAGCACCAGCAGGCACAGTACGGTGGTGGTGATCATGCCGCCGATCATGGGGGCGGCGATTCGCTGCATGACATCGAATCCCGTGCCGGTGCCCAGCATAATCGGTAGCAGGCCGACGATGGTGGATGTGGCGGTCATCGCAACAGCGCGCACACGCCGTGATGTTCCGTCATGGACAGCTGCGGTGATTTCCATCGGCGATAAAGACGGGCGGTCTGTTGTGCCATTACGATAAGCCTCGGCCTTCTCGCGTTTTCGCTCATTCACGGTTTCCTCGATGAATGTGAGCACGAGGACGCCGGTCTCCACGGCCACGCCCGCGAGTGCAATGAAGCCCACGGCGACGGCAACGGACATATTGAATCCGGACCAGTACACCAGCCAGAATCCGCCAACCAGGGCGAACGGCACCGACAGCATGACGATGATCGGTGCCACAACATTGCGAAAATTCAGATACAGCAGCAAGAAGATCAGGAATAGTGTCAGGGGGATCACAATGCGCAAGCGGGCGCTCGCCCGTTCCATATATTCAAACTGCCCTGACCAGGTCACCGTGTAGCCGGATGGAATATCCACTTCCCTGGCGAGAATTTCTTTTGCCTTGGCAACGAAGCCGCCGATGTCCGACGTGCGTAAATCGATATAGACCCAGGCGTTCGGCCGCGCGTTCTCGCTTTTTATGACAGGCGCTCCGCGTGCCAGGCTGATGTCAGCCAGTTGCCCCAGCGGTATCTGGGCACCGCCGGGCGTCGGCACCAGTACCCGGCGCAAGTGTTCGGGGTCGTCCCGCAGCTCACGCGGGTAGCGCAGATTGACCGGATAGCGCTCGAGTCCTTCGACCGTCTCGGTGATTTGCATACCGCCGATCGCCGTCATGATGACATCCTGTACGTCACCGATCGTCAGTCCATAACGGGCGATGACGTCGCGCCGGATATCAAAATCAAGAAAATAACCACCGACCGCCCGATCCCCGAATGCCGACAGCGTCTCGGGCATCGTTTTCATTGCACGCTCCACTTCCAGCGATATGCGCTGCAGCTCGGCGAGGTCGGGTCCGCCGATCTTGATGCCTACAGGCGTCTTGATGCCGGTGGACAGCATGTCGATACGTGTTTTGATGGGCATTGTCCAGGCGTTAGCAAGCCCGGGAAACTGGATGGCCCGATCCATCTCTTTCATCAGGTCCTGCGTCGACTTTTTCGGGTTCGGCCATTGATCGCGCGGTTTGAGCCGGACAATAGTTTCCAGCATGCTCAGCGGTGCCGGATCGGTCGCGGTCTCGGCGCGCCCGACTTTGCCGAACACCGACTGGACTTCGGGAAACGTACTCAGAATTTTGTCTGTCTGCTGCATTAACTCCTTCGCCTTGGTAATCGACACGCCGGGGAATGTGGTCGGCATATACAAAATGTCGCCTTCATCCAGTGGCGGCATGAACTCGCTGCCCAGCCTGGAAACCGGGTAGACGGTGCATGCCAACAGCACCAGGACAATGACCAGCGTGGTTTTACGCCAGTGAAGCAGGGTCGTCAGGGCGGGTGAATGCAGGGCGTGCAGCAGCCGGTTAACCGGGTTCTTTGCTTCGGGCAATATCTGTCCCCGGATCAGGAAACCGGTGAGCAATGGCACGACGGTGATCGCTAAAAATGCGGTGGCGGCCATGGAGTAGCTGCTGGTAAAGGCGAGCGGCTTGAATAACCGGCCTTCCTGCGCTTCGAGCGTAAAGATCGCAAAATATGAAACAACGATCACGAGCAAGGAGAAGAACAGCGCCGGACCAACTTCACGTGCCGCGTTGCCGATGGCACGCCAGCGTTCATCCAGGGTAAGCGGCCTGTCGAGTGCCGCACGAGCATTGGCAAGATGCTTGTGCGCGTTTTCAGTCAATACAATCGGCCCGTCAACCATGGCGCCGATCGCAATGGCAATGCCGCCCAGTGACATGATATTTGCATCGATGCCCTGCAAACGCATTGCAATAAACGCTATCAGGATACCGATGGGCAGTGCAACAATCGTCACCAGTGCGGAGCGAAAGTGCAGCAGGAAAAATGTGCAGACCAGCGCGACCAGAATAAACTCCACGATGAGTGTGCTCGTCAGGTTCTTCACCGCGCGCTCGATCAGCGAGCCGCGGTCATAGACCGGTACGATCTCAACGCCCGCCGGCAGGCCGGCCTTCAGCTCTTCGAGCTTGTTGCGCACGCGCTTGATCGTCGCCAGTGCATTTTCGTTATAGCGCATGATGACAATGCCGCCTGCCACTTCGCCTGTGCCGTTTAATTCGGCCGCGCCGCGGCGAAGTTCGGGGCCGAGCTGGACGTGGGCAACATCTTTGAGGCGAATCGGCGTGCCGCGTGCGTCCATGCCAACTGCGATGCTTTCAAGGTCAGAGATCGACTGTATATAACCGCGACCGCGTACCATGTACTCCGTCTCTGCCATTTCCAGCAGGCGCCCGCCGACATCGTTATTCGATCGCTTGATCGCCTGGCGAACCTTGTTCAGCGGAATGCCGTAGGCGGCCAGCTGATTCGGGTCAACTTCCACCTGGTACTGCTTGACGTAGCCGCCGACCGACGCGACCTCGGCCACCCCCTGAACCGTCTGTAACGGATAGCGCAAATACCAGTCCTGAATGGAACGCAGCTTGGCCAGGTCGTGTTGGCCAGTGCGGTCGACGAGCGCGTACTCATAGATCCAGCCGACGCCTGTTGCGTCCGGTCCCAGACGTGGCGAGACACCCTGGGGCAGACGGCCACTGACGAAGTTGAGATACTCCAGTACGCGCGAGCGTGCCCAATACATGTCCGTACCGTCTTCAAAAATAATGTAGACAAAAGACAGGCCGAAGAAAGAATAGCCACGCACAACTTTGGCATAGGGAACTGCAAGCATGGAGGTCGTCAGCGGATAGGTGACCTGGTCTTCGACAACCTGCGGTGCCTGGCCCGGGTACTCGGTAAAGATGATGACCTGAACATCGGACAGATCGGGGATCGCATCGACGGGCGTGGTTTGTATGGCCCAGATTCCTGTGGCTACCAGTAGCAACACCGTGACCATCACCAGGAAGCGGTTTCGCAGGCAGGTATCAATGATTGCCTGAATCATTGCGTGGCCTCCCGCATTTTGCTTGTGGCTTCGCGGAGTTTTGATTCTGAATCAATCAGGAACTGCGCTGAAACAACGACGTCCTCACCGGCAGCAACACCACTCTTTATTTGCGTCCACCCGTCGCTGCTGACGCCAATCGTGACCTCACGCGGCTCAAACTTGCCCGGCGCGCGTTGAATAAAGACTTGTTTTCGCAACCCGGATCTAATGATCGCTTCCGATGGCACTGTCACCTCGGCGGGCATGGCACTTGCTTTGATACTGACATCGACGAACATGTTCGGCTTTAGCAGCAGGTCCTCATTGTCGAATTCCATGCGCACCTTGACAGTGCGGGTTTGACTTTCAGCGTAGGGGTAGATGTAGCTTAGTGTGCCGTGAAACTTCTGGCCGGGGATCGCTGTAACCGTCATGGTTGCTTCATCGCCGACACTGATCCAGGGTAATTCGTCTTCGTAGATGTCGACAAGTACCCAGATTTTTGACAGGTCTGCAATCGCGTAGAGCTCGGTTGGCGGGGTCACATACTGGCCTTCACGAGCGCCGATATGGATGACGATACCGTCCGCCGGCGAGTGAATATGCAGTTCCTTCTTGACCTCCAGGGTTTCGGTGAGCTGCAGGATCTGATGCTCCGGAACGTCCAGCAAGCGGAGTCTCTCCAGTGACATTTCGACCAGCATTTCGGCGCCATGACGGACATCCGGGAACGGGCTTTCCCGCAGCGTTTCAAGACTTTTTAACGCAAGCACGTACTCTTGTTGCGTGGCGACCAGTTGAGGTGAGTAGAGGCTCAGCAACATGGTGTTTTTCTTGACCGGTTGTCCGGTCGTGTCGACATAGAGTTTAGCAATCCAGCCTTCAGTTTTTGGGTGCAGGCGGGCGAGCCGCTTTTCGTCGTAGTCCACACGACCGACGGTCTGGATTGCATGACTCATTGGCCGGAGCTCTGCCTTTGCAATGCGCACACCGATGTTCTGGACGGTGACCGGATCAATCTGTACGGTGCCGGCCGGGCCGGATGCCTGGTCTTTGTCAGCAAACACCGGGATATAGTCCATATCCATCGAGTCTTTCATGGGCACGGGAGATGTAACTTCGGGATTCATCGGGTTTCGATAAAACAAGGGCTGTCTGTCATCGGCCATCGACATCGGGTCATCGGCGGCGGGTCTCGTTTGATTTGTGCCAAGCCAATAGCCTCCTGCGGCGGCAGCCAGGGCCGTGATCAACGCTATTCCGGCGAATGCTTTGCTATTCATGAATCGTCTCCGAGCCGACCGATGCGGCAACTTTTGCCATGGCCTGTTTGGCCTCACTTATTGCTTCCCAATAGCTGATCTGCGCGTTGTAAAGGGTGATCTCCGCATTCAATACGTTGAGAAAATCAACTTGATTAACCTGGTAGGCAGACAACATGGCCGCCACCGTTTGCTGTGCCTGGGGAATTATGGCGGTACCGTAGAGCGACACTTGGTCACGTGAGGCCAGGTATTGCGCGCCGTTTCGCGTGATGGATGCCTGCACCGAACGAAGCGTCTCATTGAACAAATGTTTGTACCGGAAATACTCGCTGGTGCGCTGGTCGACGGCTTTGTCCTGTTTGGAGTTAGAGTATATGGGCAGACTGACGCTAAACATCAATGAAGCGAAGTTGGCCCGGTCGCCGTGTTGTGGGTCTTCACCGTCGCGAAATCCATAGCTGGCGCCCAGCTTGAAGTCCGGGTAATAGTCTTTTTTCGCAAGATCCAGGCGTGTCCTGGCGGCTTCGGTCATCTGTCGCTGAACATCGAGTAGTGGTCGGGCAGTCAGTGCGGTTTGCAGTAATCGTTCCTGGTCGAGAAGCTCCGGAAGATCGATGTCGGGTGCCTCCAGCGGTAGCTGGATTTTCCAGACAGCGGGTCGGTCAAGCAATGCATTAAGGTCGGCTTCTGACGCGCTTCTCATGCTCCGCAAAGGAAGTTTGCGATCGATAAGCTGTGAGAGTTCGAGCTGTGCCAGCAGTACATCCTGTTGCAGCCCCTGGCCGACCATATATTTTGTCTGCGCAATCTCGACAAATTCGCGCATCAATACCTGGTTGCGTTCTATGATTTCGAGCGCTCTGTCCAGATAGAAAAGTTCCCACCACGTGCTACGAACCTCGGCAGATATTTGCAGCTGCATGTCCAGTACATACTGTTCCGCTGCCGCTGCTTCATATTCAGCTGCCGCGCGCCGCAGCCCGCGTTTGCCGGGAAAGGGAAAAGTCTGGTGCAGCCCGACCTGTAGCTGGGTCATCGGCTCTTGATCACGATCGAACGTGTCGGTCGGAAAGTTAAGGGCGTTAAGATCCAGTGTCGGATCCGGCAGTGCACCGGCCTGCGACGGCACAGCTTCGAGCGCTTCGGCCTGAAATCGCAGCTGAGCCAGTCGCGGGTTGTTCACCAGCGCTGTTCTGACGGCGTCATCGAGTGTCAGCCGGTCCGGCTCAGCCGTGACCGCATCTGAGGCCGAGGCATTAAAGGTCGCAAGACCGAGCAATGTTATTGCAAGGAATAAGTTGTTTCTTACCATTTGTGTCACCCATCGAGAGGCATACAGTAACGCAGATTGCTAAAGCGAACGGACATGGTCCGCAGGCGTTGCCCGCTCAAAAAATTTGCTTGGATTGTTGGCCAGGAATGGCCAAATGTAGCCGGAGGGCTATTTCAGATAGACACAGAAACGTAAGCGCAGGGGCAGAACCGGCACTTCACGAAACGGATCATGCCTCGCAACAGGGCGGTTCGCTGAAGTGCTGGCGGCATCGATGGTGGCCAGAACAGGAAGAAATACTATCGGACGAAAAGTGTTGCTGGATTCGTCAGGAGACGTATCCGCAATTGCCGCGCTGGACTCTATGCAGGGCTCGACACAGACAACGGGCGGGTGTTCCGGACAATCGGTACACAAGGCGACGGCCATCGCACAAGACATGGCAGCAACATTGCTGATCAGCAATGCGATTGCCAGCATCAAGATTTTCTTTAACCGGTTTTGTTGCCGAAAATGAAGCATTGTCAGTCAAATTTCACTGCTTTCCAGCCCCGAATATACAACGATCACGGCTCAAATTACCATAAGGGCAGATACCAAATTGTGACAGAATTCACTAAACCCCAGAGATTCCGGGGCATTCGGGGACAGTTTACTTATATAAAGAATATCGGGGAGCAGAAAATTCCGGCGTTATATAAGTAAACTGCCCCCGGAATTACCAATCAAGGATATTAGCGGGAACCGGAGTGGTGCAGCGTTGTGACCAGCATCACCAGCAGTGACACGAGCAATACCAGGAATCCGAGGTTGAAAAAAAGATGGTGGATGTGCAGCAAGAGCGGATTGCCCTGGTTGACCTCATGATTTGCCATATCGTGCTCGGCGGTACCGATGCCAAGCAGTGAAAACAGCAGTTTTAGCGGAAGACCCGATAGTCCAATAGCCGAGCCGGCCACAATCAGGCGCCGGGACCACGGCATCTTTGCTGTGTCCGTGCGAGCCGTGCCCGTCCGACGATAGTGCATCCACCCTATGGCAAGACCGCAAAGAAAAGCGATGACGGCGAGGTACTCCGCTACGGTAAAGGCTTTGAGCAGACGCGTAACGAGAATGCTGGCAAGCGCCAGCGCATAGGTAGCAAAAGCCAGTAATTGAATCATTTCGGAAAACTTCTGTGATTTGGTCTCGATCTGATCACTGCTGAAGGTATCATCCGGGAAGGGCGGGCGCGAACTTTTCATGTTGGATGAGTCAATGCACGTAGACGAAATTGTAGAAAGGACGTTGATATGAATATTGCTGTTACCGCTGCGTCGGGTCGTCCCGGGCATGCGACATTGCGCGTGTTGAGTCAGGCGGTCGGACAGAACAAGATTGTCGCGATCGCACGGGATCCGCAGCGCGTCGATGTATCCGGCGTTGAAAAGCGCAGCGGCGATTACCAGTCTATTGACGACATGGCTGCCGCGCTGGCTGGTATCGACACCGTTGTGATGATATCGGCACCCGTAGTTTCCGGTACGGACCGCATCGAGTTACATCGCAATGTAATTGCCGCCGCACGTCGGGCGTCGACTCGCAAGATCATATTTACCAGCGTGATCGGCAGCGCAGGCGAGGACGATACGATGTTTGCGGCCACTCAGCAGGTCAACCGCCAGACTGAGAAGGATCTCAAGGCTTGTGACCTGGAATGGATCATCGCAAGAAACGGTCTGTATCTCGACCTTGATCTCGGGCATATCATTCGGGCCAATGAAGCCGGTGTTTATCAGAACAATGGCGGTGACGGTCGATGCGGTTATGCTTCCATCGAAGAAATTGCTTTTGCGCTGGCGCAGCTCGCGCTCAGCGATACCTGTAACGGCCGGGTCGTCAATTTGACGAGTGAAAACCTGACGCAGGCAGAACTTGTCGCGCTCGCAAATGAGGTGTTCGGTCTAAACGTCCGGTATGAAGCGATCAGCGTTGAGCAAAATGTTAAACGGTTTATGACTGATGAAAGAATCGCGGCACGGGGGCCGGAGGTTGCCCAAATGCTGAGCGGTTGCTTTCAATGTATCAAGCGCGGTGCATTTGATGTTCCCTCTGATTTCAGCGTAGCAGCCGGCCGGCCACCGAAAAGCATTCGAGAGCAATTCGAAAGAATACGAGAGCAAGAGCGGATTTAAACAGGTTGAATATAATTTATCCTGGGCCGATGTGGCGTTATGCTGAAGTAGATCTGACTACAATTTCCGGCATTGGTATTGCCGATCTAACAAAGTTGAGTGCATGAGTATGAAGCTGTTAATGAAAATCGTGGCCGGCCTGGTTGTTGTCATAGGCGGGATCGTTGTATTTGCAATATACAAGAACCAGCCGCCGCAGCTCGCCAGACCGGATTATTACGAGTACTACGTCAATCAGGACACCAAGCCCGTTGGCCAGATCGGTATTTTTATTTCACACCTTGTGATGCCGGAAAACTTTCGTCAGGATGATTTTTATACACTGGCGGGTAAGTCGCTGCAGTACATACCATGGCCGATCCGGGATTTGGTGCAGGTCGATAAAGGTCTGGTATTACTCGACCGGGACAAGTTTTACGAGTTCGAAGAGTTCACGCCGACTAATCTTGTTGATCACACGGGCAGTTCGGTGGATATTGATGGCGTGCCGTACATTGAGAAATATAAAAATGGTGAGATGGAATGGATGCCACCGGGCAGCATTCATTTGAGCCATGGCGCTTTTTTATATCCGGGCCGCAAGGTTGGTGAAATGTCTTCAGCGCTGAAGCTGGCGGCCAAAGCGAAAAATTATTACTACGCGCCGGGTAAAGGGTTTTCAGACGGTCGTGTGCCGCATGAAGCCGGCAATCGTCATATTGTGTTCGGCGCCATGGAGCGCCTGGAGCAAACCTATGGTGATATTCCATGGGCCTGGGTGACGGCGGATAACCGCGAGCTTGCTCGTACAGCGTTGTTTGATCTGCTTGATGAGGGTGTCGATACCCTCATCATAGCCGCGCCACGGCCGGTGTATTCGCACCATGAAGAATTTAACGGCAGTATCAAACACACCATGCATTATCTGCATGAATGGCAGGAGGCGCGGAATAATCACCAGGAGATAAAAATGATTATCTCCCCGGAACTTTCGCATTTCGAACCTATGTTTGATGTGCATCCGGCCATTATTCGGGACAACCTGAAAAATATCCCGGAAGGCTCCTCGGTGAAACTTGTGCTTTCGGTGCACGGCATGCCGTGGGACAATGTACCGCACGAGGGCTGGATAAAGCTGGCGCCGCGTTACGTTGATCGGTCAATGGAAGAGGCCCGCAAGGTGATTGGCGAGTACAATTTCAGTCGCACGGAGATAGTGCAGTCACAGGACCATTTCGCCGACCCGCATAACAATCCTGAAGGAAAATACCTGTCAACCAATCAGGCCTTTTGGGATGGGGTCGAAGCCGGCTACGACTATGTACTGAATGTGCCGCTGGAATTTTTCGCCGAGAATACAGACACGATGTTCTACCATGACATGGCGAACTTCGAAAATTTCGATGACTACAACGTCTATGAAACGGTCGAGTACACGGACTGGTCAAAGCCGTACCGAAAAATGATGGAGCAGGACGGCACAAAGGTAATCTATGGTGGCCTGGCTGCCGGGCAATTCAGCGATCCGATCATCGAGGCCTTTTATATGTCACTGGACTCGATCGTTTCGCAGGGCATGAAACCGGTCAACCGGCCTGCGGAGCTAACAACCAGCGGCCAGTAAATAACGTGTGAGGCCGGTTCCAGGCGCTCCACTTCGCCCGAGCAGCGGTTTTGCAGGTCGTAAAACCAGCCACTTTTGACGACCGGGAAGTGCTGCCGGGCATCATTAGCGCTCTGAACAAGGCTTGTGCGGACTGTAATCAGCGAATTTGAACAGTTCTTTTCGCTTTCCCTGTTTGTCCCTGAATAGCCGGAAAACTTCCTGAAACGACCATATTTGGACCGCTCAACCGGCCAAATGCGCACCAGTTCCTCGTTATCCCGCGGGGAACTTGACTAAATACAATTTCATTTTCGGCGTTGTTGTCTGCGTTGGCGATGGCGTTTGTGTGGTGAATGTATTTTCAAGGGGCGCCCGGTATGGGTACATCAAAGGTATTCGATCGTGGTTGCAGCATGTTGCTTGCGACGCTGTGCCTTTTTTGCGGGTCCTTGCCGGCTATCGCAGCTCAGCATGAGCGGATGGATGTTACGGCGGACCTGATCAATTTGAGCCTTGAAGAACTGCTCCAGGTTGAAGTCACGACTTTATCTCGTAAACCGCAGCGACTATCTGCTACACCCGCTGCTATTTCGTCATATCGAAATCTGATATCGAGAAATCGGGCGCCAAGACTATACCCGATGTGCTGCGAATGGTGCCGGGCATACAGGTCGCCCAGGCCACCTCCAACAAGTGGGCAGTCACGGCGCGCGGCTCAAATGGCGTATTTGCCAACAAGCTCCTTGTGCTGATGGATGGCCGCACGCTCTACAGCCCGATGTACTCGGGCGTGTACTGGGATACGCGGGACACCGACTTATTGTCAGTTGAACGTATTGAAGTGGTCCGGGGGCCTGGCGCAACCATGTGGGGCTCAAATGCGGTCAACGGTGTTATCAATATCATCACGCAGAATGCCAGGGATACGCAGGGTGCCCAGGTCGACGCCGTGGCTGGTACGAAACGTATGGAAGGGCAGGTCAGCTATGGTGGTCAATTAGGAGAGACTTACTTTCGCACTTACCTGAAATATTTTGACCGCGATGGCTTTCTCGATGATGCACCCGGGGCCGGTTCACCTGATGACTGGGATGTTCTGCGTGGCGGTGTCCGGGCTGACTGGTCAGACAATG
>PVMK01148404.1_pt1 | contig 12508 bp, 11 predicted proteins | sample 1853481 | NCBI WGS metagenome assembly PVMK01 (sample SAMN08533507, study PRJNA380276) | Marine sediment metagenome, whole genome shotgun sequencing project.
GATAGCAGTGAGGCTTCTTCTCGTGGCGACTTTGGTTTCATCTACGACACCTTTCATTCAGAGTCCAACTTTCGTCGTCAATTTCTTGAACGTGATGAATACCTGGAATTTGCGGAAGAAAGTCTGGGTCAGGACTATCAGATAATCAGTTGTCAGGTTCTGCAGTATCAAGAGGACGATGACGAAGCCCAGGTTGTTTTCTTGATGGAAATGAGAGTACATGGGACTGTTCAACGCTTTGCCGAGCTGGCATGGCTGCGTCTGGAAAACGATGCATGGCTTTATCATCGAGGGCAGAAAATGACCGAAGAAGAACTCCCTGAAAGTTCGCAGTCTCTCTCCTTTGCAGACTTTGCTAAACTTGATCCATCGACTATCTTTTAATCATCATGCCCGAACTCCCGGAAGTAGAAACCACCTGCCGCGGTATTGAACCGTTAGTGATCAATAAGGTTGTCGATAAGGTTTTGATCCATAACGCATCTCTGCGTTGGCCTGTTCCTTCGGAAATGACAACTCTCCTGCCTGGTCAGACGTTTTGTACTGTCAGCCGTCGTTCTAAATATCTGCTCTTCTCTCTTGATGAAGGGACAATGATTGTTCATCTTGGCATGACAGGTCACTTGAGAGTCGACTCTTCACTGTCGGAGAGACGTAAGCACGACCATTTCGAGATTGTTTTTACTGATGGCACTGCTTTGCGTTACAACGACTCCCGTCGTTTTGGTGCCATACTCTGGACCTCAGACGATCCGTTACAGCATGTACGCCTGGCAACTCTTGGTCCAGAACCGTTCAGCTCAGAGTTTAATGCGTCTTACCTCTACCATCGTTCTCGTGAGCGCAAAATTGCGGTCAAACCATTCCTGATGGATGCTCATGTCGTTGTCGGGGTTGGCAATATTTATGCGAGTGAAGCTCTTTTTCGAGCACGTATTGCACCAGCCAGAGCTGCTGGAAAAGTCAGCAAAGCTGCTTACAAGCGCCTGGTTGAAATGGTCGTAATTATCCTCAATGAAGCGATTGCTGCAGGTGGCACCACGATTCGGGACTTTGCAAACAGCGAAGGAAAACCTGGTTATTTCAAACAGAAGTTGCGGGTTTACGGGCGGGCAGGGCAGAAGTGCACAGTCTGTGATACTCTCATCAAGCAAATCAAACTTGGCCAGCGCTCAACTTATTACTGTCCCAGTTGTCAGAGATGACACCAGCGCCTGCTTTGTTGTCATAAAAATGCAAGACGGAGTCTCTATGGAAGAGTTTAAGTTTACAATCCCCTACATCGTACGTGTTGCAGATGTGAATTACGGCGCTCATGTTGCGAACTCTGCGGTCCTCAACTTTTTTCAGGATGCCCGTATCGCGTATTTGAAGAATCTTGGCGGCTACTCTGAAATGGATGTCGGCAATGAGTGCGGCATTATCCTTCCAGAAGCTCACGTTAAATATCTGGCTGAAATGTTTCTCGCCGATGAACTGGTGATAGGGGCCAGAATCACAGCGGTCAGCCGTTCTTCATTTACGATGACGTATCGGATCGAGCGTGATGGTGAGCCCACAGCGGAAGGTGAGACTGCTCTGGTCTGTTTTGATTATGTGAAGCGTAAGCCGCGGCGGTTAGATGTAGAGTTCCGTGAGAAGATTGAAGCTTTTGAGGCTTAATAGATTTTTGCAGCCTATCGATTCCTGCCCTTAAAGAGTATAATGTCACCATTCGTTTACTCTCTGTATTAATCCTGTCGGAGCCTTCATGCATCCATCTGCTGCCGATAACCACTCCATATATGCTCCACGGCCATGTCGACTCTTGGCTGTTGACGATCTGACTCCTCATGAAAAACTCTTTCGCCTGCAGTTGGAAGATGGTAGCGAGTTGAATCATCAGCCGGGGCAGTTTGTTCAGTTGTCAATAACTGGCTTGACCGAAGCGCCTATTTCGGTTGCCAGCTCGTCGACCCGGAAAGGTTATTTCGAACTGGGAGTGCGCAAGGCTGGCCTGTTGACGACTGCCTTGCATCAATTGCAACCTGGCGCACAGATTGGTATCCGCGGCCCATTTGGACGCCCGTTTCAGCTTGATGCCTTGCAGGGCAAAGAGTTGCTGTTGCTTGCCGGGGGCTGTGGTCTGGCTCCGCTTCGTTCTCTAATCCAATATTGCCAGGATCATTCTTCAAATTACCAATCTGTGCAGATCCGCTACGGGGCCCGTTCGCCGCAGGACCTGTTGTTTAAAGAGGAGCTGGTCGACTGGCAGATCAACGACAACTTTACCTGCCGCTACACTGTTGACCAAACTCCGGCAACCTCCTGCTACGATGGAGAAACCGGCCTGCTCACCAAGCTGTTAGCTGATGTTGAAATTGATGCCGAGAATTGCTGTGCGGTGGTGGTTGGCCCGCCATCGATGTACCGTCCGGTGATTAATGAACTACGCCGAATGGGGCTGACTGGTTCAGAACAGATCATGCTTTCTCTGGAACGGCAGATGCGTTGTGGTGTCGGCAAGTGCGGCCACTGTACGATTGAGCATCTTTATTGTTGCACTGACGGACCGATCTTCTGGTTGGAAGAGGTTGAGCCCTTGCGGGGGGCAATATGACCACAACCTTGACGACCTGTCCTTACTGCGGCACCGGCTGTAATTTCTACCTGCTTAGCGATAACAACGGTCGTCTGATCGGTGTTGAACCCGCTGGCAACCACCCAACCAGTCGTGGTCAGCTCTGTATCAAAGGTTGGAACGCGCATGCCTTTGTTGATCATCCTGATCGTTTGAAGACTCCTCTGATTCGTCAAAATGGTATTTTACAACCAACCGACTGGCAAACGGCCCTCAATCTGGTTCATGAAAAGCTGTCTGTTCTTTCCGCAAATCACGGTTCTGACAGCTTGATGTTTCTCTCTTCAGCCAAGGTCAGCAACGAAGAGAATTATCTGCTGATGAAGCTGGCCCGCGCAGGGTATGGCACCAACAACATCGATCATTGTGCGCGTCTCTGTCATTCCTCAACGGTCACCGCTTTGGTAGAGACCCTCGGTTCCGGGGCGATGACCAACAGCTTGAACTGCTTTGAAGAAACTGAACTGATTTTTGTGATTGGCTCCAACACCACCGAACAACATCCGCTGATTGGCAGTCGGATATTGCAGGCGGTTCAACGTGGAGCCAAATTGATCGTTGCAGATAGCCGCAAAATCCGCTTGAGTCGGCATGCTGATCTGCACCTGCGTCACCAGAACGGTAGTGACGTAGCTCTACTCAACGGCATAATGCGGCAGATTCTCCTGGATGGCCTGGAGGATCATGCTTTTATTGAAGCACGGACCGAGAACTTCGTCGCACTGCGGGAATCTCTGGAACCTTTCACTCCGGAATATGTGGCGAAGATTACCGGTTTGAGACCGTCACAGGTTGTTGAAACGGCTCGACTCTTTGCTAATGCCGACAAGGCGATGATTGTTTACGCTATGGGAATCACCCAGCATAGCCACGGTGTCGATAATGTTCGGGCCGTTTCTAACCTGGCGCTGTTGACAGGTAATCTGGGTCGCCCTGGCACCGGGATCAACCCGCTGCGCGGTCAGAACAACGTCCAGGGGGCTTGTGATATGGGGGCACTACCCGACGTCTACAGTGGCTACCAGAATGTGGCTGATCCAGCCGTACGGGAAAAGTTCTCCACCGCTTGGGGGGTGAAACTGCCGAGTGCCCCCGGCTTGATGTCCACCCACGCGATTGAGGCGGCCGCCGAAGGTAAGGTGCGTGGCATGCTGATACTCGGGGAGAACCCGATGATCTCCGATGCCAATCAAACTCTGGTTAAGCAAGCGTTGGAAAGGCTGGATTTTCTTGCTGTTATTGATATTTTCCCCACCGAAACAGCTCAACTGGCTGACCTTGTCCTGCCAGCGGCTTGTTACGCAGAGCGTGATGGTTCTTTTACCTCAACCGAGCGTCGCGTGCAACGTGGCCGTAAGGCGATTGACCCACCTGGAGGCGCACGGGCAGATTGGCAGATCTTATGTGAATTGCTTAAGCGGTGTGGCCTTAAGGGGAATTATCTTGATCCAGCGGAGATCATGTCTGAAATCGCTGAATTGACCCCTAGCTACGGTGGCATCAGTTATCGACGCCTGGAAGGGCATGGAGTGCAATGGCCTTGTACAAATAGCGAGCATCCCGGCACACCGATCCTGCACGTCGAGCAATGCACCCGTGGCAAGGGGCGCTTCAGCCCAGTCGATTACCGTCCACCAGCTGAGCTGCCAGATGAGGAATATCCTTTCTTGCTCAATACCGGGCGGACCTATTTCCATTGGCATACTGGCAGCATGACTCGTCGCAGTCATCTTCTCGATCGTGAAGAACGGCATGCCTTTGTACAAATCAACCCGGAAGATGCGATTGAATACCAGCTTATAGAGCGACAGCAAGTCAGAATCAGCAGCCGACGCGGGTCAATAACTGCCGCAGCACAACTAACCGACCGGGTACCTCCAGGACAGGTTTTTATTCCTTTCCATTTTGCTGAAGGGGCCGCTAACGTTCTCACCAATAACGTCCTTGACCCAGAGTCGGGCATTCCTGAGTTCAAGGTTTGTGCAGTGAGGGTCGAGTCATGCTGAAACAGTTAGATCGACCAGCACTCGAACAACTATTGGATAAACTTGCGGTCGAATATCGGCTTAAAGTTCCAAAACAGCTGGCCGATGGAACCCGGCAACTGGCTTCCTACGGTGACGGTGTAATCTCTTTGTCGGGTGCCGTACTGCATCGTAAACCGACCACCTACTTTTTCCCTCAGATAGAAAGACTGCTGACTATAGATGCTTCTGGAACAGTTTCTGTGCCAGTGCAGGCGGAAAAGCCACTGGCACTGTTTGGGCTGAACAGAGCAGATCTGGCTGGGGTCACTTTTCTCGATCGCTTCTTCCTGACAGCACCAGTAGATGACGCTTATCTGCGCAATCGAAGTGGTGCTTTGTTGATTGGTTTGACCGGAGCGGCTGGCCCGGATAACAGTTTTTTACCGTTATCTGTGGGTGATTGTGATATCGAAATGATCGCCATCAGGGGAGGCTGGATGGCTTTAGGACATTCCGTTGCCGGGGAGCGGCTGTTGCTCGATTTTCCTGATGGTGACCCTGAAAGGATGGTTGCATTACGCAAATTCAGTGAGAGCAACTCTGGACATCAGGATATCCTGCAGAAGGCAAGTCAATTACTTACGGATGACAAGGTGCCGGATCAGTTCTGGGTGGAGATTGCTGATCGCTGTATTCTCTGCAGCGGATGCAACCTGGCTTGTCCAACCTGTAATTGCTTTGGCGTGCAGGACCGAACCTACGAAAAAGGTACAGAGCGCAGTCGGGTCTGGGATTCCTGCCAGCTTGATGCCTTTATGCGCGAAGCCAGCGGGCACAATCCGCTCGGTACCGAGGCTTTGCGCACCAGACGCCGGATTCACCACAAGCTAGTCGCAGATGTTGAGCGCTGGGGAGAGCTTGGTTGTGTTGCCTGTGGGCGTTGCGACCGCGCTTGCCCGACCGGGATCGGCATGATGGCGGTAGCAGAAGAGTTGGTGAAACGTTACGGGTAAATAAACTTATTATTTACTTGAAACAAACCACCTTAAGATGTCGAATCATATAGTGTATCCGTTAAATACAATTCGTTCACATGTTTTGATTAATGGACTTGTCTGTTCTGTGAAGACTCAACTTAACGGTATTTTAGCCGGCTATGAATAGAGAGCACAAAACAAACTACATATTGTCGCAACGTGATCGGGACGCTCTTAAAATCTTGATCGGCGGCATGCTTGGTTTGGTGGTCGCCATGGGGATTGGTCGTTTTGTGTTTACGCCGATCCTGCCGTTAATGCAGCGTGATCTTGCGATGAGCAATACCGTTGCCGGATGGCTGGCGGGTTTGAATTACCTTGGCTATCTGATTGGAGCGATAGTCTGTTCGCTCTCTCCTAAACTGCTTCTCTCTCGAATGGTGGCTATAAGCTCTTTGCTGCTGAGTCTCGCAACCACTCTGTTTATGGGTCTTACTGTCTCGGCCCTTTGGTGGGGGGTGATGCGCTTTGGCGGCGGAGTCGCAAGTGCCATACTGTTTATCATCATCTCAGCCGAAGTGACCGAAGCTCTTGCTCGGCGTGGCTATACACACTGGGTCGGAGCCTTGTATGGTGGTATTGGCATCGGTATCGCACTCAGTGGCCTTATTGTCCCGCCGTTGGATAAAATCTGGGGATGGAGTGGTACCTGGATCGGGGCTGGAGCCCTTGCGATAGTGCTTGCGGTCATCGGAATGGCTATTGGCAGAAGACGGGACCTGGTTCAGCCAATCACTATAGACACATCAACCCAAAAGAGTGGGTTACTTAATCTCCGAATGCTTTCCGTTGCCTATTTTTTTGAAGGCCTCGGTTACATTGTCACAGCCACCTTTATTGTCACGATTATTGCCGACACACCAGGTCTGGCTGCTTTTGCTCCCTACAGTTGGGTCGCTGTCGGACTTGCAGCCGTGCCATCGACTATTTTTTGGCCTTACGTTGCTCGGCGAATTGGTAACAAACGAACTCTCCTGATTGCCTACGCCTTTCAGAGTGTTGGTATTTTTGTCAGCATGTATGCCGACTCAATTATTGAAGTTCTGTTTGTCGCGGTTTCCTTCGGTGGGACCTTTCTGGGAATCGTTGCCATGACTCTGGCTGAGGGGAATCTTCGTCTACCCAACGATGGTCGACGCGCAGCAGCAGTTCTTACGGCTAGCTTTGGCATTGGCCAGATGCTTGGGCCTGTTCTTGCTGGTATTTTGGCAGATATCCAACAGGGGTTTTTCTTACCCTTAATGCTCGCAGGCATCTGCGTTTTTATTGGAGGTCTGTTTGTCGCCTTTGATCGTCGATTTGCCTCAGTACTTGAACGTGTTTAAACAGGGTCAGTTCTTGATTTGGGACTTGTCCTTAGTCATTCGTTCGTTTTACTCTGTGAACAGAGTTATTCTGTCAATAAATATCATATTTTAAGAAATGTGCTTGGGTTGCAGAGATTTTCAGCATGTTTTGCGACAGCGTTGCAATTGTGACAGGTATGACCGGGATCTTTCATAAGGTCCATTAACTCCTCATTCCTTCCATCTTTCCTCAATTGGCAGAGATGTACCCAATGTCCTGCAGGATCTTTACACTCGGTTTTTACAGATTCTGGCATAGTGCCTCCGATAATTGGATGATGTAATCTTTAAGCAGATTATAGCATCCTTTCTGTTACAAGACGTGTTTGCTAACGTGGTCGGTGTCTGGTTTAAATAATAATAGCGCAACAAAGGATTAAACCCTTGGTTGCGCTATTATTGTTTTCCTTTATTGAAGAGCGTCACGCACTCAAAGATTAAGCTCGTCAGCCAAAGCCTGATCCACTTGGGGCCACGCAACTGCTGGAAGCAAAGACAGAAACAGCCTTAAATGCATCTTGGCCACAATCAGGGCAGGGTGCTGTCTCTTCCTGAACCTTGGATATCTTTTCAAATGTTTTGTTGCATGACTCGCAATGGTATTCGAATAACGGCATGATCAACCCCTTAAGTTTATTGTTAGGCAATATATTCGAATTATACGATTTGTGCAAGAAGAAACTCAGGCTTGAAATATGTAAGGAGCATGAGAGCACATACAAACAAGGGACGACTCGTTTAGAGCCGTCCCTTTAATTGTTGTTTAAACAACCTTTTGCTTAGCCGAGAATTTCCTTGAGGTCCTGTTCGGCTGTTGTGGTCGGAGCGATGTTGTAGTTCTCAACCAGGAAGTTGAGTACGTTCGGCGTAACGAAAGCCGGCAGTGTCGGACCGAGTTTGATGTTCTTGATACCCAGGTGGAGCAGGGTCAGCAGAATCGCTACAGCCTTTTGCTCGTACCATGAGATTATCATGGAAAGGGGCAGGTCGTTGACACCACATTCGAAGGCATCTGCCAGGGCAACAGCCACCTGAATGGCGCTGTAAGCATCGTTGCACTGGCCGACATCGAGGAGGCGCGGAATGCCACCGATATCACCAAAGTCAAGTTTGTTGAAACGATACTTGCCGCAAGCAAGAGTCATAATGACTGTGTCTTTTGGAGCCTGTACGGCAAAGTCGGTAAAGTAGTTACGCCCTGGCTTGGCACCGTCGCAGCCGCCGACCAGGAAGAAGTGCTTGATGTCACCGCTCTTGACAGCGGCGATGATTTTGTCAGCTACGCCAAGAATGGCATTGTGGCCAAACCCGGTGAGGAGCTCCTTGCCTGGGTTCTCTTCAAGGTCGCCACACTCTTTGGCTTTTGCAATAACTTCAGAGAAATCCCAACCTTCCATGTGCTTGACGCCGGGCCATTGGACCAGACCCCAGGTGAAGAGACGATCTGTGTAGCTTTCAGAGGGTTTCTGGATACAGTTGGTGTTAAAAATGATTGCTCCGGGGAATGCAGCAAATTCTTTGTGCTGGTCTTGCCAGGCACCACCATAGTTAGCAACCAGATGGGAATACTTTTTCAGGCCAGGATAGCCATGAGCTGGCAGCATCTCGCCATGAGTGTAGATGTTAATGCCGGTACCTTCCGTCTGCTTGAGTAGCTCCTCAAGGAATTTGAGGTCATGACCGGAGACCAGAATTCCCTTGCCGGCCTTGGTGCCAAGCTGCACCGGAGTTGGGACCGGGTGGCCATAAGCTTCGACGTGGGCCTGATTGAGCAGTTCCATGGTGACGTAGTTGATACGACCAGCTTCGAGGGCTATGCCAACATTAGCTGTCAGGTCGAGGCTGTCATCAAGTTGAGCGGCCAATGCTTTGTGGGTGAAAGCATAGACTTCGTCAGACTCCTTACCGAGGGTGCGTGCATGGTCGGCGTAAGCAGCGTAGCCTTTGATGCCGTAAGTGATGAGCTCGCGCACCGAGTGGATGTCAGCATCAACGTTGAAGTCTTTAACACCATGAAGCTCACCTAACTTGACTTGCTCTTCCAGAGTGGCAGGTAAATCCCAGTCCTGAGCCGCTGCCGGAACATCGCCATCATAGTTGCCAGCAAGTTGCTTGGCTTTGCCGCGCAGTCGCACAGCGTCAGAGACGAATTTGGCAATGGCTTCAGGATCAAAGTCAACATTGGTTACAGTCGTGAAGAGGCCATCGATCATAAAACGATCGATTTCCTGATCTTTAACACCATTTGCACGGGCTTTATCGGCCCAGAAAGCAATGCCCTTCATCGTGTAAACAAGAAGGTCCTGCAGAGCTGCTACATCAGGTTGTTTGCCACAGACACCAACAACTGTACAACCGGTACCTTTGGACGCTTGCTCGCACTGGTAACAAAACATAGACATGGTTTTTTCCTCCATTCGTGTGGTTGAGTTAATTGTTTTGATTCAGTTGGCTCAAAACTTTTATACTCTATCAGGTTTTTGGGTATTGTCTCTCAAATTTAGTGCTATGATTTGCTATTGTTAAATCACAATTCGTAGCGTTGATGCGAATGTACGCTTTTGCATGCTTCCTTGGATTTGACAGAGGTCAAGAAAATTAAAAAAATGTGAGGCTGAGGACTGATTAAGAATGTCCTGCATCTGGCTCCGGAGTCATCCATGAACTACTGGCTAATGAAGTCTGAACCTTCTTGCTTCTCTCTCGATGATCTGAAACAGATGCCGAATATGACGGAGCATTGGGATGGGGTGCGCAACTATCAGGCGCGTAATCTTTTGCGTGACACCATCAAGGTTGGCGATGGTGTCCTCTTCTACCACAGCAACTGCCCGGAACCTTCAATCGTTGGTTTGGCCAGAGTCGTTCGTGAAGGCTACCCGGATCACACGGCACTTGATCCCAGAGAGAAGCATTTTGACCCGAAAGCCACAGACTATAAGCCCCGTTGGTTTATGGTCGATGTCCAGTATTTATGCCACCTTCCTCATTCCTTGAGCCGAGACGCGTTGCGTCAGCATCCTCTGCTTTCTGGAATGGGAGTGTTACGCAAGGGCAATCGCTTGTCAGTGCAACCTGTTACTATTGAAGAATGGCAAGCCGTCCTCGCGATGAATGAAATGGAAGACCCATTAACACCTTGAGGATAAGTTATTTTATGACCAGTGCTCACCTTATGCATCAGGTCTGGTCGGAGTTGTTACTATGAAGAAGTGGACAAAAATTCTCTCGGTTGTCGTAATCCTCCTGGTTGCCCTGGTCGTCGGCTTGGTTGTGCTGGCTAATGTATTGATCACCCCGGAGCGGGTAAAGGAAACACTTCTGCCCCTCGCTGAAGAGAATCTTAATCGCAAGATTGATCTGGGGAATATAGAGGTCAGTCTTTTCTCGGGGATTGAAATTCACGGATTGACAGTCTATGAGCAGGACGGCAACGATGTTTTTGTGTCGACTGACCTGGTCAGGCTCAAATATCAATTATTACCACTGTTGGCGATGAAGGTCGTTGTCGACGAGGTCCGGCTTGAGAGGCCGAGTATCCGGGTCGTGCGTTTCAACGATGGACAGTTCAACTTCAGTGACCTCTTGACTCCGTCTCGACAATGGGTCGAGCTCCAGTCGACCCCTCTGCGGGTTCAAATCCTCGAATGAGCAGGGCAGTAGCACCTCTCAGCCTGTCTGGTCTCAAACCTTCTGCTACAGGATGGGCAGTTGACCTTTCTTGACCATGCTTAATGACGAGGCGCCCTATCGTTATGAAATTCCTCCTGCAGATAGCAGCGAAAGGTGTCTCTTTTACAGGGGATATCCCTTGTCGAGTGCAGTGTCAATTCAACGCAGCCAGCTGGCACTCGACGGTCATGTCAGCCTTCTGCCGCTGGCCGTGAATTTTAAAGTTGAGCTGCAGGATCTGGATGCTGTCGCTTTTAAGCCGTACTTTGCAGGATGCTCTGCCGGGAAACTGGGTGGCTTGAAGGTGAACCTCGAGTCGACGGTTTCCGGAACTCCTGATGAAATCGTGACTCAAAGGCAGCCTGTCCTTTACCGATCATTGACCTTCTTCTCGATGCAATGCCTGATGCGCCGCTGGAAAATGCCCAACTGGGCATTGGTTCGATGTGTTGTTCGTTCTGATTCAAGAGACGTTGCATCTCCGCCAATTCGGCTCGCTTACAACGCTATCAAGGTCAACACCACAGGAAAGGTCAGCGGCCTGCTGAGCGCTCTCGCTCTTGACCTGGCACTGTTACGGTCCCGGAACTGCAAATCCGACAAGTGCAATCGATGCTCTTCCTGCGTTGCTCGGTGATGTCGCTCACTGGATCCGGCCGGTTCGCTCTCGATTGAGGCAACCGTGTCAGGTCGATGTGGACGATGCTTTGACTGGGTCTCCTGAAGTCGGCTACGATTGACCTGGAGAGTGTCCAGGCAACGGTTGCTGGGCAGCGGCCGCATTCTCAGGGCAGCTTGCTTCTCGCTGGCGACCAGATGTCATCCGAGAGCTTGCAGTTGAGGCTCGGTGACACCATGCCGATATCTACTCTCATGCCAGATCATCTTTTTCCGAGGCCGATTGCGTCACTGCCGATATCTCATGCAGAACGCTCTGTTGGAGCCGCTTCTTGCTGGGCTAGTGCCGGGCAGCGATGGTGACAGACCAGAGTGACGAGGTTTATGCTAGAGGAGGACAGTCATCAGAGGAGCTGGGCCTTTTGACATCCATTACACGCCAAGGGGACGATTACTGTGACTGAGGCGTATGGAAAGAGCTGAGTCGATTAATGACTCTCGCCCAATATGAGCTCAAAGATGAATATTCTCAACCTTGCCGTATGGATGGGCAGGTTGCTGGCGGGTCCTTTCAGTAACAGCGCCGTGTTGACCTGGGCAAAAAGGGTTGGCATATTCCGCTCATCTTGGATCTGAAAACAGCATTCAGGCTCGACCGTTGTTGACGGCACTCGCTCGCAGGCCGCTGGGAGCCTCCTGGGTGCCCTGGACCTGACCTTTGCTCTTGATGGTCGTGGAACCGAGTGGCAGACCTCAGCGCATCTTGTCTGGTGCCGGGAATCTGCTGGTTGTGGATGGACTTTGCTCGTCAGCGCGGGTGTATGGTAAATGGCTCGAGTTCCTTTTTGCAGCTCCCGAACTGACTGATACTCCGTTTGATGACTTTAAGCGGTCACGTTTACAAGGTCGTGCGATGGTAAAGCTAAAGTAGATGACAGTCAGTTACTCAGTAAGCGCAATCAAACTTTTCCCGAAGGGAACCGTATCGGCCTGGACGGCTCCTGAATTGGGCCTCGACTCGCGCCTGAGTCCTGAGCTGTCTGCACGGTTGGATAAAAAGAGGTGCTGTCTCGAGCTACCTGGCAGATGAGGACGGTTGGACCCGGATGCCGTTTGTGGTCAAAGGGGACATGCTTCACCAAGCTTCGGCCTGGATCCCAAGGAGTCCAGGAACAGGCGCAAAGGCGATTGACCAACGAGTCGGCCGCCAAATCGACAAACTTTTCAAACGATCTGAATCGAAACCAC
>PVMK01121138.1_pt1 | contig 12506 bp, 17 predicted proteins | sample 1853481 | NCBI WGS metagenome assembly PVMK01 (sample SAMN08533507, study PRJNA380276) | Marine sediment metagenome, whole genome shotgun sequencing project.
CAGTAGACTCTTAATCTATTGGTTCTAGGTTCGAGTCCTAGATGGCCCACCAGTTTTGAGGAGCCCTGGATCTCCGACACGCCGGTAATAATTGCGAAAGTGGCGGAATTGGTAGACGCGCTGGATTTAGGATCCAGTGGGGCAACCCGTGGGAGTTCGAGTCTCCCCTTTCGCACCACTGGCAAAAACCAGTATCCCGGAATTTAAAATCATCAACAGGTTATATTTTAAATGCAAGTTTCCGTAGAAAACACCGGTGGCCTCGAGCGCCGGTTGACCGTCCACGTCCCTGAGTCTGAAATCACGGACAAGGTCGATTCAAAACTCAAAGAACTCACCAAGAAGGTAAGCATCAAGGGATTCCGTCCCGGGCGTGTGCCCATGAGTGTGGTCAAACAGCGTTATGGCAAACAGGTTCGCCAGGACATTGTGAACGAAACCATGCAGACCAGTCTGCAGCAGGCGATCCAGGATGAGTCCTTACGGCCGGCTTCGATGCCGCGCGTCGATGCTCCCGCCGGAAGGGCTGGATAAAGGCGACCTGGATTTCACCGCAGTGATTGAAGTCTATCCGGATCTGGAAACAATAGACGTCTCCACTATCGAGCTCGATCGTCCCCGAGAGCGAAGTGAGCGATGAGGATGTGACGAAATGCTGCAGACTCTGCGTAAGCAGCGTAAAGAATGGAACCCGGTGGAGCGCACCGCGCAGGAAGGCGACCAGGTAGTGATCGAGTATGTGGCCGAAACGGAGGCGGGCAGGGTGCCGCCGGAAGGCAAACAACGGCTCACCGTTATCATGGGCGAGTCAGGATTTGACGGCCTCGAATCAGCCATCGCGGAAATTCCGGCCGGTGAAGAAAAGAATGTCGAGCTGGAATTTCCCGAGACCTACCGTGAGCCTCGCTGGCCGGGAACAAGGCCGGGGTGGAATTACAGGTTGTTTCAGTTGCCGAAGGCAGCCTGCCGGAGATTGACGAAGACTTCATCAAAAGCTTCGGCGTCGCCGATGGATTGAACGAATCCCTGACAAGGAAATTCGCAGAAACCTGGAACGGGAACTGGACCAGGCCACTAAATCCATGATGAAAACGCGCCTGATCGATCAACTGGTGAAGTCCATGCCGGATCTTGAGGTGCCCTCGAGTATCGTCCGGGATGAGGCTCGCCACATGGCGGCCCAGGCCCTGTCTTCAGCGGGAACAGAACCCGGACGAGAAGGTGGTCGAGGCGTTCATGGAAATGGCGGAAGGCCGGGTGCGCGGCGGCTTGCTGATGGGCGAACTGGCGCAGCAGAACAACATCAGCGCTGACGGCGCCAAGGTACGCCAGGCCATCCAGACCATCGCCAGTACGTATGAACAACCAGCGGAAATCATGCAAATGTATTACGGTAACCCAGCAACTCCTTCAGCAGGTGGAAAATGCCGTGTTGGAAGAGGAGGTGGTTGACTGGGTGTTGGAAAACGCTAAAGTGACTTCCCAGGAGATGACTTTTCAGGAAGTCATTAACGGAGCAAATACAGGCTGGTGACGATTCCGAATGAACTGGAATCAAGCACAAGCCCGGGAGAAAGGCATTATGGACAGGCCAGACAGCAATTTTAATCCACAGGCGCTCAACCTTGTTCCCATGGTGGTGGAACAAACTTCGCGCGGTGAGCGGGCGTATGACATTTATTCCCGTCTGCTCAAAGAGCGGGTGATTTTCATTGTCGGTCCGATCGAGGACTACGCGGCCAATCTGGTGGTTGCCCAGTTGCTGTTCCTCGAGTCCGATAACCCGGACAAGGACATCAGCATTTATATCAACAGCCCGGGAGGCTCGGTCAGTGCAGGACTGGCTGTTTATGACACCATGCAGTTTATTCGCTGTGATGTCAGCACCATGTGTGTGGGGCAGGCGGCCAGTATGGGCGCGCTGCTGCTGGCCGCGGGAGCAAAAGGCAAACGCTACTGCCTGCCGCATTCACGCGTCATGATCCACCAGCCGCTGGGCGGATACCAGGGCCAGGCCACAGACATCGATATTCATGCGCGCGAAATACTCAAGATTCGCGCCCAGTTGAATGAAATTTTTGCTTTTCATACGGGTCAGAGTGTTGAGAAGATCAGCGAAGATACCGAGCGTGATAACTTCATGGGCACGCACCAGGCGCTGGAATATGGCCTGATTGATAAGGTCCTGGAAAACAGAAATGTCGACTCCGGCGAATAAAAAAGGTAATATTTTCACAGGAATAGTAAACAAAGCAACGGAAGCGCATTAGGTTGAAACATGAGTAACCAGGAAAACAAAAGCTCTGAGGGTAAGATTCTCTACTGTTCATTTTGCGGCAAGAGTCAGCACGAAGTCCGTAAACTCATAGCCGGGCCCAGTGTTTATGTCTGTGACGAGTGCGTAGAGCTCTGCAACGATATCATTCGCGAAGAATTGGAAGAAGCCGGTGCAGGGGACCGTGAAAATCTTCCCCAATCCCCGCGAAATCCACGGGTTTCTCAATGAATTCGTGATTGGCCAGGAGCACGCCAAGAAGGTGCTGTCCGTGGCCGTTTATAACCATTACAAGCGCCTGGAGTCCAGCAATCGCAAAGATGAAGTGGAGCTGGCCAAGAGCAACATCCTGCTGATTGGTCCCACCGGTTCCGGCAAGACCCTGCTGGCTGAAACGCTGGCGCGCATGCTTGATGTGCCCTTCACGATTGCCGATGCCACCACCCTCACCGAGGCAGGTTACGTCGGTGAAGACGTGGAAAATATCATTCAGAAATTGCTGCAGAAATGCGATTACGATGTGGACAAGGCCCAGACCGGCATTGTTTACATTGATGAGATCGACAAGGTCTCACGCAAGGCGGAAAATCCGTCCATCACCCGCGATGTTTCGGGAGAGGGCGTGCAACAGGCCCTGCTCAAACTGATCGAGGGTACGATCGCCTCTGTGCCGCCCCAAGGCGGTCGCAAGCATCCCCAACAGGAATTTCTCCAGGTGGATACCGGCCAGATCCTGTTCATCTGCGGTGGCGCTTTTTCCGGCCTGGAGAAAGTCATCCAGGCGCGCTCAAGCGCTACCGGCATCGGTTTTGCGGCCGAAGTCCAGAGCAAGGAAAGTTCGGAGAATATTGGCAAGCTGCTGCTTGATGTCGAGCCGGAAGATTTGGTTAAATATGGTTTGATTCCCTGAATTTGTCGGGCGCCTGCCGGTGGTGGCTACACTGGAAGAGCTGGACGAAAAGGCCCTGGTCAAAATCCTGGTCGAGCCCAAGAATGCACTGGTCAAGCAGTACAAGCAGCTTTTCTCAATGGAAGGTGCTGAGCTTGAAATTCGCGAGGATGCGCTCCATGCCATCGCTCTTAAGGCCATGGCGAGAAAGACCGGGGCGCGAGGCCTCAGAACCATTCTTGAAGGGGTTTTGCTCAACAGCATGTACGACCTGCCTTCACTGGAAAACGTCACCAAGGTCGTGGTCGATGAGACCGTGATTGAAGGCGAAACTGAACCCTATATTCTGTATGAGAACACCCAGCAGGCGGTAGGCGCCAGCGAGTAGCTTGTGAGCGTCCTTGGGCGCGATTTTCCAGAGACCCGTCGGCCGCAAGCGACCTCTTACAGTTCTGCATGCGGCTCCGCGCCCGGGTTGAATTTTTAAATCCGGCGCCAATATTCCTCATATCCCGATCCGGGTCAAAGACTCCGGGATCCCATAGACTGCTATTATTAAATCGAGCATCCACGATGGGTTGTTATCATGCCCGCATGATGTGATGCCGGAGAGGAACCTGATGTCTGAAGCCAAGACGACAACTTTTACCCCCATCACCAGCCAGCCGACGCCTGTGCTGTCATTGCGTGATGTGGTGGTCTACCCCTACATGGTGATACCGCTGTTTGTGGGGCGTGAGCGCTCCATTCTTGCCCTGGACAAGGCCATGGATGTGGACAAGCGGATTGTGCTGGTCACCCAGCGCAGCGCCGATATTGACGATCCGTCAGAGGCCGACTTGTTCGAGGTGGGCACCCTGGCAACGGTATTGCAGCTTTTGAAGTTGCCGGACGGAACGACCAAGGTCCTGGTGGAAGGCGGCGAACGCGTACGCGTAACGAATTCAGGGAGGAAAACGACTTTTTCGAGGCCTATTGGGAACTCATCCCGGTGGCCGAAGAGTCCACCGAGAAAGAGCTCGACGTCACCATGCGATCCCTGGTTTCGCTGTTTGAGCAATATGTAAAACTGAACCGCAAGATTCCTCCGGAGCTGCTCACCACGCTGGCCGGCATCAGTGATTCCAGCCGCCTGGCGGACACCGTCGCCGCTCACCTGACCATCCGCCTGGAAGAAAAGCAGGTCCTGCTGGAAATGGGCAGCCCCCGCCGGCGCATGGAGCACCTGATGGCGCTGGTCGATGGGGAGATCGATGTGCTTCAGATGGAAAAACGCATTCGCGGGCGCGTCAAAACGCAGATGGAAAAAAGCCAGCGCGAGTACTACCTGAACGAACAGATGAAAGCCATCCAGAAAGAACTGGGCGACATGGATGACGTACCCAATGACATGGAAGACCTGGCTCAGCGCATCGAAGAAAGCGGCATGAGCAAGGAGGCCGACAAAAAGGCTACATCCGAGCTGAACAAGTTGAAAATGATGTCGCCAATGTCCGCTGAAGCCACCGTGGTGCGGAACTACATCGACTGGATGCTGAACGTGCCGTGGAAAAAACGCAGCCGCATCCGCAAAAAACTGGACCAGGCCGAGGCCATTCTCGAAGAAGATCATTACGGTCTGGAAAAGGTCAAGGAACGGATCCTGGAGTACCTTGCCGTGCAACAGCGGGTACGCAAGATGAAGGGGCCCATCCTGTGCCTGGTCGGGCCTCCCGGCGTTGGCAAAACCAGCGTTGGCCGGTCCATCGCCCGCGCCACCGGGCGCAAGTTCGTGCGTATGTCCCTCGGCGGTGTGCGTGATGAAGCCGAGATCCGCGGGCACCGCAGGACCTACATCGGTTCCATGCCCGGCCGGGTACTGCAAAACCTGGCCAAGGTCGGTACGCGCAACCCCGCTGTTCATGCTGGATGAACTGGACAAGATGTCGATGGATTTCCGCGGCGATCCCTCATCCGCCCTGCTGGAAGTGCTGGATCCTGAACAGAACCACACCTTCGCGGACCACTACCTGGAAGTTGATTTCGATTTGTCCGAGGTCATGTTTGTGGCGACCGCCAATTCGCTCAATATTCCCAGCCCCTTGCTGGACCGCATGGAAGTGATCCGCATCCCCGGTTATACCGAGGATGAAAAACTGAATATCGCCCTGCGTTATCTTCTACCCAAGCAATTGGAGGCGCACGGGCTCAATGAAGAAGAACTGCAAATCAGCAAGGCCGTGCTGGTTGATATCATCCGCTATTACACGCGTGAATCCGGCGTGCGTAACCTGGAACGTGAAATTGCCAAGATTTGCCGCAAAGCGGTGAAACAGCTCGCTCTTGAAAAAGACAAGGAAAAAGTTGCCGCCACCACGCGTAATCTCGACTCATTCCTGGGCGTGCGCCGTTTCCGTTATGGCGTGGTCGATGAGAACAACGAGGTTGGCCAGGTCACCGGCCTGGCGTGGACGGAAGTGGGTGGTGAATTGCTGCACATCGAAGCAACCATGATGCCCGGCAAAGGCCGGCTGATTCAGACCGGTCAGCTCGGTGATGTGATGCAGGAGTCCATCCAGGCGGCGATGACGGTCGTGCGCAGCCGTGCCGAACGCCTGGGTATTGAACCCGGCTTCTATCAGAACCTGGACGCCCATATACACGTGCCCGAAGGGCGCCACGCCCAAAGACGGCCCTTCGGCCGGTGTCGCGATGTGCACGGCGCTGGTTTCCGCCCTGACCAAAATACCGGTGCGGGCGGACGTGGCCATGACCGGTGAAATTACCTTGCGAGGAAAAGTCCTGCCGATCGGCGGCCTGAAAGAGAAATTGCTGGCTGCACACCGTGGTGGTATCAAGATTGTACTCATTCCCGAGGAGAACGAAAAAGACCTGGTGGAAATTCCGAAAGTCATTTTGCGTAAGCTGGAGGTACACCCGGTTTCAACCGTCGACGATGTGCTGGAACTGGCCTTGACGAAAATGCCCAAGCCACTGCCGGCTGCGATCGAAAGCAAGAAAGACGAAGCAGGCAAAGCCGCGGATGTCGTAACCACGCATTAACTGTAAGCGGTCCCTTATAAAAACGTGTTTTCCTACACGTATGAATCGCTTGGCGCGACAAGTTCAGTTAATACTTTTGAAACAGGCTAGAAAGCTGTTGCACCGCGGGGTTTGAGGTATTAGTATGACACACGCTTGCAGGCCTTGACACACAAGGCTTTCTGGGACTTTCTGCAATTTCCGGAGCATATAAAATCAGCCGACAGGGTCTGGATGTCGGTGGCCTGTTCAAGCAGTTAAATCACACATCGACTACTAAACTAATTTTACGGAGTGCAAGAATGAATAAATCTGACCTCGTTGACGCTATTGCTGATTCTGCTGGCCTGACTAAGGCTGACGCAGGTCGTGCCGTAGATGCTTTTGTTGGATCTGTGACCAGTGCCCTGCAAGGGGGTGATTCTGTGTCACTGATTGGATTTGGTACTTTCACCGTTCGGGATCGCGCAGCCCGTACCGGCCGCAACCCGCGCACCGGTGAAACCATCCAAATCAAGGCTTCTAAAAACCCTGCATTCAAGGCTGGTAAAGCTCTGAAAGACGCTGTAAACTAGCGCGCCTTCTGAAGGGTGCTTAGCTCAGTTGGGAGAGCATCGCCCTTACAAGGCGAGGGTCGGCGGTTCGAGCCCGTCAGCACCCACCAGAAATTGCGGAGTGGTAGTTCAGTCGGTTAGAATACCGGCCTGTCACGCCGGGTGGGTCGCGGGTTCGAGTCCCGTCCACTCCGCCACTTATACGTGAAGGGCGCCTTGCCGGCGCCCTTTGCTTTGGTTGCTTCCCGGAAACAGGAAAGCCGTACCGCACATTAAATCGATTAAGCGTGAGCACCTATGGTTCTACAGACGATTCGTGAAAAGCTGACTGGCATCCTGGCTGGCGTATTCTTCGCCGTGCTGATCATTCCCTTTGCTTTTGTAGGCGTTAATTCGTATTTCACCGCGGATGCGGTCAACAGTGTAGCTGTTGTCAATGAGCAGGAAATCACCCTTAACGACTTCAACCGGAGCTTCCAGAATTACCGGCGGCGGATGCAGTCAATTATGGGCGCCAACTTCGACGCCGAACAATTCGACCAGGCCGTTGTGCGCAGAGAGCACCTGGAGACGATGATCGACCAGGAGCTGCTGGCCCAGATATCCATAGAAGCCGGCCTCTCCGTGGCCGATGACCGGCTGGCGATCGCCATCCGGGAAATTCCTTCTTTCCAGGTGGACGGTGTGTTCAATGCCGATGTCTATCAGAGCCGTTTGCTGGCGCAAGGCAGAACACCGAAACAGTTTGAAAACGACATGCGCGCGCAGATGATCATGGGCCAGTTCCCTTCTTCCATCGCCACCAGCGCGATCAGCACGGGCTGGGAACTGGGCGACTACGTCAGTCTGCATGATCAGAAACGGGCGTTCCAGGCTATCCTGGTGCCGGCACAGCTTGATGAATCCGCGGACGGGAACACCGAAGCCGCGGATCCGGCAGCAGAAGATATCGAGTCGATTGAGGCAGCCGAGACACTGGTTGACGACGCCATTGAAGGTGCCATTGAAGGCGCCGTTGAAGAGGATGCCATCCTGGCCTGGTATGAATCGCACACGGATGATTACCGGTCCGAGGAGCAGGTCATCATTGATTACCTTGAGCTGGATGCCGCCACACTGGGTGGGGATATTGCGGCCGATGAAGACCAGTTAATGGCGCTGTTTGAAGAACAGGAATCCCGTTTTATCTCGCCGGAAACCCGATTGGCGTCCCATATCCTGATTGAGGTGGACAGCCAGGCGCCGGAACTTGATCTGGAAAGCGCTCGTCAGGAAGCTGAAGATCTTGCTGTACGCGCCAGGGATGGTGAAGACTTCATCACCCTGGCCAGAGATAACTCACAGGACGCGGGATCGGCGCCTGACGGTGGAGACCTGGGCTGGGTCGAACCCGGTTTCATGGTCAAGGCGTTTGAAGATGCCTTGTACGAATTGACGCTTGAGCAGCCGATTTCGGAGCCGGTGCAGACCGGCTTCGGCTGGCACGTCATTTACCTGCGTGATGTGCGGCCGGCAGAGGGCATGACTTTTGTTGAAGCACGCCCCATCATTCTTGAGGAGTACCAGGCCGATAAAGATGAGCGCCGGTTCCTGGAACAGGCCGACCGCCTGGTCGATATTATCTACGAAGATCCGACGACACTCGATGCCGCAGCCGTGGAACTGGGCATGGAGGTCAATCAGGCCGGTCCGTTTGGCCGGGCGGGTGGCGAGGGTATCTCAGCCAATCCTGAAGTGGTCAAAGCGTCGTTTTCAGACCTGGTGATGTTACAAGGTGTGGTGAGTGACCCGGTTGACCTGGCTGAAAATCACCTGGTCGTGATCCTGATGAAGGAGCATCTCCCTGAAGCCCTGCTGCCGCTTGAAGAAGTCAGGGACAGTGTGGTTCAGAGTGTGCTCAGCCAGCGCGCCATGGATGCTGCAAAGGCCAGTGCCGATGAGATTCTGGCACAGGTAAACTCTGGTGCAGACCTGTCCGTGCTGGGTGCAGATAACGGGTTGGAATTGCTTGCAGATGAAGCCGCCACGCGAAACAGTCCGGCTGTCCGCAGCGACCTGCTTCAGGACCTGTTCCTGATGAAAGCTCCGGGCGAAGAAGGGGCGGTGAACGAAGTGCTGAAACTCTCCGATGGTTATGCTGTGGTTCAGTTGCAAAGCGTAACGGATGGTGTGCTGTCAGAGGAAGACGTACTGAAATCGCAGAGCTACAACCGCCGCATCAGCAATGCCACGGGCAGCAACGAAGCCTACAGTTTCATGCGGATGCTGCGCAGCCAGTCCGAAATAAAGGTTTTCGAAGACAGGCTGTAGGAGGTCGCTCGCGGCCGAAAAGCCGGTCGCGCCCAAGGGACGCTCTTACAGTGGTGGCGGGAGCCTCAGCTCACCCCTAATTCGGCCATGCCCAGGATGTTGTAGCCGGAATCCACGAAGGTGGTTTCGCCGGTGACGCCCGAAGCGAGATCGGAGCACAGGAAAGCAGCCACGTTACCCACCTCCCTTGGCGTGATGTTGCGCCGCATCGGTGCGGTTGTCTCTACATGGGTCATCATTTTGCGGAAATCCGATATGCCTGCTGCAGCGAGTGTCTTGACGGGGCCTGCAGAAATGGCGTTCACACGAATCCCTCTTGGCCCGAGGCTTTGCGCCATGTAGCGCATATTGGCTTCCAGGCTGGCCTTGGCCAGGCCCATGACGTTGTAGCTGGGCATGGCCCGTACTGAACCCATGTAGGTCAGCGTCAGCAGGGCGCCATCCCGGCCTTCCATCATGCTGAGCCCGGCCTTTGCCAGGGCCGCGAAACTGTAGGAACTGATGTCGTGGGCAATCCGGAAGCCTTCGCGGTTGATCACGTCCATGTAATCGCCGATCAACTGTTCCCTGGGTGCGAAACCGACCGAGTGAACCAGGATGTCGTAGTGGTCCCAGTGTTTGCGCAGTTGCGTAAAAACGTTGTCGATGTCGTCGTCGAGCGCCACGTCGCAAGGGATGAGGATTTCAGAATTCGTCTCTGAGGCAATTTTTTCAACACGGGTTTTCAGCCGGTCGTTCTGATACGTATAAGCCAGTTCCGCGCCTTGCTCGTACATCGCCTCGGCGATGCTCCATGCAATGGAGCGTGGGCTTGCGACTCCGACGATGAGTGCGCGTTTTCCTTCGAGAAATCCCATGAGTTGTTCCTGTATTTGATGCGGGTTGACGGATCAGCGCAGATTACCCCAATTTACCCCTCCCGTCATTCCGGATCGGCATAGCCGCATCCGGAATCCAGAAGCCGCGGTGGTTGAATTTTAGTCTGGCGGCAGCCTGGTGCTCGATGATTTTGTTGTTGTGCCAGGCAAGCTGGCCGTTGACCAGCGTGCTGATGATGCGGGAACGGAAAGTGACGCCCTCGAAGGGGCTCCAGCCACATTTGGACAACACCCGTTCCTGCGTGACCCGGGTCTTTTGCCCGGTATCGACCAGTACCAGGTCAGCCCAATAACCTTCCCTCAGGAAACCCCTGTCTACCACGCCGAAGCGCCTGGCGACGTTGTGGGTGGTTTTCCGGACGATCTCCGGAAGGCTCAGCACCCCGTCGTGGTGAAGTTCGAGTGTCGCCAGCAGGGCGTCCTGTACCAGTGGCAGGCCCGCAGGCGCTGTCAGGTAGTCGCTGCTGGCTTTTTCTTCAACCGTGTGTGGCGCATGATCCGTAGCGATAATATCCAGCCTGCCGTCCTTCAGGGCTTTGAGCAGGGCCGCCTGGTCGGCGGGCGATTTAATCGCCGGGTTGCACTTGATCCGGTTGCCCAGGCGGGCATAGTCGCCGCTGTTGAAATGCAGGAAGTGAACGCATACTTCAGCAGTGATGTTTTTACCGTCGATGGGCCCGGGTTCGAATAATTCCATTTCCCTGGCCGTAGAGAGGTGGAGGATGTGCAGCTGTGCGTCGTGTGTCCTGGCCAGTTCAATGGCCGTTTCAGATGACAGGTAGCAGGCCTCCGCGCTGCGAATTCGGGGGTGTTCTGTCACCGGGATGTCCCGCCCGTATTTCGCCAGCGCTGTTTCCAGGTTTTTCTTGATCAGCGGGGTGGACTCGCAATGGGTGGCAATCAGGGTAGGGGCGTCGCGGAAAATGCCGGCAAGCGTACTTTCATTGTCGACCAGCATGTTACCGGTCGATGCGCCCATGAAAATTTTGATGCCGCAGGCGGCGCCGGGCGGCAGTGAACGAATGACATCGAGATTGTCGTTGGTCGCACCCAGGTAGAAAGCGTAGTTGGCCAGCGATTTTTGTGCCGCAATGGCGTACTTGTCTTCCAGGGCGTCGAGCGTCACCGTCGGCGGCATTGTGTTGGGCATTTCCATGAAACTCGTAATGCCGCCGGCCACAGCCGCCCGTGATTCGGACCAGATACCTGCCTTGTGGGTCAGGCCGGGCTCACGAAAATGAACCTGGTCGTCGATCATTCCGGGCAGGAGGTGTGCACCGGCCGCGTCCAGCACGCGCGTGCCGGCGCCAGCACTGATCGAATCGTCGATCTTTTCGATACGTCCGTTGTGGATGAGCAAGTCGCCATCCGTGATTTGCCCTTCGTTCACCAGTTGGGCATTTTTAATTAAAATTGAATCAGTCATATTTTTCCGGGTCAGGGAACCGGGTCATGTCCGCCTTCACAGAATGGATGGCAACGGGAAATTCGCTTGATGGCCAGCCAGCTCCCGCGCAAAGCGCCGTGTTTTCCAATGGCCTCGGACGCATATTGTGAACAACTGGGTGTAAAACGGCAATGGTTTCCAAGGAACGGGCTCAACAACAGTTGGTAGGCCCTGATCATCCACTGTAACAGCCTTCCCATCAGTTTATGCCCGTAAATTGTACGAAAGAATCCGGTTTCAAGGCGTGAATGGGCCAGTTTGGATGAGAAATTTGAACAGAAAACTTGCCGTCTGGCGCCAGTTCAGCTATAACACACAAATTTCTTTCTGGGACGATTTGCTTCATTTTATTATTATTCTTGTAAAACAAAGGGATACGCAAATTGACCCGGTCGCTGGTTAAAGGAGTAGCTTAGCACGATGTCCACAAATACCGTCGTTTTGAAGAAAGGGTACAAACCCTTGAAGAAAGAAGAGTACATGTGCCAGAACCACCACGAATATTTCCGCCAGAAACTGGCCGGTTGGCGCGAAGAGTTGGTTGAGGAATCACGCGAAACCATCAGCAACCTGCAGCGGGAAGTCAGGGACGTTGGCGATGAAGCGGAGCGGGCCACGCGCGAGACAGAAAACAGTCTCGAATTGCGCACGAGGGACCGTTACCGCAAGTTGATCAACAAAATTGACAAGGCCATGATTAGCCTGGAAGAGGGCGAATATGGCTATTGTGAAGAAACCGGTGAGGAAATCGGCCTGGCCAGGCTGGAAGCACGGCCCATCGCAACGCTGTGTCTCGATGCCCAGGAACGCTGGGAGTTAAGACAGCGCCAGTTGGGCGACGTCCGGTAATGTAAGAGCAGTTGCAATTAGTCTTGCAATTTGATCTGGATGCCGGGGAATGCGATTTTTATCGTATTTTTTAACAAAAAATTAATAATTTTCTGTAAAATCCCGTATCATTACTCACGGTATCAGGGTACTGCCGTTGTCGGGCAGTAATTAATCAAAGTAATGCTTATAAGTAGGAGGGGCGTTACGTGAAAAAATCAATATTAATCACAAGTTTGACAGTAGTCGGCCTGGTTCTTTCTTCCGCGACATTGTATGCGGATGGGGACCAGCCCTGGCACAT
>PVMK01154357.1_pt1 | contig 12500 bp, 9 predicted proteins | sample 1853481 | NCBI WGS metagenome assembly PVMK01 (sample SAMN08533507, study PRJNA380276) | Marine sediment metagenome, whole genome shotgun sequencing project.
AGTCTTGATTTTGCAGAAACTGCAATTATTGAAATAATTGCTACTGCTAGAATCAGAGCTGCGATTGCACCAAATTCTGGGATTACATGTGTTCCGATAATCTCAATCTCTTCAGCACCTGCTAGGAACATTACTGTAATTTCATTTCCATTAATTTCTGAGTCATCCCATTCTTCTCCATCAACGAGTACCATAAAGGCACCATCTAAGACATTTTTGGATGGGTTTAATGTGATTGTTCCATCTTCATTTGCACTGATCATTACGATAAGAGAATTATCGTTAGTATTGACAGTTACACCTGTTACAATTCCTCCTGAAATACTATATGGTACACAATGACCCATTACAGATAATTCTGATTCACCACATTTTACAATTGGTTGTGTGATTGAAGTTCCACCAACTAATTCTACTAACACTTTGTTATCTTTCTCAGCACTTCCATAGTTGACTTTAATGAAATATGTTCCATCATATTTCCAAAGATTCCCTGCTGTACTGAGAGTTGTTCTAAAATTACCATCATCATCAACAGTAATTTGGTCAATTGTGATAATTGAATTTAAAGAACTCACCACAGTAAGTGTTACTGGTACCCCAGAAACTACATTTGCTACACGCCCTTCTACAATAATTGTATCACTATGATCATATGTTGATTTATCAGTCCAAACTGAAATCGGAATATCATCAAGTAACAATTGTTTTGCTATTAATCTAGGATCGTCTGTTCCACAATCAGGACATGCTAATTCAGCATATGCTGAGGACACAGTTAAAGTGCCGACTACAGTCAAAACGGCTAGTAGCGCGAACGTCGTACGGTTGTTCATCTTATATGCGATTCACAAGAATCTCTATTTATGTATATTTAAAAATGAAATAAAGTTGTAGATCTAATATCTTGGCATAATACTGAGTCTTGATTTTGCAGAAACTGCAATTATTGAAATAATTGCTACTGCTAGAATCAAAGCTGCGATTGCACCAAATTCAGGTATAACTACTCCGTCAATAACTTCCACTTCAACTGAAGCTTTATGGTTTGAAGATTCTCCTTGTTGAGCCGTTACTGTATAGATTCCATCTTGAGTCCACAATGGGCCTCCAGTTGTAATGTCTTTGGAAAATTTACCATCTAAGCCTGGTGTAATTTGCTCAACAGAAACCACGTTACCATTTGGTGCTATAACCTTCAATGTAACATCTATGTTTGTTCTATCAGATTGGCCTGATTATTCCTATGGTGGTCGAGCCTTCCATTGCATTAGCTCTCAGGGTGAGCCTTTTTGAGTAAGTTGCTCAAGTGGTGGAAGAAAGATACCTGTTTCCAAATTTGACTCTGTTATCAATGTCTCAACTGCCATTTCATTAATTACTTCTACTTCAACTGACATTGTGTATAGTGAACTAGCCTGTACACTTTGCATGGCAGTTATTGTGTAGAAACCATTTTGTTTCCATGATGAATTTAATTTGAATTCTGTAGAAAAGTATCCATTTGCATCAGGGGTTACCTGATCCACTGATAATATATTGAATCCATCAGGGGATTTTACCGTAAATGTAATATCTGTAACTTGTGATGCTGTTTGACCACGAATTAAGATGGTATCTGATCCTTCTGATGCTTCTGCAGTCAAAGACATTCCTAGTATTTGAGCAAAAACATCTTGTTGAATTGCAGTTACAGACAATAGTGATAATGTTATCAATACTAGCGCAATTGATGTTGTTGAACCTTTGAAATCCATCCTGATTGAACACCAGCTATTTGGTATTTATATATATTTAAAAAATGAAAAAAAGTTGTAGGTCTAGTATCTTGGCATAATACTGAGTCTTGATTTTGCAGAAACTGCAATTATTGAAATAATTGCTACTGCTAGAATCAAAGCTGCGATTGCACCAAATTCTGGGACTACAAATGTACCGATAATTTCAATCTCTTCAGCACCTGCTGGGAAAGATATTACTAGAGTTCTATCTGTGGATGTGGTTGTTTCATCAAAGTCAACTTCTTCTCCATCAACTAGGACAAAGTAATCATCATCACCATCTTCCATTAGTGCATCAATCAATTCTCTTGGCAAGGTAATAGTTAGTTGGCCATCATCAAATGCATTAATTGCTATGATGAGAGAATTTGCATCTACATCAGGTGTAATTGAGATAAGATTTCCACCTGTGATCTCAAAACTTACCATAAAGTCAGTTCCTGATACGCCTATTAGATTGTCATCCATAGGAGTAGATCCTCCAAATGAAAACGAGGTCTCAGCTGTTCGATTTTCGGTTCCATAGAGTACTTGAATCGTGTATTCTCCACCAGCCTTCATGAGTGCGCCTCCAGCAGCTAATTCTGTACCGAATGTTTTATCTGAATTAACCATTACTTGATCAATTGAAACTACATTACCATTGGGAGCAATCACCATGATACTAATAGCATATCCAAAAAGAATTTCACTTACTTCTCCTGTCACTATGATTGGTTCACCCTCTGAATAGGATGTCTTATCAGTAGTAACAACGATTGGTTCCACTATTTGTCCAAATACGGGTGCCATTCCAATACTTGCAATCATGATCGCAAATAAGGCAAACACCGATAGATGAGTATTCATCAATTTTACGCCCAGATTTATACTATTTAATGTTGTGAAAAATATTATTGACTAAAAAGAAAAAACACTGACGAATTTCAGATTAGATATATATTAACCTCAAAGGAAATTTTTGACAGTTTGTGTGTATTATTTATCGTTACATTTAATGTTCTTCGTGAGGGTATGAAATATGGCAACTAAGAAAAACCAAGTTCTTGTACCTGATCATGTTTATGTTCCCAAACATGAAATAATGTCTAAAAAAGAAGCTGAAGAAGTTTTAGAAAAATACAATTGTAAACAAACTGAATTGCCATTAATTTTTGCAAATGATCCTGCAATCTTAGGACTCGGTGTAAAACCTGGAGATATGATCAGAATCACAAGAAAGAGTCCAACTGCTGGAAAGAGCCTTTACTTTAGATATGTGGTGGAAGTTTAGATGGTAGATCCCTCAACTAAGCGTTGGCCTATAATTCAAGATATTCTAAAAAGAGAAGGAATTGCCAGACAACATCTTAATTCCTTTGATGAATTCTTGGAAAGAGGTCTTCAGAGTATAATTAACGAAGTGGGACAAATAGACATTGAAAATGCAGAATATCCTTACAAAATTCAATTAGGTAAAGTTAAACTTCAACAACCAAGAATGATGGAGCTTGATGGCTCTATAACTCACATTACCCCTGCAGAAGCTAGACTTAGAAATGTTTCATACTCTGCTCCTGTGATGATGGAGGCAAGCGTAATAGAAGATGGAAGGATCTTAGAATCTAGATTTGTGCATATTGGTGATGTACCAGTTATGGCAAAATCAAATGCATGTATTTTGAATAATTTTTCATCTCAAAAATTAGTTGAACATGGAGAAGATCCTAATGATCCCGGTGGCTATTTTATAATTAATGGTTCTGAAAGAGTAATAGTTGGATTAGAAGATCTTTCTTACAACAAAATAATTGTTGATAGAGAAACTGTAGGAGGAAATATTGTTTTCAAAGCTAAGGTATATTCATCAATTGTAGGCTATCGAGCAAAGTTAGAACTGGTTATGAAAAATGATGGACTTATTGTAGCTAGGATCCCTGGATCGCCGGTAGACATTCCAGTTGTAATTTTGATGCGAGCACTTGGATTAGAATCCGATAAAGAAGCAGCTGCAGCGGTTTCACTTGTTGAGGAAGTTCAAGATGAATTAGAAGGCTCATTTGAAAAAGCTTCTGATGTTCCAACATCAAAGGATTCAATTGTTTATATCAGTAAAAGAATTGCTCCTGGAATGTTAGAGGAATTCCAGATTAAACGTGCTGAGACACTTTTGGATTGGGGACTTTTACCACACTTGGGAAAACATCCTGAAAACAGAAAAGAAAAAGCACAATTCTTGGGAGAGGCTGCATGTAAACTACTTGAACTAAAACTAGGATGGATTTATCCAGATGACAAAGATCATTATGGAAATAAAGTCATTAAATTTGCAGGACAAATGCTGGCAGATCTTTTCAGAACTGCCTTTAGAAATTTAGTTAGAGACATGAAATATCAATTAGAGCGATCAGGCCAAAAAAGAGGAATTAATGCAGTAGCCGCTGCAATTCGTCCAGGAATTATTAGTGATAAATTAAACAATGCTATTGCGACGGGAAACTGGGGAAGAGGAAGAGTTGGTGTAACTCAACTTCTTGATAGAACAAACTATCTTTCAACAATCAGTCATTTAAGACGAATTCAATCACCCTTAAGTAGAACTCAACCAAACTTTGAAGCAAGAGACTTACACGCAACACACTTTGGACGAATCTGTCCAAGTGAAACTCCTGAAGGATCTAATTGTGGTCTAGTAAAAAATCTCGCACTTTCGGGAATTATTTCCGTAAATATTCCATCCGAAGAAATTGTTGAGAAACTATTTGATTTGGGTACAGTTCATTTCTTTGATGCAAAAGATGATCTGAAAAAAGGTGGAACCAGAATATTTGTTGATGGTCGCCTTATTGGATATTTCAAAGACGGTGCACAATTGGCCGAATCTCTTAGAGAACTAAGACGAAACTCAAAAATTCATCCTCATGTCGGAATTTCATTCCACAAATCAGACGAAGAAGCAGCAACGAAAAGACTCTATGTTAATTGTAATGCAGGCCGTGTCTTAAGACCATTAATAATTATTAAAGATAACAGATCATTACTGACCCAAGAGCTCTTAGAAAAGGTTACAAAGAAACTACTTTCATGGAACGATCTATTGAGAATGGGAGTACTTGAGTTAATTGATGCCAACGAAGAGGAAAATTGTTACGTTACATTAAATGAAAAGGACACCAAGAAACATACTCATCTAGAAGTATTCCCACCATCAATTCTTGGTGCAGGAGCATCAATCATACCATATCCAGAACATAACCAATCTCCAAGAAATACATATGAATCTGCAATGGCAAAACAAAGTTTAGGATTTTCAACACCAATGATGAACACAAGTACCTATGTAAGACAGCACCTAATGCTATACCCACAAACTCCTATGGTTAATACGAAAGCCATGAAATTACTTGGTTTGGAAGAAAGGCCGGCTGGTCAAAACTGTGTAGTTGCTGTTTTACCTTTTGACGGTTACAACATTGAAGATGCAATTGTTTTGAGTCAGCCTTCAGTTGATAGAGGTTTGGGAAGAACATTCTTCTTTAGAGTTTATGATGCTGAAGCAAAACAATATCCAGGTGGAATGCGTGATAAATTTGAAATCCCAAATGCTGAAGATAACATTAGAGGATACAAGGGTGAGAAAGCCTACCGCCTTTTAGAAGAAGATGGAGTGGTAGCATCTGAATCTCCTGTTAAAGGAGGTGATATTCTAATTGGAAAAACCAGCCCACCAAGATTCATGGAGGAGTATAGGGAATTTGAAGCAACTGGTCCTTACCGACGTGATACTTCAATTGGTGTGAGACCTTCTGAAACAGGAGTTATTGATACGGTAGTTATGACCCAATCCAACGAAGGAGGAAAAATGTATAAAATTCGAGCAAGAGATATGAGGATTCCAGAGATTGGAGATAAATTTGCATCACGACATGGACAAAAAGGTGTTCTTGGTATTTTGGCAAAAGCAGAAGACTTGCCATATACTGCAGATGGCATTTCACCAGATGTTCTTATCAACCCTCATGCATTCCCATCTAGGATGACAGTTGGAATGATGATGGAGTCTATATGTGGAAAAGCAGGCGCTCTGAGAGGAAACCAATTTGATGGTTCTGCTTTTGTAGGTGAAAAAATTGAAGAAGTAAAATCTGTTATGGATGCTGCAGGTTTCAAATATTCTGGAAAAGAAATAATGTACGATGGAAGGACTGGAAAATCATTTCCAGTTGAAGTTTTCATTGGTGTTGTTTATTATCAAAAATTACATCATATGGTTGCTGATAAAATACATGCAAGAGCTCGTGGACAGGTTCAGATGTTAACCAAACAACCAACTGAAGGAAGAGCTAGAGGTGGCGGTTTAAGATTTGGTGAAATGGAGCGAGATTGTCTTATTGCATATGGCGCCTCAATGATTCTAAAAGATAGACTGTTAGATGAATCTGATAAAGCAGATATCTTTGTTTGTGAGAGATGTGGACTAGTTGCTTATCATGATGTTAAACTGAGAAAATATGTTTGTAGAGTTTGTGGTGATAAAGCTAAAGTATCATCAGTTTCAGTTGCATATGCTTTCAAATTATTACTACAAGAGATGCAAAGTTTGAATATAGCACCAAGATTATTGATAAAGGAGAAAGTATAATGTCCCTTCAAGCGATTAAAGCAATTGATGGAATTAGATTTTCTGTCTGGTCTCCCAATGAAATTAGAAAATATTCAGTTGCAGAAATTACGGCACCTGAAACATATGATGAAGATGGTATGCCAGTTCAGGGAGGTCTAATGGATGGAAGATTAGGAACATTAGAACCTGGACAAAAATGTCTTACTTGTGGAAACACGGCTGCAAGATGTCCTGGGCATTTCGGACATATTGAACTTGCCGAACCCATTTTACATATTGCATTTATAGATAACATCCACAAACTATTACAATCTGTTTGCCGTTCTTGTGCCAGATTAAGAGTTCCTCAAGAAGATTTGGATGAATTCCAAGCAATTAAAGACAAACATTTGGCTTTTACTGTGTTTTCCCAAAAACGTATTCCGGAACAAATAATCGAAAAAGCAAAGAAAGCAAAAGAATGCCCACATTGTGGAAAAAATCAGTATGAATTGATATTTACCAAACCAACCATCTTTGTTGAAAAAACAGAGATAGGGGAGCATAGACTACTTCCAATCACAATCCGAGAAAGATTCTCTCAAATCCTAGATGCTGATCTAAGTCTGTTGAATTATGATCCTGTAACTGCAAGACCTGAATGGTTTATTTTGCAAGCAATGCCTGTAGCTCCAGTAACTGTTAGACCCTCCATAATTCTTGAAACTGGAATTAGATCTGAAGACGATTTAACACACAAGATGGTGGATATTATAAGAGTTAACCAAAGACTCAAAGAGAGTAAAGAAGCAGGAACTCCTCCTCTCATTGTTCAAGATTTAGTTGACTTGCTACAATATCATGCAACTACCTATTTTGATAATGAGGTTTCTGGAATCCCTCAAGCTCACCATCGTTCTGGTCGTCCTCTAAAAACATTAACTCAAAGACTCAAAGGAAAGGAAGGAAGATTTAGGGGATCCTTATCTGGAAAGAGAGTAGACTTTTCTAGTCGAACTGTCATTTCACCAGACCCAAACTTGGATTTATCAGAAGTAGGTGTTCCATTACAAATTGCTATGAAGCTAACAATTCCAGAAATCGCAACTGAATGGAATATTGAAAGAATGAGAAAACTTGTAATTAACGGTCCAAGTATATTTCCCAGGTGTAAATTATATTGTAAGACCTGATGGAGTAAAAATTAGACTTGATTTTGTTGAAGACCGTTCAATAATTGCTGAAACTCTTGAAATTGGTTATCTGGTAGAGAGACATCTTTCTGATGGTGATATCGTCATGTTCAACAGACAACCATCACTTCACCAAATGTCTATTATGGCACATTATGTGAAAGTATTGCCAGGTAGAACTTTTAGGTTACATCCATCTGTATGTCCTCCTTACAACGCAGACTTTGATGGAGATGAAATGAATTTACATGTGCCACAAAGCGAAGAAGCCAGAGCAGAGGCAATTCTGTTAATGAGAGTTCAAGATCAGCTAATCTCTCCAAGATATGGAGGTCCCATTATTGGTGCATTAAGAGACTTTGTTACAGGTGCATATCTTCTCACCAAAGATGATACTGTTTTGTCAGTTCAGGAATTTTCAAATCTTGCAATGCTTGGAAATTATACTGGACAATTACCAAAACCTGGGACCAAAACAAAAGATGGACCTGCATATACTGGGAAACAATTATTTTCCTTATTCTTACCAAAAGACTTCAATTATGTAATTACATCAAAATGGTCAAAAGGAACCAACGGAACTCCAAAAGACGTTGTAATTAAACAAGGAGAACTAATTAGCGGCGTAATTGACAAAGCATCAATTGGTGCCGAAGAACCAGAAAGTGTGTTACATAGAATAGCAAAAGATTATGGAAATGTACAAGCAAAATCTTTCTTAAATTCAATCTTAATTATGGTAAAACAATACATCACACATTATGGATTTAGTTATGGTTATTCAGATCTGGAAGTTCCTGAAAAAGATAAACAGCAAATTATAGATGATATTCACGAAACGTATGATATAATTTCTGATTTAACCTCTCAATATGAAAAGGGTACTCTAAAACTAACTAGAGGAATGAAGCCTGAGGAGGCTTTGGAGGCCTACATTGTAAACGAATTAGGTAAAGCAAGAGATAAGGCAGGAAACACTGCTGACCAATCACTAGACCAAAGTAATGCAGGAAGAATAATGGCAACAACTGGAGCGAGAGGTTCTTCCCTAAACATTGGGCAGATGGCAGGTGCTTTGGGACAACAATCAAGACGAGGAAATAGATTACATTCCGGTTATCATAATCGAGCTCTTCCACACTTTCAAGAGCACGATCCAAATCCTGATGCAAAAGGATTTGTAAAATCAAATTATAGAGAAGGTTTGTCAACACTAGAATTTTTCTTCCATGCGATGGGAGGAAGAGAGGGACTAGTAGATACTGCTGTTAGAACTCAACAAAGTGGATACATGCAACGTAGGCTGATTAATGCCTTAGAACACATTCGATTAGAATATGATGGAACAGTTAGAGACCCACATGGACATATTATTCAATTCTTGTATGGTGAGGATGGAATTGATGTAGCAAAAAGTGATCATGGTGAAGCCTTTAACGTCACTAGATTAATTGAATCACAAACAATTATTGATTCAGGAAAAAAGGCAACAAAAGAAGAGATAGAAGAAATCACCAAAAAATACACCAAAAACTTCAATCCTCGATTAAAACAACTTGTAACTGAGGGCCTACGCGACTCAAAACTAAGCAAAGAAGGAGTAACAATTGTTGGTAAAAAAGGACTTCTCCTATACAACAAAGCCCAAGTAGAACCTGGCCAAGCAGTCGGAATTGTTACTGCTCAATCAATTGGTGAACCAGGAACTCAGATGACCTTGAGAACATTCCACTTTGCAGGAATTAAAGAAAGAAACGTAACACTTGGTCTTCCAAGACTAATCGAATTAGTTGATGCAAGGAAGAAACCCGTTACTCCAACTATGGATATTTACCTTGAGGAAGACCTGAAAAAGTCAAGAGAAAAAGCAATAGAAGTCGCAAGAAATATTCTACAAACAAATGTTTCAGATTTAATTGAAGACAGTGAAACTGATTACAATACTGAAATCAGACTTATTCTTAACACAAATAAATTGAGAAACAGAGGATGTACAATTGGAGAAATTGAAACTGCATTACTATCCAATAAAAAATTCAAGACAGAAACAATAGGAGACTTGATCACTCTAAAATTAGTAGAAGAATCAGATGCACCAACAGTTATAGCAATTAGAAATAAAGTTCTTAAAACTACGGTTAAAGGGGTTCCTGATATTAAACGTGTAACTTTGGTTCAAAAAGATGGTGAATGGGTTATTCAGACCACTGGATCTAACATGGCAAAAGTACTTGAGGTAAAGGGAATCGATAAGAAAAATGTCAGAACAAACAATGTATATGAGATTGCCGGTACTTTGGGAATTGAGGCCTCTAGAAATGCTTTGATTGATGAACTAAACCATACTTTGGGCGACCAAGGATTAGAGGTTGATAATAGATACATTATGTTGGTATCTGATTTGATGTGTTCAAAAGGATATATGCAACAAATTGGACGACATGGAATTGCCGGTACTAAAGATAGTGTTCTTGCAAGAGCTGCGTTTGAAATCACAGTTCCTACAATTGCTCATGCTGCCTTAGCCGGAGAAGTTGAACAGCTAAAAGGAATTACGGAAAACGTAATTGTTGGAAGTAATATCCCAGTTGGAAGCGGAACAGTTGACTTGTATATGCAAGTCAGTAAGAAAAAATAAAGATCATGTGAAATAGATGGCTGACGAAATATCTACTTTGATGAGTAACAGTAAAAATAAATCTGTTTTACTAAGATTAAGAAATAACAGAACTATCAAAGGAAATCTTTTAGCTTTTGATGTTCATATGAATCTAACATTAGATGATGCTGAAGATGTTACAGATGAGGAACCTGAGAAACTGGGAAAAATTCTTTTACGAGGAGATAATGTATTATCAATTTCTTTACCTGATGATTAAAATTAACTAAAAAAAATTGTTGAAACTCAAAGATTAAATCATATCAATTCTTTATTTTCTTGTTGTTGCAATTGTTTTTAATTCTTGCAATGTTCTTGTTTCCGGTGTATGCCGAACAAATACCCGACTATGAAAATCCATACGCTCCAATTTTTACAGACAAACCTGTATACTCTTGGACTGATAAAGTCAAAATAACTATACTCGCTCCTAGTTGGAATACCGATAGGCATTTGATTGATTCTATCGGTGATGATGAATTAAATCCAATTAAAATTTCAACAGGAAGCAATTCTCTTGAGCCCTATAGATTCACCGAGACTGGGGTCAATACTGGTATATTTACAGCCGAGGTTACTTTAACCGTATTTGCTCATGATGTAGATGGGGATGGAGATATTGACACTATTCCTAGAACCTTAGGAAATGGACCTACAAGTGGGTTTTTAGCAGTTGACCGAGATTCTGCAATAACTATTTCTTTTGAATTTGCAGATGGTGTTGTATTACTTGAATCGGTTCTTACAACCTGGAATATAGGCAATGTTCAATTTTCTGAAGATTATTTTCTCTCAGACAAACCTGCACTAATCCGTGTAATTGAACCAGATCTTAATCTTAATCCTGAAGCATTAGATCAAATTTCTATCGATGTATCTTCAGATTCTGACCTTGCAGGAATTGAAGTAATAGCAATTGAAACCTCAGAAAGTTCAGGTATTTTCGTTGCAACAATTACCTTTACCCAAAATTTGTCCTCTAGCGGAAACAGATTACTTGCCTTACCTGAGGATGAAATCTATGCAAAATATGATGACTATACATTACCAAAACCATATTCTACTTCAGATAATCTAGAAATCATAACTTTATCAAAAGTTGTATCCTCAATCCCACCTTTGGAAAAATTAACAAATTCCCAAATTACTTTGACAGATAGTTTAGGAAAACCTTTGACGTCTTTACAGGAAAACAATAGAATTCAAATTGTAGGATCAATTAAAAACGAACAAAACTTTAATCAAAAATTTGTTTATTTGATTCAGGTAAAAGATCATACTAATACAGTAATATCCCTTTCTTGGATAACTGGTGAATTATCGGGAAAACAAAATCTAGATGTTTCTCAATCATGGTTACCACTAAATTCAGGATCTTTTTTCATTGAAACTTATGTGTGGAATTCCCTAGAAGATCAAATCGCCTTGTCAAATTCCAAGTCCATTTCTATCATTATTGAATAATCAAAAGTATGATTTCTACGTGAATATTAAATACAAAATTACAATTTTACACATGTGCTAGGAAACAAATTAGGTATACTGCTAGTGATATCTGTACTATCTTTTACATTAATCTCCGAAGTCTTTGCCGATACTATTGCTATAAAATTTGATAAGTCTGAATACGATACAGGAGACACATTAATCTTATCAGGCTCAATTCAGGAATATTCAATGCCGATAGTGGCAGTGAGCATTTATGATCCAAACGGAAAAATTCTATCCGCAAATAATTTGGAACTAGATGAAGAAGGGAATTTTTCCAAAATAATTTCATTGGACTCTCCATTTTATGATGCCCCTGGTAATTACAAAGTAAAAATAAATTATAAGAAAATCAGTCAAGAAAAGTTTTTTACAATTTCAGGCGATATTTCTCAACCAGATCCTATACTAGACCCGAAAATTAAACCTGAAATTATTTTGTTAGTTACCGATAAGGAGGTATATACTGATGGTGAGAAAATAAAAATTTCTGGAATAGTTTCATCACTTGAATCACCTACTGTTTTAATAGGAATTTATGATCCTTTTGGAACTCCTGCAGGATTTTATTTTGAAAATATAAATAAAAATCTAGAATTTTCGACTAGTTTTCTTGCTAAAGCAGGGGTAAATTTCAAAGTTGATGGTGTGTATTCTGTTAAAGCGCATTATGCTGAAACTTATACTATAACTAATTTTGAATTTTATGAAGAGATGTCCAATTCAGCTGATGACAATTCCAATTCAGCTGATGACAATTGCAATTCAGCTGATGACAATTCCAATTCAGCTGATGG
>PVMK01128782.1_pt1 | contig 12498 bp, 10 predicted proteins | sample 1853481 | NCBI WGS metagenome assembly PVMK01 (sample SAMN08533507, study PRJNA380276) | Marine sediment metagenome, whole genome shotgun sequencing project.
GTTTTATTGGCATCGGCATAATAGCCGTCTAAAATGGAAGTGATATCGACATTGACAATATCGTCGTCTTTTATAACCCGGTGTCCGGGGATCCCGTGGCAAATGACCTCATTGATGGAGACACAAATACTTTTGGGGAAACCGCGATAATTCAGAGGAGCGGGGGTAGCGCCGTTTTTAACCGTAAACTCATGGGCCAGCGTGTTGAGCTCGTCGGTGGTGATGCCGGGCTTGATTTCCGACTCCACCAGATCAAGGGTGTCCAGCACCAGGCGACCGGCCTTGCGGATACCTTCGATATCCGCCGCTTTCTTAAGACGGATATTATATTTACGGACATAGGTCGCCTCAAAATCCTCAGTCTCGGTTTCAGATTTGCTCAAACAGCATTTTTTGAATTTTAAGCCGCTGCCGCATGGGCAGAGATCATTTCGACCCACTTTCACAGTTTTCATTTTCATCCCTGTTTGTCTCTCCCAACCCGGACAAGCCGGAATTGAATATTTAAGATTGAAGATTGAAGATTTGTGGTATCGCTTCGCTCTGTCTTTTCTATTAAAATCGATAGAATTGCTTTTAAACGTTCACGGGTTCAACGGTTACGCTATGGCATAAATCATGTGCAAACATGATGTGATTTCAATAAATAGGGCCTAACTCAATGAAATTGTTTTATGTCCTTCTCAGCGTTCTCCGCGAGCTCTGCGGTGAACTCTTACGAAAAATTGAAGATTTCGGTAATAGAGATGACTCAAAAATAATCAATAACTTCAAATCCGCAAGTTATTTTCATTAGAAAAAAAATCCAAGAATGTATTTTCCCGCTACAAACAGCACACAGGCACACAGCATGCCTTTGATGAATATGGCGGGCACGTATCTCTGGGTGCGGGCCCCCAGATACATTCCTAAAACCCCGCCGATACCGAAAAGGACCCCCAAACGCCAGTCCGGAGCGACCGACAAATCGGGGTAAAATTGAGCCAGGATATGATAGAAAAATACTCCGGCCACAGAGGTCACAAATGTTCCCATCAAAGCTGCCCCGGCCACCGCATAAACCGGCAGACCGATAATGGCCACAAAAAAAGGCGCCACAATAGATCCACCGCCGATTCCATAGATCCCTCCTGCAATACCCACTAAAAAGCAGATAGCATAGACTATGGGTGTTGAGAACCCAAACATTTCGTTGTCATATTCAAATTCCACTTTCCGCAATGTGCGGGCGATTACGCGCACAGAATGAGACGCACCGACCGGGGCGGATGGCGCTTTTTCTTTATTGGGGCTTTTTCGTCGGGATACATCCAACAGCAGGCGCCAGCCAATATACAAAAGAACGAAACCGACAAAAAGTTTGAAGCTATTGGGGTTCGGCAGATACACAATTCGAATCCAGGCGCCAATAAAGACACCGGGTAATGTTCCGATGGTCACCGCCCATGTCAGGGGCCAGAGCATCCGCCCCTCTCTGACGTAACGATAAACACCGCTGGGAATTGCCACGATGTTAAAAACCTGGTTGGTTGCGCTCACCGATGGTGTGGTATAGCCTAAAAAGCTGACCTGAAAGGGAAGCAGCAAAAACGCACCCGAAACACCGCCCATTGAAGTGAAAAACGAGACGATAAAAGCAACTGCGAAAGGAACCAGCGGATTTACTTCAACACCTGAAACCGGAAAAACCATTAGCCAACCCCTTCTGAAAACCAGTCTGGAAATGGAATTTTAAAACCGAGGCTGCGCTCGGGAAAAATGGCCTCTACAAGGCAATTTGAGAGCAGAAACTCAAGTGGCAAACGCCTGAAATGCCGATTGGATTGTTTCTCGTCGTCGTCCTCGTTCTCGTAATCGAAAAAATAGAGTTGGTGAAGCCCGTTACCAAACGGATCGAGGACGACGAGAACGAGGACGATATCCCAGCGAGATGAGTCTCTCCAGCACAATACCAGCGGTTGCTTACAACATGTTGTCAGCCCCCCTAAGGTACCTATGCTGAATGCAAGGTGATAGATGCCCGTGACGCTCGAAGGCCTGGAGGCTGAATTTTTTTTTAGACATCCCGACTTCATAGCTTCCCAGTCTCCCCGCCTCTCGACCTCCTATCTCTCTGGTAGGACCATACAATTCAAATGGGGAGCTCGTCAAGGAAGATAACACAACTGGAATAATGGAATGATGGAATAATAGGCTACTGTAGTTGCTTAGAATTTATTTTTGTGCATTTTGTGGCAAAATATTTTTTTACCAGTAACGCAGATTGCTCAGAAAATTTTAGATCATTTTTCCGGTTTATCCGGAATTAGAATGATATTATTCCTTCAACCCAACGTTCCACTATTCCAACATTCCATCATTCCATGTAGGCGGCATAAAGCCAGTGTCGTTAAAAACAGCATATTTCGAATAAATTATTGGAATTACAATATGTTAGTGATTCTTAACCCAAAATTTGGATGGCCTCGGAAGGAATGCAAACACCGGCGAGTTCACCGATCCTCGGGCCGGATTTGCTCATATTCTTTTGGGGAAATCAAGAGCACAATATTGATGCCCGCATCAATAACCACTCTGATCTTGGAGTTTTCCGCCATCATCTGAGTCACCCTGCCCCGTATCCCGTTTAGTTCACAACGCTTATCCCCGGCATCGACAAGATCGATTTTTCGCGGATCGATAACGACACGAACTCGTTTCTTGCCGACGTTAAGATGACCTTTTGAGATTTGCAGCGAAATTTTGTCCTGAATCACACAGCGGAAGGTTTCCGAACCGTCATATTCCAAAACTCCGGTGAATACATTTTCATAAATGTTTGCCACAGGCCGCCCCTGGTCCAGCACCAGGGTGCGCTGGGTCAGTTTAGCTGCCTGCCGGCGATCATGGGTGGTGAACAGGACGGTTATTTTCTTGGTTTCATTGATCTGTTTTAGAATATTTATGATGATGTTTTGATTCTCGATGTCGACGCTGGCGGTGGGTTCATCACAGAGAAAAACCCGGGGCGCAAGTGCCAGAGCACGGGCTATGGCTACCCGCTGGGTTTCACCCCCTGAAAGGTGCTGGGCCCGGGCTTTGGAAAAGGACCGCATCCGCACCAGATCCAGCGTTTCATCAATAGTACGATCCCGCTTTTTTTTTGCGATGCCTCTGATTTTTAATCCGAATTCCAGGTTCTTGTAAACCGTTGTGGTAAACAGAATCGGGTGCTGGTCCACCATGATGACTTCTTTGCGCAGGCGCTGCAGTTCGGATTCGATGAATCTAACTGGTTGGGAGCGGTAGTGAATATGACCGGTGCTGGGAGCCTCAAGAAAGCCCAGGATATTTAACAAAGTCGTTTTCCCGGCGCCATTGGGCCCCAGCAGTGCATAAATACGTTCGGATTCGATTTCAAGTCTTGGTATTTCCAGAACGGTTCTGTCCCCGTATACCCGGGTCAATTGTGAAATAAGATACTCCATCAGGCCCGCACTCGCCCCTGAAAGAAGTGAAACAATACATTCATGCCAAAACTTAACCCCAGCAACACCATTCCAAGGGCAACAGCAAGAGTAAATGACCCTTTGTCGTATTCCAGGGCCATGGCCGTTGTCATGGTGCGGGTGAATCCCTTGATATTGCCACCCAGCATCATGCTGATCCCTACTTCGGAAATCACCCTGCCAAAAGCGGCGATGACGGCCGAAACAATTCCAAACCGAGCCTCCCGCAAGATAATCCAGGCGGTCTGGGCTCGATTGGCGCCCAGGGTCATGGCGGTTTTGCGGTAGCGTTCATCGATCCGGCTGATGGCCGCAATGGTAAATGCCGTGACCAGCGGAACAATTAAGATGATTTGACCGATAATAATCGCCTTTTGCGTATAGAGAAGATCCAGAGGGCCGAAGATTCCTCTACGCGAAACAAAGGCATAAATAAAAAGCCCGATCACCACCGTCGGAAGTGCCAGCAATGTATTCAACACCGTGATGATCATCCGTTTTCCTGTAAATTCGTTAAAGGCGATCGTAAATCCCAACGGCACGCCAATGAAGGCAGCAAACACCGTGGAGGCACAACTCACTTTCAACGAAACCCCGATGATGGAAACCATTTCAGGGTCCAAAGAGATCACCAGAAGGATGGCGGAAATAAAGCTGTCTATGAGAAGATCCATGAAATGAATCCTTGCAAGTGTCTATAAGTAAATGCCTCTATGTTGTAACCGTTACCTTAATCATAATAAGCTTTCACAGGTTCAAAGGTTCACCGTTCAGGGTTGCGATTCTTACGCAGCTATTCTCAGTTGAGGGAAACCCTGAACCTCTGTATCCTAACCTTGAACCCTGAACCTTGAACCCGTAATCGGATATCACAATAAACAAACCGCAATAGTTGAGACATTGTCACCTGCTAAGTACTTTACATGCGAACTAGGGTAATGCATCTGGATAAAACAACTGTTTATCCAGCAATCTGTAATCGGCGATAACCGCCTGCCCCCGGTCTGAAACCAGCCATTGGGCGAACTCCTCAGCCAGTTTATACTTCACATGGGGATGTGTTTTCGGATTAATCGGAATGATGCCATAGGGGTTACCAAGCAGTGGATCTCCTTCACAAAGAACATCCAGTTCGATGGGTACATCGCGGCCGAATTTATACTTGATATAAGTTCCTCTGTCGGCCAGCGTGTAGGCTTGCTTCTCATCGGCAAACATGATGGTCTTTCCCATTCCCTGGCCGATGGATAGGTACCATTCTCCCGAACCCGCAGGGTGAACAAAGGCAATCTCCCGTTTTTTGCCCTTTTTGACGATGGTATTGGTTATTTTTTCAAGCTGCAGACCGGTTGTTTGCCAAAGCGCCTGCTCCTTGGTGTGGGTACCGCTATCGTCTCCGCGTGAAATGAAAAGGGCTTTGGCGTCGGCAATTTTTTTCAGTGCTGCCGGGGCATCGGTCATTCCCTTGATTTTTGCCGGGTCGTCGACAGGGCCTAAAATGACAAAGTCGTTGTGCATTACCGCATAACGTTTGGTGCCGTACCCGTCTTTAACAAATTTTTCTTCCCGGGCTTTGGCATGGACAAAAATTACATCCACGTTACCGTCCACCCCGTCCCGGATGGCCGCTCCCGTTCCTTTGGCAATCACCTTCACCTGAATGCCGGTGTCTTTTTCCAGTTCGGGCAGCAACACATCGAGCAGGCCGGAGGACTGGGTGCTTGTGGTGGTCGACATTTTTAAGATTTTTTCTTCAGCCAGGGCACTCCAAGACATGAAAAAGATAACTGCAATCAAACCTGAGACTAAAATGTAAAATCGTTTCATTCTTCGCTCCTTTGCAAATAATATAGAAAGTTCTAAACATTTAATGCGCGGAGTTGGTTCTAATTTCGGCCATAAGAAATTCGCTTAATTGTAAGCATTTTCTTGTTATCTCGCAGAGCCCGCAGAGATCACAGAGTTTTTTGATTTTTCTCTGCGTACTCTGTGGGCTCTGTGAGAAATCTAACGGCCCAAGTTATGACCATGCCCTAATCTTCCTTTTGGGAAACAGTTGGAAACACCATTTTGCCGCCTAAATTGACATCATACCCTTCTAGACGGGTTGCCATTTCACGAAATTCTTTTTCATGGAGGAGTCCCAGAAAACGCTGAATCCCCTCATCGAAAAAACGTTCTTTGGATATCATCAAATCGAACCGTTCCCATCGAAGTGGAATGAAGTCAATATCCAGCAATCCGGCGACAGCGCGAATACCGGGGCCTGCATCCGCCCGCTCCCGACAGGACCTCCAATCCCACATCCAGATGGCGGGACACCTCATAAGAGTAGCCCTCAATTTTCTCACCGTTTATCCCGGCTTTTTTGAGTTCCCTGTCCAGCAACAGGCGGGTGCCGGTACTTAGCGATCGATTAACGATTTTTATCCCTGGCTGTGCCAGGTCCGCCACCGTTGAAATCTTTTTGGGATTGCCCTTTTGCACCAGAATCCCCTGCTCACGCCGGCAGAAATTGACGACCGCCGGCATTTCATCCAGTTCTTTGAATGCAAAATCAAAATTGTATTCCGACTCATCCTGCTGGAGCAGATGGCTGGAGGAAATATGACAAAGTTTTTTCCTCAAGGCAGTCAGGCCCCCCATGCTGCCGAGGTTTGCAAAAACAGCTATTTGATCGGAATGAGGGTCGTTGAACAAAGAAATGGCCCTGTCGAGCAAAAGATCGTTACTTCCGGTTATTATTAGTAATCCTTCGTAAGGAGGAAGTGGAACCCCATTGTCGGGATAATTGATGGTATTTGCTTCAACCCACTGCTCCACCAAATGCTTGGGGAAGAGCCATTTTCCCGTAATTTTAGTGGCCGGCAGACCTTTCTCAGATACGAGATTGTAGACCATCTTTTCATTAACATTTAGAAATTGCGCCACTTCTTTGGTAGATAATAATTTTTTCATCTCTCATCAAAATTTGAAACAAACAAGGGGTTATATGAATAGGGTGATTGTCAACGGTTCAGACCTCGTTGCATAGTTCAACTATATCTGAGTTCGGCACTAATAGACCTTAATGAAGTGACATGTCAAGCTCAAATTAATAAACTGATTAATTATAACCTATACAAACTAATAATAACTTTCTTAAATTACAATCAACTGCTGTTTAATTGAGGAGAAAACAAAACAACGATCTTCCCCACCACCTCATCCGGAGTGCAGCCTTTCGTTTCAATGGTGGTATCCGCATATCTCAGATACAGGGGATGCCGTTCAGCGTAGAGGTCGTCAATCCGCAGGCTCGGGGCGATGACCACGCCCCGGGCGTCAATATTATCCAATCTTTTTTTCAGGTCCCCAAGTCCCAAATTAAGATGAATAATTGTGCCATCGCCCCGCAGATGGCCCATTGCCTTTTAATACAATGTTTCGATTCCGTTCCATGGGGATTATAATTGCTCCATTTTAGGGATGTGGACAAAAATTATCTTGCTCTGCATTGGATAGCTAAACATCCGTGGTAGACGATTTTTTGTTAGAAGACTTTCGGATTACACTATCTTTCAGGACCAAAAGACAAGTAGAATTGGTAATTTTTTTTCCGTGGCCCTAACGCCTTTAAAATGTTAAATTAGCTTTGAGTGAACACTTAGGTTAAACACGCAAATTCCATTTTACGCTGAACCAAAACAATCCTGATCCCGCAATGAGAGGTAAATTATGAAAAGAGTTTTTATTGTGTCGGTTGTTTTTCTCACAGTGACAGTTTGGACGGGTCATGTTATCGCAGAAACACCTCGTGTAACTAAATCCACACCCACTAATGGCGCGACTGAGGTAGAGGCTGATGTGGCAAGGAATATCTTCCTTAAGCTTTACCGGGAACAATATCAGGGAGCATTTTATATGCTTATTCCCAAAGGCTGGAAGGACGAATTGAAGATCTGAAAAAAAACGTAATCGCTTTTTCAATAAGCGGCCCTTAAAGGAAATCAACTCGGAAGCCAGCGCCTCCAAAGCCGCTTCCGAGTATTTTCCTGCCATATCTGTGAACGGCCATCCGATTGAGTGAGCGTTTTTCATTCAATTGGGATTATAACTTTGTTTAAAACAACCTTGACAATGGTATCAATTGATACTATTTAAATTTGAAAGACCGCTCAATAAATTTTTTAAATCCTTTCACTTTGCCAATTCATAGAAAACACGATTTAGTTGAAATCACCATTTAGATTTCAACAGTAAAAAATAATGCCTTTGTGTTGTATTTTCCTTCAGGGTCATCTTCTACAACAGGGTTAGTGCCATGACAAAAATGGTTTTAAAATGTCCGAATGGACATGGAAAAATGCTAATCAAAAAATCCCAAAAAAGCGTTAATTTTAGAGGTGTTGATTTAACATATCAGGTTGAGGCTTATGTTTGCCCGGCTTGTGGTGTAAAGGCCGGCGATATGGATCCAACAGCGACTACACAGAGAGAGAGGTCAGATGCTTACCGCAGGGCGGTTAATCTGTTGACAGGAAAAGAGATACGTGAAGGGAGAAAGAAACTGAAGCTAAGCCAAGACGCACTTGCAAGGAGAATGAATGTTGGAATTGCCAGTATTAAAAGATGGGAAGGGGGGCTCATCCAGACTAAGGCCATGGATAAAGCACTTCGTTTAGCGCTGAGGAGCCGAATTTCAGAAGAGCATTATAATGGTAACCGCACATTTTCAATACCAAGGATAAAATTAATCCTAAAACAATTTGAGTCAATTTTGGCTAAAACAATTTTGAAGAAAAGAGACAAAATGCTTTTCGCAGCAAAGTACCTGTGGTATGCGGACATGGTCGCTTTCAGGGAGACAGGGAAAAGCATGACCGGGGCTACTTATGCCGCTCTTCCATATGGTCCGCAGCTTAATAATTACCGGGATCTTATCGATGAAATCAAATGCGCCCGAGAAACATCCGCTGAACCACTCACAATAAAGGAAAAGCGGATTATTACCATGATAGTTGAAACCTTTCCCCATGAGAAATTAGTTTATGATGCGGCCCATAAAGAAAAAATATGGGAGAAAAAGACCACTGGAGCCATTATTCCGTATTCTGATTCATTTGATCTGACTGGATTGTAATGCAGGGCCTGCTATCATATGTGTAAGATAGATTAAACCATGCTTTTTACTTGAAGAGGCAAATCCTATGGAAAATTTATCAGGACATAACGCTGAGCATGGAAAGAAGATTAGTGATTCTAATCGTAAGATAATTCGCTCGGCATTAAATAAGGTAGGGTATTCCAATGAAATGATTTGGGATGATGTAGGTTTTGTTGGAGAGGGGGGAGAGCATCATAAAACTGATATGGTAGCATATTCAAGTACCCTGCGCCGTGATACTGATACGGCAGTTATGTCTATCAAAGGGACGGAAGATACGGAAAAAATTCTCTTTCATCCGGATATCTCCCCATTTCGCGCGTTGGCCACACCGATTATTATACTGGCAGAATATAGAGCGATTCGAGGCAAGGATGAACCACGGGTTAGAACATTTGGCCTGTGTAAAGACACAATTACATTTAACCGGGAAAAGGCAAAAAGTAAAATCATTCCTCTATCCCGCTTTAAAGAATATCTCAGAAATAACCAAAATTATTTTACACCGCGGCGTTTGGAAAAAGCAAAATTGATACCGGAACAACTCACGTTATTTGATATCGCGCCGAACCTTATGAAGCAGGCATTTGATATTGCAGACAAAGAGCTTGTTGATCGATTTGAAAAAGGAATTAGGGAGATCATACATTCCATAGATCCCGAATCTAAAAAAGAAGTTATCAATGGCGCCATTGCAGTACTCGGCGCCCGAATCCTTCGTGACCGGAGGAAAATGGATTGGCCTCTCGATGACGGCACGAAAGAATTTTTGTCTCATGCTAAAGCTTTTTTACCAGGCTATTTTAAAGTCTCCGAAAAAATTGCCGAACGTCTTGACCCGCTTCTTAAACGTTTAAACGCTTCATTTGATTTCTCACAAGTAAGTCTTGATATGGTCGGAAAATTTTATGAATCGGCTTTTGTCACCAAAGAACTTCGCAAGAAATGGGGTATCCACTACACAAAATCTCTACTGGCCAAGACCCTTTTGAGCCGCATTCCTATTGAAGAACTCCCGCCTGAAAAACGCATTTTAGCCGACCCAACTTGCGGGTCAGGAAGCCTTTTAACCGCAGGATACGAAAGGCTTGCAAGTGCGAGTTATCTTCGTATTCCCCAGGATGAAAGGCACAGGCGACTTGTTGAATCCATTTTTGGGAATGACAAGGATGGATTTGCCACAGAAGTGGCAAGGATGACATTAATGCTATTTCACCCGCCACATCAAAACAATTGGGAAATTACACGTTTAGACATTGAAGATGATAACTTCATTAAAAAATGGAAACAACGAGTCAAGCGTTCACCATCTATTATCGTTGCTAACCCACCCTTTGGTGGAATAGGGGCTGGTAAAGTCAAGTCTCTTAAACCACGAACAAGACACCAGCCTGATCGATCCGCTTTAATCCTAAATCGTTGTTTGGATATTCTCCCCAAAGGGGGATTATTGGGGATTATACTAACTGAAACAATATTAGATCAGCTGGATGAGAAATTGACTCGGCATCGGCTAATTCGCGAGTGTCATATATTAGAACAGTGGGATGTTCCGGCGGAATGGTTTGTAAACGTTAGCCGTCCGGCTATGGCCTGGGTTATACGCAAGACCCCCCCGTCAACAAAAACGGTTTTTGTTCGCACTCTTTCTGATGTTCCATCCCATGGCCAAGAGATTAATATTCAAGGGACAATCCGGGTTGATGTAGATCATCCACCTGGCAACCTTGTTCCAACAGTTTTTAATGATATTCTATCGAGAATGGAAGCAAGCTCCAATCGCATTCAGGATTATTATATCGCATGGAATGGTCTTCAGCCGCGCCAAGGAAAAATAACGACTGAAAAATCACACCGTAGCCATCCATGGAGCGGAAATGCCAGAGGAACCGATCCATTTTCGGATTTCAGTGATGGCAGGAATGGTTGGTTGGAATTAGCAGAAGAAAATTTTTTGGAAAGGAGCCCAAGGCCAAAATTACGGAAACATCTTGAGGAAAACGAGCCTATGGTTATGTTTCGGGTAAATCGGACTGCTCCTTGGAAATTCAAATGGAGTTCTGTCGCCCTTATTGACGTACCACATAATTCCCAAAAGATCGTGGCGATTTCTGAGAGTTTTAATGCAACTTTTTCAAAAAGCGGGAACAAGGTTGATAAAAAGAAATATGTTTATTCATTATGGGCGATACTAAACCACCCACTATCAAGCCTTTGGTTTCATGAGCGCCAGAGAGGACACCGGATTCCCATACACAACTATCGCAGAAAATTTCCACTACCCAAAAGTTGGGATATAGCGAATATCCAATCGTTAGCTTTTATTGCGAAGAAACTTATCTATACAAAAAGAGAAATAGATTCAAAACCATTTTCTGCATATCAAGATAGTAAGGAGATTCATGAAATGGTCAAAGAGATCGATGAAATAATATTTGAAAAGTATGAAATAAAGACAAGCGATAGACGTTATATCAAAGCCTGGCTTGGTCAAGAATCCCGCCCTTTACTGAAAAGCATCCGCCAAAAAAAAACCTCTCCAAAGATATCTAACGATACTATCCGTATAAGCTATGAAGAACCAGAGTGGGAAACCACTTGTGAGACATTGGAAGTTCACTTTAAGAAAAACCTGATAAGACTCGCTATTGATGGATTGATCGAACACTCAGAAGATACCGGATCTGTTGATGATGACATTATACTAAAGATCATCTCTGCGATGCCCGGATGGTTGCTGGAAAAGGGAGCCGTAGGTTGGGTAGAGCTTACGACGAGTAGCACCAAAAAATTAAAAAAGTCTCCTGGAAAATATATCATTGGATTTCATCTACACAAGAATGCTTATAAGACACAAGATGAAATTGACAAAGCTTTGCGACTTACCTTGACCCCGGAAATGAAAAAGGCGGAAGCAAATGGCTGAGATACAATATGATTATGGAGCCATATTTATCGATGTGGGTCAGGGTGATGCAACCGTCATAAATCAACTATCGAATATGCATTCTGTCCTAATTGATGCAGGAGCACGTGAACCTGTCTTATCTGTTTTAAAACAGACTAACAAGCTTGAGGCGATTTTTATAACACACTGGCATACAGACCATATTCGCGGTATGCCTTCTGTTATCAAATGGATAACCAATCAACATCAGTATAGGGTCAAAGTATTCATTAATCGCCAACCCTCCTCTTCAAAAACTGCAGAACGCCTTAGGAGAACACTTGATGAAGCTGATAAAGAGGGATCAATAATACTCCCTCTTCCTTATAGTGACAAGCCGGATAAAATCGAAACAATTAATGGCTGCTTTTTCATATTATGGCCTCTACATAAAATTGGGATTTTTCATCCGGAAAAAATAAATCTGGATTCTCAGATTCTTCGCTTTGAAGCTGGAGCATTTAGTATAATTCTTGGTGGAGACGCAAGTGGAGATGCTTGGCCTCAAGTTGACCCAACCAAACTCAAAGCAGATGTTCTAAAGTTTCCACATCATGGTGGAAAGCTTTACAAAAAAGAAAATGACTGGTCAGCTTACAAACTCATTTCTAAAGTAAAACCGGGGTACGTTATATCATCGGTAGGAAAGAAAAAACAACATGGACACCCTTCTGAAGAGTTTATTGCCACAAAATCAAGATATCCGAAAATACAGTTTCTCGATACAACTAAAGGTAATATCAATTTGCGGATTGAAAGCGCTACAGGAAAAATCAGCATAAGGAAATAAATTGCATTGTAAAATTTCTAAGACTTAAGATACACGTCTTATTTAATATTTAAAAAGGATCCAGTGTAGGAATATAGGATTGAGGGTCGATTGAGGGTCAAGTCTACGATTGACCTTTATTGAAGTC
>PVMK01161355.1_pt1 | contig 12498 bp, 16 predicted proteins | sample 1853481 | NCBI WGS metagenome assembly PVMK01 (sample SAMN08533507, study PRJNA380276) | Marine sediment metagenome, whole genome shotgun sequencing project.
TAGAATGGATGATAAACTATTGAGGATATTGAAATAAAATGAAAGATTCGTCGATTCCAAAATTTTTTGAAAAAACTAGGAAAGAAAGGTTAGATATTGTAAAAAATTTCGCAAGTTTATCTGATGAAGAATTAGAATTATTAGAAAATATTGATGGCGGAATTTCTTTTGAAAATGCAGACAAGATGGTAGAAAATGCTATTGGTACATTTTCTTTACCCCTTGGAATTGCAACGAACTTTAAGATTAATGGTAAGGACTATGTCATCCCAATGGTTATTGAAGAACCTTCAGTAATTGCTGCAGCCTCAAAGGGTGCAAAAGTCGCTAGGGTTCTAGGCGGATTTGAGGTTAAAGCTGACGAGTCATACAGCATAGGACAAATTCAATTGTTAGAAGTAAATATTTCCAAGGCCATTGAAAGTATCACAAAATCAACAGATGAAATACTAGAGATTGCAAATTCAAAGAGTAATACATTATCAAAAATCGGTAAAGGTGCAAAAGAAGTATCGTGTAAAGAAATCCATACCCCTGCAGGAGAAATGCTCATTGTAGAACTTTTAATTGATGTTGGTGATGCGATGGGTGCTAATATAACAAATACAATGTGTGAGGCAGTATCTCCATTTATAGAAAAAATTACTGGAGGTAGAGCACTTCTTCGTATTTTATCAAATTACTCTACTAGAAGAATTGCAAAGGCAAAAGCAGTTTTTGAAAAGGAGGCAGTTGGAGGAGAGGATGTGGTGAATAATATTATTTTGGCGTATCAATTTGCAGACAATGATGTATTCAGGGCCGTCACCCACAACAAAGGAATTATGAATGGAACAATTGCAGTGGCTAACGCCACTGGTCAGGATAGCCGTGCAATCGAGGCTGCAGCAAATGCCTATGCTGCAAGTTCTGGCAAATACCGTTCTCTTAGTAAATGGACAAAAGATGAAAATGGGAATTTAATTGGTTCGTTGGAATTACCGCTGTCTGTTGGAATTGTTGGAGGCATTGCCAACGTTCATCCCATTGCAAAGATATGTAAAAAAATTCTTGGTGTTTCTTCTGCTCAAGAGCTTGCATGCATAATGACTGCTGCTGGATTGGCACAAAACTATAGTGCCATTAAAGCATTAGCAACAGAGGGAATCCAAAAAGGACACATGAGATTACATGCTAGAAATTTAGCTGCAGCTGCTGGAGCTACCAATGAGCAAATTGATAGAATCGTACAAAAAATGATTGAAGAGAATAAAATTTCTCTTGATAGAGCAAAAGAATTGGTAAAGGAAATTTAAAATCCTATTATATGGCTAGATGGTGAAAAAACTGAAAATGTCTCAGGTGAAATTTGCTATACCAAAAGGCAGTCTTGAGGAAGCAACTTTCAAACTTCTTGAAAGATCCTGGACCAAAGTTAATAGAAAAAATAGGACATACCGTGTATTTTTAGATGATCCAAATATTATCGTTAAAATGCTCAGACCACAAGAGATTCCAACATTGGTATCTGAAGGATTGTACGATGTTGGAATTACTGGAAAAGATTGGGTCGGAGAAACAAAAGCAGACGTTGAACCAATCTTGGATTTGGAATATGGAAAAATTAGGTTAGTTGTCGCGTTGCCTGAAAAGTATACTTACAAAAATCTTGATTCTATGATTGCAGATTATGCAAAAAAGAAAAAAACTCTTCGGATTTCTTCAGAGTATTTGACTACTGCAGCAAAATTTATCAGACAATGTAAATCTTATCAAAAATATTATGGTTCAAAAGAACCATTGATAGTAACTCCTTGGGTAAGATTAGGCACAAACAAAAATGTCCAAATTCATTTATCATTTGGGGCAACTGAAGCAAAACCTCCAGAGGATGTTGATGCTATAATTGATGTTACTGATACAGGAACGACTTTAAAACAAAATAAATTAAAAATAGTCGATGAGGTTTTGACCTCTACTGCTCACTTGATTGTAATAAAAAATCTCTCAAGGATTCAAAAAAACGTGAAAAAATCTTTGATATTGTTACTTTATTGAGGGGAGCAGTACATGGACGAAAATACCTACACATTTATCTGAATGTAGAAGAAAAAAATCTCAAGAAACTACTATCACAAATGTCATCTCTAAAAAGACCAACAATCAGTCCACTAAGCGAAGATGGATGGTATGGAGTAAATACGGTGATTAAAAAGGAAGAATTTCACAAACTAATTCCCAAGTTAAGAAAGTTAGCCCAAGGACTTGTGGTTCACGAACCACGACAAATATTGGAACTTGAGGAGATTAAACGTGATGAAGAGAATTGATGAAAATAATTCAAGTCACTAATGTTGAAAGTTTTGCATCCCAAATTATTCCAAAACAACCTCAAAAAAACAAGAAAATAACAGAATCTATACTAAAAAAAGTTCAAAAAGATGGAGATTTAGCCATAAAAAAATATGAAAGAAAATTCAGCGGTGCAAAACTAACTTCATTACGTGTATCTAAAAACGAAATAGAAAATGCCTACAAAAAAGTATCAAAACAAGAAATTACTGCAATAAAGATAGCTAAAAGCAGATTAGAAAAAACTGAATCCATAATCAAATCTATTTTAAAAAATAAAAACATAAACAATGAAGGAGTAAAAATTTCCAAAAAATTTGTACCCATACAAAACACGGGATGTTATATTCCAGGAGGTCTTGCAAAATATCCTAGTTCAGTAATAATGTCTGTAATCCCTGCTAGAGTTGCGGGAGTTAAACGAATCGTTGTTGTTTCTCCCCCTGACTCTAGTGGAAAAATTGATCCGTTAACTATTGTAGCTGCTCACATCTGTGGAGCAAGTGAAATTTACAAGGTTGGTGGCGCACAAGCAATTGCTGCCTTGGCTTTTGGAACAAAATCAATAGCTAAAGTGGATAAAATTATTGGACCAGGTGGAGCATTTGTGACTGCAGCAAAATTAATGATTAGTGATTATACTGCCATTGATATGCTTGCAGGACCTACCGAATTAGGAATAATTGCGGATAGTTCAGCAAATCCAACCTATATTGCCCGGGATTTAATTTCACAATCAGAGCACAGTAGCGATACTTTTTGTTACCTAATTACAAATTCAGAAAAACTATCAAAATCTGTAAATCAATCTATCCGAGATTTAATTCAAAAAATAAAACGTTCTGATTTAGTAAAAAAAAGTCTTAGACAAAATGGATTCATTGCAATTTGTAAAAATAAATCAGATATGATTAAACTTGCAAATGAGCTTGCCCCAGAACACTTGCAAATAATGACCAAAAATCCTCAAATTTTTGCGTCCAAAATTACTACCTCTGGCTTAACTTTATTGGGAAATAATACCCCTTCCTCGGCTAGTGACTATATTTTAGGCTCAAATCATATCTTACCAACAAATGGATTTGGCAAGACGCGAGGCTCGCTTTCAGTTTTAGATTTTATCAAAATCAACACCCAAGTCACTGCAACTAGAGCGTCTTTATACAAAATTTCAAAATATCTCGATGTATTGACTAAAGCAGAGGGTCTCCCAAATCACTTTGAGGCTGTTAGGTGTAGATTAGAATGAAAAAGAAGTGGTTTGAAAAAAAGGCAAAGGAATTTTTGTCACGTGGAGGTTATGAGAAACCCGAACTACAACAAGGTTCTCTGAAGCTTGATTCAAATGAAAATTATGTAATTTCAAAACAATTTCAAAGTGAATTAATTTCTGAGGCAAAGAAAAATTCTGATGTGAGAGAATATCCACTTGGCGGAGTAGAACGTCTGATTAAAGCAATATCAAAATTTACCAAAATTCCATCATCAATGATTGGAGTTGGAAATGGGTCTGATCAAATATTGGATTTAATACTTTCAAATTTTTCCTCAAAGCAAACAAAAGTTTTGACATCAAAACCTACGTTTGGATTTTTTGAGGAAAGATGCAAATTATATTCTATTCCCCTGATAGCACTGCCTTTTTCAAATGATATGAAATTAAATATTAAAGAATTTACCAACCAATTTAAAAAAGCCGATATTTTGTATCTAGACTCTCCAAATAATCCTACAGGATTTCAATTCTCAAAAAACGAATTACAAAAGTTGGTAAAATCTTTCGATGGTTTAGTGATAATTGATGAGGCCTATGGTGAATTTAGTAATTATTCCCTGGCAAACATGGTAAAATCTCAAAACAACCTAGTTGTAGTTCAAACCCTATCCAAATCCTTCGGACTAGCAGGTTTGAGATTAGGATATTTTATTGCAAATAAACAATTTACAGAGGCCTTTAACAAGGTCTTACAATATCCTTATCCCTTAAGCACGCTTACAATCGAGTCTGGAATTTCGGCATTAGAAAACTCCCGACAAATGAAAGACGCAGTTCAGATAATAAAAAAAGAAAGAAAAAGAGTAATTGAAACTCTTCGAAAATATAGCACCTTTGAAGTATTTGATTCTGAGGCTAATTTTGTCTTATTTGACGCCCATGGCTCTTACCAAAGAATCTACACTGCCCTATCTGAGCAAGGAATTTCGATTAGAAAATTAGGAAAGATCGAGAAACATAAGGGATGTCTAAGGGTAACTATTGGGACAAAAGAGATGAACTCAAAATTCTTACTTGCAATTCGTGATTTGTTACAATGACGCTATCAAAAAAACAGGAAGGAATCTACGTAGATGACTCTATAGCTGATATTCTAAAAACAAGTGATGCAATAATTTTTGATTGTGATGGTGTATTGATTGACATTACAAAATCTTATGATCTTACAATCGCAAAAACAACAAAGTATGTTTTAGAGAATCTTTCAAACATAAATGATTCAATTAAAATTGAATCAGAAATTATAGATGAATTCAAGTCAACTGGGGGATTCAATGATGAAGTCGACCTGACATATGCTTCAATTATTTCACTAGTTGCTGCAAAAAAGCTTCAAAGAGATCCGAGAGAATTTATTTTTGAAGTTATTAAAAATTGTAATACATCTGGAATTATTTCTGCAGAGAAATACATTGAAAATCTCACTGAAATTAATGAAATTAAAAACAAACTATCTTATCCAGGAGCTCATCATGAAAATCCATTATACAAAATATTTGATCAATTTTTTTATGGACCAGAACTTTACCAAAAACTTTTCAAGATTACATCAAAGTTTTCTGAATCTGGCTTAATTGAAAAGGATATTGTAATTGTAAATGAATCTTTAATTTCAAAACTCAAAACAAAATTTGATTCAAAAATTTCAATTGTAACTGGAAGAGGAAAAGAATCGGCTCTATATTCATTAAAAAAAATATTGGATCAATTTGATTTGAATAATTCCGTATTTTTAGAAGATGAGTCAAGAAATCTGGCAAAACCAAATCCGTTATCTTTAATTCAGTCAATTAGGGGAATGGGAAGCCATCATTCTATTTTTGTTGGAGATTCTATGGAGGATCTTATCATGGCTAAAAAAGCAACAGAACAAGGCTACAAAACCACTTTTTGTGGGATAATTGGTACTAGTAAGAATCCTCGGAAAAAATTAGAATTGTTTGAGAAAAATGAGGCTTTGTTGGTATTAGAATCAATAGATTTACTACCGACAGTATTAAATTTAGAATAAGGTCGAGTTAATCTTCTGTGATAAATATGAAAGCAAGAAAAAGTTCCATTAACCGCAAAACAAAGGAAACTAGTATTTCAGTTTCAGTTAATCTAGATGGTACAGGTAAAACCATCATAAAGACAGGCATCAGCTTCCTTGATCACCTAATAACATCATTTGGGAAACACTCAATGATAGATCTTAAGGTAAATGCAAAGTCAAACGATAAAATTGAGCACCATCTGATTGAGGATACTGCAATTACCATTGGTTTGGCAATTGACAAAGCTTTGGGTAACAGACGTGGAATTACCAGATTTAGTTATGCCTCTGTTCCAATGGATGAGTCACTAGCTGAGGCATCAATTGATTTAGTAAAAAGACCATTTTGGAAATTGATTTTGTCAATTAAACGAAATAAAATTGAAGACATATCAAAAGAAGATTTGGAGCACTTTTTCCAATCTTTACTTCAAAACCTAAACAGCTGCATTCACCTTACTGTAAAGTATGGTGATAATGATCATCACAAAGTAGAAGCTGCTATCAAATCCCTAGCAGTTGCTCTTAGAGAAGCATCATCGTATGATAAAAAACAAAAAGGTATTCCAAGCACAAAAGGTTCAATGTAATGGTAAGTGTAGCCATATTTGATTATGGGGCTGGAAATATTTTCAGTCTTAAAAATTCCCTTGAAAAAGTGGGAGCTACAGTTGATATCATTACAACTTTTGATAAACCAAACCACTATTCCGGTCTTTTACTACCTGGAGTAGGCAATTTTGATCCAGCTATCAAAAGCATCCATGAGCACTCTAAAATTAGATTCAAAGACTATGTAAAAGACGATACTCCGGTATTGGGAATTTGTCTTGGTATGGAGATGTTCTTTGAGAAAAGTGAAGAAGGACATGAAAAAGGATTAAGTGTAATTGATGGAGAAGTAATAGAACTTCCATCATCTATGAAGATACCACATATGGGCTGGAATAATTTAGAAATTAAAAAACCTGGGAAAATTCTTGAAGGAATAGATGATGGCTCTTGGGTATATTTTGTACACTCTTTTCTAGTCAAACCTTCCTCAAATGATGTAATCACTGCCGAATCTGATTACGGAATTAAAGTTCCAGCAGTTGTGGAGAAGAGCAACTTTTTTGGAACTCAATTTCATCCAGAAAAATCTGGCAAAATAGGTAGCATTATGATTAAAAATTTTCTAGACGAGTGTAAAAAATGAAGATTATTCCTGCAATTGATATAATGAATGGACAGGTGGTACGACTTTACAAAGGTGATCCTAAACAAAAAACAATCTACAGTGATAATCCTATTGAGATTGCCAAAAAATGGGAGCAAAATGGTGCTGATATGCTTCACATTGTAGACCTTGATGCCACATTAGGGATGGGATCAAATCTTTCTATTATAAAAAAAATAATCGCAAATGTTTCTACTCCAGTAGAAATTGCGGGTGGTCTTAGAGATGAATCTATAGTTATGGATACGGCAAAAATCTCAAACAGAGTTGTACTAGGAACTTTGGCATTCAATGATCAAAACACTTTGAAAAAATTACTAGAAAATTTAGGTGCTAAAAAAATTGTAATTTCAGTTGATCACAAAGAGGGTGAAATTGTAACACATGGTTGGCAAAAAGGAACAGGAATCAGACTAATTGACGCAATAAAAGATTTTCTTGCTATGGGATTTTCTGAATTTTTACTAACCAACGTAAATCGAGATGGGACACTTGAAGGTCCTGAATTAAAATTCTTAGAACAGGCATGTCAGCTAGAAAATGCTAATGTGATTGCAAGTGGTGGCATCTCAAATGTTAAAGATGTACAAGATGTTAAAGAAAAAAATTCCTTTGGAGTGATTCTTGGTAAGGCTCTTTATGAAAATAAAATTACAATTGAGGAGGCAAAAAAAGTGGCATGACCCTTACAAAAAGAATAATTCCATGCCTTGATGTGAAAAATGGACGAGTAGTAAAGGGACTTCATTTTGAATCAATTAAAGATGCAGGTGATCCAGTTGAACTTGCTAAACAGTATAGTGATGAGGGAGCTGACGAGCTGGTCTTTTTAGATATTACAGCATCAGAGGAACAACGTGAAACAATAAAGACTTTGGTTAGAAAAATAGCTTCTGTAATCAACATTCCATTTACTGTTGGAGGTGGTGTAAAATCATTAGAGGATGCTCGTAACATTTTGCTTAATGGTGCTGATAAGGTTGGAATTAATACTGCTGCGATAAAAAATCCTAAAATTCTTACAGAATTAATGAATCTTTTTGGGAGGCAATGCATAGTAGTTGCAATTGATGCTAAAAGAAACTATGAACTCAAAGAAAATACAAATGTATTTACTGAAAGTGGTAAACAATTTTGGTTTGAGGTTTTCATTTATGGTGGAAAGGAGGGAACAGGAATTGATGCAATTGATTGGGCAAAAAAAGCCCAAAAACTAGGGGCTGGAGAAATACTTCTAACCAGCATTGATAAGGATGGAACCAAAGAGGGGTATGATATTTTATTGACCAGAGAAATCGTCAAATCTACATCAATTCCCGTAATTGCATCTGGTGGTTGTGGAAAACCCGATGATATGGTTGAGATATTCAAAGAATCAAATGTTGATGCTGCCTTGGCAGCCTCAATATTTCACTACCAGTCTCATGGTGTAAATGGTGTAAAGAGGCATCTTAAAGACAAACAAATTCCTGTAAGATTATAAAACATTAGATAGAAATTTTATCATGCAAAAATCGATTGATGATATAGATTTTGAAAAAAGTGGTGGACTAGTACCAATTATAGTTCAGGACGCAAATACCAAAGAGGTCTTGACTTTAGCTTACTCTAACAAAGAATCACTAGAATTAACAAAAAAGACTGGAAACTCTTGGTTCTGGAGTCGTTCTAGAAATAAACTCTGGATGAAGGGAGAAGAATCTGGTAATACTCAAAAGGTAAAAGAGATTCTTGTTGATTGTGACTCTGATGCAATAATTTATCTTGTAGACCCATCAGGACCAGCTTGTCATACTGGTGAGAGAGTTTGCTTTCATAACAATTTAGAAAAATAATTTAACAAACTGTTTCCACATTTGTTCCTGGAACAATTCGGTCTGTTATTTCAAAATATAGATTTGGATAATCTGTTCCTCTAAAAACTAGAGACCATCTTCCTATTATATCATCAACAGAACACAGTCCTCGTGTTTTTGACAATTGGGGTTCCAGATAAGTATTGAATCCACTTTTTTTTGTTTCATCAAATGGTATCCTTAGATATACAGAGTAATGTGTATCATTTAATGGTCTCATTACTGCGATTTGACCTTTTTCTTGAAAGTCTAGTCCTCCAATTCTCATGAAAATTTTCTCACCTATAGCATATTCACTTCGATCAATTTGAAACGGTCCTGAAGTTTGCCATTCTCTTGGCAATATTTCATACGTGTTTTCATCGGCAATTTTTTCAATCTCATCTAATTTCTCTTCAACTTCAAGAGTTTCTTCTGGGCTGATCTCTCTATCTAGAGTATCTTCAACTTCCATATCATTAGAATCTCCTTCTGGCATTACTGTTATTGCAATTATACCTGCAATAATGGCAATGGCTATTGGTATGCCAATTATGATGCCTTTATTCATGGATTTGATTTTAAAAAAATCTCTAAAAACCTTACTCATAATTGAAATACTTAGAAAATTCCTGTTTTTTCTGAATTTTTTCCAAAAAAAAATTAGACCATGGATTTTTCATCAAAAAACAGTATAACTATCATTAAATTTTTAATACAATAAAATTAAGTATTACTTAACTTGATATTAGGATTTTTTATGTATAGTTTGAGGGAAAAACAAGATCTTGACTAGAACCTTCCTGCAATGCAGAGAATGCAAAAAAGAGTATGATTCTACGTTCAAGTATATCTGTGATGATTGTTTTGGACCACTTGATGTAAAGTATAATTTTCCTAGCATTTCAAAAGATACATTTTCTAATCGTGAGCATACGTACTGGAGATACTTTGAATTACTCCCAATTGAGGAGAAATCAAACATTGTAAGCATTGGCGCTGGGATGACTCCTCTTATCAAAGCAGAGAAGCTTGGCGAAAAATTAGGGCTAAAGAATCTCTACATCAAAAATGATTCTGTAAATCCAACATTTTCATTTAAAGACAGACCTGCAGGAGTTGCAATCTCAAAGGCAAAAGAATTTGGACTATCTGCAGTTGGTTGTGCATCCACTGGGAATTTGGCATCAGCTACTGCAGCTCATGCTGCAAAGGGTGGATTCGCATGTCATGTTTTGCTCCAAGTGATATTGAGATGGCAAAAATTGCACAGGCCTTTGTCATATGGTGCAAACTACATTGCAGTTGATGGAACATATGATGATGCAAATAGAATAGCTGCACAAATTGGTGACAGCAAAGGAATTGGAATTGTAAATATTAACATGCGTTCTCATTATGTTGAAGGCTCAAAAACTCTAGCATTTGAAGTTGCAGAACAACTTGACTGGCAAGTACCTGATCAACTTATAGTTCCTGTAGGAAGTGGTGCAATGCTAAATGCTATTTGCAAAGGGATTTGAAGAGCTACAAACAATTTCATTATTAGGTGATGTAACAAATATGCACATGATAGCAGCGCAACCACATGGATGCGCCCCTATAGTTGATGCATTTAAGAAAAACAGCAAAGAGGTAATCCCAGTTGAAAATCCTGATACAGTAGCAAAGAGTCTAGCCATAGGCGATCCTGGAGATGGTAGATACGTCCTCAAAAGACTGCAACAATACAATGGTTTTGCCGAAGAATGTAACAATAAGGAAATTTTAGATGCCATACTGCTCTTGGCACGAACTGAAGGTATCTTTACAGAGCCTGCAGGTGGTGTATCAGTATCTGTACTACAAAAAATGGTAGAACAAGGAAAAATTGATGCTAGTGATAAGGTGGTGTGCTATGTGACTGGAAATGGTCTAAAAGCAACTGAATCAATCATGGAAGTATTGCAAAAACCAAAGGTAATGAAGGCAAATGTGGCAGAGATATCGGCGGTAGTAAAGTAGTATGGCAAATATCACATTTACAATTCCATCTGTACTAAATCAGGGAGGTGGCGAGAAAAAAACTGAGATCTCAGCTGATTCTTTAAGTGATGCGTTTGCAAAAATTTCAGATGTAATGGGTGATGACTTTAAGAGACGAGTTTTGGAAGGTGATGGAACTCCACGTTCTTTGATTAATATTTACATTAATGGAAAAAACGCAAAATTTTCAAGCGGAATGGAGACTTTACTTAATGATGGTGATGAGGTGTATATCTTACCTGCAGTAGCTGGAGGATCAGACGAACTATCCTCAAAAGAACTTGATAGATTCTCTCGTCAGGTAATGCTTGAAGAGATTGGCTATCAAGGACAACTAAAGCTAAAAAATGCCAAAGCCTGTGTTGTGGGTGTTGGTGGCCTTGGAAATCCAATAACATCACGTCTTGCTGCAATGGGTGTTGGTACTTTGCGTATAGTTGATAGAGATGTAATTGAATTATCTAATTTACATCGACAGACAATGTTTGATGAGGACGATGTTGGACAAGTCAAAGTTGAAGTTGCTGCTAAAAAACTACAGAAACTAAATCCTGATTGTAAAATTGAGGCTCTTGCCGTTTCAGTTAATGATTATACTGCCTTAGAAGTAATTGAGGGATGCGATGTTGTAATTGATGCACTAGATAGTGTTAATGCAAGATATGCATTAAACAAGGCATGTGTAAATTTTAACATTCCATTTGTTACAGGAGCTGCAGTTGGAGTCTCAGGCCAGGCCTTTACTATTCTTCCTAAAACTAGTGCGTGCTATTACTGCATGTTTCCGTCCTTGGATGAGGATTCCATGCCTACATGCAGTATCGAAGGCGTTCATCCATCAATCTTATCAATCATTGGTGGAATCGAGGTAAGTGAGGCAGTAAAGGTGATTTTAGGCAAAAAACCAAGTTTGTCTGAGAAAATCTTACATGTAGATATTGAAAATCTTGACTTTACTACTACTAGAACATTTAGAGCAGAAGAGTGCTCTGTTTGTGGAACTGGAAAGCAGAAGAAGTCGTAAAAGAGGAATTAATTTTAGAAGAACTATGTGGAAGAAACCAAGGAAAGAGAACCTTCTCAATTACTCCAACGAGCACCTTTGATCTTGATGTTGATCAGTTACAGGAATTGCAAAAGAGAAGGGATTTTTAATTGATAAACAAGGTGAGTTGGGTTTGTCGTTGAGAACAAATGAAATGTCAGTCAGTTTTATGAAAAAGGGATCAGCAGTTATTGTTGGACCAAAAGATGAGGCAGATGCCATTGCACTATACAATGAATTACTAGGAAAAACTCTCTCAAAACCTGTAAATTAAATATCATTACTTACAATTAACTCTAATGAAATCAGGGATAATTCTTGCAGGTTTATTTTTTCTGGTAATAATATCTTTGACAAATTACACGCAAGCATATCAAACAGACATTGACAAAGGGTCTTTTTATTTTTGTTCAATCAACTATTAGAAACTCTGATGGTCAACTAGTTACATATCTTGAATCCTCAAAATTCACTGATCTTAATTTAGAACTACTTGGACCGTTTTTAGATTTTGAGACTGCTAGAGCAAATGATCCAACAGTTACAATAAATGAAAAAGAGTATCAAGTCATTCGAAGAGTTCAATCAAAGACATTTCCTAGAGATGATCTAGTGGCTAGTACAATTTTGTCTGATACCATTGATGGGAAACTCACAATGCTTGCAAGATTTGCCCATGATGGTTATCCGTCTCTGCAGGAGACACGTTAGAGTCAATGTGGACCTTTATCA
>PVMK01156501.1_pt1 | contig 12493 bp, 20 predicted proteins | sample 1853481 | NCBI WGS metagenome assembly PVMK01 (sample SAMN08533507, study PRJNA380276) | Marine sediment metagenome, whole genome shotgun sequencing project.
GTGGAATTGAAGCATTGCTTAATGCAAATAGTAAACTTTATAATAATGATTCGTCACCAGAAATTAATTAATGTAATTTTTAGAAGGATGTAGGAGTTCAAATGGGTTTAATTCTTTATACGATTCCTGTTTTAGGGTTACTGGGTTTATTGTATACTTTGTGGAAGTCAGCTTGGGTTCAGAAACAAGACCCCGGAACAGAAAAGATGCAAAAAATCGCAAATCATATTTATGAAGGAGCGATGGCGTTTTTAAAATCCGAGTACAAAGTTTTAGGTGTATTTATTATTGCAGTGGCTATTCTGCTTGCTGTTAGTGCTGATAGTGAATATTCATCACCATTTGTTGCTGTCTCGTTTTTAGTGGGTGCACTTTGCTCTCTCTTGCTGGCTTTTATCGGGATGAAAGTGGCTACAAGGGCAAATGTTAGAACAACAAATGCTGCCCGAACCAGTTTAGGCAAAGCTTTGGAGATTGCTTTTGCTGGTGGTTCTGTAATGGGACTGGGTGTTGTTGGACTTGGTGTTCTAGGATTGAGCATACTCTTTATTATTTACAGCAACACTTTTGGTGTAAGCCAGGCAGCTGATTTGAACAGGGTTATAACTATTATAACAGGGTTTTCATTTGGTGCTTCATCTATTGCATTATTTGCACGCGTTGGCGGTGGAATTTATACAAAAGCCGCTGATGTTGGTGCCGATCTGGTTGGAAAAGTTGAAGCAGGTATTCCTGAAGACCATCCTCTTAATCCTGCTACAATTGCTGATAATGTTGGCGACAATGTTGGAGATGTTGCTGGAATGGGCGCCGATCTTTTTGAATCCTACGTTGGGATCGATAGTAGGAACAATGGTGCTAGGTGCATCCTTTTTTGGTATTGCCGAATTTGCAAATTATTCGAATGGATTAGGAGCAGTTATTCTTCCCACTGGCAATTGCCGGTGTTGGAATCGTTATGTCCATATTGGGTACTTTCTTTGTTAAAGTAAAAGAAGGCGGAAGTCCTCAAAAAGCATTGAACATGGGTGAGTTTGGATCTTCGTTTATAATGATTGGCGCAATGTATTTTATTATTGATTTTATGCTTCCGGGTGAATGGGTGTACAACGATAAATTATTCGGCGAAACATATACAATTACTTCATTGAACATCTTCTTTGCAACCGTAATCGGGCTTATGGCAGGTGTGCTGATAGGGAGTTGTTACTGAATACTTTACAGGCACAGGGGAAAAAACCTGTTGTTAACATTGTTAATCAATCTGTAACAGGTGCGGCAACAAATATAATTGCAGGTTTAGGCACAGGAATGATCTCAACAGCAATTCCTATTTTAATTCTTGCCGCAGCAATTATTTCAGCTTTTGAGCTTGGCGGTTTGTATGGCATCGCAATAGCCGCAGTTGGTATGCTTTCTAATACAGGTATCCAATTAGCAGTAGATGCATACGGACCAATTTCGGATAATGCTGGAGGAATTGCAGAAATGTCTGAACTCCCAAAAGAAGTAAGACAAAGAACAGACAAACTTGATGCTGTTGGTAACACAACCGCGGCAATCGGGAAGGGATTTGCTATTGGTTCTGCAGCATTGACCGCCTTAGCATTATTTGGTGCATTCATGACCGCTGCAAGCATAAGCTCAATTGATATTTCGAAAGCACCAATTATGGCAGGGACTTTTTGTAGGCGCAATGCTTCCATATCTTTTTTCTGCTTTAGCAATGAATGCTGTTGGAACTGCTGCAATGGCAATGATTCAGGAGGTTAGAAGACAATTTAATACCATACCTGCCTTTATCGGCCGCTTTGGATGTTATGAAAAAATATTCGGGAAAAGAACAATCTGAATGGACAGATGAAGACAGAAAAACCTTTGAAATGGCAGATGGAGCTGCAGAATATGGAAAATGTGTAGAAATTTCTACACAAGCTGCTATTCGTAAAATGGTTGTACCAGGATTATTAGCCGTGTTAACCCCTGTAATATTTGGTTTTCTTGGAGGACCAGAAATGCTAGGAGGATTGTTAGCGGGTGTTACTTCTTCGGGTGTTCTGATGGCTATATTTCAGTCAAATGCCGGTGGTGCATGGGATAATGCTAAAAAGATGATTGAAGAAGGTGTGGAAATTGACGGTAAAAGATATGGAAAAGGATCTGATCCTCACAAGGCTGCTGTAGTTGGAGATACAGTTGGAGATCCGTTCAAGGATACTTCCGGTCCATCGATAAACATTTTAATTAAGTTGATGGCGGTAGTTTCACTTGTTATTGCGCCATTAATTAAATAAATTTTGACATATAAAATAGATATTTATGAACCCTGCTCTTATCTAATAAACGATAAGGGCCTTAAGTCCAAAGGGAGGTAAAAAGACCTGAATGACAAAGAAAATGTACGAAAGCGCCGTTCTTATTAATGCCGCTTTAGAAGAAGATCAAATTCAATCTATTATTTCACGGATAAAGGAATTAATTTCCTCAAACGATGGTGAAATAAAGGATATTGAAGAATGGGGAAGAAAAAGATTGGCTTATATGATTAAAAAGAGTAAAATTGGCTACTACATCATATTCCAATTTAACGCCTATCCGCAAATTATTTCTACGCTGGAAAAATTTTATAAACTCGATGAAAATATCCTTAGATATCTTACCATCAAGCTTACAAAAAATGCGTTGGAACAAATTGAAAAAAACAAAGCACTATCTTTAGCCGAGGCAAATACTGTTATTGTAGAAGATGTCAAAATTGCCGAAGCGAAAATAATGTAGAAGATTCGAATGAAACCAGAGAAAATTCTTAAACTATGATCGAGTATGGAGGAATAAACTATGGCTGATCTGAAAATGCCGGAAATTAACTATGTTATTGTAGCGGGAAATCTGACTAAAGATCCCATCTTCAGACAAACTACTAACAAAACCCCTGTGGTTAATTTTTCTGTGGCATCTAATAGGAGATACAAGGATAGTTCTAATCAATGGCAGGAAGATGTTTGCTATGTTGGAATAGTGGCATGGAACAGACTAGCTGAAAGCTGTAAGGATAGATTGAAAAAAGGTTCAGCAGTTTTGGTTGATGGAGAACTGCAAAGCAGAAGTTGGAAAACCGATGATGGACATAACAGAAGCATTGTGGAAATTAAAGCTAGAAGAATCCAATTTCTAAATAAACGTGTTTATGTTAATGATGTAGAACCGGAAGTTATTGCTGCAGAAGATAATAATCATAAAGATACTTTGATAATTAGTGAAAACGGTAATGATTCAATAGAGGAAACTAAAAGCGTTGACTATACCGAAGATTCATTCGATAAATTTTTATCAAGTGAAGAATCAGATTTAATTAAAGAAGACTAATCAGGACAAACTAAATGGCTATAAGAAACAAAAAGATTTGCAGGTTCACACAAAACAAGGTAATATATATCGATTATAAAGATGTGAAACTATTACAACGATATGTAAATGAACAAGGGCAGGATAATTCCTAAAAGAATTACCGGTACAAGCGCAAAATATCAGCGCGAATTATCTACCGCCATTAAGCGCGCAAGGCATATGGCGATTTTGCCCTTTGTTTCAGATACTGTAAGATAAAAACAGAGTTTTAGGAGTTAATATGAAAGTGATATTAAGAAAAGATATTGAAACCCTTGGAAATATAGGCGATATCGTGATGTGAAAGAAGGATATGCTAGAAACTTTCTCATTCCACGAAAAATTGCATATACTGCTCTCAGCGGAAACCTGAGAGCTTTGGAAGATGAAAAGAAAAGCATTGCCCGTAAATCCGAAAAGGAATTACACGCCGCAGAAAATGTATCGGCTGAACTTGAAAAAGTATCAGTTACTATTCCGGTTCAGGTAGGCGAAGAAGATAAAATATTCGGCTCCGTAACAACACAAATGATAGCTGATGCTTTAAAAGAAAAAGATTTCGATATAGATAAAAGAAAAATTGAAATTGAAGAATCTATTAAGACTTTAGGCATTTATAATGTAAATGTAAAATTACATTCCAATATTAATGCAAGTATTAAAGTATGGGTTGTGCGCGAGTAGCAGCTTTTGATATCTAGATATAAAAAAAGGGAAGCAGTAATTTGCTTCCCTTTTTACTTTTAAAAAATAGGATGAGTTATCTTACCTTTAACTCTCCTGCTCTAATCATCTTTGCAATGTGAGCTGTCCCGTTTTTTGAGATATTTTTGATTTCACTTGTTGAAAGTTTTAGTGAAACAAAGCGGTTTAATTCCTGTACCCAAATCTTCTTCTTTTGAAGATTGGGAAGAAATCTTCTTTTTGTTTTATTGTGTGCGTGAGAAATATTATTTCCGGTTATGGGTCCCACGCCAGATACCTGACATTTTCTAGCCATAAAATCTCCTTAAAATCTTTGCATCCTAAAAATTCGAATAACAAATATACAAATATTTTATAAAAAATAATCGTATTTGAAGCTTAAATTTTTCAATTATTGCATTTTTTATTCACAAAATGTGATATTAAAAAAATCAATCAGCTCTATATCTTATACGATGTGACTTTTCAATATTTTTGTTAAAATATAAATTTACATATAGTATTTCTAATAATATGGTTTTTATCGAAAGGTGAATGTATGGAATTTTATGAGCTGCATCCTGATAATCCTCAGCTTAGATATATAAATAAAGCAGTAGATGTTTTAAAAGCGGGAGGAGTAATAATCTATCCCACAGATACTGTGTATGGAATTGGATGTGATATATTTAACAAGGAAGCATTACAGAGAGTTAAAAACATAAAAATTGATCCCGACATTAAGTTATTAAGTTTTATTTGTTCGGGTTTTAAAGATATATCTAAGTATGCAAAAATATCAGATTATGCTTACAGGACAATGAAACATCTTTTACCCGGACCTTATACTTTTATTTTGCCGGCTGCAAAGCAGGTTCCAAAAAAGTTATGGTCAAAAAGAAAAACCGTGGGAATAAGGATACCAGATAATCCAATTGCATTGAAAATAGTAGAAGATCTTGGGAACCCCATAATAAGCACTTCAACAACAAACAGAAAAGGTGAAGTGCTTTACGATCCTTATGAAATAAGATCAATATTTAATTTGCAAGTGGACCTGATGCTCTCTTCAGGCAATCTTTCAGGTAAATCTTCGAGTGTAATTGATTTAAGTAAAGATGAACCAGTTGTAGTTCGTGAAGGCGCCGGCGATATAAGCATGTTCGTTTGATTTTATTAAAGATATTGGATTTATTGTTTACGATGCACCATAGTTGGTGATGCCTGCGCTAATGGTGTTAATATTACTTCATTAATATTAACATGCTCTGCTCTTGTAGCACAGAAAAGTACCGCATCTGCAATATCTTCTCCAGTTAGAGGGACTATCCCTTTATAAACATTATTTGCTTTCTCTTCATCGCCGGAAAAACGAACAACACTAAATTCAGTCTCAACCAATCCGGGATCGACAGTGCTGACTTTAATATTTTTATCGAGTACATCCATCCTTATTGATTTTGTTAAAGCATCCACCGCAAACTTTGTTGCTGCATAAACATTTCCCGATGGATAAGTTTCGTGCCCGGCTACAGAACCGATATTAATAATGTGTCCCCTTTGCTGTTCAACCATTTTAGGAAGAACTTGTCGCGTAACATAAAGTAAGCCCTTTATATTCGTATCGATCATTTCTTCCCAATCATCAATATTGCCCTTCGTGTATTTTATTAAAACCCTCTTGCAAGCCCTGCATTATTAATTAAGATATCGATGTTTTTCCATTCATCATTCAATGATGTCAAAGTATCTTTAACTTCATTACGATTCCTGACATCAAGCTTTATTGTTTTAACTTTTATTCTATGCTTGCCAATCAACTCTTCAGCAAGTTCTTTTAATCTCTCAACCCTTCTTGCTGCGAGAAGAAGATCAGCGCCTCTTCTGCAAAAGCCATTGCGCAAGCTTTGCCTATTCCTGCAGAAGCACCGGTTATAAACACAGTTTTATTTTCTAATTTTTTCATATTTAATCCTTCGCGAGAATAATGAATGGGGATTTAAAAAAATAAATTAAATTCGTAGTTAAATTTATAAATTATTTTGAAAGGACATAACCTGGCAGGGATGATTCTTTATTTAAAAACTCCGTCAATTAATGTATCGCAGTATTTACATCTTCCGTGGGTTAAATTATCTGAAATAACAGTATGCCAATCTCTGCGAATTAGATTCTCTCCGCAGCCGGGGCAAAAAGTGGTTTGCCCTTCAATGTTGTGTACATTGCCAACATAACAATATTTAATCCCCATCGATAGCGCAATGCCTCTTGCTTTTGTAAGTGTATATTCGGTGTGTGTTCTTTATCTCTCATTTTAAAATCAGGATGAAATGCAGTAAAATGAAGAGGAATATTATCACTAAGATTTTTTAAGATCCATTCGCATTCTAATTTTAATTCTTCTTCGGAATCATTTTCACCGGGGATTAATAAAGTGGTGATTTCAACCCAAACATCGGTTTCATTTTTTAGCCATATCAATGTATCGAGCACATCATCTAAATGAGAAAAAGTATTCTTCCAGTAAAACCTGTCCGTGAATCCTTTCAGATCAACATTGGCGGCATCAATGTATTTGTAAACATCTTTGCGCGCTTCTTTATCAATGTAACCTGCAGTCACCATAACAGATTTGATGTTTTCTTCTCTGCCTAGTTTTGAAATATCTATTACATATTCACCAAAAATTGTAGGGATCGTTATAAGTATATGCTATTGACGGGGTGTTGCTTTTTTTTGCCAGTTCAATTACATCTTCCGGCGTTGCATAAACAGAATTCAAATCATCTATTTTGGCTTTGCTTATAGACCAGTTCTGGCAAAACTTGCAACCAAGATTACAGCCCGCAGTCCCAAAACTTAAAACTGTCGTTCCAGGTAAAAAATGATTTGAGTGGTTTCTTTTCAATCGGGATCTATTGCAAAACCTGTGGGTCTTGCATAGCCAAGAGTGTATAGCTTGCCGCTATGGTTCTGCCTGATAAAGCAAAAGCCCGGCTGCCCTTCGCCTATCTTGCAATATCTTGGGCAAAGAGTGCAAAGGATTTTTTCATTCTCTACAGGTTCCCACCATCTGGCTTCAACATAATCTTTATGTTTACTAAAAACACTCATTTACATCACTTCAAATCTTAACCAATTAACCCTGCTTTTTTCAGAAAATGGAGTGCCAGCCATAAAGATAACCATATCTCCTTCATTTACAAGCCCGGCATTCAGTATCAACTCTTTTGCTTTCTCAATTGCTATCTGTTCTTTATCAATTTTATCCATAAATAATGATGCAACTCCCCAGCGAAGACATAATGAATTCATAGTTGCAAATTTATTAGAGATTGCAATTATTTTTGCCTCGGGTTTGTATTTTGAAAGACGTCGTGCCGCTCTTCCTTTATAAGTGAAAACTACAACTGCCTGAGCATTTATTTGTTTAATTGTTTCTGATATGCCACGAAATACTGAATCGAATAAATTTTCTTCAAGATTATCGGGAATTGCAAAATCCAACTTAGATTTGTTTACGGGATGTTTTTCCGAATTAAGAATTATCTCATTCATCATTTGTACTGTTTGAACAGGGAACTTACCTATTGAAGTTTCACCGCTTAACATAACTACATCCGTACCATCCCAAACGGCATTTGCTACGTCCGATGCCTCTGCACGTGTAGGTATTGGCGAATGAATCATTGACTCGAGCATTTGTGTTGCGGTAATTACCAGTTTGCCTTCTTCATTACATTTTTTGATTATTTGTTTTTGAATGAATGGTACTTCCTGCGGTGAGAGTTCAACTCCGAGGTCGCCGCGTGCTATCATTATTCCCTCGCACGCTTTTAAAATTGAATCAAAATCATCAATAGCTTCCTTCTTTTCTATTTTAGCAATTACCGGAATATTTTGTTTTTTATCTTTAAGCCATTCTTTTAATTCAATTAAATCTTTTGAGGAACGAACAAATGAAAGAGCGATATAATCAACACGATGTTTTATAACGAACTCAAGATCACGATAATCTTTTTCTGTAATTGAAGGTGTGGAAAGTTTCATACCCGGAAGGTTCATTCCTTTCCTGGGAGATAAAATCCCGCCGTTTTCTATATCGCATATAATAGAATTTTTCTTTTTCTCTCTTATTCTTAACCTGATCAGTCCATCGTTGATCAATATCGGTGAATCAATTTGTGCATCATCAATTAATTGTTTGTATGAAGTAGAAATAATCTTCTCGTCGCCTTTTATATCATCTATGGTTATCTCAATTTGTTCACCGGTTTCTATAGAAATAGTTGGTCTTATTAATTCCCCAATCCTTATTTTGGGTCCTTGCAAATCAATTAAAGTAGCCAGGGGCGATTCAAGCTCAAGGCAGACGCTATTAATGTTCTCAAACAATTCGGTAAAGAAATCATAATTACCATGAGACATATTAAACCTGACCCCGTCTACTCCTGCTTTAATCAGTTCTTTAATTGTTTCAGCAGAAGAAGTTTGAGGACCAAGTGTTGCAAGTATTTTTGTTCTTGCCATGTTCGTTTTGTGTATTATCATTTTCGTTTTTTCTTTCGCGGAGCGGTTTTTTTCTCCATTGCTCTTGCTTTAGCGTACATATCTTTTATTTTCTTTTCAACCAGGTCGAACACAGATCCTTTAACATATCCCGGTTTTGGTTTTTGTTCCCGCCGCAACTCCTGTAAGTATTTCGATTCCTTCTTCAACTCTTTCAATCGGATAAATATGAAACTCTCTTTTCTTTACAGCTTCAATTACGTCTTCTCTCAACATCAGGTCTTTAACATTTTGTATTGGAATCATAACTCCCTGCCTTTTGTTCAATCCCATTGATTTACACACATCATAAAATCCTTCTATCTTTTCATTCACTCCACCAATCGGCTGTACATCACCTTTTTGATTAAGCGAACCTGTAACAGCAATAGATTGTTTTATCGGCAAACCGGAAAGTGTAGAAAGCAAAGCGAATATTTCTGTACAGGAGGCACTATCACCGTCAACTGTTCCGTAAGATTGTTCGAATACAAGATTTGCATTAAATGCAAGCGGTAATTCCTGTCCGAAAGTTTCTTTAAAGTAACCTGAAATAATTAAAACACCTTTGTTGTAATGGCGTCCACTCATTCCTGCTTCGCGTTCAACATTAATAATATTTCCGCTTCCTAAAGAAACCGTAGCTGTAATTCTCGTTGGTCTTCCGAAGGAATAAAAATCTGCCGAGTAAATGGCTAATGCGTTTATTTGCCCGCACCGTTCGCCGGTAACATCCATTAAAAAAGTTTTATCTTCGTACATTTCAGATATTTTAGATTCCAGCATTCCATGGCGTTCTCTTGCATTCTGATAAGCTTTTTCGATATGAGCTGCATCTACAATATCGGCACCATCGTCCGTTGCCCAAAAGCTTGCTTCCCTGGCAAGATCAGCAATCTTAGAAAACCTGGTTGTAAGTTTATCTTTTTGTCCGGCAAACATAGCAGCAATTTCAAGCAGGTGTGCGATGGCATATTTATCAAACTCTTTCAGATTTTCATCTTTAATAAATTTCTTTATAACACGAGCATACTCTACTAAAACAGTGTTAGTGCGTTTCATTTCATAATCAAAATCAGCTTTTATTTTAAACATCTTTTTAAAATCGTATTCGTTCTCTGAGAGGTAAGAATATACAAACTGACTTCCAATAAGTATTACTTTTACATCAAGCTCAATTGGTTCGGGTTTTACGGTAGCTGTGTTTAATTGAAAAGGACCTGGTGAATCCTGAATTTCGAGTTTGTGATATGTCAGAACTCTTTTAAGCGTCTTCCAAACACCCGGTTCTTCAAAAAGATGCATTACATTTAAAACCAGGTAACCATTGTTTGCTCTCAGTAACGAACCGGCTTTAATATTTGTAAAATCGCTGTAAAAGTTTCCGTGCCCGTCACCAACTCTTTCAACTGCACCAAACAAATTAGAATATGTTGGAGAAGTTTCAATTATTATCGGGCATTCATTAGTTGTGCTGTTATCGAGAATAATATTTACATCATAATCTCTGAAATAATCGATTACATATCCTTCGGTAGTTGTATCGCCCTGAGGTTTAGTGCCTTTAAATATTTGAATATTTTCAAGAATGTTTTCTTCAACCTGTTTTAGATAATGTTGTACTTTTGGTTGAGGGTAATTCTCTTTAAGGTTTTCCATTATTGCCTTAACTACGTCACGGGCACATTCTACTTTCCAAATCTTCCAAATTTCTTTCTGGAAATCCCTGTCCAATTTTAAGTCCCTTTTTAAATAACAGATGAAGTTCTTCCTGATGATCGTTATATTTTTTTATTATCTCTTTCGCTTTTTTCTCTGTTAATTTTCCGTCTTTAACTTTCTGTTCAAGCTGGAAGATCGGAACCTGCTCGTCATCTATAATTGGAATTATATCTGGGCGTGCAACTTCACCGATTTTTACCTGCCCCAACGACATACCTTCCTTTCTTAGTTCCTCATCAAAACCGCCCATTAATTCTTCCTCTTTCTTGCTGTACATTGAAACAATAATTTTCTTCTTTTCAATGTAACGTTCGCTTTCAAAAGCTTGCGGAATTTTTTGTTTTAGTACATCGATGGTTGAGTGAAGCTCTCTTTTAAAGAATTTCGCTTTACCTTTTGGGAAAACAAGGAACATCGGTCTGTCGGAATCATTAAAATTATTTACATAAGCGTAATCAAATACTTCCGGGCAGGTTGAACCAATCACTTTTAGCATTTGCCGTACACTTGTAGCTTTACCTGAACCTGAAAGTCCTGCCATGTAAATATTATAACCCGGACCTTTTAATTCCACGCCCAACCTTAGAGCTTTTAATGCGCGTTCTTGTCCTAATATTCCTTCAATTGGTTCAATATCGCTTGTTGAGGTAACTCAAAAATTTCTGGATCACATTTCCAACGCAATTCTTCGGGTTTTAGTTCTTTATGTTTTTTTACTTTTGGGGGAATCATTGTTAGCCCTTAGTTATATTAATAGGTAAGAATTAATCATTCAAATATTAGTTATAAAAATCTAAATATTATTCAAGTTAATAGCAAAAAACTAAAATGCAATGAAGTTAAATGTCGTTGAATTGTCAATCGTAATTTTTTGTTATTTTTATTGTGATCTTAATAACAAATATTGATAAGATGAAACGAGTACCGATAAACCTGCCTACCGCAGGCAGGTCAGGACGAGTTCCATCTAACCAAAAAAGAGAAATTCCGCCAGAGGCGGACAGGTATAATCATATGAAAAAAGTTGAATTAAATAAAGCACGAAAACTATTCCCTTATGTCAAAAAAGGGCGTTGTATATTTTAATCATGCATCAACGGGAGCTATGTCTATACGGGTTAAAGAATCAATACAAGAATTGCTCTATTTAAAAAGTGAAGGGAAAATTGATGATTATAAAGAATTATTAAGAAGAGCAGATGAATCAAAACAACTGCTTGGGAAACTGCTTAATACAAATGCTGATAGAATCGCTTTTACAAGCAATACATCTTCGGGATTGAATATTCTTGCGCAGGGAATTCGATGGAAGAAAGGCGATAGAATAATTCTTGGCGATGTAGAATTTCCGGCAAATGTTTACCCGTTTATGAATTTAAAAGATATCGGAGTTGAAATAGATTTTGTGAAATCAGAAAATGGTATTGTAAATGCTGAAAATTTGATTCACGCAATCACTCCGAAAACTAAATTGATCTCAGTAAGTTATGTCCAATTTCTCAGCGGTTACAGAATTGAGCTTGAAAAACTTGGAAGTACTTGCAAGGAGAAAGGAATAATTTTATCTATTGATGCAACCCAGGGATTGGGTGCACTTACACTCGATGTACAAAAATGCAACATTGATTTCATTTCCTGCGGAACTCAAAAGTGGATGCTTGGCTTACAGGGGATGGCTTTCATCTATATAAGTGAAGAACTGCAAGGTAAATTAAAAACAGCATCTGTCGGTTGGCTTTCGGTTGAGAATGCGTGGGACTTAATTGATTATGATTTTACGTTGAAGAAAACAGCTAACAGGTATCAACCAGGTACGCTAAATACATTTGGCGTATATGCCATTAATGCATCTTTAAAAATGTTTGATGAATTCGGTTTTAGTAATATTGAAGAGCAGGTTTTATCAAATTCAGAATATTTGATTGAACAACTAATCGATACCGGTAATACTCCATTATTAAAAAACTTTAGTAAGAAAAATCTTGCAGGAATTATTAGTTTTAAAAGAGAAGATGCGGAAGATATCTTTAATTATCTGCAAACAAAAAATATTGTAATTGCCGTTAGAGAAGGAATTGTTAGATTATCGCCGCATTTTTACAATTCTAAAGACGAGATAGATAAAGTGGTTGCCGAATTAAAAAATTATTAA